>JABAOD010009083.1_pt3 | contig 14251 bp, 15 predicted proteins | sample 7062151 | NCBI WGS metagenome assembly JABAOD01 (sample SAMN14538626, study PRJNA623070) | marine sediment metagenome | biome: marine biome [ENVO:00000428]; feature: marine pelagic biome [ENVO:01000023]; material: deep marine sediment [ENVO:00002113] | place: India: Gulf of Khambhat ... | reverse complement strand
ACCCAGCTGATGCTGGTCGCGTGGCTGTGGCTGGCCAGCGTCAGCGGGGCCAGGCTGCGCCTGTCGCCTCGCGTAACCCTGCTGCTTTTCGCGCTGGGCCTGTCACCGGTGTTCGCCGTCCCGGTCATCTACCTGAGTTTCGACGTCAGTTCGGGGGGTCACCTGTTCTGGTTCATACAATTGATGAAGTACGGCGGCGCGGTGGCCGCGGTGCCGATCGGCATTGCCACCACGCTTGCCGTGCTGGAAAAACCGCGCGCCCGACCCGGGTTCGAGATCGAGCGCAACGCGCTGGTGTTTTCGATCCTGCTGTTCGGCGGCGGCGGCATCATCGGCTTCATGATCAGCGGTAGCAATGTCACGGTTCCGGCGCATTATCACGGCGCTATCGTCGGCGTCACGCTGGCCTTCATGGGGCTAACCTGCCACCTGCTGCCGCAGCTGGGTTTTCGCCGCGTCAGCGGGCGCCTCGCGCGCTGGCAGCCGGTCATCTACGGCACCGGCCAACTGATGCATATAGCCGGCCTGGCCTGGTCGGGCGGCTACAACGTGGCGCGCAAATCCGCCGCCGCGGAGCAGGGTTTCGCCCAGGTCGCGGGGATGGGCCTGATGGGTCTTGGCGGGCTGGTGTCGATTATCGGCGGTGTCCTGTTCCTCGTGCTGGTTTACCGGGCGATGCGTCCGCGACGACCCCGGGCCAAACCGACCAACCGGGCCATTCAGGTCGATCACCTTTCATTTGTTGACATTAATCAAATACAGGGAAGCTCGCTAAAACAATAATTAAACCTGAAAGACGGCGTATGCGGCGTCGAACCTCCACGCACTGCGGAGGCGATAATCGAATACCCATGGCGCGGATATTTCCCATGCACGAAAAAGGTTTTGTTTCACTCGTAGGATCCGGTCCGGGCGACCCGGATCTGCTTACCCTGAAAGCCCTGCGTCGGCTGCAGGAAGCCCAGGTCGTGGTATTCGATCGCCTGGTCAGCAGCGAAATCATGGCGCTGGTTCCGCAGGGGGTCAGCCGGATCTCGGTAGGCAAGGCGCGCAACCGGCATTCGATGCCGCAGGACCAGATCAACGAGGTCCTGGTAAGCCTGGGCCTGTCGGGACGACGCGTGGTCAGACTCAAGGGCGGCGATCCGTTTATCTTCGGACGCGGCGGCGAGGAAGCCCTGGCGTTACGCAAGCATGGCATCCCGTTCGAAATCGTGCCCGGGATAACCGCCGCGGCCGGTTGCAGCAGCTACTGCGGCATTCCGCTGACCCACCGCGGCCTGAACCACGGCGTCCGTTTTATTACCGGACATCTGCAGCGTGGCGACGCGCTGCCAATCGACTGGAACAAGATCGCCGATCCGGACTGCACCCTGGTCATTTACATGGGCCTGGCCAACATGCGGCATATTTGCGCCGAGTTGATCGCCGCCGGTTTACCCGCGACCATGCCCGCCGCGGCCATCCACGGCGCAACCACCGGTGGCCAGGAAAAAGTCGTCGCCACGCTGGCCGACCTGGTGCAGGCCGTCGACGCCGCCGGGCTCGAATCGCCGGTGACGATCATCGTCGGCCAGGTCGTCTCGCTGGGTGCAGAACTGGCATGGTTTCAGCCCGGACTGGATGCCGACGAGGAGGAAGCGGAATATGCAAACCGCTCGCTGGCTCGCGCTTAGCCTCCTGATCTCGCTACCGGTAATGGCCGCCGACCTGCCATCGGAGACGCGCCAGCAGCAGCTGCGCGACCTGTTGATCCAGGATTGCGGCTCCTGTCACGGATCGACCCTGCGCGGTGGCCTCGGGCCATCGCTGCGGCGAGATGCGCTGCAAAACAAACCCGTTGCGCTGCTGACGCAGGTCATTCTCGACGGCAGACCGGGCACCGCGATGCCGCCGTGGAAGAACCTGCTGTCGCCCGCCGAGGCGCGCTGGATCAGCCAGACCCTGCTGAGCGGGGAAGCGCAATGAGGATCGGTTTGACCCTGTTGACGATCCTGCCGCTGATCAGCCTGCAGGCGCAGGCCCGCGGTACCGGCGACATGGGGGTCCTGGTAGAGCGCAGCAACAGCAGCGTGCAGATCATCGAAACCAGCGGCAATACCAGTCTCGGCCGGGTTGACGGCCTTGGCGATCTGTCGCATGCCTCGGTCGTCTACTCGCGAGACCAGCGCTACGCCTACGTCTTCGGCCGCGACGGCGGCCTGAGCAAGATCGATATTCTGAGCGCCGAGCTGAAGGGCCGCAACCTGCAGTCCGGTAACAGCATTGGCGGCGCGATTTCCCAGGACGGCCGGCTGGTTGCCGTGTCCAACTACGAACCCGGCGGGGTCCGGGTCTTCGATGCCGACACGCTGGAACTGGTCGCCGACATCCCGGCCACCTGGGGCAACGGTTCCAGGCGCTCCAAGGTTATCGGCCTGGTCGACGCGCCGGGACAGCGTTTCGTTTTTTCTCTGTGGGATGCCGGCCAGATCTGGGTGCTCGACATGTCGAACCGCGAGCGTCCTGAAATCCAGAAGTTTACCGATGTCGGTCTTAACCCCTACGACGCGCTGATTACCGGCGACGGCCGCTATTACATCGCCGGGCTGTTCGGCGAGGACGGCATGGCGCTGCTCGACCTGTGGAACCTGGCGGACGGCGTGCGCCGAATCCTGCCCGACTATGGCAAGGGCGAGAGCAAACTGCCGGTTTACAAGATGCCTCACCTGGAGGGTTGGGCGGTGGCCGGAGACTACGCTTTCGTGCCCGCGGTCGGCCTGCACCAGGTGCTTGTCATCGATATGCGCAACTGGCAGGAAGTCGGACGAATCGAGGTGCACGGGCAGCCGGTGTTCGTCATGGCGCGCCCCGACGGCCGCCAGGTCTGGGTCAATTTCGCGCTGCCCGACAACGACACGGTGCAGGTCATCGACACGCGCAGCCTGAGCGTAATCAGGCAACTCAAACCCGGTAAGGGGGTTTTGCACATGGAATTCGAGCCCCGCGGGGAAGAAGTCTGGCTCTCGGTTCGGGACGAGAACCGGGTCGAGGTTTACGACACCGACACCTTCGAACGCAAGGCGTCTATCAGCGCCACCCGGCCGAGCGGGATTTTCTTTACCGCGCGCGCGCACCGGATCGGCCTATGAGACAGTTCTCTACTCTCGAGCAGCGTCTGCTCAACGAATTCCAGCACGGGATACCGCTGACCCCGCAGCCCTTTGCCGATATCGCCCGGCAGCTGGGCGTATATGAAACCACCGTGATCGAAACCCTGCGCCGCCTGCAAACCGAGGGCATCGTCAGTCGAGTCGGCGCGGTGTTCCGGCCCAACCGGGTCGGCGCGAGCACGCTCGCCGCGATGGCGGTGCCGCCGGAAGAGCTCGAAACGGTCGCCGCGATGGTCACTGACTTCCCCGAGGTAAATCATAACTACGAGCGTGAACATCGCTTCAACCTCTGGTTCGTCGTCGTCGCCGACGACGAAGATCGCCTGCAACAGGTACTCGGCGAAATCGAAAGTCGTTGCGATTGCCCCGTGCTGGACCTGCCGCTGCTGCAGGAATATTTCATCGATCTCGGGTTCGAGCTGCAATGGAAATGAAGCGCGATGCTGAATTCGAAACCGCGCTGGTCGCCGAGATCAGCCGCGGCCTGCCGCTGGTCAGTCAACCCTATGCCGAAATTGCGCTGCGGCTCGGTTGCACCGAATCCGAGGTGACCGACGGCATATCGCGCCTGCTGGAGCGGGACGATATGAAACGCTTCGGCATCGTCGTGCGACACCGCGAACTGGGTTACCGCGCCAACGGCATGGTCGTCTGGGACGTGCCGGACTCGAGAGTCGTCGAAACCGGGCATTGTATCGGGCAATACGCGTTCGTGACACTGTGCTACCGCCGGCCGCGTCGCCTGCCCGAATGGCGCTACAACCTGTTCAGCATGATTCACGGGCGCGACCGCGACGCGGTCGTCGAGCAGGTCGCATTCATCGTCGAGCAATGCGGCCTCGACGATATCGCGCACGAGATCCTGTTCAGCCGCCGCTGCTTCCGGCAGCGCGGCGCGCGCTATCGACGGGACCGGGCCGAAGCGGCCCGCATCCCGCGGGAGTTACGCGCAAATGGATGAATTGACGCGCCGGTTCCTGAACCGTTACCAGGGCGGGTTCCCGGTCGAAGAACAACCCTTCGCCCGTGTCGGCGCCGAACTGGGCGTTGATGCCGCGACCATCATCGACCTGATCAAGCAAATGAACCAGGATCAGCTGCTAAGCCGCTTCGGCCCGCTTTACGATGCCGCGAGCATGGGCGGCGGCCTGACGCTCGCGGCGCTTTCCGTACCCGAAGAAAGATTTGACGAGGTGGCCGAACTGGTTAACGAAATGCCCGAAGTCGCGCATAACTACGAGCGTGAGCATGCGTTGAACATGTGGTTCGTACTCGCCACCGAGAAAACAAAATCGATCCAGAAGACCATCGAGCGCATCGAACAGGCGGTCAATCTGCCGGTTTACAACTTTCCCAAGCTACAGACTTTTTATCTCGGCCTGTGGCTGCACATCGACGAGTCGGACCGGGTTTCTACCCGGCCGGTACCGGGCCCGCTGAAACAGGCCGGCATGATGATCGACGACCTCGACCGCTGTATCGTGCGTCTGACCCAGGCCGGATTGCCGCTACGCAGCACACCTTATAGCGAAATTGCCGGCGGCTGCGGCTGCGATACGCAGGCGGTGTTGCACCGGGTTCAACGCATGCTCGACAGCGGCGTGATCCGGCGCATCGGCGCGATCCCGAATCACTACCGGCTCGGTCTGCGGAGCAACGGCATGTCGGTCTGGGACGTCGACGACGAGCGCCTGCCCGAGCTGGGTGCCCGTGTCGGGCGGCTCGACTTTGTCAGCCATTGCTACGAAAGGCCGCGCCACCTGCCCACCTGGCCGTATAACCTGTTCGCGATGGTGCACGGCCCGGACCGCGATGAGGTCAACGAAAAGGTGACGCAGATCGCCGAGCTGCTCGGCGACGACTGCGGTGAACACGAAGTTCTTTTCAGCAAGCGGATACTGAAAAAAACCGGGTTGAGGCTGGTCGCCTGATGTTTCGCCTTAGCCGATACCTGCAGGCATTGAAAAACGGCCATAGCGTCGCGCCACGGCCGAAACCGGTCATGGCCGGTAGCGGGCCGGTCGTGATCTGGAACCTGATCCGGCGCTGCAACCTGGCCTGCAAGCACTGCTACGCGACCTCGGCCGACATCGATTTCGCCGGCGAGCTCGATACTGCCGAGGTTTACCGCGTGATGCAGGACCTGAAATCGTTCGGCGTATCGGTACTCATACTCTCCGGTGGCGAGCCGCTGATGCGCCCCGATATATTCGAAATTTCACGCCACGCCAAGGCGCTCGGATTTTACGTCGGCCTGTCGAGTAACGGCACGCTGATCGACGCCGACAACATCGAGCGGATCGCCGCCATCGGCTACGACTACGTCGGCGTCAGCCTCGACGGCCTGCGCGACACCCACGACCGCTTCCGGTGCAGGCAGGGTGCGTTCGACGAGTCGATCGAAGGCATCCGCTTGTGCCAGGAGATCGGGATCAAGGTTGGCTTGCGTTTCACCCTGACCCAGGACAACGCGAGCGAACTGCCGCAATTGCTCGAACTGATGGACGACGAGGCGATCGACAAGTTTTACCTGTCGCACCTGAACTACGCCGGGCGCGGCAACCGCAACCGCGCGAGCGACCTGCAGCACCGCATGACGCGCAAGGCGATGGACCTGCTGTTCGAGACCTGCTGGCGCGATGTCAACACGGGTGTCCGCAGGGAGTTCGTCACCGGCAACAACGACGCCGACGGCGTTTACCTGCTGCAGTGGGCGGCGCGCCACCTGCCCGACCACGTCGCCGCGCTGCGCCGCCAGCTCGAGCGCTGGGGCGGCAACGCGTCCGGGGTCAACATCGCCAACATCGATAACCTCGGCAACGTCCACCCCGATACGATGTGGTGGGACTATAACCTCGGTAACGTGCGTAAGCGCCCCTTCTCGGCGATCTGGCAGGACCGCTCGGATCCTTTGATGGCCGGCCTGAAAGCCGCGCAACGCCCGCTCGAGGGCCGCTGCGCCCAGTGTCGGCACCTTGCCATCTGCAACGGCAATTCGCGTACCCGCGCCTGGCAGTTGACCGGCAATCCCTGGGCCGAAGACCCGGGATGTTACCTCGACGACGAGGAGATCGGTGTCGCCGGCCTACCCGAGCGCGTCCCGCTAACTGCCTACAGCAGACGCCGCGACTGGCGACAAAGCCGCGAGGTAACACTCGACTAACGCCCGCCGGCGACGCAGATCAGCCCGAACAAATGCCCCGCATCGCCTCGCGGTCGTGGATGATCACCTTGCGCCCCTCGATTGAAACGACTTCTCGTTCGTGCAGGTTTCTCAGGATGCGCGAAAAGGTTTCGGGCTTGACCGACAGGCGCGAGGCGATCACGCTCTTGGCGATCTTCAATTCGAACTGGTCCGAGTCGTCCGGCGCCTGGTGCAACAAATAAGCCACGGTGCGCACGGTCCCCGTGTCGAGACTGAGCGCATCGATCTCCCTGATCAGTCCGCGCAGGCGATAACTCATGCTGCCCAGCAACAGGAAACAGGTATCGATCGATTCGCGCAACATGGACTTGAAATCCCGGCCGTTGATTCCGATAACGCGGCTGGGTGACAGCGCCGTCGCGGTAACCGGGTAATGCGGCGCATCGATAAACATCAGCGCCTCGGCAAAGGTAGCCCCCGCCTCCATGATTTCGACAACTTTCTCCTTCCCCTCGGGGGACACCACGGAAAGCTTGATGCGTCCCGCCAGCACCAGGTAGAAATGGGTCGCATCGTCGCCCTGGAAAAACAGCGACTCGCCCTCGATCATGTCGGTGATGTGGGCATTGCGGCGCACGCGATCGAGTTGCGCCTCGTTCAACTCGGAAAACAGGTGTGACGTGCTCAGCGCTTCGCGGATGTCTACCGAAACCAATNNACCAATCTCGACCTCCCACGACAGTAAACATTTTTCGGGATTGCATCTTGTCACGATTTACTGGCTGTCGCATCGGTTTTTTCCCGCTTTGGTCGACCGCCTTTTATCGACGACGCCCGAGCAGAGACCGCCGCACCGCGCAGAGCCCGCGCGAGTTATTGGTAAATATCCACGTCACCCCGCGGTTCAGCTCCCGGTAGAGAACGAAGCGCGACTCGACGAACCCGGTGCCGACCTGCTGCCCGCGTTCGACGTGGCGGCGCAAGAGCGCATCGGACAACAACATATACTGGCCGCTGATCCCGGCGAAATCGCGCGCCAGGGTCATTTGGCTCATCGCGGCAACGTTGAGCTCGGCCACCGGGATACAGGCAGCCTCCCCGGCAAAATCGGCCTGCTCGAACAACTCGGGCTGCAGCGCCAGGATATGATAGTCGTGCACCGGTCGCAGCGGCGCAAGCCGTTTTGCCAGGCGGGCGCGTTTTTCCGCGACGGCGGCCAAATCATCCCGTTTCAGCTCGATCATCAGGTGGGTCTTGCCGCCGAAACGGTCGATGACCTCGGCCAGGCTGGGCACTTCGGGTAGGCGCGCACGCAGTTGCTCGAATGGGACCTCGGCAATGGCGAGATCGGTGGAGAACACGCGCCGCGTGTTGACGTCATGGATTACCACGGGCTCTAGATCGCGAGTCCAGCGCACGTCGAACTCGATCCCCCAGACCCCGGCCTCGACCGCCCGATCGAACGCGGCCAGCGTATTTTCCCGGGCCTCGCGCCCATCCTGCTCGCCGCGATGCGCGATGATCCGGCAGTTTTGCAGCGACTCTCTCGACGGGCGCGGCCGTGGCCACACCGCGAGGATCCCGTCGACCAGCCTTTGCAAGACATACTCCAGAGACCGAAAACGCATGCTCAGTCCCAATCCACGTCGCGACAGGGAACCGGGTAGGTCAGTCCGGGCGGAATCGGTTCGGGGCCGGCGGAGCGATCGAAACAGGTAATCCTGCCGACCCCCTCGACCCAGAACAACTGTGGATCGAGATGGCCCTGCGCGATCGGCGGATCGGAGTCATCCAGTGAATGGACCTCGAAATGGAGGTGCGGATAGACGCCGGCCATTCCGGTCGCGCCGGAATAACCGATCACCTGCCCGCGCTCTACCGCCTGCCCCTCCTCTACCAGTCTCTCGGTGAGGTGGAAGTACCGGGTCTGCAAGCGCAAGCCCTGCTGCGGCTCGGTATGATTCAGATAGACCTGCTTGCCATAGAGCAACGACAGGGAAACGCGCGCGACGATCGCGTCGGCCGCGGCCAGTACCGGTGTCCGATGCGGCACCAGGATATCGAACCCCTTGTGCTCGAAAGCACTCGCCACGTCTCCCGGGCGATAGCGCTGACTGATGGTTGGCGCGTTGGTTGGCAATACGACGGGGGTTGCCTCGTCGGCTGCCAGTGTTTCGAGCGCACGACGATACCGTGACCATATTTATCGTAAACCGCGCAGGCCGTCATGCCTGGCAACAACAGGAAGAAGGCGATTAACTTGAGGCCGGGGCGTAAACGCATCCGCCAACTCTAAATCATGCGGCGGACGTTGCAAGCGCCCGCAGCGGGAATCGGCAGAACGCGGAGAATCCGGCAACCGGGCCGGCGCGGGCGGTGGGTGTGCCGGAGGATCGATAAACCCGCTGGCGGACGGGGTAAGAAACGGCTCGCGCCGCGGTACCGACAGGTTCCGCGGCGGACCCGGCAAAAAACCAATGCGTACTAGTTGATATTCGCCTTTTCGCGCACCGATTGCAGGCGCTTGTTGAGAAAACGCAATTCGGAGATCAGGTAGCGCTTGCGCCCGGATTCGAGCTGCTTCGCGTTACTCATCTTGACCTGCTCGCTGAGACTGTTTATCGATCGCACCAGCTTGATTTCATCGATCGCGAGGCCGATATACTTCAACACGCAGCGCGTCGTTAGCGGATCGATATGAATATTGACTTTGCTCATGACATACCTCGACTCAAAACTGAACGAGGTTTATAGAAAGCGAATACCGGCTTAACTGTGACTCAATTCCGCTCCGCTTGTGAAGTTATTCACTGGATTGGACCGAATACTACCTGCCTGTGACTCGGGTCTAGATATAACTGAGTACTGCGTCACAACGGTGCATCGCCCCGAATTACGAAAAACCGATCTAATTCAGATACCTGGAGAGCACTTCGGCGCAGTCTGCCTCGACTTTCAGGTTCAACAATTCGTCCGCCCGGGTGACACCGAGATTGATCGCGGCGACCGGGATGGCCTTTTTACGCGCCGCGCGCACGAAGCGGAACCCGGAGTAGACCATCAGCGACGAACCCACGATCAGCATCGCGTCGGCGCGCTCGAGCGCGGCAAAACTCTCGCGCACGCGGGCGGACGGGACGTTCTCGCCGAAGAAAACCACGCCGGGTCTCAGGATCCCGGCACAAACCGGGCACTCCGGCACACGCACGCTCGTCGTGTCCAGCCCGTTCAACCGCGCATCGCCGTCAGGCGCGATCTCGGCGGAAAGTCGGCCCAGTTCGGGGTTACGCCGATCCAGCTCGCGCTGCAGTTCGACCCTCTCCATGCCCTGTCCGCAGTCGTGGCAAATCACCCGCGCCAGCGAACCGTGCAGTTCGATCACGTTACGGCTGCCGGCGCGCTGCTGCAGGCCATCGACGTTCTGTGTCACCGTCAGCGGCACCCGGCCGGATTGTTCCAGCCTGGCCAGCGCGTGGTGCGCCGGGTTGGGATCCGCCGCGGCGAATTTTTGCCAGCCGAAATAAGACCGCGCCCAGTAACGCTGCCGCGCCGATTCATGCGCGATGAACTCGCGAAATTCCATCGGCCGCTGATGCTTCCAGTCGCCGTGGCGGTCGCGATAGTCCGGAATGCCCGAAGCCGTGCTGATACCCGCCCCGGTGAGGACGAATATCTGCTCGTGATCGGAAATAAACTGGTGCAGGCGCTTCGACATGTGTTCAATTACGACCGTTTGGCGGCGATGGATCAGGCATTTCTCGGCACGCGCCGATCCGTTATGATGCGCCCATGCCTGTCCTGACAACCTGTATCGGCGCATACCCGAAGCCCGACTATATCGCGATCGGCAATTTTAGCGAAGTACCCGGGCAAGAAGGCAGCCAGACCCGAGCGTTTACCTATACCCAGGACGACGCGAACCGGGTCCCGGAAGCGCTGCTGGTCCAGGCCACGCAGGCCGCGATTCGTGACCAGATTGACTGTGGCATCGACATTCCGACCGACGGCGAGCAGCGCCGCGAAAACTACATCCACTATCATTGCCGTCACCTGGCCGGAATCAATTTTTCACGCCTGACCAGCAAGGTGCATCGCAACGGGGCCGCGGTCGCCGACCTGCCGACCATTGACGCGCCGATCGAACCCCGCGGCGAACACTTTCTCGATCGAGACTTCGCCGTCGCGCAGGCATGCAGCGAGCGCCCGGTCAAGATCACCGTTCCGGGTCCGCTGTCGATCATGGATACCACGGCGAACGACTACTACCGGGACGAGCGCAGGCTCGCATTCGACCTGGCCGACGCGCTGAACTACGAAATTCGCGCGCTGGCCGCCGCCGGCTGCCGCTACATCCAGGTCGACGAGCCGTTATTCGTGCGCCACGTCGACAAGGCGCTGGCTTTTGGCATCGAAGCGCTCGAGCGCTGCTTCGACGGTCTCGGCGACGACGTCAACCGGATCATGCATATGTGCTGCGGTTACCCGGGACATCTCGACGACCCGGATTACCTCAAAGCCGATCCGGGCGCCTATTTCGAACTTGCCCGCGCGGTCGACGAGAGCAGCGTGCAGCAGGTATCGATCGAGGATGCGCACTGCCTCAACGACTTGCACCTGCTCGAGCAATTTCGCCAGAGCAAGGTTATTCTCGGCGTGGTCACGATCGCCAGCAGCCGCGTCGAGAGCGCCGCCGCGATCGAGGCCCGCGTGCGCGCCGCGCTGCGCCACATCGACCGCGACCGCCTGCTGCTCGCTCCGGATTGCGGCCTGATGATGCTCGGCCGCGAACTCGCGATGATCAAGCTCGTCAACCTGTGCGCCGCGGCCCGGAGCATTTGATCGAGGTCTGAATCCGGCGTATATATAGCGCGAGGCCGTTATGCAACGAGGAGGAGACCTGCATGCCCGCCGATCTGTCGAGCAAAAAAATAATCATGATCCACGGCCTGGCGTCGAAGCCGCCCGCGGAGATGACGCACGATCTCTGGCGGCGCACGCTGATCGAGAACATACGGGTCGACCAGCGCAGGCTGGCGCGCGAAATCGAAGCCGATTCCAACCTGTTCGAATCCGCCTACTGGGCTAACGTCGTACCACACCATATTCCCGACGACGCGAACTACCTGCGCAAACTCTCGGCGCAGGTTGACAAGGTGATTGCCGAAAGACGCGCGATTCGCGACCGCTTTCATGTCGGCATGGGCGAACGGGTCGGCGCGTTCTTCAAGGATCGCGGGCTGGACCTGGTCAAGCTGCTGGCCGGCGCGCTGACGGTCAAGGACGACGTGATGACGCATTATCTGCGCGAGACCGAGCTTTACGACCAGGACCAGTATATCGCCGACCAGATTCGCGCGCCGCTGGAAGACGCGCTGCGGCGCGCCTGGGACGAGGGTCGCGAGCCCGTGGTGCTGGCGCACAGCATGGGGACCTTTGTTGCCTACGACGTGCTCTGGCGCTTTGCCCACCGCACTACGGAAGGTTTTCGCGAGTACCGTCGAAAGCGGGTAAAAATGTTCGTCACCATGGGTTCTCCGCTCGGCGACAGCACCATTCGCGAGCTGCTGTTCGCGACCCATCACGAAAAGCACAGTGCGCGACAGTATCCGGGAAATATCGATTTCTGGCACAACTACGCCTGCCTCGGCGACGTCGTTTCGCATCAAAAAAATTTCGACGAAGTCTTTTACCAGCCGATGCGCGCGCTAAAGCTGTTTCCGCCGCGCAAGAAACACCGCAGTATCGATTACGTCGACCTGCACAATCCGTTCGTCGTGGTAACCCACGCCGGCAACCGGCATAAAAACAAGCGCAATCCGCACAAGTCTTACGGTTATCTCGCACAGCCCCGCCTCGGCACCTGGCTGGCGGATTACCTGCTGGATCGGCTGGATTAGCCGCGGCGCCCAACGCTGCGGCGCAATCGCGGGGAAAAGAGGCTCAGTCCTCGAAACTGCAGACGCGATTACGTCCGCTCTGCTTGGCCTGATAGAGATTGATGTCGGCCTGCTCGATCAACAGCGTCGAACTGTGCTCGTGCACCGGGATCATCGACGCGACACCGATACTGACCGTAACGCAGGGTGCGACCGACGACGTGACGTGCGGAAGGTTGGCATCGAAAATCGCTTCGCGACATTGTTCGGCGACGTTGAGCGCGCCCTCGAGATCGGCTTCGGGCAGCAGCGCGACGAATTCCTCGCCGCCGTAGCGCGCGATCAGATCTCCCGGACGCTGCATGCAGGACTCGAGAACCTTCGCCACCGCAACGAGGCAGTCGTCGCCGCGCAAATGGCCGTGGTGATCGTTGTATTCCTTGAACTTGTCGACGTCGATCATCAGCAGGGACAGCGGCTTACCGGTGCGCGCACCGCGGCCCCACTCGGACATCAGGCGCAGATCGAACTCGCGACGATTACAGATCGAGGTCAGCGCATCGATACGCGCCATGTTGTTCAACAATTGCTGCGAGCGGCGCGCCTGCAGGTGCATGTGCAACCGCGCCTGCAACACCCGGGGGTGAAAAGGCTTGCCGATGTAATCCGCCGCGCCGGCCTCGAACGCAGCGACCTCGGCCTGGGTCGAACGGTCCTCGGAAACGAAGATCACCGGCACCGCGATTTCGAGGTCCGAGTCGGTCGAATCACGCCACCAGTCGGCGCTATCGGTGCCACCGATCAACGCGGTATCGACCACCACCAGATCGGGCATGCCGAGATTGACGGCCGATGACACCAGCTCGGCGAAACTACCCATGATTTCCACCTGCGCATCGCGCATCTGCTCGATCAGCATGCGCAGACTGTCGACATCGGTGTCCAGCACCATGATGCGCGGTATCGGCTCCTTTTCGCAGGCACCGTAGAGCGCGTCGTCCGAAATCAGCGTGCCGGACTGCAGGAACTTGTCGAGTTCGGGTTCGAGCGGAAAGCCGATAACCGCCTCGCCGCTATCGCTGATCAGGACGGGGATATTGTGGTCGAAGTCGCGATTGCGATCCCATTCCGACTGCCACTGGCCCAGTTCTTCGTCGAGCGCGGCATCCCGCGTCGGCGCCTCGATCATCAGCTCGCCCAGTATCGAATCGAGAATCTTCGCATCCGATATATCGAGCCCATCGACCCATAATGCCCGGTAAATCCGCTGTCTCAATTCGCCGGCGCGGGTGGGGTCTTCCCGGCCAACCGCGGCCACCAGCGCCGCCGCGGGACCAGAATTCGGGCGAAACATCGGCAAGTTGATAGTGGTCGAAGGAGCCCGCCGGCGTACCTCGGCAACCTCGCGGGCCAGTTCACTCAGGACCTCGAAACTGGCCTGCTTGCTCGACACCGACGGTGCGTGCTGAATCGCACGAAAATCGATCCGCTCCGCCAGCTCAAGTACCAGCAGACGTTCGTTCAGCGCATAACAGAACGGGCAATTAAAATCGGCGTAAACCGTAAATTTAATCTCCCTTTCGGCAATATGCGTTCCGCTATCTGATGCCTGTTGCATGCAAGGCGTCCCGAATTCGAGGGTTGTGATTGATTTTTTAGTAAGAAAAAGCAATGTTCGTTGATAATTATAGGCGATCGGGCAGCACCTGCGCAGATTTGATTCGGGCGCCGCCGATGATGTCGGGAATCCTGCCGGCCAACGATCGAATCTCCGGCAGTCCCTCTCTTCGCTAGCCTGTATCGACACGCTCGAGCGTTTCCGGCGATCAGCTCGACGCGACGCCTCGAATCAAAGTGGAATCTGTCATCGAGCCAGCCGTTGGCGTCGCCGACGCGACTGGCGAAGTGGTCGTCTAGCAGACAACAGGACCGGGCGACGGCCGCATGCTGATCGAGATCTTGAATAGGGTGCGCGATACCGAGGGCTATCCGCTAGAGGGTGCGTTCATCTCGGAAAAGCGCTGCTTCGTGTCGACCCGCAGCGATGCCGAATGCCGCTACCGGCTGCGTCTAGAGCT
>JABAOD010022722.1_pt1 | contig 14263 bp, 17 predicted proteins | sample 7062151 | NCBI WGS metagenome assembly JABAOD01 (sample SAMN14538626, study PRJNA623070) | marine sediment metagenome | biome: marine biome [ENVO:00000428]; feature: marine pelagic biome [ENVO:01000023]; material: deep marine sediment [ENVO:00002113] | place: India: Gulf of Khambhat ... | reverse complement strand
GGGAGGGGCGTCCCGTGTACGTCGTCGATACTGCACGCGGTGGGCCGCTGTACTTCGACGCCCAGACGGGCTTGCTGCTCCGCGTGGGGCTCTACGAGGAACTGCACGAATACCGCGAGGTCGACGGCGTGTTGGTGCCGCATCGTCTCGTGTACAGCCGGAAGGGTGGCTCCACCACGCTCGTGGTCGTCACAATCGAGCACAACGTCTCGCTGCCGGACGAGCGGTTCGCGGTGCCCGCCGGCAGGTAGCACCGTCCGCGGCTCAGTCGCCGAGAGCGTGGAGCTCCTCCCCGCGGACGGCGCGTGGCTCGGCGCGACGGAGCTGGCGGTACGGGTGGATATCGTGGACGCGGACGGGACCGTGAGAAGCAGGTTCAAGAACTGAGCCTGGAGCCGGTGCGGGGGGACGGCGATGCGCCGTCCTCCCACCGGCACGCCAAACGCCATGCGCCGGGCAGGCGGTGGGAAACCGAAGACCGCCGTACCCCCTGCCGGTTCCTCTCGGCATCCGGATGATCGACTACTGGAACAGCGAGACCCTGATTCTGGGCTGCGGGAACGTGCTCTTCGGCGACGACGGGTTCGGTCCGGCGGTCGTGGAACACCTCGCACGGCACCGTGAGATACCGCCCGACGTATGCGTCATGGACGTGGGCCTGGGAATCCGGGGCGTGCTGTTCACCCTCGCGCTGAGCGAGCGGCGCCCCACCACCCTCATCATCGTCGACGCCGTCGATGAGGGGAAGCCTCCCCGGTGAGATAACGGAGCGCGAAGTCGGCGAGATTTCACCGCGACGCATCGGGGACCAGTCGATGCACCTGTTGCCGACGTCGAGCCTCCTGCGGGAGCTGCGGGACGCCTGCGGCGTCGCGGTGACGATCATCTCCGTGCAGGTTCAAGACATCCCCCAAGAGGTGAGACCGGGGCTGTCGGAGGCGGTCCGGCGGGCGGTTCCCGCGGCCTGTGATTGAATCGTCGCAGCGCTGCGCTAGCTTGCGCGTGACTCAGCTCCCGGAGCACCGGTCCTGAAGCGCACCCAGAAATCCATCCTTCTCTTCTGGCTCCCGCTGGCCGCCACCTGGCTGATGATGGCGGTCGAGGGGCCCTTTCTGGCCGCCGTGATCGCGCGCCTCGTGGACCCGAAGTTCAACCTCGCGGCGCACGGCGTCGCGTTTGCATTCGCGTTGCTGGTCGAGGCGCCCGTCATCATGCTCATGAGCGCCTCCACCGCGCTCGCGGAGGACCAGGCGAGCTTCCGGCGGCTGCGGAACTTCACCTATTCCCTGAACGCCGTGGTCACGGCGGCGATGCTGCTGTTGCTGCTACCGCAGGTGTATCGCCTGGTCATGCTGGATCTGATCGCGCTGCCGGGTGAGGTGGCGCACCTCACGTACGTGGCGCTCTGGATCCTGCTCCCGTGGCCGGGGGCCATCGGATATCGCCGCTTCTACCAAGGGGTTCTCATCCGAGACGGCCGCACTCGGTTGGTGGCCTATGGCACCGTGCTGCGCCTCACGTCCATGGCGACCACGGCGCTGGTGCTGTATTTCGTGGTGAGCCCTCCCGGCGCCTACGTGGGGGCCGCGGCGCTCTCGGTCGGCGTGTCAGCGGAGGCCGTGGCGAGCCGCGTGATGGCGCGGCGGTCGGTGCGCAAGCTCCTGGCGACCCCGTCGTCGCGGGGGGTGGGTAACGCACCGCTCGGCTACGGTCGCATCTGGCGGTTCTACTACCCGCTCGCGTTGACCTCGATCATCGGACTTGCGGTGCAACCGTTGCTCACCTTCTTCATGGGCCGCGCGCCGGCACCGGTCGAGTCGCTCGCGGTGTTCCCCGTGGTGGTCGCGGTGTCGTTCGTCTTCCGCGCCATGGGGCTGTCCTATCAGGAAGTGGCTATTGCGCTCATGGGAAAACGCTATGAGCACGTGCGAGAGCTGGGACGGTTCGCGATCTGGCTGGGCGTGGCATCCTCGGCCGGCCTGGCGCTGCTCGCCCTCACCCCGCTCTCCAGGCTCTGGTTCGAGACCGTGTCGGGGCTGAGTCCCGAGCTCGCGCGGTTCGCGATCCTCCCGACCGTCGTGCTCGTTCCGATCCCCTTCCTCTCGGTGATCCTCTCGTATCAGCGCGGCATCCTGGTGGTGGCGGAGCGCACGCGGCCCGTGACCTGGGCCACGGCGATCGAGGTGCTCGGCATCGCCATCGGCTTCCCGATCCTCGGGTGGAAGATGGGCATGGTGGGGGTGACAGCCGCCACCATCGCGTTCGTCGCGGGCCGGCTCGCGAGCAACCTGTATCTCTACCGGCCGTGCGTGCGGGCAGTGCTGCACCGGAAGGCGGCGTAGGCGGCGGGCCCTCGCGGCGCACCAGTGGGACCGGCGAGAATGTGCGTTCGGTCACGGCTTGTCCGGTGGCGAGGGTTCATGGTGGGAGACGCGTGTTGGGGCTCGTGGCTTGAGCGTGGAGGAACCGATGCGAAACCTCACTGCGATGCCGCTGCTCGCCGGAAGCGGGCTCGCGGGCTCGGCGATCCTCTCCGGCGTTCAGGCCGCCATGGTCGAGGATTCGGGGTTCCAAGCTGTCGTGATGGCATCCACACGCCGCGAGCCGCGCTTGTGATTCCCGGNNCGGTCATGATGTCGGGGCCCGGGCCCGCCTCCGCCGCCAGCGCCGGTCGGCTGGCCGGATACTCGTTCCTGATTCTGTTCTTCGAGCTGGCGCTCATCCGCTATCTGCCGGGGTACGTCCGCATCGTCGGGTTCTACGCCAACTTGGTGCTGATCGCGGCGTTTCTCGGAATGAGCGTGGGATTGTTGCGCGCGGGCAGCGCCGATCGGCTGCGCTGGCTCGCCATGCCGGTGTTCGTGGTCTTGCTCGGCGTGGTGATGCTGTTTTCCAACGTCGCCGTCGAGCCGCCCGCCGATCCCGATCACCAGTTGTGGTCCGGGCTCGGCGTGTCGCCCAACGCGCCGCAAATCGGCGTCGTGCCGGTGGCGCTCCTGCTGTTCGGCCTCGCAGGTGCGGTGTTCGTTCCTCTGGGGGCACTGCTAGGCAGAGAGTTCGCGAAGTTCAAGCCGCTGCACGCCTATTCCATCGATATTGCAGGGAGCCTTCTCGGTATCCTCACGTTTGCCCTGTTCTCGTGGTTGCGCACCCCGCCGCCCGTCTGGTTCGCCTTCGGGTTCATCGTGTGGCTCGTCTTGTCGCTGGATGCGCCGCGGTTCGCGGCAGCGCTGGGGGCGACGGCGGTGGCGGTGGTGGGTGGCACGCTTTGGACGGCTGGGCCTCAGCCCGAATACTGGTCACCGTACTACCGGATCAACGTCTTGCGGGCCCATGACCGGTACATCCTGTTCGTGAACGGCGCGTTCCATCAGCATGTGATCGACATGAGCGGCGCCGCCGACTCGCCCGAAGGACTCACCGGACGCATTCGGGAAGACTACCTGCGCCCCTTCGCCCTGGTGCAGCGGCAAGATACCGTGCTGATCGTCGGCGCCGGCACGGGCAACGATGTTGCCACGGCTCTGCTGGCGGGTGCCGACCACATCGACGCCGTCGAGATCGACCCGGTCATCCTCGATGTCGGCCGCGCCCTGCACTTTCAGGAGCCGTATGCCGATCCGCGGGTGCACGCCCACGTGAACGATGCGCGAGCGTACCTCCGCAGCAGCGAGCGGCAGTACGACGCCATCGTGTTCGGCACGCTGGACAACTACGTGTACACCCGCGAGGCGTTCGAGGCGGCCCGGGACCACCTGAAGCCGGGCGGCGTGCTGATTGCCTACCATCTGTCCCTGCGTCCGTACATCGCGGCCAAGCTCAACCAGATCATCACCGAGGCGTTCGGGGGCCCGCCGCTCGTGCTCCACACGCCGGGAGCGCGCTTCTTCAACTTCACCTTCCTCGCGGGTCCGCTGCGGGACACGGTGATCACGACGAGCCGGCCGCCGGACGAGTTCTACCAGCCGACCGAGACCCCGGTCGACGACTGGCCCTACCTGTACCTCCGCCACCGAACCGTGCCGCGCCATTACGTGACCGTGTTGCTCGGCATGTTGGCGATCGCGGCGCTGTACATCGGAGCGGGCGCCGGGCGCGGGGTGGTGCGGGGCGGGCTGGACGGCGTCATGTTCTTCATGGGCGCCGGGTTCTTGCTGGTGGAGACGAAGAGCGTGACCGAGATGTCGCTGCTGTTCGGCTCGACCTGGGTCGTGAACCTGCTCGTGTTCTCCTCCATACTGGTCGTCATCCTGTTAGCCAACGCCCTGGTGATCCGCCGGCCGCCCGGGAGGGTGTACCCGCTGTTCGTCGGGCTCCTGGCCGCCCTCGGGCTCGCCTACGCGGTCCCGGTGCGGTCGCTNNGCTGCTGTGGCTGGGGTCGGTGGCCAAGTGGATCGTCGGCGGTGGCGTCGTGGCTCTGCCGATCTTCTTTGCCGCGATCATCTTCGCGACGATCTTCCGATCCCGGGCGGCCGCCACGCGCGCGCTGGCGTTCAACGTGATGGGAGCGGTCATCGGGGGGCTGCTGGAGTACTCCTCGATGGCGGTGGGAATCAAGGCGCTCTACCTGATTGCGATGCTCGCCTATCTGGGTGCCTGGATCGGGCTCGCCCGGGAGAAGGGTGCCCGGCGCCCCCGCGCGGCGCCCGCCGCGGTGGCGGGGTAGTGTGAGCCCCGTCACATCGCTCGCGGCCCTGACCCTGAGCAACGGGCCCGGACCCCCAACGCAGCATACAAATGTCCCGAACGCAGCACCCCATGCCCCACATGAGGCCTGGCCGACACAGGGCAGACGCCCCAGGTTGACGCGGCGAGGTGTGGCCATCCGCCCGGTCGGGCGGATCGTACCCGAATCGTGTCCTAGGAGTTGATCGCGTGTCGGTCCTGCGCGCCGGGTGGGGGCGCCGTCGTCTCTCCGGTCGCCGCGTCGTCCAGTGGGTCCGCCGCGGCCTCAAGCTGCCGGCCGGCGGCCCTCGTCACGACCTTCCACGAGCCGCATCGGGCGCGTCAATCTCGCTCATCGGGGCGGCCATGCGAGTGGAAGGTGATCTCGAGGCGAGTGGCACCATACGGATCGATGGTGTTGTGCTCGGCAACGTGCGGGCCGGCGGGCAGGTCGTGATCGGCCCCCTGGGCCAGCTGCAAGGGGACCTGACGGCCTCGGCCGCCCTATTGGCAGGAAGGGCGTGCGGCGATATCGTAGCCGGACGCGCCGAGTTCGATGCGACTGCAGCGTTCGAGGGCACGCTCTCGGCAGCGCGATTGCGCATCGCGGACGGAGCCTCGGTGAACGGACTGGTGCGGACGGGCAGTGATGCCGCCGGCCGTCTCGGGGGGACGTCGTCCCAGGCGCGACACCGGCCGGCGCTCGCCGTGGTGGCCGGCCACCGACCTTGACGGGCGGGAGGCCCCAGACATGGCACGACTGCTCGTGGTGGACGACGACGCGCGGACCCGGCACATCGTCCGCAAACGTCTGGTGGACGCCGGTCACGAGGTCACCGAAGCGGTCGACGCCGAGTCGGCGCTCGAGTGCTTTCGAGACGGCGCGGTGGACGTCGTGATCACCGACATCGTGTTGCCCGGCATGAGCGGGCACGAGCTCATCGTGGAGATCCACCAGGCGGACCCTACGGCACGGGTGGTGGCCATCTCCGGTGCCTTCGATCAGGGCGTGCCGCGGCTGCTGCGCGAGGCGGAGGCCCGCGGAGCGCTCCGGACACTGGCCAAGCCGTTCAACACTGTGCAGCTACTCGATGCCGTGCAGGCGGTGCTGAACCCGGCAGCCTCCATGGAGGGCGAGAACTAGCGAGGTTTCCGTTTCGCGCCACCGCCGGACCGGCCGGGATGTCCCGGCGTCGCCGGGGTCAGGCGCGCTTTCCGAGCGTTTCCCTCAGATAAGACCGAATCGCCGCGTGGGTGGAGGGGTCCTTCCAGCCACGGAGCACTTCCGCGTCGATGGTGGGCGCGAGCCGCTCAATGCGGTCGACGCCGGGCGCGCGGAGTTGACGCTTGGTGATGCCGAACCGGGCGGCAGGCATCGAGCCCAGGTCCCCCGCGACGTCGAGCGCCCGCTCGAGCAGGCTCTCGGAGTCGACCAGCTCATCCACCAGTCCTCGGGCGTGGGCCTGTTCCGGGTCGTAGGTGCGGCCGAGATACACCAGTTCCTGCAGCTGTTGGGTCGACGCCGCGAATCGCAGGATCTCGATGGCCGCGACCGGGAAGGGAATCCCCACCCGTAGCTCGGGGACGCCGATGGTTCCCGACCCTCGACGCATGACCCGATAGTCCGCGGCGGCAGCCAGCACGCAACCCCCGGCAATGGCATGGCCGTTCACCGCGGCGATCAGCGGGCGGGGGAACGTGAACACCTGCAGGAAGCAGTCGACCAGCGCGTGAAAGAAGGTGTCGAGATACGCCGCGCCGCTCTCCTCGAATCGGAACAGGTCCACGCCCGCGCAGAAGATCGAGCCGGTGCCGGTGAGCACGGCCGCCTTGTGCCGGTTCGAGCGCTCGACATCGTGCAGGTGGTCGGTCAGGGCGGCGACCAACTCCACGTCCAGCGCGTTGGCCTTGCCGTGCTCCAGCCTGAGCACGGCGACGGATGCTCGGTCGTCGCGGTGGATCACGAATCGTGCTCCGCGCTGTCAGAATTCCGGGTAATCAAACCCCACCGCGTTTCGAGGGCCAGTCGACCCCCGCAGCGCGCGGGGCTCGGTGGGCGGGAGGCGGAGCGTCCAGGCGATCGTCTCGTGTCGCTCCCTGCGCGCAATGGGTGCGCGGGGAGGCTCGGAGATCCGTGACCGTCGTGCTCGCAATCGACCCTGGCCACGGTCGGATGCGACACCTACTGTTGACTGAGGCCTGCCGAGGAGCGCGCCTGTGCCAAGCCAGAGCGAGGACGTCGCGCTCAGCATCCGCGATCTCACCAAGCGCTTCGGTGAAGTCGTGGCCGTACGCCACCTCTCGCTGGACGTCCACCGCGGCGAGATCATCGGCCTCCTGGGCCCGAACGGAGCTGGCAAGACCACTACGATCGGCGCGGTATGCGGGATGGTGCGGCCCGACGCCGGCACCATCGTAATCGACGGTCGCCCCGCCGCCGGTCGTCGCCGCGAGTGCAATCGGCTGCTCGGCCTCTGCCCACAGGATCTGGTGATCTGGGAATCGCTGACCTGCTCGGAGCAGCTCGAGTTGGTGGCCCGGCTGTACGACATGAGCGCTGCCCAGGCGCGCCGGAGCGCGCGCGAGCTGCTGGGTGTGCTGGGTCTCGCCGAGCGGCGTCATCGGCTCGCCAAGACACTCTCGGGGGGGATGAAGCGCCGGCTCAATATCGCGCTGGCTCTGGTTCATCAGCCCCGCCTGCTGATCCTCGACGAGCCGCAGGCGGGGTTGGACCCGCAGAGCCGCGTGCTGGTGCGCGAGTATCTCCGCTCGCTGGTGCCGGACGTGACGGTGGTCGTCACCACGCATGACATGGACGAGGCCGACAGGCTGGCGGACCGCATTGCGATTGTGGACCGCGGCCGCCTGCTGGAGCTCGACACCGCAGACGGACTGAAGCGCCGAATCGGGGAAGGGGACGTGCTGGAGCTCACCGTGGCGCAGCCGGGGCTGGAGCCCGACGCGCTCCGTCCACACCTCCCCGACGGGGTGCGGTACCTCGGCATCCGGCGGGATACGCTGCGGCTCGTCGGCACCGATATCCTCGCTGCCTTGCCGGCCGTGTTGGACGCGGTCAGGCACTGCGGCCCGGTGCAGGACATCATGATCCGCCCGAAGACGCTCGAGGACGTCTTCATCGAGCTCACGGGACGAGGGCTCAGGGAATGAGGTGGCTCCCGCTCTTCCGCAAGACCGTCATCGAGAACATCCGGGACTGGAAGATCCTGATCATGACGGTCGCGTTTGCCCCGTTCTTCGTGGTGCTGATGTACTTCTATTTCGCGGAAGCCACCGCCACCTACCACATCGTGGCGGTGAATCGCGACGACGGGGACCTCGGGGCGGCGCTGATCGCCTGGCTGGCCAACTTGCGATCGGAGGACGCGGGAGTCGCGCTGGTCGTGCGCGCGGAGCCGGACCTTGGGGCGGCGCTCAGCTCGGTTCGTGAGGGCTCCGCTGACGTCGTGCTCGAGATCCCGACGCGGTTCTCGGAAGTCCTGCGCGCCTCTCGGAGCGGGACGCCTACACCGCCGGCCGTAGTCAAGACCCACGGTGACCCGACCAAGGTCACCTATGTCATGGCCGTCGCGTTCGTCGACGGTCTGACCGCCGAGTATGCAGCCGCGTTCGCCGGAGATCCGGGTCCATTGCGCTTCGAGGCCGCCACAGTCGGCGAGGCGAGCGCCACTGATGACTTCGCCATGTATGTGCCCGCGTTGCTCGCCCTCGCGCTCATGATGCTCATGTTCACCGCCGCGGCGTCACTGATCAAGGAGAAGGACAAAGGGACGCTGATCCGGCTTCGGATTTCGAACATGACGACGCTCGAGTGGCTGTCGGCGGTGAGCGTGGCTCAGGTGGTCATCGGGCTGGCCACCATGGCGCTTGCCTATCTCATGGCGGCGGCGCTCGGCTACGAGGCGTCCGGCTCGGCTGCTGCGGTGGCCGCCGTCGGGATTGCCTCGAGTCTCGCGATCATCGGGATCAGCATCATCGTGGCTGCCTGGCTCCGCACGATCTTCGATCTCATGACGATCGGCTGCTTCCCGTTTTTCGTGCTGATGTTCTTTTCCGGGGGCATGATGCCGGTTCCGGACGTACGGCTCGCCCGCGTCGGTGAGGTCGTCGTCCATGCCAACGACATCCTGCCCACCACGCACACCATTGCGGCGCTCGGCAAGATCTTGAACCTCGGCGCGGGGCTCGGCGATGTGACGGCGGAGCTGGCCGCCATCGGGGGCCTGGCGGCGGCGTACTACGCCGTGGGGGTATGGCTGTTCACGCGCAGGCACATGCGGGTGGGGTGAACGCCTCGGGCTGGCCGGTCCGAGCGCCGGTTCACTCCCTGAGCGTGAACACTCGGTAGATGTCCCGGTGGCTTCGGAGTAGACGCTCGACCTGCACCACGTAGGGGAGTGCCGCGCCCAGGCGCCGCGCCCCGTCGTCGAAATCGAACGTCGGCACCGTCGTCGGCCCGCTCGACTCGTAGGCGTCGATCAGGAGGGTCACGGCCCAGCGACGCTTCTCGTCCGCGGCGGCCGTGGGAAAGCGAGAGGCGAGTTGAGCCAGCGCGTCCTCGGCCCGGGCGATGGCCGCGCCGCGGGCTCCGCCGAACGCGCTGACGCCGGCACCGATCAGGACCACCAACACCAGCAACCCCGCCACGATCAGCACCAGGGGCCGGGGCAGCCCCAGGTTCAGCCGGTGCTCCAGCCACGGGAGCAACAACAGGACGACTATCGCCAGGAACGCCGCGACGCAGCCCAGTGGGCGCCGGTCCGGTGCGGCCGTCTGGGCCATGACCGAATCGAACAGGCGGAGGATCGCATCGCGCTCCTCATCGCCCAAGGCCCCCGTCTCTGGGCCCGGCTCGCCGCTCATGGCGACGCGACACTCACGCGGGCGCCGCCGATCGGGAGCCGCCCGGCCTCACAACCTACGGCCGAACCTGGAACCGGTTGGCGATGATAAACTGCGCACCGAATCCCATCCCGCCTGCCTCGGCCTCCGCGCCGGGCGCGCCGAGCCGGACGTCGAGCGTCAGCTCCGTTCGCGAGCTGCCGGACACGAACGTGTTCCACGCCGTGGACCAGATGAGCATACCGCCGAACTTGCCGTCGATGTCGGCGGAACCCTCCACCCCCTGGAGTTGCGGCGCCGCGGTGGGCTCGAACGTGCCCCATACCCGGATGTACGCCAGCGTGTCGGGCCCGCGATCGACCAGGCTGTCGAGCAAGAAGCGGGCCTGGCTGATCAGTTCGCCGCCGCCGAGCGAAGCTCCCTCGCCCATCTCCATGCCTTGGCCGAGATTGAACGGGAAGGCCATCTCCGCGGTCCACGACTGTCCCGGGGAGATGGGCTCGGCCGGCAACGTGGGAAGCATTCCTCCGTGGGGTGCCCGCAGCATGCCCTTCATCATGTCGTCGACGCTATCGGGAGCAACGGTCTGGAACTGTTGGATTTGGAGCCGGTCATCCAGCACCAGCTGGGCTGAGCTGCGAGGGAAATCGTCGCGCGGCGCGTTCTCCCACGGCTCACCTTCGGCCCGCGTCCGGGCGCGCGTCGAGTCCACGGTGCGGTAGACGGTGTACCGGCCCGCACGAGCTTCCAGTACCTGGTCCGTCAGGTACTGCTGTATCTCCATTTGGATGGTGATGCTGTCCTCCCCGAGCTGCGCCACGGCGGCCCGAATGCTGTCGCGCACGGAGACCTCGGACGTGTCCGCGCCGAGGGCCTCGGCCAGCCCCTCGCCGATGGCGGCGATCATGCCCATGAGGCCGCCCAGTGCCATCTTCATCTCCACGTCGGTCCGGGAGACGGAGCGTACCACCAGCCGCTCGCGGGGCTGGTAACGCAACAGCATTGACTCCTGCGCCGCGAGCGAGCCGGCGAGTCCTCCCGAAACCACGAGACACAACGCCACGATCAACGCGCGCGTTCGCATGCAATCCTCCGACGTTCGGTCGGTTGAGGTCGGGGCGGGGCGAGTCCGGAGCCGTCACTGTCCACCGTCGCCGTCCGCCGCACCGCCCAATATGCGGGGCACGCGAAGGCCGCGTCAAAGGCCGCGGCGGGTCGACCGCCGGGGGTCGCGGGCGGCCCCCCCGGCCTGGTCAATCATCGCCCGCAGGGCGCGCGTGTGCGCCGGGGTGGTGCCGCAGCAGCCGCCGACCACGGATACCCCCAGGGCGATCAACTCCCGGGCATGATCCGCCATGAAGGTCGGCGTCTCGTCGTACACCGTTCGTCCGTTCCGCGTCGCCGGGAGCCCGGCATTGGGCTGAATGACCACCGGGAGGTCGGTCGCGCGTCGAAACCCGGCCGCGATCTCGATCATCTGCACGATGCCGTTGCCGCAGTTCGAACCCACGGCATCGGCGCCGGCATCCGCGAGACCCGTGGCCGCGTCCTCGATGCTCACGCCCATCACGGTGAAGAACCCTCGCGGGGTGGCGTCGAACGTCATGGTCACCATGACGGGTGTCGTCGGCGAGACGTCCTTCACGGCGCGGACGGCCAGGCTCGCCTCCGCGAGATCGACCATGGTCTCCACGCACACCCCATCCACCCCCGCGGTCATGAGGTGGGTGACCTGGGTCCGGAAGCTCGCGTAGACCTCCTCCGGCGCGGTGTCGCCGTAGGGAGTCAGCAGCCGGCCGCTCGGCCCGCACGATCCAATTAGGTAGGCCCGATCGCCGACCGCGGCGCGCACGGCACGCACGGCATCGCGGTTGGCCGCTTCCGTGCGGGCCTCCAGCCCGGACTGCGCAAGCCGGAGCGGTGAGGCCCCGAACGTGTTCGTCTCGATGAGGTCCGCTCCGGCGTCCAGGTACTGGCGGGCGATCTCCTCGAGCACCGCGGGGCGGCTGAGCGTGATGGCCTCGGGCGGCTCGCCGGGAGCAAGTCCCTGCTCGAGCAACATGGTCCCCAGGGCGCCGTCGGCGACCAGCAGGTCACCGGAGGCCAGACGATCGGCCAGGGGGCGCATCTAGCGCTCGCGGACCAGCCGCTGCACGACCTCCACGGCGTTCGCGGCGTCGAACCCGTACGCGTCGGCGCCGATCTCAGCGGCGAACGCTGCCGTCACGGGCGCCCCCCCGACGATGGTCTTGATTGGGGGCGTCGGGCCCTCCTGCCGCAACAACTCCACGACCTCCCGCATCGCCGGCATGGTCGTCGTGAGCAATGCCGACATGCCGATGACCGCCGCGCCATGATCCATGGCGGCCTGCACCAGCTTCTCGGGCGCGACGTCGTGCCCCAGGTCGATGACCTCGAACCCCGCGCCTCGGAGCATAACGGCCACCAGGTTCTTCCCAATATCGTGCAGGTCTCCTCGAACCGAGCCGAGGACCACCGTGTCGAGCGATGGCACCGCATCGGCGACCAGCAGCGGTCGCAGCTCGTCCATGCCGGCCGTCATGGCCCTTGCGGCGAGCAGGACGTCCGGAAGGAAGATCTCGTGCGCCTTGAACCGTCGGCCGACGATGTCCATCCCGGCGATGAGCCCCTCGTTCAGGACCGACTGCGGCGGTGTGTGCTGTTCGATGGCTCGCCGCGTGAGTTCAGTGGCTCGCCCGTGGTCACCTGCGACGACCGCCTGGGCCAGCTCCGTCAGAAGAGTCATGCCGCGTCTCCGTGCCTGGCCATGAGCACGCGCAGTCGGTCTCGACATTCGCGGGTCTCACACCGGCTACAGGCTGGGTACGACGTCGGGAACCGATGGATCTCGAGCGGGCCGCCAATGAGCACGCCCGAGACGGATTTGAGCGGCAGCATGACGCAGGAGTCGGTCAGCGTGATGCCGATCGAAGCCGGCGCGAGGCGGGCAAAGAGCCGCTGCTGCCCGGTCACGTCCCAGCCGCAGTAGCCCGGACTGTACCGGAGCACCGCCCCGTCGGGGGGCGCCCAGCCGCGCGAATGGAGGACCTCGGCCCAGCGACCCTCCATCAACTCCGCCGCGCGATCCGCGGCAGCCGACGCCATGGCGTCCAGCATGGCCGCGAGGGCGAAGTCGTTCGACTCGAAGCACCGTTGCACCGCCTTGCTCGCCTCCGGTCCCAGTGTGGTGGCGAACAGGGCCAAGTGGTCCGCGCGGGGGAAGACGTCGGCCACCGGGGTCTTGGACTCGTTTCTCCCCTCTCCCTCATACACCACGGCGAACTCCGTGGCGGTGACGGTCGCGAGGAGACCCACGGGCGCCGCCGTTTGGTCGAGCAGGGCGGCGGCATCATCGTACAGCCGGTCCACTCGAGGGTCGGCTGCCTCCGGCGGCATGCGCAGGTGCTCGAACACCGCCGAGCGGTGCGGCGCGACATCGGCCGGCGAGAAGGTGCAGCGCATGGGGTCAGGGACCCGCATCGGGTAGGCCGTCCATGCCGTACCGGCGCGCTTCGGCGGTCATGCGACTCGTCAGCTCCGCCTGCACCTCGTTGGGAAGCTCTGGGGGTTGGTACTGCGCCACGAGTCGCTCGACCTCGGCATAGGCCCGAGCACCGAGCGTTAGGCATCTCTCATCTCGCCATCGCGCGCGGTTGGCACGGTCGATCACCGGGCCGGGCACGTAGTGCTCCGTGCGCCAGTGCCGCCGGGTATGCTCGGAGATGAGCAGGTGCTGGTCTCGGAGCAGCTCCTCGAATCGGGGGAGCGCCGGGAAGTCTTCCTTGGCGTGGATCCCCGCCTCGAGTCGTAGCGCCATCCCGCATATCTCATTGTCCAGCACCAGCTTCTCCAGGCTCAGCGTGCTCTCGAAGTCCATCATGCCGGGTCCCGAGACGCTGTTGATGCCGGCGAGCACGGCGAGAGTAGCGCCCATGGACGACTCCAACCCTGCCTGGGCATCGAGGAGTTTCGCGTCACTCAGTGCCATGTAAGCCTGGGTCGGCAAGCCCAGGTGCTTCCCGATCTCGCTGTAGGCGCAATCCACCATCATGGTCTCCACCGCGCCCATCGGCGTCGTCTCGTAGCGCACGTCGAAGGCGGCCGGGGAACCCCCGTAGAGCGCGGGTGCGCCGGGATTCGTGAGCTGGCTGATGACGATGCCGCTCAGCGTTTCTGCCGTGTGCTGCACCAGCGTGCCCACCAGCGTCACGGGAGCCACGAAACCCGAGAGTGGCATCGACACATACTCTACGGGGATGCCGTGCGTGGCGCAGTCGACGACGTTCTGCGAGGTGACGTCGCTCCAACGCAGGGGAGCCGTGGGGCAGCATGAGAACACGGCCAAGGGCTTGGCGGCGAGCTCCGCCTGGCTCCCCCGCACGGCGAGCTGGAGGTCACGCATGACAGCGAAGGCCTCGATCGTGAAGGCTCCGGTCACCACCGGCTTCTCACCATAGCTCAGGCCGAGGTACAACCGGTAGCTGTCCGAGATGTTCTGGTGGACGTCCGCCGGGACCAGAGCCGTGCTCTGGAAGGCGATGTGGTCCAATTGCCCAGCCAGTTTGGCGTACCGGACGTAGTCCGCGGTGACCGGCTGGCGCACGTCGTCCAACTCGGGATCCAGGATGTTGATCGCGGCCGAGCCGGGTGTGAAGTGGACGTTGTCGTTCGAGAGGGCGTGCGAGGTCCGGCCCGGTACGTCGTACAACCTAAAGCC
>JABAOD010004128.1_pt1 | contig 14271 bp, 14 predicted proteins | sample 7062151 | NCBI WGS metagenome assembly JABAOD01 (sample SAMN14538626, study PRJNA623070) | marine sediment metagenome | biome: marine biome [ENVO:00000428]; feature: marine pelagic biome [ENVO:01000023]; material: deep marine sediment [ENVO:00002113] | place: India: Gulf of Khambhat ... | reverse complement strand
GACGGCTGCATTGGGAATTTCGTTCAGCGCGGAACAAAAGGGGCCGCAGAAGAAAGTGCCGTACTTGCGATGGGTGGTTACTCAATCGAAACGAGTGAAGATCGAATTACTGAGGCCGCAATTCGTGGTTTCTGGACCGAGTACCGTGGGAGAATGGGCCTATGAGCAGCATGAAAAAACGAGCTGAATTGACCAATGTTATCGGCATGGCTCAAGCCCAATATGCGTATACGATCGACGATGGTGACTTCTATGACTGGCCAAATTTTTTCGCCGATGATTGCTTTTATCAGATCACATCTGCGGACAATTTTGCGCAAGGCCTTCAGGCTGGCTTGATGTGGCTAGATAGCAAGGCAATGCTTCACGACCGAATTCTGTCGTTATTGGAGGCCAACGTCTACGAACGTCACTCCTACAGGCACATTCTCGGGCAACCGAATATTTCGAGCATAGATGGTGACGAGGTGGAGTCAGAAACATCGTTTATGGTTGCACGGATTACCCGCGAAGGTCCGACTGACCTTTTCGCCACGGGCCGATATGTCGACCGTTACAAAGTAGCCGAAAACGACGCAAAAATCATGAAGCGCATTGTTGTTCTCGATAGCAGCTATATTGATACGCTACTTGGGTTTCCGCTGTGAGATTGTCCGACACTAGGTCTGTGCTGCTAACCATCGGCGATCCCAATGGTATTGGACCTGAAATTGCGACGAAAGCTGCAGCCAGCTTGTACCAGGATCCTTTTTGTCGCCCAGTATTGCTGGGCGATGAATACATAATTTCTCCTCTAGCAGATTCTTTGGGATTCGGTGTTCAAACCAACCGATCTAAGTGGGGAAGCGATGAAAAAACGATTGATCTTCATCCAATCGAAGCGATGCCTACAGCGGAGTTCATACCAGGAAAGGTAAGCGCCGCTGCAGGGCGAGCTACAGTTGCCTATGTCGAAGCTGCATTAACATTGTTGTCCGATGGCTTTGGACGAGGAATTGTTGGATGCCCCCATTCGGAAACAGCTGTCAATTCATCGGGGCGAAAGTTCTCGGGGTACCCGAGCCTGTTGGCAGATCTATTGAGAACCGGCCCTGACAGCATCTTTCTGATGCTGGTTGGAGGAGGTCTGCGTATCGTTCATGTCACATTACATGAGGGCATAAGCGGCGCACTGAATCGGATAGGTCCGGAACTAGTAGTAAAGACGGTCGTCGCTGCCGATGCAGCACTACGCGAATTGGGAGTGGACAAGCCGAAAATGGGATTGTTTGGCATCAATCCTCATGCAGGAGAAAATGGACTTTTTGGGGATGAAGATGATCGAATCATTGTCCCCGCAATACAGAAATTGCGTGAACAAGGCATTGATGCACATGGTCCCGAAGGTGCCGACACTATGTTGGCAAGAGATGGATATGATGCATTCGTCGCAATGTATCACGATCAGGGGCATATTCCAGTCAAGCTGCTAGCCGGTAGAAAGGCTACCGCTCTATCAATTGGAGCTAACACCCTGTTTTCAAGCGTAGGACATGGCGCGGCTTTCGACATCGCGGGCAAGAACTGTGCCGATCCTGAAGCAGTCATCAGGGCTGTAAGACTCGTTGGAGGTGCAACATGACCCACAAAATTTCCGTTTTTGGTGAGGATATCAGTTTTGAGTGTGGAGAGAGTGAAACCGTATTAGACGCTGCTGAGCGGGCGGGCTTCTCTATCCCATATTCTTGCCGGAAAGGCGTCTGTTCGTCTTGCGAGGGCGTGATTACATCAGGTGAGGCCGTTGTCCGTGGGCAGGGTGTCTGCGTCGGGCCCGCCAGCGGTGTTCTTTTGTGCCAGGCCAGACCGCGCACAAATCTGGAAATTGTACCGAGAAGTATCAAGAAGACAGACCCAGTTTCTCGCAAGATATTCGAGGCGAAAGTCCGGAAAATTGAGCAACCAACGCCAGACGTGTCAGTTATCAATTTGAGATTTCCAATTGGTAACCGTTCCGTCTTTCAGGCGGGCCAATACCTTAGTGTACTAATGCCTGATGGCGATAGCAGAAATTATTCGATGGCTAATCCACCTCATCAGAACGACGGTGTTGAATTGCACATACGCCATGTTTCCGGCGGGAAGTTCTCACAAACGGTTCTTGCCAATCTTGAAAAGGGATCAATCCTATCTGTTGAGCTTCCATTTGGAAATTTCACATTAAATGAAAACACAGAAGTCCCTGCAATCCTGATCGCAACAGGAACGGGATTTGCTCCGATCAAGTCAATCGTCGAACACCAGATCAGAGAGGGTGGATCGCGTCCATTGCATCTGTATTGGGGAGCAAATACCGAAGCCGACATTTACCTGCGTTCGCTTCCTGAAATGTGGGCGGAGAAGCATGATTGGTTTACATTTACGCCCGTTCTTTCTGAACCTCCGAGTACCTGGAATGGTCGTACTGGCTTCGTACATAAGGCCGTTCAATCGGACTTTCCGGATATGTCGGATTTAGAGGTCTATGCTTGCGGTGCCCCGATGATGATTGATGCGGCAAGTAAGGATTTCTGTGCGGAGTCCAAGCTGGATAGAGCAGCTTTCTACAGCGATGCATTTGTGCCGTCGGGCGAACCAGCGGACGACCTACCTGCATAGTCAGAGACAAACATACACGCGTCACAACTGATAAATTCGCTAAGGCTAAATTCCAAGGGAGGAGTGCGCCATGAAGTTTCAACAGCAGCAGGAGACCAGATCTCACTCATATAAAGTACCGGTTGATGGTGTCGCTTCGCTTGATTTCGACCCCTACGCGGCAGCGGTGCTTAGGGACCCATATCCGTATTATGAGATGATGCGCGACGCGGGACCAATCGTTTGGTTGGAAAGATACGGAGTTTATGCTGTGGCGCGCTACGACAGCGTCCGCAACGTGTTGACCGATCCGGAAACATATTGTTCCAGTGCCGGCGTAGGACTGACCAATTTTCATACAGAAGAGCCTTGGCGACAACCGAGCATCATTCTGGAAGTCGATCCGCCTGAACACACAAAAACCAGAGCCGTCTTCACGCGTATTCTCTCCCCACGCGCTTTGAAAAAGTTGAATTCTACCTTCGAAGCACAGGCGGAGTTGATGGTGGATCGGATGATTGAAAAAGGCGTCTGCGACGGCGTTAAGGATTTGGCCGACGCGTTCCCCATCAAAGTTTTCGGAGACGCGGTTGGCATTCCAGCGGAAGGACGGGAGCATCTACTGCCCTATGGCGATATGGTCTTCAACGCGTTCGGACCTGCCAACGATCGATTCAACGAATGCCTTGCAAATCTGGGGCCTGCAACAGAGTGGATTACTAAGGCCTGTCAACGCGAAAACCTCACCCCTAACGGATTTGGCGCAGAACTTTATGACGCAGCTGACGCGGGCGATATATCCCATGAAGATGCAGGAATGCTCGTGCGCACAACTCTCTCGGCCGGGTTGGACACCACAATTTTCACAATGGGGAACGCACTTGTTAATCTTGGCCGAAATCCAGACCAGTGGGCCCTATTGCGCGATGATCCGACAAGAGCGCGTGCAACAATTGAAGAAGTTTTGCGCTTTGACAGCACGTTCCACTCTTTCTACCGCACTACGACAAGGGAAACCGAATTAGAGGGCGTTCCTTTAAAAAAGGAACAAAAGGTACTGGTCTTCATTGCTTCAGCAAATCGCGACCCTCGTCACTGGGTGGAACCAGATCACTTTGACGTAACGCGCAAAGCCACGGGTAACATGGGTTTCGGAGCAGGGATCCATGGCTGTGCAGGTCAAATGATTGCCCGAATGGAGGGTGAGATCGCGCTGCGGACGCTAGCGTCTAAAGTCGAGTCCATCGAATTGTTGGGAGAACCGGTTCTTCATTTCAACAACACCGTGCGCGGGTATACCAGCATGCCAATGCGCGTAACGGCAAAAAGACACTAACGGAGGGGAACATGCCTACAATCACCTATCTACTCGCCGACGGGACCAAAACCGATATCAAAGTGGATGTCGGAGCAAATGTAATGCGTACCGCAATTGATGCAGACATTCCCGGAATTGTAGCCGAATGCGGTGGCGCGGCTATGTGCGCTACATGCCATGTATATCTTGAACCAGAAACAGAATCGGTTTTCACCGCGATTAGCGACGTTGAGGAAGAAATGCTTGAGTGCGTTGCGGATGATCGTCAACCAGAAAGCCGACTGAGTTGCCAACTCAATGTTCCTGCAGGAGTAGATCGAATTACAGTTCGGTTGCCGAAAACTCAAAGCTGAATGTTCGAAATTCCTGATGAGAATAAGTAGGAAAAATCAATGATCAACAAGAAAAAAGTAGCGATTGTAACCGGTGGCGCTAGCGGTATCGGTTTTGCGTTCACTCAAAGTCTTGCTGCCTCTGGATATGCCGTTGTGATCGCTGACATGGTCGGAGCGGAAGAAGCAGCTAATAGACTTAACGGCGAAGGCTTTGAAGTGATCGGCGTTAAAACCGATGTCACTAACGTAGACGATACAAACGCGATGGTTTCCGCAGCCGTCAGCCATTTTGGCGGTTTGGATTTGTTGGTGAACAACGCGGGTATATTTACCTCTCTGAAGCTAAAGCCATTCGACCAAATCGAACCAGCTGAATGGATGAAAGTTATGGAGGTCAATACGCTCGGCCCGTTTCTTTGTGCCAAAGCAGCACTTCCAGAACTTCATAAGAGTTCGGCCGGTCGGATCGTGAACATCGCCTCAACTTCTCAACTTAAAGGTGCTCCGTTTATGCTGCACTACACGTCAAGTAAGGGGGCTGTTGTGGCGTTTACCCGATCGTTGGCGCGCGAGTTGGGCAAAGACAACATCACGGTGAATGCTATTGCGCCCGGATTTACGCTCAGCGACGGAGTGCTTGCGACCGGCATGGAAGAAATCATGGGCGAGGTGGTCAGAAAGTCCAGCCGCTCAATCCCGCGTGATCAGGTGCCGAATGACCTTGTTGGTGCCTTGCTTTTTCTTGCAAGTGATGGTGCGGCATTCATCACCGGACAGACTATCGCTGTAGATGGCGGGAGTTTTTTCCTTTGAACTACGCATATTCAGATCTTTGCCTTTATATTGATGGCCGCTTCATTGGCTCCGATGAACGGTCCGGGGAATCGGTTTACAATCCAGCTAATGGCCAGATTCTTGGGCATTTACCTCATGCAACAACCGAAGATCTGGACTTGGCGATTGCTGCAGCGGATCGGGCGTTCCAGAAGTGGCGATGGACTTCACCGATTGAACGCAGCCGTGTATTGCGAAAAGTTGCAAGTTTGATCCGTGAACGATCCGAGGATATTGCTCGTAATCTCACACTTGACCAAGGCAAGCCACTGGCTGAAGCACGCGTGGAGATTTTAGGGGCGGCAGATCATGCGGATTGGCATGCTGAAGAATGTCGTCGGATATACGGCCGCGTCATCCCGTCCCGCGACCCAAGCGTCCGTCAGACAGTTGTTCGTCAGCCTGTTGGTGTTTGCGCATCATTTTCGCCTTGGAATTATCCGCTCAATCAAGCTCTTCGAAAGATCTGTGCTGCCTTAGGATCAGGATGTACCATTGTCCTCAAGGCATCCGAGGATGCGCCAAGTGCCGTCGTAGCGCTGGCGCACATTTTTCACGACGCAGGATTGCCCGCAGGCTGCCTTAATGTCGTTTGGGGCGTGCCGGCTAAGGTTTCAGAGCATCTGATCACGTCGCCTAAGGTTCGTAAAATATCGTTTACAGGGTCAATCCCCGTCGGGAAGCATCTTGCAGCAATGGCTGGCGCACATATGAAACGTGCTACGATGGAACTAGGAGGGCACTCTCCTGTTCTGGTTTTCGATGATGCCGATATCGATAAGGCGGCGACTCTGTTGGCCGGCTACAAAGGACTGAATGCGGGACAAGTGTGCATGTCGCCAAGCCGGTTCTTCGTTCATGAAAAGGTAGCGCAAGAGTTTGGCGAGAAATTTGCTGCAGCATTTGGCTCCCGCGTCGTAGGAGATGGCATGCACAGCGATACCACAATGGGTCCCCTCGCCCATACTCGACGTGTAAGTGCTATGACCGAATTTGTTTCCGACGCCACTGCCAAAGGTGCAAGCATTTTGACAGGAGGTACGGCTATTTCTGGTCCCGGAAATTTCTTTCCACCGACAGTACTGATGCACACTCCTGACACAGCCAAAATCATGATCGAAGAGCCGTTTGGTCCTGTAGCACCCATCTCTACTTTCAGTGAAACGGATGAAGTGCTCTCACGGGCAAATGCTTTGCCTTTCGGACTCGCATCTTATGTATTTACCAAGTCACTCCGTACATCTCACTATGTGACTTCAAAATTGGAAGCAGGAATGGTGAATGTAAACCATTTCGGAATTGCGTTGCCGGAGACGCCTTTGGGAGGCGTGAAAGACAGCGGCATGGGCAGCGAAGGCGGTAGTGAGACATTTGATGCCTATCTTGCCACCAAGTTCATTTCCGAAGCAACAGAGTAGGAACTTGGAATGGAGAAGCAGATACTCATTGTAGGTGCTGGGCAAGCGGCATGTTCTCTAGCAGGGAAATATCGCCAACTGGATAGTGATGCCGTAATCACAATTGTAGGTGATGAGGAATACTTGCCTTATCAACGACCGCCACTATCAAAAAAATTTGTGACCGGAGAAATGAGCGTTGAGAGTTTGTTCCTTCGTCCCAACGCTTGGTACGAAAGAAACAACATCTCTCTTATCTCAGGCCGCCGCGTCGTTCACATTGATAGAAATTCTAAACAAATCCAACTCGATGACCGGCGTATTCTGCACTATGATATGCTTGCATTGACAACTGGCACGCGTCCCAGAGTCCTGCCAAGTGAAATAGGCGGCGATCTCAAGGGCGTCTATCTAGTTCGTGGCATTGACGATGCTAAAGCTCTTGCAACCGAGATGACGGTGGGGCGGCGCGCCTTGGTAATTGGGGGCGGCTATATCGGACTGGAAGCTGCAGCGGCATTCAGGAGCCAAGGACTTCAGGTTCGAGTCGTTGAGATGGCTGACCGCATCTTGCAGCGTGTTTCTTGCGCCGAAACATCAAATTACTTTCGGAAACTCCACCACGAAAATGGCGTACAGATTTACGAAGGCTTGGGCGTGGAGCGTCTCATCGGTGACAATGGCCGTGTGGTCGCCGCTGAGTTTTCGGACGGTAGCACTATGGAGGTTGACTTCGTCATTGTTGGTGTAGGCGTTGTGGCTAACGACGAACTGGCGTGCGAGGCCGATCTGGAAGTAGATCAAGGGATACTTGTAAACGCTTTTGGTCAAACGAATGACAAGGACATTTTCGCAGCGGGAGATTGCACCCGCTTCAAATACTTAGGTCATATGATAAGGTTAGAGTCGGTGCAGAATGCTGTTGATCAAGCCGAGTCAGTGGCAGCGAATATGGCTGGAGTGGAAACGGCATATTTTCCGTTCCCCTGGTTTTGGTCAGACCAATTCGATGTAAAGCTTCAGATTGCAGGTCTAAATCAAGGCTATACTGATACAGTGGTTCGCAAAGGAGCGAAGCCTAGGAGTATGTCAGTTTGGTATTTCTCTAATGGGAGGCTTATTTCTGTGGATGCGATTAATGATCCTCGGATCTTCATGATTGCCAAGAAAATGCTTTCCTCGAATAGGTTGGCGAGTATTGAGCAATTAAGAGATCATGATTTCGATCCAAAATCGATCTTAGTATCTTAATATATTGGCCTGTTCGAAAGCGTGAGGTCGTAAATGGAGCAGACTACCGTTTTAGAAGTGCGGATCGGCATGGCCATGCCGTTTGGGCACAAAAATGAACCTAGCGCCATCATAAAGAATGCAGTTAAGGGTAAGGTTTGGTTATCCAAATTTGGATTGGTAGGAGATGAACAAGCCGATAAAGTCAAGCATGGTGGTCTAGATAAAGCACTTCATCAATACTGCTCCGATCATTATAAACATTGGCAAAGGGTTGTGCCGTTGGCTGAGAATTTGGCGCCTGGTGCATTCGGGGAAAACATTGTCGCGGATATTCATGATGAAGCCAATGTTTGCCTAGGTGATTGTTTTAGAATTGGTGGAGCCGTCGTGCAGGTTTCGCAGCCTAGACAGCCATGCTGGAAACTCAATGTGCGGATCAATAAAAGCGATTTCGCCAAACTCGTACAATCGTCGGGGCTGACTGGATGGTATTATCGAATCCTCGAAGCCGGCTGGATTTCGTCAGGAGACTCGATTTCCCTGATTCAGAGGCCGAATCCAGATTGGACGATTCAAAACGTTCATCGGGCAGTGTATCTTGAAACAGCAAAATTTGATCACCTCAAGGAGCTGGGGACCATAAAAGAACTATCCGCCTCGTGGAAGAAGTTGATTTTAGCTAGGTTAGAAAATCGTAGCATTGAAAGCTGGTCTTCTCGATTTCGAGACTGAGCGACGCTTCCTAAAATCGAAGCAAACTTACTCTAAATCAACAATTAATTTCTTGGAAGGGGCGAAATTCCTTGATTGAGGTGTTCAATTATTTTGGTTTTTTGAGTGTCTCAAGTGCGCAATGAGGTCTTCTTGTTGTGAGTCGGAGTCCCGTATGAGGTCGACTTAATTGCAAGAAACTTCGATCAAGTAACAATTTTCCGTTCTTAAAAAAGAGATTCTCTCGAGATTTGAATGGTTTCGGCACTTCAACATTAATAATTCGCCCACCACCTCCTCCCTGTGGGCGAATTTCGGGCGGTACCGATGTTGCCGGTGCCGCTCTTTTCCGAAATAATGATTGAGCGGCGAATAAAGTCGGTGAGGCGGATCATTTTCTACCCTTGCATCGGAAGGTAGCCTTTTCCAGGGGGGTCGTTACCTTCAACGCTTTCTTGTCTGTCCCTCCGAATGTAGGAAGTATCGTACTGCGATATTTCGCCCGCCAAATCTGTTTCTCTGGTATCAACTTGCGGGAAATCCCTCCTGACCGGCACGGGATTTTTCCTCCACCGTCGATTAGAATCCGGCCCAACCTGCTCTGCTACCCAACCTTCTGCCGCCTTGGCATAGAGTTTTCCGCTGTTTCTCATTATGGCGGGCTGGTATCGCCATGTGAGTTTGCCAGCATTGCCGGTGGTATGTTTCCAATGGCGCTGTGCGGCCTCTCTTCGTTGCAGTATCTACGTCACTCCTCCATCTTTTCGCAAGCATCCGACAGCGACAAGAACCAGTGGGTGTTCAGGCATTCCGCCCGGAACTGGGAGTTGAACGCTTCAATGAACGCGTTGTCAGACGGTTTTCCAGGCCGTGAGAAGTCCAGAACGACGCCGCGCTGATAGGCCCACAGATCCATATCTCGAGAGATAAATTCGCCGCCGTTGTCGACTCTGATCGTCTTTGGATAGCCAATTTGGTGACACACGCGATCGAGCGTGGCGACTACATCCTCTCCGCGATAGCTGAACTTCGGATCAATGACTGGCGAGAAGCGCGAGAAGGTGTCCACGACTGTCAGCACCCTCAGCTTTCGGCCCGTGGCGAGTTGGTCGTGCACGAAGTCCATGGCCCACACATCGCTCGGCCTAAGAGCAGTACAGCGATCCTTGCGGAGCTTGGCTTTCACCCGGCGCTTAGGCGTCTTTTTGCGCAACTGAAGGCCCATCTCTCTGTAGATTCGATAGACTTTCTTCACATTCACCTCCCAGCCCTCACGGCGCAGGACATAGTGCACCCGGTGATAGCCATAGCGCACACGCGTTTCGCAGATTTCCTTGATCTGCTTTCTCAGGGCAGCCGGATCGGTGCGTCGGGACATGTAGTGTTAGGTGGACAGATCAAACCGCAGAGCCCCACAGGCTCGTCGGACCGACACTGCCCAGTCCGAACACATCCCATCGATCAGTTCGCGCTTGCGATCCTGCCTCAGAGCTTTCGCTTGATGACATCCTGCAGCATCTTACGGTCCAAGGTCAGATCCGCCACGATCTTCTTCAGTCGGTTGTTCTCATCTTCGAGGTCTCGCAGCCGTCGCATCTCCGACGGCAGCAGGCCTGAATACTTTTTCTTCCAGTTGAAATAGGTCGCCTGGCTAATCCCGGCCTCCCGACAAATCTCAGCAACCGTCTTTCCTTCGTCGCCTTGTTTGATGATGAACGTCTTCTGCGCGTCCGTGAACCTCGATGCTTTCATCGACTTCGCTCCTTTTCCCAGCTAGGAAAACGTAGCGGAAAAATCTAGTCAGAAACGGTCGGAATTTCGGGTCTCAGAGCACGGATTAGAGCGTCGCGCTCGCGATCAAAAGGGCGGTCATGACGATCACGTAATAGGTTATAATAAAGGGCCCGTTCCATCGCAGACCAATCTCCTGGGCAGGCTTGCCGGTCATGCTAACGGTGATAGCCAGTGTCGATGCAAAGGGCGAAAGTAGCATTGAACCGGACCAGCCGCACATCACGGCTAGCATCAACATCACTTCGGGCATGTCGATCCCGGACGAGATGACGGCACCGGAGCAGACGAGCGCGCTGATCATTGGCGAGAGGCCAAGCTGACTTAGCAGCGTCATAAGCAGGATGATGATGCAGGCGATGACGCCCGGTCCGATCGAGACATTTTCGATCAGCATGCGCAGCTTTTCGGTAGGCAGCATTTCGACCACAGTGAGGCCGAGAAGGGCGCTAGCGCCAATCAGGCAGATTTCGCTGGTTGATTCGGTTAGGGCGCGGAACCCATCGCGGGCAAGGGATTTGAGATTGCCCGAGTGCGGGCGATGCTCTGTCAGGAGAACCCAGATCAACGCCATAATGGGAGTTACGATCAAGATCGCGGCGCGCATCGGAATGCCGACCACTGCCTCGACCAGTGCCGACAGCCCCGTGATCGCAAGAAGCAACCCGAGCAGTGCGGTCATGGCCAGGCCCGCGCCCTGGTGCGGTATCGAGGTGAAGTCGCGGTGCGGACTCCGCTCCATCCGGTCAAAAAACCAGCCCAAGACGAAGAACACCACCATCAGGCCCAGGCCGTAGGGCAGGTAGGATACATATTCTAGTGTCGGCATCAGCGGGATGAGCAGGTTGATCGCTAAACCGACCGGCGACCAAAGGATCGTTGCACCGAAGCCGCGTAGGACGGCATTGGTGATTCGCCGCCCCTGTACCTCCGCAATGTCTGGGCTGGGCGCGGCGCGGTCACGTTCAGCCAGCGCGATCCCGAGCAGAAGCTGCAAACCGCCAAGATTGAGCAAGATTCCAAAGATATGACTGCCGCTGGCCAGCAGGGCGAACCGCCGTGACGGGGGCTGGTCCACCACGAAGTGTGCAGCGGTGCTGACGATGCTCGAGCGCATCGCGGCGACGCGCAGGATCGCCATGACCGTCAGCAGGGCAGGAAGATAGAGTGCGCGGCTCGCCGCAAGGGCAAGGCTGCTCGGATCACCCCCCGTGAGGACCAGAAGCCCCCCCGAAAGGGCGGCGAGGAATAGCAGAACTTTAGCGGTGGTGCGCACGTGACGCCAGCGCATCAGGATGTGGCACACGATCAACATGATCGCGATTCCAGCGAAGAAGTGATTGTTACTGAACAGGTCGGCAAGGGCAAAAACCGTGCCGACCAGCAGTGCGAACGATGCAATCGTAGAAAGCCTGACAAGGCGTGCTGCATCTGTCATGATTTGCTCTTACCTCACTTCGGTGAACCGACCGTTTCGCGCCGCCCGGTATGATAGACAGTGCGGCGGCACTTTCGTTTCCGAAATTGTCTATACAGACAACCCGCCATCGTGTCCGTCATCAGGGAATTTGGGACAGATGGCTGCCTGAGCTAAGAGAGGATCTGGCTCATCTGGATTGTCTGATTATGCGGCGAGTTACTGTGGCGTCATCAGCGCTCGAAGACTTGAGACGAATTCTGCGAAGGCGACCTTATGCATAGTGCTCCTCTAGTAGGCCTGAAGGAGCGATATTAACCGTTTCCGGCAAAACTAAGGCTGACCAACGCGCTGCGCTGACATCGCCTAGGGTGAGTCAAGGGGTGGACAGTACCGCAGAAAGCGTTGCGTCTGGTTCGGTCAGCATTGCCAGATGACTACCTTCGATTTCAATTATATTTGCCTGGCGCGCAAGTGCCAGGGGTAGAAAACGTGTCATTGGCGACGCTATTCCCCATTTGGCACAAAGGATATAAGACTGCGGGACTAAACCAATATCGGGCGAAACTTTAACTGGCTCAAAAAACGTACGCCAAGGCTGCGAGCACATCCGCGGCGTTACAAATTTAAGTACATGTGGATCATTCACCCCGAAAACCGTCATAGAGATAGGCGCAATTTTTTGGTCCGCGCATCGAGCCGCATCGTATAAAAGCCGCCTATCTTTATCTATCAAATCTACCAACGACATACCGTTATCGGGCATGAATGCATCGAAAAATATTAGAGACCGAATTCTCTCTGGAATTCTGGAGTGCACACCTGAGATAACCATACCGCCGTAGCTCCACCCCAATAGATCGACATTGTCCAACCCTTCCATTTCAATGTGCGAAACTACATCCTCAATGTGGAGGCTCAGATCGGCACAATCGGCGAAAGTATGACAGCGATCACCTAGACCGGTTAACGTCGGGGTCGTGACGATATGACCTTGGATTCGCAGTCGCTGAGCCAGATTGCGCCAAACCCAGCCACCAAACCACGCTCCCGGCACCAAAACGAAAGTACGTTGAGACATAGCTCCTCCACTAATATTTATAGTTCTCGAAAAAGGACTAGCGTCGACAAAGTCGATCATCTTTCAACTTGTTCTTGCCGGAGGTCTGACGCCTCCACCTGGCATTTTTAGGTAATTGCAGGATGCCTGAACAATTGCGAAGTGACCTACGCTGCCACTCAATTTCGACTTCAGATTTTGTATGGTGCCCCCAAAAGTAGAGCGGGCACCATACTCTTGCCAACCTGCAATGCTTCGAGTTTTCATTCACTTCACAGCCCTGCGACTTTAAGTACCAATCAGTCGGAAGACGGCCAAGTTGAGAAAGTCGAAGTCTCTCCCGATAGCAGTCAGTACAGCACTCGTAAAAGCAGCAATGTAACTGAGGGGAACATTACCAATATCGCAGTCCTAATCAAATCGGACAAAATAAAGGGCACCACACCTTTAAACGTAGCCGAAAGCGGTGTTTCCTTTGCCATGGAGTTTATAACGAAAAGGTTCATACCGACCGGCGGTGTAATTAAGCCCACCTCCACTACGATAAGAACAATGATCCCAAACCAGAGTGCAAACTCCTCAGCTCCCAACCCATAATCGAGCGCTGAGACTATGGGGAAGAAAATTGGGATCGTAAGCAAAATCATAGACAGAGAATCCATGACGCACCCCAAAACTAGGTAGACCAACAGAATCAAGACCAAGACTGCCCATGGGTTCAGCCCTAGATCTACTACCCAATTCGCAAGTTCGACAGGAACTTGGCTCAGAGCTAAAAAGCCATTGTAGATACTTGCGCCAAAAACGATGAAGAAAATCATGGCTGTTGCAGATGCTGTTGACAGCAGACACGACACAAGTGTCTTCCAAGTTAGCCCGCCATTGATCAAAGCCAGAAGTCCAGTTCCTGCGGCACCAACGGCAGCTCCCTCGGTTGGTGTAAACCAACCGGAGTAGATTCCTCCTACTACTGCAAGGAAAATCACAACTACCGGCCAGACTGCAATAAGTGACCGAAATCTTTCAGAATATGGAGCTCGCTCCCTCGATCCGGCAGTTTCGGGGAACAGTCGAACATAAACTGAAATTGCGATCATATATCCTAAAGCGGCGAGGAGCCCAGGAATAAACGCCACAACAAATAGCTTTGCAATATTCTGTTCCGTCAGAATGGCATAGATAACAAGAACAAACGACGGAGGAATCAAAATCCCAAGCGTCCCGCCGGCGGCCAGAGTGCCTGTAGCCAATTGTCCAGAATACCCGTGCCGGCGTAGTTCCGGTAGAGCGACCTGGCTCATTGTAGCAGCCGTGGCCAAGGAAGAACCACAAATCGAACCGAAACCAGCGCAAGCGCCAATAGCGGCCATAGCAACGCCGCCTCTTTTGTGCCCTACCCATTTTTCGGCTGAGTTAAACAGCGCCTGCGACATTCCGCCCAAAGTTGCAAACTGGCCCATAAGCAAGAACAGCGGCACGATAGACAGCGAATAGCTTGAAAATGTTGAGTAAGTCTCATTTTTCATTTTCGACAAGATGGGCAACCAACTGTCAGTGACTAG
>JABAOD010008258.1_pt3 | contig 14302 bp, 15 predicted proteins | sample 7062151 | NCBI WGS metagenome assembly JABAOD01 (sample SAMN14538626, study PRJNA623070) | marine sediment metagenome | biome: marine biome [ENVO:00000428]; feature: marine pelagic biome [ENVO:01000023]; material: deep marine sediment [ENVO:00002113] | place: India: Gulf of Khambhat ... | reverse complement strand
GCGCAAGCACCGCGCGCAGGATGACTCCCCGCCCGGAGGGGACCGGCCCAGCACGGGGACGACGAGCGGACCTCAAGCCCCTCCTGAGGCCGATTCCATTACCATGTCGGCTGGTTCGAACGCGGAGGCGCGACGACGATGGGACAGGAGGAGCACGATCTCCGGATCGACTACATCGAGTTCCCGGCCACAGACCTGGAGGCGACGAAGCGGTTCTACGGCGGCGCTTTCGGCTGGAGATTCACCGACTGGGGACCGGACTACGTCAGCTTCGAGGACGGCCGGCTGACCGGCGGCTTCCGGCGCAGCGCTCGGGCCGAGCCGCGCGGCGCGCTGGTGGTTCTCTACGCGCTCGACCTGGAGGCGGCGGCAGCCGCCGTGCGCGCGCACGGCGGCGACATCGTCAAGGAGATCTTCTCCTTCCCCGGCGGCCGGCGCTTCCACTTCGCCGATCCCGGCGGCAACGTCCTGGCGGTCTGGTCGGACCGCGGCCTGGAAGAGGAGACCGGTGATGAGTGACGAGACCGTCTACACCTCGCGGGTGCGGATCGAGCGCCTGCGCGGCCCGGTGCGCCGCGCCTGGCTGCCGGCCGAGAGCGAGCCGGCGATCTTCGGCGTCCACTCCGAGATCGCCGACCACTACGGCGTCGACCCGGCAGCGTTCCCGCCCCACGCCACCACCCTCGACTACGTCGTCGCCGCCGCCGGCGGCTGACTCACCGGCACCTTTGCCGGAGCGCTGGAGGCGCGCGGCGTNNTCGGCCTTGACGGCAAGGTCCTCGTGATCCGCGCCATCCGGGTCGTCTACCATCTCCGCGCCGGCGCCGAGCACCGCGAGACCGTGGAGCGGGTACACGCCTTCCACGCCGACTTCTGCCCCGTGGCCCGCACCATCTCAGGTTGCGTCGCGATCGAGACCGCCTACCGGCTGGTCGACTAGCCTGACCTCCTCACCGCGTCGCCCGGCGGCGGCCGCAGGTGCCTGGCGGCGGCCCGGTAATGGGTGCAGTTGCCGGCGCCCTGGACGTCGCTCTTGTAGTCGAAAGGCGAGTAGCAGAGAAGCGGCGAAACGGTGTGCACCGCGGGCTCGAGGCGGCGCAGGCCGACGTGCTTGAGCCAGACGTCGAGGCGGCGGTCGAGTCCCGGCGTCGCGGCCCGCTCGCAGAGCTGGCGGGCGCCGGCGGGCGAGATCAGGTAGGCGTGGGTCGTGCGGTCGCCGTTCCGGCCACCGGCGAAGCGATGGACGCGGAAGCCCGCGGTCGAGCCGTCGCGCTCGACGTTGACCGGCACGTAGCCCTCCCGGGACCGCCCTCCCAGCCAGGCGAAGGCCAGCCCGGCCGGGAACCCGGCGGCGACGCAGCCGGTCCAGCGCTCCCGGAAGCGGTCGGCGAAGAAGGCGTCGTCCTCGAACACGACGCAGCGCCGGCCCGGCGGCAGTGCCGCCATCCGGCGCCAGAGCTCGAGGTGGCTCAGCGCGCAGCCGGCCTCGCCGTGGGCCGGGCCGCGGGGCGGCAGCCGGACCATGCGCTGGCGTGCCAGCCAGGGCTCCCAGATCTCCGCCAGGGGCGGCTCGGCGGGGTCGAGGGTGCGGCCGTCGATCGCCTCGAACACGCTGCAGCGGCCGCGGGGGTAGGGGAAGCGCTCGAAGAAGCCGCGCAGGCGCTCCGGGCGCCGCTCGAGGCTGATGACCCAGATCCGGTCGATGCCGTCCATCGGGCGCCCGGCCGGCCTAGAGATCCTCTTCGCCGATGCCGAACAGCTCGGCGGCGAGCCCCGGCGCATCGTCCTCCTCGCCCGGCGGCAGGGTCTCTGCCGGCCGCTCGAAGGCGGTGCCGGCGAGCTCGTCCTCGAGCCGGTCGAGGCGCTCGTCGAACTCCCGGCGCAGCTCCTCGACGGTGGCGAAAAAGATGCGGTTGCGCGGGATCTTCCCTCCCTCCAGATCGAGAACGCCGCGCTGCGCCGCGAACGAGTAGTCGGCCTGGAACGGCACCTTGCCGGTCCGCCGCGCCGGCAGCTTGTGCCGCGCCAGCAGCTCCAGGATCTCGCGCGAGTGCTTGCGGCCGAGACGGCGATAGGCCTCCGGCAGCTCGCGGACATGCCGGTCCCAGATGGCGAAGCCCAGGTTCAGATAGCGGTAGCCCCGCACCGTCAGCGTCCCGTGCCGCTGCAGCTCGAATCTCGCCAGATTGAGGCATTCCCGCATGCCCAGGACGTAGCCCATCCAGCGGCCGGGATTCTGCCGGCGGTCCTTGACCAGCAGCGCCAGGTTCCTCGAGCTGACCTTCTGCCAGGAGACGCCACGGTGGGGATAGCCGAAGTGTCCGACGTAGACATCCCGCAGGATCGTCATGCGCTGCGGCCCGCGGTTGACCTCGTGCTCGACCAGCTCGTGAACGCAGCCTACCCACCCCAAAGGACCATCGGCGGTCTGCGGCCGGAAGAGACGGATCGGATGGCTGGGCTCGATCCGACCGTCGAAGCTCAGGTGGCGCTGCTCGAGGGCGAAGGCGTCGTAGAAGACGTTGCCGTCGACCCAGCTGCGCAGCGCCTCCGCTCCGACCAGGATCTCGTCGGCGTCCTGCCAGAAGATGTAGTCGCCGGTGGCGTGCTTTGCGAGCTCGTTGCGGGCCTGGGCGAAGTCCTCGAAGTCGACGCGCACCACCCGGCGGTAGGGCGGCGGCGCCGACGTTTCGACCGCGCGCAGGTCCGAGAACCCGAGGGACTCGAGGATCTCCACCGTCAGGTCGCTCGAGCCGGTGTCGCCGACGACGATCTCGTCGACGATGCCGGCGAAGCTCTCGACGCAGCGCCGGATGTTGGCCTCCTCGTCCTTGACCAGGATGGTGGCCGAGACCCGGGGCCGCGGCGGTGTCCGGAAGACCGCCTCCTTCGCGCTCGGCGCGGGCCCTCCCGCGGCGGGCGGCCCGCCGGCTGCGGCGCCGCGGCGGCCGAGCTCCTCGAGGTCTCCCGCGTCGAAGCTCGCCGCCGGCTCAGGGACCGCGGCCACCAGCCGCCGCGCCGCCTCGATCTCGGAGGCGGCCAGCAGGCCCCGCAGCAGGCCCCCGGGCTCGCTTTCCATCCGTTTCTCGAAGCCCGCCAGGAAGATCTCCTGCCAGGACCGCGCCAGGGCGTCCCAGGAGTGGCTGCCAGGGGTCACGTGGTCGCGGCCGGCGGCGACCGCCCGCTCCCGGAAGGCCGGCTCCTCCACCAGGCGCAGGGCCCGCTCCACGAACGCTTCGACGTAGGCCTCTGAGCCCCATTCCTCCCCCACCCGCAGCTCTGCGCAGCCTACCGTCTCGCTGAGGGCGAAGCGGTCCGAGGTGACGATCGGCACCCCGGCCGCCTGCGCCTCCAGCGCCACCATGCAGCTGATCTCCGGGAAGTCGGTCGGATATAGCACCGCCGTCGCCCCGGCCAGCCGGCGCCAGAACTGGCGCCGGGTGAGCGAGCCGGGGCCGGCCACTCCCGGGGTGCGGGCGGCCAGCTCGCGGCAGAAGCCGTAGTACTCCGCCAGCTCGGGCGGCAGCTCCAGCGCCCCCACGTCGTAGCTCGACACCAGCAGCCGGGCCTCTGGATGCCGGCTCAGGATCCGCGGCCAGATCCGCCGCAGGAGAAAGCCCAGCCCGCGCTCCGGCCGCGAGCCGTAGAGGAAGAGCGGCCCGGCGCCGGCCGGCTCGGCTTCGGCGGCGGCGGCCGCCAGAGCGTCGAAATCGACGCCGTTCGAGGTCACCCGCGCGAAGCCCGAGATGCCCGGCACGTGCTTCTCGAACTCGCGGCGGTGGAAGTCGCTGAGGAAGAAGCTGAGCGACGCCTTCGACAGCGCCGCCGCCGCCCGCCGCGGCAGGTCGCCGTCCGGCATGTCGTGGTTCCAGAGCGCGACCATACGCGCCGGCACCGGCTCGTCGAGGACCTGGTGGTAGCGGCACGACAGGAAGACGTCGCACGGCTCACGGCCGAGAACAGCGAGCCCTTCGGCGGCGGGCAGGAACTCGACTCCGGCCCGGCGGACGGCGCCGCCGGTGTTGCAGACCACCCGCACGCCGCAGCCGGCACGGGCGAGGCCCCGGGCCATCGAGACCACCGCCGTCTCCGAGCCGCCGAGCCCCAGGTCCACCGGGTCTTCGCCGGTGATCGGCAGGCCCCGGGTGTAGATGACGATCTGGAGGGGATCCGACACGGGCCTGCCCGTCTCACCGGCCTCGGAACGCGTTGCCCCAGATCCCCCTAGATGCAAGGGGCGTCAACTCGCCACCCGGAGCCGCATCGCCAACCGACAAGGGCTACGGACCGGCACGGACAGCGAACGCCTCGCCATCGGTGCCGTTCGTCGCCTCAGCCGCCGCTCGTGTTGATGATCTGCGGGTCGAGCGTTCGCGCGCCGACGTCTGAGATGTCGGCGGACACGGTGTACTCGTAGGTGTCCTGGGCGGCCTCGGGGTCGGTCCAGGTCACGCGGGTACTCGTGCACACCGGCTGTGGCTGGTTCGACGGATACGGGCCGCCGTCAAGGGTGGTCATCGTGATCGTGACCGCGTCCACGGGCGCGGACCAGTCCCACTGAATCTGTCGGGCCTGGCCGGTCGGAGTCCCAGCGTAGAAAGGGCTCGGGGTCGCCACCAGGGTCTGAGCCTGCGCGTTCCACCCGATGCTGATGTCTGCCATCTCCTTCTCCTCTCAGGGTTTGCCTTCGCGGCGCCTGGCGATGGTCATCCGCGGCGCAGCGAGCGCTTGAGTTTCTCGTAGTCCGGCTGCCGGAACCCGAAAGAGTCCAGCTTGTCCATCACCGGACGGGCTTCCTCGACCCGGTCCATTCGCAGCAGCGCCTGCACCCAAGGATACAGAACCCTCCAGTCCGAGGTCTCCGCGCCGAACGGCTGCAGCAGCTCGGCTGCCTGCTTCCACCACCCCGCAGCCGGCTCGTAGTCCCCCTGCCGGGCGGCAACATTGCCCAGAAGCAGGTAGGCCGAGCTCAGGCTGACGTGTGCAGGGACGTCCTCCGGGCGCCGGACCACATACGCCTCGAGGATGCCTCGCGCCGCCTGGCCGGCCGAGTGGGCAGCGGCGAGCTGGCCGCGGCTCGCCAACGCAGCACCGAGATCCGTCTGGCTGCGGGCCAGATCATACTGCCAGCCGGAATCGGTGGGGTCCTGCACTACCAGCGCCCGGAGCATCTCGACCGACCTCTCGAGATCTTCGGTGGCGGCCGCGGCTGCCCCGGCCCGGGCGAGCGCCTGGCCTCGGAGGTAGAGAGTCACGGCCAGCTCCCGCCGCCAGGTCGAGTTCGCAGGGTCCTGCTCCACCAGGGAGGCCAGGCCCTCCGCGGCGCTCCGGTGATGCCTGAGCCGTCCTTCGAGGTCGCCCAGCGCGCCGAGCAGATGGCCGCTGTAGTTGTGACTGATCGCCAGTTCGTACTGCCATCCCGCGTTGCCCGGATCCAGCCGCGCCAGCGCCTGCTTCGCCGCCAGCTCGGCCTCGTAGTTCTGCAGCGCCGCCTGGAGGTCGCCCGACTGCTCCGCCACCAGGCCGACGGTGTTGTAGGTGCGCGCCAGATCGAGCTGCAGGCCGGCGTCGTCGGGCGCCTCTGCCGCCAGGCCCCGCTTGATCTCGAGGGTGGCGCGAAACCGCTCCAGCGCCCCTTCGAGGTCGCCCCGCGCCTGCAGCACAGAGCCGATGTTGCTATGCGCATAGCCCAGCTCCAGCCTCCAGTCGCGGTTGCCGGGGTCCATCGCCACCAGCCGTTCGGAGACCTCGAGGTAGTCCTCGAACTGCTCGAGGGCGGCTTCGAGGTCGCCCCGCCGCCAGTGCACGAAGCCGACCCAGAAGTGGCTCTGGCCGAGCTCGAAGAGGCGCTCGCCGTCGGCCGGGTTCCTGGCCGCCAGCGATCTCGCCAGGGCGAGCGACTCCTCGAGCGGCCGCACGGCACCGTCGAGGCTGCCCTGGCCGATCCGCACCTCGCCGATCTGGTAGAGGGCCCGTGAGCGACTCAAGAGCTCCTCGTCGCTCAGCTCCGCCTCGTCGACGGCAGCGAAGTACTCCATCGCCTTCTCGCCGACATCGTCGAGAATCTCCAGGCGCCCCACCGGCTGCAGCTTGGCGCGCAGATCGCCCAGCATGAAGCCGATGAGGTCCTCGGCCTGGCCGCGGCGCTGATCGGCGAGGTTGCGCTCGCGGCGCAGGTCGAGGGTGTACTTGAGGCCGCCGAGGGCGAGGACCAGCAGGATCCCGGCCGCCAGCAGCCGCCGCGCCCGCCGCTTCGGCTTGTCGCGGATCCAGTCGAGCCGCTCGACAACGGCCAGCGCCGTCGGCCGCGCCGCCGGCGCTGGTGACTTGAGACGGGTGATCAGCGCCGCCAGATCGCCGCCCACGCCGCTGACCGGCAGGGTCTCGGCCCGCGCCGCGCGCCGCAGGAGCTCGTCGAGCTCGAGGCCCGGCTCGAACGGCAGGCGGCCGCTGTAGAGCGTCTGCAGAAGGAGGCCGAACGAGTACATGTCGCTGGCGGTCGTCGCCGGCTCCCCCTTGGCCTGCTCGGGGCTCATGAACTGGGGGGTACCCAGAACACTGCCGAGCTCGGTCTGCAGCGGCACGGCTTCCGAGCTGAAGCCGGGCGTGGCGAGGAGCGTCGGCTCCGCGTCGGCGGCAATTGTGAGCGTGGCATCATCGGCTGCGAGGGACTTCTCGTGCGACGGCCGTGGGGAGCGCTCCGGTGCCGCACCTCTATCGCCGGCCGCGGCGCTCGCTGGCAACGAACGCGCGAGACCGAAGTCGAGCACCTTGACCTCGCCCTCTGTGGTGAGCATCACGTTGCCGGGCTTGAGGTCTCGGTGGACAATGCCCTCGCCGTGCGCGGCCGCGAGCACGGCCGCGATGTCGCGAGCGATCTGCAGCGTGTGCTGGGGCGTCAGGCTACCGGCCGCGATGACCTCCGCCAGGTCCTGGCCCTGGATGAGCTCGAGCACCAGGTACTCGGCTTGCCCCTCCTCGATGTAGTCGTAGATGCGGCAGATGCCCGGATGCTCGAGCTGCGACAGGATCCGCGCCTCGCGCAGGAAGCGGGCTCGGCTGGTGGGGCTCAGACGGTGCCGGCCGGCGATTGCCTTGAGGGCGACCCGGCGCTGCAGGGTCTCGTCGAAGCCGACGTAGACCTCGCCCATGCCGCCCGCGCCGAGCAGCTCGACGATGCGGATGCTGCCGATCTTCTCGCCGACTCGAGTTGTCTCCGCGGACCGACCACTGACCGCGGACCGGCCAACCGACCCCTCAACAGACTTGCTCACACTCTTATGCCCAGAGGACTGTAGCCACCGCGCCGGAACGGTGTCAAGCAGAGTCCCCGGCCCGCGCCGCGGCCGCGTCTCAAAGCGGCGCGCCGCGCCGCCACGACCGGGGCACCTGCGTCCGCAACCGCACCAGGGCGCGGCCGTCCGGCGCCTGCTCGACCAACTCCTCCAGGACTTCGAGCTGCAGCTCGCCGAGCTCGACGCTGGGGCGGACGCGGGCATTGGCCTGCAGGTAGCAGAAGGAGATGTACCAGACCCCCATCGTCTCGACGACGAAGTGGCCCAGGGTCAGACTGGCGTCCCGGGCCACGCCTTCGTAGTCGCGCGGCAGCTCGGGCAGGATCCCGCGCACCACCTCCCGATCGACCATCAGCCGGCCGATGGCGAGGCTGCGCTTGTGCGGCTCCCAGTCCATCCACCCGATGGACCCCAGAAAGAGGCCGTTGCGCTTCCAGCGCACCGCCAGGACCGACTCGTACGGCCGCCGCATGCCCGCAGCCAGCCAGCGCCGGTTGGCCCCGAGGTGGAGAGGTCGGGTGTCCAGAAACCACTTGCGGGTATGGGGATCGTTGCGCAGGGTGGTGATCTTGTCGAACTCGTGCGGCTCCGGCCAGCCGATACGGACCTCGCGCCCCTCGCGCAGGGAACCGCTAAGGGGCACCGCGCCGACCAGCTCCTCGGCCTCGGCCGGCGTCAGCGCAGGCTCGTCAGGCCGTTCCGCTTGCTCGTCACCTGTCACCTGCCGCGCCTCCTTCCCCAGATCCGAGCCCCTCGACCATCGAGGGTGCGCCGCAGCGTAGCAAGGATCGAGCCCCGCCGGCTGCCGGTCCGAGCGGCGGGTCGGATTGCCCCGTTCCTCTGTGGGGCCCCCGGCTGCGCTCGGGTCTTCCGTGGGCCTGGCGGTCGCAGGGCAGTGGCTATAATCGCGTCGTGCTCATACTGACGGCGGGCGATCATCGCTTTCGCAGGATGATCGCCCTCTCCGAGCGGCAATCGGCCGGACTCGGCTATCGTAGCCTGGTCTACGATCTCGGCGGTCTCGACGGCCACCCCGGCGGGCGCATCCCGTTCGACTACCGGCGCATCGCCGAGCCGATCCTGGTCAGGAGCTTCCGTGACCGGGGCTTCTATCAGGAGATCCAGCCGGGTTGGCGCACCCGCGCCCTCCACAAGCCGTTCATCGTCGCGGACTGCCTCGAGCGGGGGGAAGATCTCGTCACCTATCTGGACGGCGACGCCATCCTGCTGTCGCGCATCGACGAGGTGCGCAGCGGCGATTACGACCTGGGCCTGGTGACGCGGCCCGACGGCGAGACCACCGGCCATCCCGAGATGACCGGCCTGGTCAACGCCGGCGTCATGTTCTTCGCCAACACCGCGGCCACCCGGGGCTTCGTCGAGAGCTGGATCCACTCCACGCGCCTGCTCAGGAACGACCAGCTGGCGCTCAACGCCCTGCTGTTCCAGGAGACCGACTGCTGGCAGCCGCTACCGGAAGAAGGGGGCTGGAGGTTCGCCGGCGACGAGGCTCCGGAGACCCTCTCGATCGATGGCCTGACCGTGCGCCTCTTCGACCCCAGTTACAACTCCTACCTGTTCCCACTGCCGGCAACGGCCAAGATCGCTCATTTCAAGGGCAAGGAGCGCCGCTGGGTGGACGGTTTCCTCGACTGGGCCTCGGCTCAGTCGCCGCCGGGAGAGTCGGTCGAGTGGCCTCCCGCCGAGGAGACGGCCGGCAGCAGCTTCTGGTAGAGCTTCAGGAAGCCCCGGATCGCGGCGTCCAGGGCGAAGTCGCGGGCGATGGCTTCGCCGGCCGCGCGCGCCGCCCCGGCATCCGGCATGGCGGCGAGGAGCCGATCCATCTGCCGCCCCAGCTCCGCCGCGGTGCTGCCGGTACGGATCATCTCCGGGTGCCGCCGGGCCAGGTCCCGAACCCCTTCGAGGGGCGTGCTGACCACCGGCATGCCGATCGCCAGCGCCTCCAGAACGACGGTCGGCAGGGTGTCGATCTCGTCGCCGGAGGTCCAGCCGGTCTGCAGCAGCAGGTGCGAAGAGGCGAGCAGCGGCAGCAGGTCGGCATGGCTCACGGCGCCCAGGAACTCCACCCTGGGGTCGGAGCAGGCGGCTTCGGTGCCGTCCCTCTCGCCGACCACGAGGAGCCGCTCGAGCCGCTTCGACGCGGCGGCGGCGGCGACGGCGAGGGGACGGTTCTTGCGCCGGCGGCGGCGGCCGACCCAGATCGCGGTTGGCGTCCCTGGCGGGTGGTGGCGCGGGTAGTCGGTGGCGACCAGGGCGAGCGGGATCTCGACCAGCCGCTCCGCCGGCGCCCCGGCCTGCAACAGGATCCGCGTCGCCTGGGGAAACGGCACGGTGATCGCGTCGGCGCGCCGAAAGAGATCCCGGTAGCCGGCGGCCAGCTCGGGATCGACCAGCTGGCGGGTGAGATCGGCGCCGCCGACGAAGCTGACGACATAGGGAATCTCCTCGGCCAGCAGGCGCGCGACCTTGATCGCCGTCTCGCCGCCGCTCACCGCGTGCACGAGGTCGGCGCCGGGACGCCAGGGGTAGCTCAAGGCCTTGAAGTCCAGCTTGCCGGGCGGCGGTATCTCGGGTCGCGGGTGGGGCCGCGGGTGCTTGGCGAGGACCTCGCCATCGAAATGCTCGAGGACTCCCAGGGCGATGGCGCCCATGCTGTGATGGGTGGGCTCGAAGAGGTGCGAGCCGACGCAGAGGAGCTTCATCCCGTGAACGGCCGTGCCGGCGGGCGGCCGGATCGACCTGCCGCCGCCGGAGCGACGGGCCCGCGGCGCGGCGGCGGCAGCGCCGGCAGCTTCACCGGCGAGTGGGAGAGAATACGAGGCGCGCCGTGATCAACGTCTTCCAGCCCGCCCTGGGGACCCGCGAGCGGGCCGCCGTGGCCGAGGTCTTCCGCTCGAGCTGGGTCGGGCACGGCCCCAGGACCCACCGGTTCGAGGCCGCGTTCGCCGAGCATCTCGGGGTGGATCCGGAGCACCTGGTCAGCGTCTCCTGCTGCACCGAAGGCCTCTTCCAGGCGGTGGCCGGGCTGCGCCTCGGGCCGGGGGACGAGGTCATCTTACCTACGATCCATTTCGTGGGCGCGGCCAACGCCATCGCTGCGGCGGGCGCCACGCCGGTCTTCTGCGACGTCCATCCGCGGCATCTCAATCCGACCGCGGACGATATCCGGGCCGCTCTCACCCCGCGCACCCGCGCCGTGCTGATCCTCCATTACGGCGGCTGGCCGCTGGAGCTCGAAGAGATCGCCGCCCTCTGCCGGCGGCGCCGGTTGTGGCTCATCGAAGACGCCGCCAACAGCGTCGCCTCGGCCGTCGGCGGCAAGGCCTGCGGCACCTTCGGAGACGTCGGCGTCTGGTCCTTCGACGCCATGAAGGTGCTGGTGACCGGCGACGGCGGCATGGTCTGGTGCCGCGACCCCGAGGTCCTGAGCCGCGTCCGCAGCAACACCACTCTGGGCCTCTCCGAGCTCAGCGGCATCGAGTCCCTGCGCCCCGACCGCTGGTGGGAGTTCGAGGTGGCGAGCTTCGGCCGCCGCGCCATCCTCAACGACCTGGCGGCGGCCATCGGGCTCGTGCAGCTCGACCGGCTCGGCGCCTTCATCCGCCGCCGCCAGGCAGTGCACGACTTCTACCTCCGCCGCCTCGCCGGCCTCGACTGGCTCACCCTGCCGCCGGAGCCGCCGCCCGCTGCCGCCGGCACCTACGCCTTCTTCTGGGTGCAGTGCGCCGCGCCACTCCGCGACCGGCTTGCCGGCCATCTGCGCCAGAACGACGTCTACACCACTTTCCGCTACCACCCGCTCCACCTGGTGCCGATCTACGGCCCCTCGCGGCGCCTGCCGCGGGCCGAGGAGGCGGCCGAGACGACCCTCCTGCTGCCACAGCACCAGGCCCTCAGCCGCGAAGACCTGGAGAAGATCGCAGGGCTGGTGCGGAATCTCGAGTCGGCCTAGAAGGTCGGGCCGGCGCGCCGGCCGCAGCAGGAGAGCTGGCGTCTACAGCAGGCGGCTCCACCCCTCGCGAGTATCGAAGTCGAGCAGCGGCCGTTCTTCCTCGAGGTCCACCTCGACGACGCGATGCCGGCCGAACAGCTGGCGGCCGCCGGCGTCGCCGGTGATCCGCGCCAGCTCGGGGAAGAGGGGGCGCGCGATGAGGACCGGTGAGCCGCGGCGGCCGCGGTAGGCCGGGACGGCGATCGGAGCGCCGGATGCAGCGTGCGCGTCGAGGAGGCGGTCGATCAGCTCCGCGGTGAGGAACGGCTGATCGCAGGGGATGAACACCGCCGCCGCGGCCTCTTCTGCGATGGCGGCGAGGCCGGCCCGCACCGAGCCGCTCTGTCCCTCCTGCCAGTTCGGGTTCTCCACCACCTCGACCGGCTGATCTGCCACCGCTCGCCGGACTTCTGCGGCGCGGTGGCCGACGACGACGATGACACTGCCGAGCCGGGACTCGAGAGCCCGGCGGGCGGCTCGCCGCACCAGCGGCTCGCCGTCCAGCTCCACGAGCTGCTTTGGCACCGTGCCGCTGAACCGCCGAGAGGCCCCGGCGGCCAGGACGACGCCGGCGTAGAGGAGCCGGGACATCGCCGAGACTGTACACGGAGACGACAGTCCGCGGCCCCGGCCAGCCGGCCCGCCACCCGCGCCCTCGAGTTCAGCTGCCGCGCTCTCTGGCAGGCCGAGGCCGTGTCGTAGGGGCGGGGCTCGTCCCCGCCCGGGGTGGTGGAACAACCGACGGCGGGAGGGCGCAAGGCCCTCCCCTACGAGAGGGGAGAAGACCGGTCCGGCCAGCAATCCCGGAGGCCGGGCAAGACGAACGGCGCGAGCCCACGCGGCGAGAGGGAGCAGTCCGCTGTCTTCCGGAGCTCCCCGGCCGATCAGGCGCCGTGGCTCGCCCGGACGACCTCGGCGATGACCGACAGGGCGATCTCCTCGGCGCGGCGGCCGCCGCCGAGGTCGAGGCCGATCGGCGAGTGGATGCGGGCGATCTCCTCGGCGGTGAAGCCCTTCTCCTCGAGCGCCGCCACCCGCTTGGCGTGGGTCTTCCGCGAGCCCAGGGCGCCGATGTAGCGGGCCGGGCTGCGCAGGGCGCTCTCCAGGGCCGGCAGGTCGAGCTTGAGGTCGTGGCTCAACACCGCGACATACGAGGCCGGATGAAGACCGATCTCGGCCAGCGCCTGCCGCGGCCACTTGCGGATCAGGCGGTCGGCCTCGGCGAAGCGCTCGTCGGTGGCGAAGGCGCCGCGCGGATCGATCACCGTCGTGCGGAATCCCAGGACGCGGGCGAACGAGATCAGCGGGATGGCCACGTGCACCGCGCCGATGACGACCAGCTCGGGAGGCGGCGGATGGACCTCGAAGAAGACCTCCACCGGCTCGCCGGCCGCGGGGAGGGTCCGGCTACCGCTCTCGAAGCTCCGGAAGAGCTCTTCGGCGACGCCCACCGCCGCGGCGTCGAGGTCGGCGTCGCCCAGACTCCCCGGTCCCGCCGAGCCGGGCCGCAGGACGAGCTGGCTACCGGCGCCCGGCCCCTCGATCACCGTCGCCAGCACCAGCAGCTCCTCGGCGTCGAGCGCCCGCTCGAGCTCGGCCAGGACCTCGGCCCGCATCAGTCCGTCTCCAGGCGTTCGATGAAGACCTCGATCTTGCCGCCGCAGGAGAGGCCGACGCTCCAGGCGGTCTCGTCGGTGACCCCGTAGCGCACCAGCTTGGGGCCGCCGCCGGCCAGCACCGCCTGCGCCTCCTCGAAGACCGCCCCCTCGACGCAGCCGCCGGAGACCGAGCCGGCCATCTCGCCGTGCGAGCCGATCGCCATCTTGGAGCCCAGCGGCCGCGGCGCCGAGCCCCAGACCTCGACCACCGTGGCCAGGGCAACGGCGTGGCCCTCTTCGCGCCAGCGCCTGACCTGGGGCAAGACCTCACGCATCGCGCATCGGTGACAGGATACTCATTCCGGCGCGCGTGCCGAGAAATGAGTACCCTGTCACCCGGCCCGGTCGCGGGCCCGCTTGAGCGCCCGCTTGCCGTAGGCGGCGGCCAGGTGGGCCCGGTACTCGCCCGAGGCGTGCAGGTCGCCCAGCGGCTCGGCGATCGCCAGGTGGCCGTCGACCGCCGCGGCGATGGCGGCGTCGGAGCCGTCGCCGCCGACGAGGGCTTCGCCCACCGCCGCCGCCAGGTGCGGCGTCGCGGTGACGCCGTTGAAGGCCAGGCTGGCCGAGCCCACCTCGCCGCCGGCCGTCCCGACCACCGCCGCCGCGCCGCAGACGGCGTAGCCCGAGGCCGGGTGCTCGACCTTGAGGTAGGCCGAGCCGGTGCCGGCGCCGAGCTCCGCCGCCTCGACCGCCACCAGCACCTCGCCCGGCGCCATGGCGGTCTGCAGCAGTCCGGTGAAGAACTCCGCCGCCGCCACCCGGCGCTCACCGCCGGCGCCACGCAGGTGGACGGTGGCGCCCAGCGCCACCAGCACCGCCGGCAGGTCGGAGCCGGGGTCGGCGTGGGCGATGTTGCCGCCGATGGTGCCCTTGTTGCGCACCTGCGGGTCGCCGATCCTGGCCGCCGCCTCGGCGAGGAGCGGGCAGCTCTCGCCCAGCACCTCGGAGGCTGCCAGCTCGGCGTGGGTAGTGAGGGCGCCGATCCGCACCGTGCCGCCGTCGACCGTGATCCCCTTGAGCTCGGCCAGCCGGCCGATGTCGATCAGCGCCGCCGGCTGCGCCAGGCGCAGCTTCATCATCGGGATCAGGCTGTGGCCGCCGGCCAGCAGCCGCGCCTCGGGATGCTCGCCGAGCAGCCCGATCGCCTCGTCCAGGCTGGCCGCGCGGTGGTAGTCGCAGTCGGCTGGGTACATCAGGAACCCTCCCTCGAGCGGATCGCCCGCCAGACCTTCTCGGGCGTCAGCGGCATGTCGAGATGGCGCACGCCGATGGCGTCGCAGACCGCGTTGACCACCGCCGGCGGCGCCGCGATGGTGCCCGCCTCGCCGATGCCCTTG
>JABAOD010001671.1_pt2 | contig 14306 bp, 11 predicted proteins | sample 7062151 | NCBI WGS metagenome assembly JABAOD01 (sample SAMN14538626, study PRJNA623070) | marine sediment metagenome | biome: marine biome [ENVO:00000428]; feature: marine pelagic biome [ENVO:01000023]; material: deep marine sediment [ENVO:00002113] | place: India: Gulf of Khambhat ... | reverse complement strand
AAGTGTGGACATCTGGGCGGCAAAGTACTGGTGCCGACGCGCGAGTTCATCACCAAGCTCAGCTCGGCGCGGCTGGCAGCCGACATCTGCGGCGTCGACACCGTCATCATCGCCCGCACCGATGCGGAGAGCGCGACGATCCTCGCGAACGACATCGATGAGTACGACCGCGAGTTCATGACCGGCGAACGGACTCCCGAAGGGTTCCAGCGGGTCCGCTGCGGCGTCGAGGCGGCCATCCATCGAGGGCTCGCCTACTGCCCGCACGCCGATGTGATCTGGTTCGAGACCAAGACGCCGGACGTGGCCGAGGCGCGGAAATTCGCCGAGGCCATCCACGCACAGTATCCCGGCAAGCTGCTCGCCTACAACTGCTCGCCATCCTTCAACTGGAAGAAGTACCTGAATGATGCGGAGATCGCGAGGTTCCAGGACGAGTTGGGCGCGCTGGGCTACAAGTACCAGTTCGTCACGCTCTCGGGCTTCCATTGCGTGAATCACTCGATGTTCGTGCTGGCCACAGAGTACAGGCAGAAGGCGATGGCCGCCTACGCCAGACTGCAGGAGGCGGAGTTCGGCTCGGAGAAGGACGGCTACGAAGCCACGCGTCATCAGGAGTTCGTCGGCGCCGGCTACTTTGACGAGGTGACGCGCGTCGCCACCGAAGGCTCGACTTCGACCCTGGCGCTGGAAGGTTCCACGGAGCAGGAGCAGTTTCAGGCCGCAGCGGGAGACTAGACCTGCCACCTTCATACTGGGGGTCGCCCGGCTCCTTCGATTGCAGGAGCTCCCGGTCTTAGCGAGGCGGCCCCCGATTTGTCGTGCCCCTGGTCTGCTCGAGTTCAGCGCGGACCTTGGGGAGGCCCGCTCCCGATTGGGCTACCAGGCGATGCCGTAATCCTCCCCGTAGTTGCTCGACCCACCCCAGAACGAGCCGTGCGCCCAGTCGAAGTAGATGGCGTTCATCGGCCCGGAGGTCAGCCTCCGAGACGTCAGGTCATAGCCCATCGCTCGCAGCTCGTCACGAACCCAGGGTGGCACCGCATCGTTGAGGAGCAGGCGACCGGGTATCGACTCATGGTCGCGAAACGAATTGCGCATCTGGTAACTATTGAAGTTCGCCGCCTCGGCCGCCTGCTGCACGTTCATCCCGAACTCGACCACGTTCAGGAAGAACTGCAGCCTGTTCTGGTCCTGGGTGTCGCCGCCCTGGATCGCGAAGGACAGGTAGGGCTTGCCGTCTTTAAGCGTTATCGTCGGCGTCAGAGTAGCGCGCGGCCGTTTGCCGGGCTCGATCACGTTGAAGGGGTTTTCGGCCGGATCGAGGACGAAGCTCTGGGCGCGCTGGCTCAGGCCGACGCCGGTGCGACCGGCGATGACCGCGGGGATCCAGGCGCCGCTCGGCGTGACCGACACAACCCAACCCGACTCATCCGCCGCCTGAATCGATGTCGTCCCCAGGAAAAAGGCTTCCTCCGTCGCCCTGCGTGCCTGGTCGCTGGTGACTTCTCTGCGAGGCGGCCAGCGGGTCTGCCAGCTTTCCAGGTAACGCAAGTACGGGTTCGTGCCGCCCTGGAAGGGGTAGGGATCGCCCGGTCCGATATCGGGGTCGTTCTTCTCCCAATCGATCAGCTTCGCCCGCTCTCGCGCGTACTCCTTCGACAGCAGCCCCTGGATCGGCTCCGCGGGCGGGAAGTAGGGGTCGCCGTAGTAGAAGTCGCGGTCGGCGAAGGCCAGGTTCATCGCCTGGTAGAGCGCGTGGATGTAGCGGGCGCTGTTGTAGCCCATCGACTTCAGGTCGAATCCCTCGAGGATGTTGAGCGCCTGCAGGAGCACGGGCCCCTGCACCCAACTGGTGAGCTTGTATACCTCGATGTCTTTGTACGTCGTCATCACAGGCTCTTCGATTTCGACCTTCCAGTTCGCCAGGTCCCGCATCGTGATCAGTGCGCCCTGTTCCCGCGCCCCGCGTACGAACTCCTGAGCGATATCACCGCTATAGAACCGATCGTAGGCGGCGTAGATCGCCTGCTTGCGGGTCTTGCCCGCGGCGAGCGCCTGCTGCTCCGCTTCCACCAGCTTGCGCAACGTCGCCGCCAGGTCGGTTTGGCGGAAGATCTCACCCGGGTAAGGCGCCTCGCGGTCTTCGCCCGGGTGGGTCAGGTACACCTTGGCCGAGTAGGGCCACTCTTTGATCCGCTCTTTGTTGCGCTCGATGGAGTTCGCGGCCTGGGCCTCGATCGGATAGCCCTCAGCCATCTGGATGGATGGAGCCAGGACATCACCCAGGCTCAACGTTCCGAACTCGGCGAGCATCACCATCAGTCCCCCCGGCGTCCCGGGCGTCACCGCCGAGAGTGGGCCGAGGTCGGGCGGGTATCTGAGACCCTTCTGCTTGAAGAATTCGGGGGTGGCACCGGTCGGCGCCACGCCGAGTGCATTGATGCCGACGACCTGACCGGTATGCGGGTTGTAGATGAGCGCCTGGGTCTCACCGCCCCAGCCGAGCACGTCCCACATCGTCGCGGTCGCACCGAGCATCGCGCAGGCCGCGTCGACCGCGTTACCGCCCTTCGCGAACATCATCGCTCCGGCCGTCGCACCCAGCGGCTTACCGGTGATCGCCATCCAGTGGCGCCCGTGCAGCACCGGCTTCACGGTGCGCTGAGCCGCCAGCGGGTCGGGTCCGATCAACGTGGCCATCGTAAGCAGGAGTGACAGGGTCGCGCTGTAGTTTGCGGCTGGCATCGGCCCTCCTCAAAGACGCGTTTTGAGATGGAGCGTGTGGTCTTTACGCACTGCGACCTACCGGCGGTCGACCGGGCGGTGCCGTTTCGCTGGACACCCAAGATCCGGCAAAGGGCGCCCGGCCACAAGGGTGGGCCCGCCCGGGGGGGCGAGTTCGCGACCGGGCGCCGTCGATGCGCGAGCCGACCGCACCAGCCAACCGCGTACCGGGCTTCGCGCGTCCAACAAGGGAAGCGATGGAACCGCCGCCATGAGTCAGTTTTTGTGGCCTCGAATTCTAGGAGACTGGATGATGATATCGCTTCGGGATCTCGCTTCCGTGGTCTGGACCCTTCTCGCCTTCATGGTCACCGCGGCGCTCGTCCTCAACCTCCGATACAAGACCGTGGGCGAAGGGCGGTACTTCGACACGTGGACGGGCCAGATCAGCGCCGCCCAGCGCGTCGAGACGTCCGCGGCTCCTTCCGCCGTCGTGCTGGGAGTCACCGGCGACGAGCCCGGGATCGCTTTCCGAGCGGAGCGTCTGAGGAGGGAGCGGCTCGGCTCGGATTGCAGCTCGGTGCGGTTCGCCTTCCCTGCGCCGGAAGCGGGCAGGCGGTACTGAGGCGCGGAAGTCAGGCTCGACTCGTCGGCGCCTACAGCATGGGCTGGAACAGGTAGCAGAAATTTTCCGCCAGGCGGCGCGGCAGCGAGCGAGCCTGGTGTTCGGCGAGCAGGATCTCATCGCTGTCGGCGATTTCCTCCCCGACCTGGCGTTCGATCCGAGCGAGGAAGTCCGTGTCGGCCACCTCGAGATTCGTTTCGAAGTTCAGGTGCAGACTGCGGTAGTCCAGGTTAGCGGATCCAACCATCGCGTAAACGCCGTCGACGATCAGAGCCTTGGCGTGCATGAAGGGCCCGTGACGCTCGAAGATGCGCACGCCGGACTTGAGAAGTGGAGCGTAGAGCGCGCGCGCTGCGAAGCCCGTGTACCAATGATTGCTCTTCCTGGGGAGCACCAGCTGGACGTGGACGCCGCGTAGAGCGGCATAACGTAAAGCCGTGATGATCGGCTCGTCGGGCACGAAGTAGGGCGTGACGATGGAGATGGAGTGCTCGGCGGCCACGATCGCTCCGAAGATCGCGTCGGCCAGCCCGTGCCCGCTCAAGTCCGGGCCTCCCGGCACCACCTGGGCCACCGCGTCGCCAGCGGGTTCCTGATCGGGGGAATAGCTGAGGTCGAACAGCCGTTCCGGCGATTCACCCGAGGCGAAGTGCCAGTCTTCGATGAACTGGAGCTGCAGGTCCGAAACCGCGGGCCCCTGGACACGAACGTGATAGTCGCGGATCGCCGCGTCACCGGCGTAGGCGCCCATGTTGATGTCTTGGATGTTGATTCCGCCGACGAATCCGATGCGGCCATCGACCACGGCGATCTTGCGGTGATTGCGCAAGTTGATCTGAAAGCGTCCCTTCAGCGGGTTGGCCTGAGTGATGGAGCGGATCTCCACGCCGGCATCGGCGGCGCGCTTGAAGAAGCGCGAAAGATGAGCGTAAGTGGAGCCGAAGCGATCGTAAAGCAGGCGACACTCGACTCCGGAGCGCACCCGCTCGACGAGCAGGTCCAGCAGCTCGCGCCCGATGCGATCGCGTCCGTAGATGAACGTCTGCAGATGCACAGAAGAGCGAGCCTCGGAGATGGCCGCCGACAACGCGGGATAGAATTCGTCGCCATCCACCAGCAGCTCGACCCGGTTGCCGCGGAACACGCGATTCGGCCTGACCGCCGGGTCGGTCGCCCGGAAGATATGAGCGGCGGGATAAGCGGATTCCTGGCCGGGGTGGGGGCGCGAATAATCGACCGCCAGCTGTTCGAAGGTCGGGTGCGCCGCGGCGCGCCGGGCGACCAGAGCCTTGGCCGCTTCGCGCTCCGACGCCCCCCGGCGCACCCGATCGACTCCGAAGCTGAGGTAGCTCAGCGCGCCCAGGTAGGGAAACGCCCACACGACCGCCAGCCAGAGCACAGCGGAGACGGGCCGGTGCTTGGTCAACAGGATGTCCAACGTCAGTACCGCGCCGAGTACGGCGTAGCCGACGGTCAGGAGCGTGTAGTCGAACATGTCTTGGGCCAGAGACTATCGGTGCTGCTGGGGCTCGCTACAGGTCAATGTTGGCTCGTGTGCCACGGGCGATCGATCTCCGTTCCTGCTCCGTCACTCGATAGACGGTATGATAGAAGAAAATAGACGATCAAGCGATTGGCGGATCGGGGCGGCGGTACGGGCGTCGTGAGGGATCGTGGCGCTGGAGCGGGCGCGCAGCGGTTGAGCGAAGGGTTGCGGGTCGATGCGGCCCCACTCACCTTAAGTCGCCGCCGCGAGCGGTGATTCGGGCCCCGAGCCCAATGGCGCGGGGCCTTTCGTATCGGCCGACATGCCGGTAACTCGGCTTCGAGCCCGCGGACAAACGAAACTCGACCGATTTGGATCCCGTCACCCACACGCTAACCGGCGCGGCCCTTGCACAGGCGGGCCTCAAGCGGCGAACCGCTCTGGGCACGGCCACGCTGATCATCGGCGCCAACCTTCCCGATGTCGACGTGCTGGCCTACGGGTGGGGCGGTGAGACCGCGCTCTGGTTCCGTCGCGGTTTGACTCACGGCCTACCGGCGCTCGTGGTGCTTCCGGTCCTGCTGACGGCCGCTGTCTTGCTTTTCGATCGGTTGGTGAGGAGACGGCGAGCAGGTGCTTTACCGGCGCGGCCGGCTCCACTGCTCTTGCTGGCGGCTGTGGCGGTCACCAGCCATCCGCTGCTCGATTTTTTGAATGTGTACGGGATGCGCTGGCTGGCGCCGTTCCAGTCCAGCTGGTTCTATGGCGACACCCTGTTCATCATCGATCCCTGGCTCTGGGTGATTCTCAGCCTGGCGATATGGACAGGGGGGCGACGACCATCGGCGGCGCGGGCGGCGCTAGCCGGCGGCACGGCCTACGTTCTGCTGATGGCCGGGTTCAATTTGGCGGCGCGTGCGGTAATCGAGCGCAGCGTCGAGGCGACGGGCCGGCAAATTCAACGCTTGATGGTGGCGCCGCTGGCGGTGACGCCTTTTTCACGTCGGGTCGTCGTGGCGGGTCCGGACGGGTACGAGGCGGGCACTTTCAGTTGGCTCGGAGGTCCGGCCCTCGAGTTGCAGCCGCTGCCCTACGATCCCTACGCGCCCGGGCGGTCCGCGATGCACCCTGCGGTCAGCGAGGCCTTGGCGCGACCGGCGGTTCGCAAGTATCTGACCTGGGCGCGGTTTCCGTACTATTGGGTCAACGAGCGGTCGGACGCGTACGTGGTGTACTTCGGGGACGCTCGCTACACAGTCGATCCGGAGCGTTCTTGGGCCGCGACCCGGGTCGTGATCGCGAAGCGGGCGATCGAGCCGTAGCGCGGGCGCTGAATACGACCTAAGGTTCGCTCAGCCACCTGCGATTGAATGCGGGCTTAGCTTGATGCTGGATCGAGCAGTGAGATGGCGATATGGCAGAGTCCGCCCTCGGTGGAACGCTCAATGACACGGCCGGTCTTCTCCAGCAGGTGAACCATCCGGTGGTTGTCGGCGAAGAGGAAGGCGTCGAAGCGGCTCACACCCTCCGCGGCCGCGACGCGCACCAGGTGTTTGAGGAGGAGCGTGCCGATGCCACGGCCCTGCAACGCGTCCTCGACGGTCAGTGCCACCTCGGCACGGTCGTCCGGGCCGCCCGGCGGGCAGGTGTAGCGGCCGACGCCGACGATGCGCTTTTGTTCCTCGTCGTCGAGCGATGCGACAAGCGCGGCTTTCCGGTGAAAATCGAGCTCGGTCAGGTAGGCCAGCTCACTCGCCGTCAACCGCTTCTTCGCTCCCAGAAATCGATAGTAGATGGCCTCGCGACTAAGACGGCCGAAAAAGGAGAGCAGGGCGGACTTGTCGTCGGGGCGGATCGCGCGGATGTGAAGCCGCCTTCCGTCGCGGAGCACCTCATCGACTTCATAGTGCGACCCCACGCCGCCGGTTGTTGCGGGGGAGGAGCTCGATGGAATTCGGTCGTCCTTCATCGCACACCGCGTCCGCGTCGCCCCACGACCGGCCTTAGATGGAAGGAGCAGGATGTATGAAGGCGACAGGAGAGATTCAGGTCATACCAATTGGATCGGGCGTTTCCGTTCGGAAGCAGGTTCAGCGGGCTCACGGAATACTCGAGGACTCCGACCTGCGCGTCGAGCTCCATGCCAACGGCTCCAATGTCGAAGGCGATCTCGGCGCGATCTTTGACGCCGTGAAGCGGATCCACGAGACGCTTCATGCCGAGGGGACCGTGCGTATCGCGACTTTCATCAAGGTGGCGACGCGCACTGACAAGGAGCCGACGCTGGCGGGCAAACTGTTTTGAGCCATTGGAAAGCGTTCAGCTTTCTCAACCCGCAGCCGGCCGGGCCGCGCTCAGAGCACGTTGAAGGGATAGTCCGCGTGCTCGCGCTCCTCCTTGCTGCGCCGCTTCTCCCGAAGGGCCGCCTGGGCGGCGGCTAGCCGCGCGATCGGCACACGGAAGCTCGAGCAGCTGACATAGTCCAGCCCGACTGTGTGGCAGAACTCGATGCTTCGCGGGTGCCCCCCGTGCTCGCCGCAGATGCCGACTTTCAGATCCGGCTTCACCCGGCGCCCGGACACGACGGCCAGTTTCATCAAGCGGCCGACTCCCGGGATGTCGAGTGCCTCGAAGGGGTTCTGCGGCAGCAACCCGTTCTCGACGTAAAACGGCAAGAACTTCTGCTCGGCATCTTCACGCGAGAATGAAAACGTCGCCTGAGTGAGGTCGTTGGTGCCAAACGAGAAGAACTCGGTGCGTTCAGCGATCGCGTCGGCCCGCACGCAGGCACGCACCGCCTCGATCATGGTTCCGAACTTGAAATCGAGCCTCGAACCGTGCTGCGCCTCGACCTCAGCGCGGACCTCGTCGAGCAGCTCACCGACGCGGAGCAGCTCGTTGGGCTCCGTGACCTGGGGGACCATGATTTCACACACGGCGTTTACGCCCTCTTGCACGCATTCCGCGACGGCCTCGAGGATCGCACCGAGCTGCATTCGGTACAGCTCGGGATAGGTGATGCCGAGGCGCACGCCGCGGTGTCCGAGCATCGGGTTGACCTCGGCCGTCTCACGCACCTTCTGGAGCACGGACTCCTTCTGCTCGAGCAGCTCGTCGATCAGGCCGCCGTCTCTGGCGGCCGACACCTCCGCGCGCAGCCGCTCGATGGCCGGCAGGTCGCTGAGCTCGGCGCTCTCCAGCATGCGGCTCAACGACTGGGGCGTGGGGTTTCCGTGTTCGAGATGCGACTTGAGGTTCTTGAGCGCCGCGACCTCGAGCAGCAGCGACTCGAGCGACGGCAGAAACTCGTGCAGCGGCGGATCGAGCAGCCGGATGGTGACCGGAAGGTCTTCCATCGCTTTGAAAATCTCCTTGAAGTCGGCTTTTTGCATGGGGCGCAGCCGGTCGATGGCGGCACGCCGTTCTTCCGCCGTGCGCGACAGGATCATATCACGGACGATGGGGAGACGATCGGCGGCGTTGAACATGCGTTCGGTCCGGCAGAGCCCGATGCCCTCGGCGCCCATCTCTCGCGCCAGCGCCGCGTCTTCAGGCGTATCGGCGTTGGCCCGCACCCCGAGGGTGCGAATCTCGTCGGCCCAGCGGAGCAGCGTCTTCATGTCCTCGCTGAACTCGGGTTCCACCGTGGGCACTTCGCCCAGGAAGACGTCGCCACTGCCGCCGTCGATCGTGATCAGCTCGCCCTCGGTGATGCTCCGACCGCTGACGACGGCCAACCGCTCGCGGTCGTTGATTCGGATCTCCTCCGCGCCGACCACACAAGGCTTGCCCATCCCGCGGGCTACCACCGCCGCGTGCGACGTCTTGCCGCCGCGGCTGGTGAGGATGCCTCGCGCCTGGAAGAAGCCGTGGATGTCCTCCGGCTTCGTCTCCTCACGCACCAGGATCACCGCCTCGCCCGTCCGCCCCCGGCGCTCGGCCTCATCCGCGTCGAAGACGACCACCCCCGAGGCGGCGCCGGGCGAAGCGGGCAGCCCGCGGGCGATCGGTTCGGCGTCGGCGGTCGGATCGATCCGCCGGTGAAGCAGTTGCTCCAGGTGATCCGGGCTGATTCGCAACAACGCCTCTTCCGCTTTCAAGACCTTCTCGGCCACCATGTCGCGCGATGTCTTGACGAACGCGGTGGCGTTCATCTTTCCATTGCGGGTTTGCAGCATGTAGAGCTTGCCGCGCTCGATGGTGAACTCGAAGTCCTGGACTTCGTGATACTCGTCTTCCAGCGTCCGCCGGATGCGTTGCAGCTCCTCCCACGAGCCCGGCATCTCCGTCTTCAGCTCGGCGATCGGCTTGGGGGTACGGATGCCGGCGACGACGTCTTCGCCCTGCGCGTTGACGAGATACTCCCCGAACAGAACGTTCTCGCCCGTTCCCGGGTCGCGCGTGAAGGCCACCCCGGTCGCCGAGTCCTCACCCATGTTGCCGAATACCATCGTGCAGATGTTGACCGCCGTTCCGTTCGCCATCTGCGGCGTGATCTTGAACTCGCGCCGGTAGTCGACAGCCCGTTTGCCCTCCCACGAGCGGAAGACCGCTTCCACCGCCAGCTCCAGCTGCTTCCACGGATCCTGCGGAAACTCGGTTCCCAAATCGTCCTGGATGACGCGCTTGTAGTCGGCGCAGAGCCTTTGGAGGGCCTCGACCGTCAGCTCGAAATCGTACTCCGCTCCCAGGCGCTTCTTCGCCGCCTCGAGTAGCTCTGCGAAGCGTTTTTCCTCGGCCCCCAGGGCGATCTGACCGAACGCCTGGATGAGTCGGCGGTAGGCATCATACGCGAACCGGAGGTTCTGGGTGGCCTCGCCGAACCCGACGACCACCTCATCGTTCATCCCCAGATTGAGGATCGTGTCCATCATACCGGGCATCGATAGCGCCCCTCCGGAACGCACGGATACCAGCAGGGGATTCGTCTTGTGGCCGAACGCCTTACCGGTCTGGCGCTCCAGCTGCTTCATGCGCTCTCGCGCCTCGTCCATCAGGCCGGCCGGCAGCCGGCGGCCCGCCTTGTAGTATTGGCGACACGCCTCGGTGGTGATGACGAAACCCGGCGGGACCGGAAGGCCGATCTGGGTCATGCGGGCCAACCCCGCGCCTTTCCCGCCCAGCAACTGCCGGTCGGTGCTGTCCGCTTCCTCGAACGGGTAGACGAATCGTATCTGTTTCATCCAGTGCTCAGCTCCTACTCAATCCGCGACGATGCGCTCGATCCTTGCCTCACGGTTAAAGGGCTCGGACCCCAAATGTAGACATCTTGTGGCGATCGAAAAGCCGTCCAACACGCCAGCCAGGGCGCCGTCGCCTACTCGCGCCACCGATCCCCGTCGCGCCGGGGCCGGGTAAGGCGCGGACTGCGTCGCCGCCCCTTGACCGCAGGGACGGAGCCGGGCTACGGTCGTGGCGCCGGTGGGGGTGTCGACAGGGCCGATGAACTACTGCCTGGGCGGAGCGGGGCCATGATACGTACGCTCTTCAAGGTCGAGCGCGGCACGATCGTGCACTTCCTGAAGTGGGGTGCGGCGCTGCTGGCGTTCATCCTGGCGCTTTGGATCGGTCTCTCGGTGTTCGGGCGTCCGGGAGCCGCCGCGACCCTCGGCGGCCCGATCGCGAAGGGATCGATCTACGGCGCCCAAGAGGCCGACGTGGGCCTGCCGCTAGCAGGCGACGCCCTATCGGCTCGGCGGGCGGGCGGCGAGGTCGTGGTCACCGCCCCTGGCCGCCACGCCGGCAGTGAAACCTTGCGAAGCGACTGCCTCGCGGCGTGCGACCAGCAGGGCTAAGTGGAAGTCTCCCTCTCTCCCGACCGCTTCGGCTCAGCGGCCGCTTCACCCCGCTCGCAATCCTCGCAGTCGACGCCTAGCTCTTCACAGGGTACGCCGTCGGCCTGGGACTCGGGACACGGGGGTCCGCCGCTTTCGAGGGCTCTCTCGGAGCTTACTTCGCTGCTTCGTGCACCCTTCATGGCCCCTCGCTCTCTGGCGAAGCCGGGACTCCTTGCGGTTGCAGTCGAACGTGGGGGCAAGAAGCAGACCGGCGCGGTCGAGCCCGCGACCTGACGGCTGCGCATCGGCACCGCCCGGTTGGGTCGCGCGCGGATCAGACGACTTCTCGCCACTCCCCGCCAACCAGGTACCGTCACTCGACTGGAGCCCGGGCACGCTCCGGCTTACCCAACGTAGCGCCGCGGGATGGGACGGGACGCACCCGTCAGGGACAGGATAGCCCGTGAGCCCGGACGGCGCGCTCGTGCCGACGACCCTCGGAAGCCGTAAGCTGTTGTACATGTGAGGGTTAGTCGACCCAGGTCCCGCGGACCGGCTTGGCACGGATCGAGCACACATGGAATTCAAACCTCAGGAAGCGGGTGGGACGGTGTCGCGTGTGTTAATTAATCAGGTTTATCATCCACCTGGTTTGATATAGAAAGGCGCGCGCGCCCCTCTTCGCCCGCTTCCCAGCGGACGAAAGAGGATCCTTATGGCAGCGACCAGCCGCGTGCGCCAGATCCAGGACCTCCTGGGCAGCGCGCACATTTTCGCTTGCGCTGTCAACGACCTCATGCAGGAACGGCTGCTCGCCGTCACCGGCGAGCAGCTCACCTTCTCGCAGCTCAAGCTCCTCAAGCTGGTCGACCGGACCGACTCCTACAACATCAGCCAGGTGGCCGCATTCCTCGGCGTCAGTAACGCGGCCGCGAGCAAAGCTGTCGACCGGCTCGTTCGGCGCGATCTCCTGAGGCGCAGCGAGTCGGAAGGAGACCGGCGCGCGGTCGAGCTATCGCTCACCACTGACGGCCGGCGATTGCTCGAGGAGTATGAGGCCGTGACAGCTCGGACTCTCGAGGAAGTATTCGGCGCATTCTCTAGCGAGGGGCTGGAAGAGGTCGCGGAGCTGCTGGACCGGCTCTCGATCAGCCTGATCGATCGCGATAGTGCGAACGGAGAGACCTGCTTTCGCTGCGGGATCTATTTCCGGGAAAAGTGCCTACTCCGCGCGCGCGGCCGCCGGACCTGTCACTTCGATCTTCAGAGAAAGACGCGCCTGTTGAACGAGGCTCCGTTGAGGTAGGAGCTTCGCGGACAGGAGGCGTGCCCGGGCGTCGAACAGAGGCCGGCTGAGAGCCGCGTCGAGGAAGCGGCGAAGCTGCCCGGTGAGGCCTTCCGGCTCGGTGGGTTGCTAGGCTCGAGGCCCCGGCCTTCGGGTCAGGTAATCATGCATCGACTCGGCCGCGCGCCGCCCGTGCGCGACGGCCGTGACAACCAGGTCGGGCCCGGCCACGACGTCGCCGCCGGCAAAGACGCCGGCCCGAGATGTCGCCGCGGTTAGCTCGTCCACCCACACCAGGCCCCAATCGTCCGTCTTCAGCTCGGGCATCTCCGCCAGTCGCCTGTCAGGTCGGTAGCCGAGCGCCAGGATGACGGTGTCGATCGGAAAGGTGAACTCAGAGCCCTCGATCGGTACGGGCCGGCGTCTTCCTGAATCGTCGGGCTCGCCCAGATTCATGCGCTGGCACTCAATGGCGGCCAGCCGGCCGTCTTCGTCGGACAGGAAGCGGAGCGGCTGCGTCAGGAACTCGAACTGTGCTCCCTCCTCCCGGGCGAGCGCCCGGTCGCGCTCGTTCCCCGGCATCTCGGCTTCACTACGGCGGTAAACGCAGACCACCCGCCGCCCGCCCAGGCGCAGCGCCGTGCGCAGACAGTCCATCGCGGTGTCTCCGCCCCCGATCACGGCGACGCGTGCTCCAACGTCGACCGGCTGAGCCAGGTCCGGCGGCCGCAGCTCCTTCTCGACGTTGGCGCGGATCAGGAATGGCGTCGCCATGTGAACACCGGCGAGATCAGAGCCGGGGATGCGCGGGTCGACGGCGACGGTAGCGCCGACGCCGAGGAACACAGCCTCGAACCCTTCCTCAAACAGATCGTCGACCGAGAGATCGCCGCCGAGCATCGTCTCATAGACGAATTCTACGCCCAGCCGTTCGCAGTAGTGAACGAGGTCGTCTACGACCTTATGGTCCATCTTGAACTTCGGGATGCCGTAGCGAAGGGTGCCGCCCCCGGCCGGCCAGGCGTCGAACACCGTCACCCCATGACCGCGCTTCGCCAGAATCTGCGACACCGTGAGGCCGGCCGGGCCGGCCCCGACGACGGCGACGCGATGGCCGCTCGGCGCCGCGGTGACGGTGTCCCGGCCTCGCTGGGCCGCCTGATAGTCCGCCACAAACGCTTCCAGCCGTCCGATGGCGACGGGGGGCAAACCCTTCTTCACATAGATGCAGGCACCCTCGCACTGGATCACCTGAGGGCAGACGCGACCGCAAACCTCCGACATGGTGTTGGTACGCCGGAAGACCACCGCCGCATCCTCGAGAAGTCCGTTCTCGATCTGCCAGAGGGCGAGGGGAATGTCGTTGTGCAGCGGGCACGCCTTGGTGCAGGGGGCCGCCGGACACTGAATGCATCGCATCGCCTCGGTGATCGCCGCCTCCGCATCGTAGCCCAGGTACACCTCGTCAAAATTGCGGATGCGAGCCACCGCGTCCTGGCGCGGGATGGCTTGGTGGGGCAGCGCCATCCTTGCCTTCCGATCGATCTGCTTAGTATCCGGCCTTGTCAACATGAGGCCCTCCTTCAGCGCGCGTCTCGGGTCGAGCGGCGACCGAGAACCCGAGCGGCTCTGCAGGGATACTTCTGCCAACCCGTGTGGCTGCCAAAAGTCGGCTTGTGCGGAGAGGCGGCCTCGCGGCGCCTGGGCGTCATGCGACCTCGCCACCTCGAGTCGGGCTCGCTGGTGGGACCGTTGCACGAAGAGGTTTTGCCCAGCAAGATTGCCAGTCTATCTTGTCAAAAGAAGGGCAAGATCTAGACCAGCGTTCGGGGCCGCGCGGCAACGTGTTTTCGGCTTGTCCGACGCCCGGGTCCGGGACGTTAAGTCACGGCCGGCGCGATCGTACCCGCTTAGTCGCGGATTGCCACGTCGCCGGCCTTGTCCGGCTTCGGTCGTGAGCGTCGTTTCTGCGGGTACGTTGGCATAGAACTCGCAATATCAAACGTTTGCCCAACGTGCGTAACGCGAGAGGGGGACGAGATGCGCGAAAGAGCTTTGGTTGCGCTCGTTGCGTCAGGGCTTCCGTTCCTCGCGGCCTGCGGTGGTGGTGAAAGCGAGGCGGAGCGCCAGGCGCGGGAGCTTAAAGCGCGAGCGGACTCGGTGATGATTGCCGAGGCGCAATTCGATGCGTCGGTGTTCGACACGCTGACCTGGGCGAGCCCCGAGGCGCGCCTCGAGCGCGGCGGTGTGGTCTGGCGGGCTAGTTGCCAGAAGTGTCACGGTCGAAACGGGGATGGGTCGGGAGAGATGGCCCAGCAGTCACAGTTGACCGTACCGTCCTTTATCGCCGCGGATTGGTCCTACGCCGGGGATCTGGCGGCGATCCGCCACCGCGTCTTCGTGGGA
>JABAOD010008594.1_pt3 | contig 14313 bp, 10 predicted proteins | sample 7062151 | NCBI WGS metagenome assembly JABAOD01 (sample SAMN14538626, study PRJNA623070) | marine sediment metagenome | biome: marine biome [ENVO:00000428]; feature: marine pelagic biome [ENVO:01000023]; material: deep marine sediment [ENVO:00002113] | place: India: Gulf of Khambhat ... | reverse complement strand
CGGCCGACCGGTGAGCCAGCACCATCGCGAGCGTGAACACGGCGGCCAGGAGATCTTTGCGACCGGCCACGCTGGCCACGACCTCGACGTGGATCGGGTGCACCGCGAACAGCACCGCGCCGATCCCGGCCACCGCCATCGAGAGCTGCCAGCTCCGGGCCAGGCGGAATACCAGCACCGACGCCAACGCGTGCAGCAGCACGTTCACCAGGTGGTAGCTCCACGGAGCGAGCCCGAAGAGCGCGTGGTTGACGGCGTAGGTCACCAGGGGGAGCGGGCGGTACAGGAAGGTCTCGACACCGGCGCCGGCCCAGGCCGTGGTGGTGAACATCTCCGGGATCGAGGCGAGCGAGCGGATGTGCACGTTCGCCACCACCTCGGTCTCGTCGTCGTACACCCAGCCGAACCCGACGGTCTGCGCGTACACGCCGACGGCGACGAGCAGTATGACCGCCTCCCAGAAGATCGGCTGTTCCACCCACCGCGCGACGGTTCGGATTCCGGCGCGAACGTCCTGCGCGCTGCTCACTTCGCCCGCCGTGTTCGTACGTCCCCCTCGCTGTCGATGCCCGTCGCGCTGCCGCGACCGTATTCTAGGAGCCTCGGCAACACAACGCCACGCGCTGCAGCACATTGGCTACCGCGCCCGCTCCGATCGGTCCCTACCGTGCAGCATGCTCGCCCGCGTACGCTCGGCGGCGGTGCTCGGCATCGACGCCTATCTGGTCGACGTCGAGACCGACATCGCCAACGGCCTGCCCTCGTTCACTACCGTGGGGCTCCCGCAGGGAGCCGTGAAGGAGGGTAGGGAGCGGGTCGGCGCGGCGCTCGCCAACTCGGACTTCGTGTTTCCGCTGAAGCGGATCACGGTGAACCTCGCCCCGGCCGACGTCCGCAAGGACGGGTCGGCCTTCGATCTGCCGATCGCGCTCGGCATCCTGGCCGCCACCGGGCAGCTCAACGGTGCGCCGACGCCCGGTGCCGACGATCCGTCGATCGATCGATCAAACGATCTCCCAAACCTCCATGACTACGTCATCGTCGGCGAACTGGGCCTCGAGGGCGATGTCCGTCCCGTTCGCGGTGCGTTGCCGGTGGCGCTCGCCGCCCGGGACGCCGGACTTCGCGGCGTGGTCGTTCCGCTCCAGAATCTGCCCGAGGCCGGGGTCGTGGACGGCATCGCGGTGCTCGGCGCCGATTCCCTGACCAGTGTGCGGCGCTTCTTTGACGAGGGCACGCCGCTCAGACGCGCCACCGTGGACGCGCGGCGCCTGTTCGGCTCCCGCGTGCCGCGCGACGTGGACCTGGCCGAGATCCGGGGACAGGAGCACGCCAAGCGTGCACTGGAGATCGCGGCCGCCGGCTCGCACAACCTGCTCATGATCGGCCCGCCGGGATCGGGCAAGACGATGCTGGCGCGGCGGCTCCCGACCATCCTCCCCGAGATGACGCTGGACGAGGCGCTCGAGACCACGAAGATCCACAGCGTGGCGGGCCTGATGCCGCCGGGCGGCTCGTTGGTCACCACCCGACCCTTCCGCGCGCCGCACCACACGATCAGCGATGCCGGGCTCATCGGCGGCGGCACCTACCCGCGGCCCGGCGAGGTGAGCCTGGCCCATCGCGGCGTGCTGTTCCTGGACGAGCTGCCCGAATTCCGGAAGAACGTGCTGGAGGTGCTGCGGCAGCCGCTCGAAGACGGATACGTGACTATCTCGCGCGCGGCAACGTCACTGTCGTACCCCGCGCAGTTCATGCTCGGCGCCGCCATGAACCCGTGCCCCTGCGGCTACCTCGGCGATCCGGGACGCGCGTGCACCTGCGGCGGCGTGGCTGTGAGCCGCTATCTCGCCCGGCTTTCTGGGCCACTGCTCGATCGCATCGACATTCACATCGAGGTGCCGGCGGTGCCATACCGTGAGCTGTCGTGCGACCGGAGCGGCGAGCCCAGTGCCGTGGTACGAGAGCGCGTGAACGGCGCGCGGCAGCGCCAGCTGAAGCGGTTTGCCGGGCGCGAGGGGCTGTTCGCCAACGCGTACATGACGCCCGCCGATCTGCGGCGGTTCTGTCGCGTCACCGATCAGGCCGACGCGCTCTTGAAGACCGCGATCGTGCGCCTCAAGCTCTCGGCCCGGGCCTACCACCGGGTGCTCAAGATCGCGCGCACCATCGCGGACCTCGCCGAAAGTGCGCCTATCCTGCCGGGCCACGTGAGCGAGGCCGTGCAGTATCGGAGCCTGGACCGACCGCGGCAGTGAGGCGGCCACTGGCTAAAATGACCATAAATAGTCATGTTATGGTCATGAAGAGATCCGAGCCTCGAAGCGTGCGGATCGCTGAGCTGAAGGCGCGGCTCAGCGCCTATCTGCGCAGGGTGCGGCGGGGGGAGTCCATCACCGTGCTCGACCGGGACACCCCTGTCGCTCGGCTGGTGCCGCTCGGCGTGGACGCCCTACTCTCGGTGCGGCCGCCCCGCGGGCGCCTCCACGATGTGCGCCTCCCGCCCCCGCTCGCAATCGAGGGCGACGTGGTGGAGGTGCTACTCGAGGAGCGGCAAGTGGAGCGATGATCGCGTATCTCGACGCCTCGGTGCTGTTGCGCGTGGTGCTCGGCCAGCGAAACCGGCTTGCGGAATGGAAGGACGTACGGCGCGGTGTCGCGAGTGCCCTGACGGAGGTCGAGTGCCTCCGCACACTCGATCGGCTGCGAGTGCTTGGTGCAGCGGCCGAAGAGATCGCTGTCCGCCGCGAAGCGGTGCACCGGCTCATGGAGCGGATCGAGGTAGTGGAGCCCAGGTCCATCGTTTTGCGTCGTGCGGCGCAGCCGCTGCCGATCCCGCTGGGAACGCTGGACGCCGTTCACCTCGCGACGGCCCTGTTGTGGCAGGAAACGCGTGACGACGACCTCGTCCTCGCCACCCACGACCGTGCCCTGGCGCTCGCGGCGCGGGCGAGCGGACTGCCCGTGATCGGCACGTAGCGACGCGCCAGCCGGTCGTGCCCGTCGCCCTGGCGCATGGCGGGCCGACCCATAGGTTCCCGGAGCATTGACCCCTTCCCGGGAGCCATCCGTGAAACCCCGCACTGCTTTGATCCTGGCTCTGGCCATCGGCACCGCTTCGACGCTGTCCGCCCACGATCTGTTCATCAAGCTCGAGAGCTACTTCGTGAGCCCCAACGCGTCGGTGCGGGTGCCGATCCTGAATGGCACCTTCGCGCTCAGCGAGAATGCGATCATGCCGGATCGGGTGCTCGACGTGAGCGTGGTTTCGGCGGCGGGCCGATCGGCCGTGCCGCTCACTGCCTGGGCCGGCGACACCGCGCTAACGGACACGACGGTCGTCACCATCGAAACGGGCGATGCCGGCACGTACATCGTCGGCGTCTCGACCCGGCCCCGCGAGCTGGACCTGGCCGCCGCGGACTTCAACGAGTATCTGGAGCACGACGGCATCCCGGACGTGCTGGAGGCGCGGCGACGGGATGGGCAGCTGGAGCGGGACGTGCGGGAGCAGTACGCGAAGCACGTCAAGGCCGTGCTCCAGGTGGGCGACCGCATCGACGCGCCCTCCAGGTGGTGGCAGTTCTGGAGACGTGGAGAGCCGGCGTTCCTGACCGTGTTGGGGTATCCCGCCGAGATCGTGCCGCTGGCCAATCCCTATGCCCTGAAGCCGGGTGATGAGCTGTCGCTGCGCTGCCTCGTGGACGGCGTGCCCGTGGCCGATCAACTGGTGATCGTGGGTGGGGAGCGCGGAGGTGCGCGCCTCGACGAGCGATCGCTCCGGACCGATGCCGACGGTGTTGCGACGTTCGTGCTCGATGCGCCTGCGGTGTGGTACGTGAAGTTCATCAACATGTCGCCGTCGCCGATAGCGGGTATCGACTACGAGTCCAAGTGGGCGACGCTCACGTTCGCGACGCGCTGACGCGGGGTCGCATAGTCGAAACCTACCGGCCTCGGCGTGGCGACCTCCGGTGACGCGGAGCTCGGATCAGTGGGTATCTGGGATCGAAGGCAGGATATCCTACTCGAGCCGAGACGTATCGTTCGGAGGCCGTATGACCAGTCGCAGGTGGATACATCGTTCGATTCGCGGTCCGGTGGTATCGCTGTCCATCGTGGCAGTGGTCCTAACCGCCGCAGGATGTATTGATGTGTTCGGCGGGTCCGGCCTGGAACTCACCTTAGTGGTCAGCGACACGATTGCAGGCCCGGATCGCCCGATCACGCTGACCGTCACCGCCACCAGCACCGGGAAGGCCGTCGTCTGGGGTCAGGGGAGCTCCTCGTGCCAGCTCGCGGCTGTGGTCCGCGTCGGAGGCGTTGACCGGCCGATCGACGTGCGGGCCTGCACCGACGATCTCGTGCTTCAGGGAGTTGCCGCGGGCGACACCCTCACCGAGGCGTGGAGCTGGAAGGCTGAGTACGCGGTGGACGGCGCGCTGGATACGCTGCCGACCGGCCGCTATCGCCTGTACACGGTGGCTGGCGATTTGGAGCGGAGCCGCGGCGTGGTGGTCCGGGTGGTGAACGACTGACGCGATGGCATGCCCAGCCTACAGCGCTGGGTCAGGGTGTCAACTATCCTGCCGTGCCACCGGCTGACGGCGCCCGGGGCGGTGAATGAGGTCGTCCAGCTTGACGATCAGCTGCGCCAGGATCCCCGTGGCGGAGGCCTCCAGCAGGGCCACGGCCACGTATTTCTTTCCGTCCCGCTCGACAATCGCCGCGTCGGCATGCCACGTCCTCCACGTGCCGGACTTCCGAAAGATCCGGGAATCCGGCCGTGCATCCAGCCCGAGCACGAACTTGTGATGAATGGCCGGGTGCGCCATGATGGCCTTCATCTCGCCCGAGGCCCACGGGCTCACCAGTTCGCCGCGGTCGAGCATCACGAGAAAGCGCGCGACCTGCCGGGCGGTGGCCCCGTGCGAGATGTGGTTGATGGGGTCCCGCTCCCAGTAGCCCAGGTCGCCACCGTAGTCCTTGCCCACCCATAAGCCGCCGCGACGGTCCTCGTCGTACAGCTCGTAGCGCGGGTCCTGGAGGCAGTCGGCGATCGCCTCGAACCCGACGAGCTTGATCAACTCGGTGGACGTGGGATTGTCGGAATTCCGGATCATCAGCTCCATCTTCTGGCGCAGCGCCGGCGTGTAGCTCACCCGGCCCGCGTCGATCTCGCAGAATACGCCCATCATGATCGCGATCTTCGGGAGACTCGCCGCGTAGCGCATGCGATTGTCGTCGCGGGCGGCGTACCGAATCACCCCTGGTTGCGACAGGTCGACGAGCGCCACCGAGAGCTGCCCACGCGTCACCAGGTTCCGGAACGGCCGTTCGGTGAGCACGCGATTGAGTCCCGCCTGAAGCGCCGAGTCGAGACGCGGGAGCACGAGGCTCGGCGGGGATTGGGTAGCAGGCGGACCTGCCTGCGCCAGGAGAGCGGACGGGATGCCGCTGCCAAGAGCGAGGAGACCGATGGCGGCTGCCGCGTGCATACGTTGTCTGGGCATCCGGACGGTGGATCGCACGAAGGGTGTAATGGAGCGGATCATGGCGCGGCGTCCGGGTGCAGCGTACGCATGAACCGCTCGATCAGGGTTGCGATCTCCTGATGCTCCGCCGCCGAGTTGACTTTCGGGACGTTGGACATCATGGAGATCAGATAGACACGTTGCCGATCACCGGTGGCGGGCGATTCCACGATCGCCACCGAGTGCATCAGGTTCTGCTTGTTCCCGCGATATTGGCCGCACTGATACCCGGGCTCCGGCTCGCACTGATACAGTGATCCGGACTTGAAATAGACCGCCGCGTCCGTGAGCGCGGGTGACGAGGCATAGCGATAGCGCCGGCGCGTGAAGTACATGAGCCGCTTCATCTCGAGGCTGCTCCACTCGTCCACCAGCTTGCCCTGCTCGAGCTTGAGCATCCAGCGCACGAGCTGATTGGGCGTGGCATGACTGCCTCGGCCCGGCACGATTCGCTGCGCAGTGTTGGTGAAGAAGGTCCGGTGACGCAGTCCGGCCGTATCGAGTCCGGCCGCCAACATCGGCTCCTCCACAACTCTCACGGCTCGGTCGGCCAGCTCGGCACGTGACGCTTTGGCAAAGAACGCGTCCGCCCGCTCGGTGGAGACCGGGTAGTCCCGGCCGAACGCGTCGAGCAGCATCGCGTGCTTCCAGACGATGGACCCGGCGGCGTTGGAGCTGGGTGACACCATGTGGTCCACCCACTCCCAGAGGGTGAAGGTGTCGCCCACGCGAATCGCGCGATGGGCCACGGCCGTCATGTCGTCGTTGACGACGGGCACGGCGTGCGAGTTCGGAATCACCCAGCGATCGGCCACGACCCAGGTGTCTCGCAACAACGCGGCTCGGGCCTCGATATCCGTCGGGTGGCGCTGTTTTAGCTCATTGAACAGGCCGGTCATCACGAGCAGCTTACCGACGCTCCCCGGGATGTATCCTTCGTCGCCCCGCACCGCGGCGTACCGAGGACGGAGTGGATCCGTGATGTCCACCATGGCCACTCGGTACGACGGGTGCCGCCGGCCCACGATCCGCTCGAGCGTAGCCTGCAGTGCCGAATCCTTGGGGGTGTTCGACCCGATGTCGTACGTCCCGTTCACACCCTTGAGGCGCAGCCGGATGGCACTGCTCGGGAGCCGCGCGCCCGCCGGAAGCCGTAGTGACCCCGCGATTTTCCCCTCTTGGATGAGGCGGTAGACGGTGAGCCGGCGGATGCCGGTGTACGTGTCGCTGTCCAGCGGGTAGGGCGGCCAACCGCCGGCGTGGGCGGCAACGAGAATGAGCGGCAGGCAGACCGCCGCGACCGTCCATCCGGTCTTCCTGGTCACGACCCCTCCTCGAGCGATACCAGGCGCGACCCCCGTTCCAGCGTCTCCCGGTCCAGCGCCTCGAGGCGCTGCAGCAGGTCGCTGCTGCGGAAGCGGATGAACGGGCGGATCTGGAACAACCAGACCTTGCCGTCCACCACGCCGAATTCCATGTCCCAGATCCGTCCCGCGTCCGCATCGGGCACCCGGCGCTTCCACAGGGCCACGATCGATTGGAGTTGCCGGATCTCGTCCGGCCGAAGCAGCGTCTCCGGCAGCCGTGCGGCGACCATCTCGCTCCCGCCGGCGCCAGTGCCGAGCAGCACGNNCCCGTCGCCGGACACGACGATCGTCTCCGCCTCTTCGCCCTCTACCGCCCCACCCACACCTTCGGCCGTCGCGATGGTGAGGTCCGTGGGTCCCCCTTGCTGGAGTCCGGACGAGATCAGCACGCCCGAGTACTCCGAGTGCACGCTCTCCAGCAAGAGCACGGATGGATAGATCTCCGCCTGCTCATCCAGAATCTGCTTGCGCCAGAGGTACGCGCGCTCGCTGAACGGCGAGGTCCACACGCGCTTGATAGATGTCAGGACGGCCTCCAAGGTACGCTGGTGCGGCACCGTCAGGTTGAGGCCCGCCCCCGAGAAGTGCGGCAGGTCTTCGACGTTGGTGTCACTGCGCACGAACACGCCGCCGCTCAGGTCGGTGCCGAACGTTTCGTGAATGGCCGTCACGACCGCGTCGCGCACCTCGGGCAGCCACTCCAGCTCGACGATTGCCCGGCGCACCCTGGCCAGCACGTCGAACATGTACCGGTCGATGTCCGCCTCGGTCCGTCCCGCCGCGCGCATCCGACCGGCTTCCTGATATGCCGCGCGCAAGTTCTCGAGTACGGTGCGATCCGACTCGAACCGGCGGTTCACGTGTTTGACGAACATCCCGAACGGCAGGGCCACGCCCTGGGATACGCGAGTCGGGAAGAAGGTTGCGAGCTGCCCCAGGTTGGCGGCCTTGGGACCCACCACCACCCCGGCGTTCTCCAGCCGCAGCTCACGCAACGGAATCGGCTGCCACCGATCGAGGCGCAATCGCCGCGTGTCGAGCCGGTACCGCTCGGTGGTCGTGGCGCGGCCGCGTTCCACGAGCTGCCGCTCTTCGGTCGTGAGCTCCGATGCCCGCTTGATGAGTACCCGACCCAGCGGCGAGACCGCGTAGAACACGCTGTCCCCTCGGGCTTCCTCCAGTACCGGGAGCAGGGTAGCGGAGACGGCGGCGTTGGGGATGCCCAGGTTGCGGGCGAGGATCTGGACGTGCGACAGCAGGTTGCCCTCGCCCAGCGTCAGTACGCCGGCCACTGGCCGCAACTCCGGTGTCGTTTCCGGCAGGACGTAGATCTTGGTCGCGTCGGCCGACGCTCCCGCGTGCTCGTCACGGGCGACTTCCAGCACTCGCAGGNNTCCGGCGTGCTCGTCGCGCGCCACTTCGAGCACGCGTAGCGCCACACCCGGGTTGAGTCCGCGGACCCCGTGGCTCACCGGACGTCCCAGCACGATGTGGGAGGTACCGAGGGTCCGGTCGGCGTCGGCCAGCAGCGCGTCGAGGGCCTGCGAGAGCGGCAGGAGGATGGATCCCCGGACCGCCGCGTCCTGGAATCCCGCCGCCCGCGGCTCGAGTTGCGCGTAGCGATCGTACACCGGGCCGTACACGGCGCGCACGGTCGCCGCGGCCCACTCGACGCTCCGCGCCAGATAGCGCAGTCGTTGCCGGTATTCGAGCGCCGGCAGGGTTTCCGCCTGCCGCAGGCGCCGCATCTCGTCGTCCAGCGCCTGTCGCTCCCGGGCCGAGAGCAAGCCGGCGCCGTGCGCGAGCGTGAAGTAGCTCTCGAGCCGCGCGATGCGGTCTCGCCGGGTCCCTGCGTCGCCGGCCGCCGACAGGGCGAGAACGAACGCCTGCTCCTGCGCGGCGTGACCGAGCCCCATCAAGAGCAGGTTGCGCTGACCGTCACGACTCCGGCTCACCTCGGTCCGCACGTCGGCGGCGAGCAACGCGAGTTGGGCCAGACCGTCGTTCGGCGTGCCGTCCCGCATGGCGGCTTCCACGGCGCGGACGCGGTCGGCGAGCGGTCCGGAGAGGCGACGCCGGTATTGGGTGAAGATCTCGAGATTGCGCCGCTCGTCGTACTGCTCATGGAGCGCGGCAATCAGTTCGCTGAGTTTGGCCTGCACCTCCGGCGAACGCGGCCGCGCCCGAGCAAACCGCTCCGCCGCCCCCACGTCGTTGCGCGACGGGAACGAGTGGATCTTGACCCGGATATCCAGGAACGAGGAATCGAGCGCGGCGATTTCGGTGGCAAGGTTCCGGATCCGGTGGGTACGCTGGTCTCCGGCCAACCCGACGTGCGGAACGGTGCCGACGAGATCGTGGGCGAGCAGGTAGTGGCGCTCGGTCCAGGCGTGACCGGCCAGCAGCTGCTGAAGCAGCGCGTGCCCCCGCTGTTCCTCGTCCTCAATTTGCCGGGCGCCCCGGTAGTAGCGCGCGCGACGGAGCACCCACCCGTCGTCGATCTCTTCCAGATAGCGGGTGACGACCAACTCCCGGAGCCGGTAGTGCGCACGGGCGGAATCGTAGAGGTCGGCGAACGGCGTCGCCTGCAGGATCGTGCCCACATACAGCTGCATGGCGGCCAGGCGGTTCCAGCGCTCGTTGTACTCGGCGTACTGCACGCCGCCGCCACGCTCGCGACAAGGGGTGCCCTGCGGTGGGAGGACGCTTCCGTCGGCGCAGAACCAGCGAATCCACAGGTACGGACCGCGCGGGTCCCGCCGCATCGAATCGACGATCCCGCGCGCGTCTTCCACTTGGCTCGGCGAAAGCCTGGGCGGAAACGCCTGAGCGGCGGCCGGCGCCGCCGACGCGGTGAACGCCGCAGCCGCGACGACGACGGACAACGCTCTGGACCAAGACGACATGCGCCGACCCCCTTAACGTCGAACGGCCACCCGCGATGGGGCGGCCCATGCTATTCTTCGTACCATTTGGGTCGCATGCAAGATAGAGAACCGGGGTTCCACATGGTATGGGGGGGCGGCCGTCCCGGTCCGGGATCGGCCCGCCGTCGGGGTGCCCGTGGCTGAGCCCTCTCCACCGACCGTCACGGCCGAGGTGCCGGTCACCCGCGTCCTCGCCGCGATGGGGCGGATTCGTCCCGACGAGCGGCGAGACGTGCTCGGCGCGTTGCTCACGCTACTCGGGTTCATGTGCGGACATGCCGTGCTCGAGACCGCGCGGGACGCGCTCTTCCTCTCGAGCCTGCCGGCGTCCCATCTCCCCTGGGCGTATCTGGGGATCGCGGTGATCGCACTGCCACTGACCCTGAGCCGGCCGGCGTTCCTCCGGCGTCTGTCGAGCCAACACGAGCTGAGCGCGTGGCTCGTGTTCTCGGCGGTGGTGACGTTTGCCTTCTGGGCCGCGGTTCCGTGGGGCGGAGGACCCATCCTTTACGCGCTCTATACCTGGTCCGGCGTGCTGGCCACGATCGTCGTGGTGCGTTTCTGGACCGTGCTTGGCAACCTGTTCACCGTCACCCAGGCCAAGCGGATCTTTGCCGTGATCGGCTCGGGAAGCGTACTCGGCGCCATCGTGGGATCCGGCCTTGCACGCATTCTGTCGGGCGCCTTACCGGCCCGCCACCTCGTAGCGGCGGCCGCCACGGTATTCCTGATCGCATCGCTGGGTCCGCGCCTCCTGCCACGCGTCGAAGGATCCATCGCTCCGGTCGGCGTACGGCCGACCGTCGATCTCGCGCAAGTCGGCAGGCAGATCTGGGATCGTCCTTACCTGCGGTCGGTGGCGACCCTCATCCTGGTGTCCACCGTCACGTTTACCCTCGTGGACTTCGTTTTCAAACTCACGGTCTCGCGGTTGGTGGCCGTGGAGCTGCTCGACGAGTTCTTCTCGAGCGTGTACCTGACCCTCAACGTCATCTCGCTCGCGGTGCAGGTGTTCGTGGTGGGGTGGCTCGTCCGCCGCGCGGGGGTCAGTGCCGCGGTGGCATCCGTTCCGGTTCTCCTCGTATTTGGCTCGGTCGGGTTCGCGGTCGGCGGAGGGCTGGCGCTCGCGCTCCTGCTCAAGGGAATCGACGGCAGCCTGCGACACTCCTTGTACCGCACGGGCACCGAACTGCTGTTCGTCCCCATCGCCGTCGAGCTGCGGGGACGCGTGAAGGCGGTGATCGACGTGCTCGGCCAGCGCGGGGGGCAGGCCCTCGCCTCGTTGGGCATTCTCCTCGTGGTGACGGTGACGACGAACGCCACCGTGTTCGGCGTCGTCGCGATCGTGATGGGGAGCGTATGGGCGATGCTGGCCTGGCGGCTCCGAGGACGCTACCTGGACGTCTTTCGGGAGACATTGAGCGAGGACATCACGGAGACGCGGCTCGCGTTTCCCACGCTCGATCTGGCCTCGCTCGAGACGTTGCTCAGCACGCTCAACGACATCGACGACCGCAAGGTGATCGCAGCGTTGGACATCCTGGTTGCGCAGGGCAAGGTGCGGGTGATTCCCGCCCTCATTCTGTACCATCCCTCGCCGGCGGTCGTGGTGCACGCCCTTGGGGTGTTCTTGGACTCGGGCCGCGACGACGTGCTCCCCATCGTGGAGCGGCTCCGGGGGCATGGTTCCCCGGGGGTACGCGCGGCGGCGCTCCTGGTGGAATGCGTGATGCGGCCGGACCGCGCGTTGCTCGAAGGCGCCACCCGTGATGCGGCGCCGGAAGTCCGGGCCACGGCGGTGGTCGGACTCGTGGCCGGTGGCTGGGTGGTGGGGTCGGAGGCCGAGCGCGCGCTGGAAGAGGTCGTGGCCACCGACGGGCCGGAGGCACAGATCGCGCTCGCCAGGGCCATCGCCCAACAACCGGACGTGGCATTCGAGTCGGTGCTCATGCGGCTCGCGGCGGGGCGGAACGATGATGTCCAGCTGGAGGCCGTCGCGGCCATGCGAGAGGTCGGCAGCTCGCGGTTCGTGCCCGTGCTCCTGTCTCTCCTGTCGCATCGGTCGCTGCGCGACGAGGTCCAGGACACGCTGATCACGCTTGGGATTCCGGTATTGCCGCGGCTTGCCGAGGCGCTGCGTGACGTGGGGCTGCCGCATGCCGTGCGGCGCCACCTCCCGCGCACGATCGGGGCCTTTGGGACCCAGCAGGCCGCCGATCTCCTGTTGAGCCATCTGGTGGAGGAATCCGACGGGATGGTGCGGTTCAAGATCCTTCGAGCCCTGGGACGTCTGGGAACGGACCATTCACATCTCTCGATCAACCATGCCTTCCTCGTCCGGGCGGCGCCGCAAACCCTCGCGGCAGCCACCGGGTTCATGCGGTGGCGACGAGCGCTCGAGACCGGTGCCCGACGGGATCCCCGTCGACGCACACCGCTCCACGGGCTCCTCGTCGATCTCTTGCGTGACAAACAGCAGCACAGTGTCGAGCGAGTGTTCCGGCTACTGAACCTGCAGACACGAAACGAGGATTTCCTCCGCATCTATCGAGGACTCCACTCCAGTCGGCGGGAGTCGCGTGCCGGCAGCCGGGAGTTGCTGGAGAACCTCGTGCCGGTGGCGCTGCGTCGCCAGCTCCTGGATTTGATCGACGATGCCTTGGACCCGGCGGCCGTCGTCGTGGAGGATCGGGACACGCCGTACGAGACGGTTCTCAAGGAAATGATCGAGAGCCAGACCGAATCGCTCAGTGCCGTGGCCGCGCATCACGCTGCGGAGCTGGGGTCGGCCGGCCTCGCCCCCGTGCTCGAGGGGCGGCCGGCGATCTCCCCCACGCACGGTGCGGCGCTCGATCATGCCCGCGTCCGACTGGTGCGGAGTCACCTGCCCGGAGGCCCCCGTGGCTGATCCTACGCTCCTGGTCGGCCCGCTCGATCGGGTCCTGTACTTCCGCACGCTCCCGGAGATGGATCGCCTCTCCGCCGCCCACCTTGCTGCAATCGCAGCGCACGCCCGCGAGGAGTTCTTCGCGCGGGGCAGCACCCTCATCGCACCAGGCGAGCAAGTGGAGACGCTGTTCCTCGTCGTGGACGGCCAGGTCGCGCTCTCCCGATCGGGGCAGTCGGAGGGCGAAGTCGGTCCCGGGTCGTCGGTCGGCCTGCTGCATCTCCTGGCCCGAGCTGAGGCCGGACTCGAAGCCACGGCCCTGACGGACACGCTGACGCTGCGCCTGGACTGGGACGACCACCTGGACGTGTGCGAGGAGCATTTTCCGATCATCGAGCAGTATCTCTGGCATCTCTCGGACCGGATGGTGGNNCCCGGCTGCTCCATCGCGCGCCTCGCACGCCGGTGCTGGCGTTGCCTGAGGGTCGGGAGCTGGACGTTGTCGAGCGGCTGCTCGTGTTGCACGCGACGGGGGTGTTTCCCCTTCGGGCGCCGGACGCGTTGGGCGAGTTGGCGCGCCATGTGGAGGAGGTACGTGTCGCCCCGGGGTCCGCCGTGTGGGGGAGGGGTGATCCTGCTTACGACTTCCTGGCCATCGTGGACGGCGAGATCCGGTGTACCGTCGGGGCGGGCCAGGACGCAGTCTTCGTGGGACCGGCCGGCGTGGTCGGCATGCATGAGGCGATCGGTTACAACGACCGCTGGTGCGACGCGGTTGCCATGACGCCCTGCACGGCGCTCCGGATCGACGTGGAATCGCTGCTGGACATCATGGAGGATCATTTCGACATGGCCATCGACTTCCTCGCCCTGCGCGCGGCCGAGACCCTGCATTTCCGGGGCGGGCCGGGTGAGGCGCCCCGGCCCTAACGAGTTCACCCGCCCTCGCGTTATCCTATTCCCATGGCATCCCTCACGCGGCTCGAGGCCCTGCTCGTCGGATATCCGTCGCTGCTCGTCGGCTACTCCGGCGGCGTGGACTCGGCGCTCCTGGCTGTGGTAGCGCGCCGGGTGTTGGGGAAAGAGCGGTCGCTGGCCGTGATGGGCCTCAGTGACTCCTACCCCCGGGTGCAGCGCGAGCGGGCGCGGGCTATCGCCCAGACGTACGACCTCGAGTTGCTCGAGCTCGTGACCGACGAGCTGGACGATCCCGACTACGTGGCCAACGCCCCCGATCGCTGCTACTTCTGCAAGCGCGAGTTGTGGAGCAAGCTGTGCGCGGTGGCCCGGCAACGGAGTATCGCGGTCGTGGCCGACGGGACGAATGCCGACGACCTGGGCGATCATCGACCCGGGCTCCGTGCGGCAGCGGAGCGCCGCATTGTGTCGCCGCTGGCCGAGGCGGGGCTTGCGAAGGCCGACGTGCGCCAGGCGGCGCGAGCGCTGGGCATTCCCGTGTGGGACGCGCCTGCATCCCCGTGCCTCTCGAGCCGTGTGATGTACGGGCTCGCGGTGACGCCGTCGCGACTCCGGCAGGTGGAGGAGGGAGAAGATGTGCTGCGCCAGGTCGGGGTGCGCGGCGACCTCCGGGTCCGGCA
>JABAOD010008747.1_pt1 | contig 14325 bp, 17 predicted proteins | sample 7062151 | NCBI WGS metagenome assembly JABAOD01 (sample SAMN14538626, study PRJNA623070) | marine sediment metagenome | biome: marine biome [ENVO:00000428]; feature: marine pelagic biome [ENVO:01000023]; material: deep marine sediment [ENVO:00002113] | place: India: Gulf of Khambhat ... | reverse complement strand
ATTTCGGCCGGCCCGTTACTGCCGATGAAATCGGCGAGCTCCTCAAGAGTGGCATGTCGCTTCCCATAACTAAAGTCCAGCCAGGCTAAGATGTCGCCAGGCAGCCGGTTCTACGGACATAGCCGCTTGAGCACGCCATCTAGCGAGTTGCGAATGGCGATGGTCAGCGCTAGACGATCGCGTCCCGCTCGCTTTGGGCCATCCTGTTCCCAGGCCAACAGCACACACGACAGATAAGTCGTCGCACACAAAACTACTCGATCACCAGCTTTGGCAGCCGGTTGACCTAGCCGTATACGCCCGTCCGCTCCCACTTCTACGTTCATAAACAAATTGAGCGGGTCAGGGGGGTGCGCGGGATCCGCACCCACCTGCCGCAGGACGTCGTTGAGCTCAGCACTGTCGTTGTCGCGCGCGCAGGCACCTACGGGCATGAGCAGGTCATGGACGCCGCTTGAATCGTCTACCCACACAAACAGGGTCCGCCGGCGATTAGAAAACAGCCTATCGCCGGGCCGCGGTCGCAATGTGCCGAGCAAGATTCGGGTATTGCCCACGGATAACGATTCGGTTTGATCTTCAGACGCAAACGCGAACAGACTGCCCATAAGCGGCTCGGCGTCGATGGCGATGCTGACAAACTGACCCGGGGAGATTGCAAAATCGCAGGCCTCGCCGGCACAAATGGACGACTCCGTCTCCGGCCGTTGCGGCGCCGGTGCCTTGAGCTCAAGCATCGTTTGCTGATATCTCCAATTCCAGATCAGTCGGCCGATAGTGATTGGTAGGCGCGAGGTCCTGCGGGCATGCGGAAACGCAGACAATACAGCGGCGCTCGGCCTCAAAGGTCGCAAAGCCACCGCGTGCAACCGGCGAGGGAATGATACCCAGACTGCCATCGGTTGCCACCGGCACGGCCTCGAAGACATTCAGCGGATGAGGCAGCTGATTCGTGCTCACACCATGCTCTGACATCAAGGCCGTAAAATTGTCGACGCAGCTCTTATGGTTGGATACGCCGAAATCCACTCGGTAACGGAACGCGTCACAAGCCGGCGCCAGCATGTCGTGCACTCCGCAGCTGTCGGCGACCAACCGCAGCAGCGGACGGCCGTGATTACTGTAGATGGCATCGCCGACAGCGAGGCGGATCGACATGAGGGCGAGGCGGGTGTGTGCCGGGGACAGGTACTCGTCGAGATCGTCGGCACAGTAAGCGATAAGATCGCCGACCTGACCCCCGGCGAGACTGGTGATCTTCAGTCTCATACCGCGCTCAAGAGAGACCTTGCGCGCGTCGCCTCCCGCTACCCGCAGTGTTTGCACCATGAGGCTATGATGGCCTCATTCCTGTGCGAGCGGCAACAATGAAACTACGTTGGTGTGGCATAAAAGCTCGGGGAACTACTCTGCGCGCGGCTCACGGCGCAGCAACGCCTCGACGGCTTCCTGCGGAGATCGATCTTCATAGAGCACGCGATAGACCTGCTCGGTGATGGGCATCTCCACATCCATGCGCGCAGCTAGGTGGTATAATTCTCTCGCAGTTGCCACGCCTTCGGCCTCTTGCCCCAGCTCCGACAGTATTTGAGCAAGGGTTTTCCCGTGTCCCAATCCTAGACCGACGCGTCGATTACGCGACAGATTATCAGTACAAGTCAGAATCAGGTCACCCGCACCGGTGAGACCCATGAAGGTCTCGCGTGCGCCGCCCATGGCCACCCCCAGTCGCGCCAGCTCCGCGAGACCACGCGTGATAAGCGCCGCGCGTGCGTTGGCGCCGAAGCCGAGCCCATCACTGATGCCGGCGGCGATCGCCATGACGTTCTTGATGGCACCACCCAATTGCACCCCAGACAGGTCACGGCTGGTGTACACGCGTAAGCGTTCGTTGCGCAGCCAGTCGGCGACGGTCTCTGCAATCTGTGGCGGTTCCGCGGCCACCGTTAGCGCCGTTGGCAGTCCCTGAGCCACCTCACGCGCGAAGCTGGGACCGGATACGACGGCAATGCTAATACCGTCACCCAGCACTTCACGTGCTACGCGGCTCAGTAATCTGCCGGAACCGGGTTCAAACCCCTTGGTGCCCCAGGCGACGATGGCTTCTTTGGGCAGATGCGGCTGTACTCCTTGCAACACGCCGCGAAAGGCGTGACTCGGTACGGCGACGAGAAAGTTATGTTCCTTTCGAGCGAGCTCGCTAAGATCGCTATGCGGCTCGATTGCCTCGGACAGCATCACGCCAGGGAGATACGTCTTATTTTCGCGCTCGCGGCCGAGCCGCATCACGGCGTCCGCATCGTGGCCCCACAGACGCACGCGATGACCGTTGCGATTCAATAAGATGGCAAGCGCCGTACCCCAGGAACCCGCACCGAGGACGGCGACCGCGGGCTTGAGTTCCGCCATTATTCCTCGTGCTCCACTGGGTAGCAGCGACAGAGGCGCCCGGCGTGGGGCCGGCGAACCCGCTCAGCCCGGCGTTGCCTTCGCCCGGCGTGCTCGTTTCTCCTCATAAAGTGCGCGGAAGTTCACCGGGTCAATGAGCAGTTGCGGGAATCCGCCCTTAACGACCAGGTCGCAGACGGCCTCGCGAGCGAAGCCCATCAGCATATCGGGGCAGGTAATCTCGAGCAGCTGGGGCAAATCCTCCTCCGCCACGGCCCTGATCTCGAATAGACCGCCCTGCTGCACTTCGACCGCGAAGCAAACCCGCTCGCCCTCTTGTGCCTTAACGGTCACGGCCAATGTGGCCTCATACAAACCTTCTGCCATCGACCGGTGACCAACGACGCACTCGACAGTGACCTCCTGCTGCCCCGCCGCAAGGAATATCTCGGGCACGTTCGGGCATTCGAACGAGACATCCTTGAGATAGGTCTTCACAAACTTGAAAACTCTTTCGCTTCGCGCTGTCACACCCGCTCCTTCCTGCGCAAGAACAGTTCTATTTCTCTATCGGCAAGTTATCACGCTGCCACGCCAGGAATCCGCCGTTCAAGGCGTAAACCTTTTCGAAACCTTGCTTCCGCAGGGTCACGGCACCTCGCCCGGACCGATTGCCACTGCGGCAGGTCAGCACTATCGGCTTATTCTTGTGCTTCTCAAGCTCCTTGACTCGGACGCTCAGGCCAGCGAGAGGAATATTCATGGCGTCGGGAATGTGGCCAGTCTTGAACTCGTTCGGCTCGCTGACGTCGATGACGACCGCCGACTGGTGGTTGATCAGTTGCACGGCATCCCAGACGTTGACGGTCTTAACGCCGTAGATCAAGTGAAATAGCGGGCCCGCTACGAGCAACGCTAATACTACAGCCAAAGCAAGGAAGAGATACCAATATTTGATCGCAAAATCGACGTAATCCATGCGTCACCCGAAGGGGCTACTTGCGCGCACCGCAAAAGGCGTCCCGCAACGTATTGATGAGCTTGACAATCCTCGCATCGGCGATGCGGTAATAGACTTTATTGGCATCTTTGCGAAACGCCAGTATGCCCTTGTCGCGCAGGATGGACAGATGCTGGGAGATATTGCTCTGTGATGTTCCTACGCGCTCGACGATATCTTGGACACATACCTCGGCGCGGCATCCGACGATGCACAGGATCTTCAGCCGCAGCGGGTGGGCCATTGCCTTCATTGATCGCGCTGCGATGTCGATGTCCTCTTCGTTCGCGATCAGTGGCTGTTGAACGTCCTGAACAGGCGCACGCATGGAGTAGTGCCCGCGAATACCGTATATCAATATAGAATTATACAATAATATACCGCTAGACAGAGGCAAAATACCCTTGTGGAAGTGGCTAGCGCCATTAATGAGGCATGAGCGTATGGTGAAACGAGGGCGCGCCAGGTGTTTTTGCCTGCCTTGCTGGCTTCCGGTGGTCATGCTGCTTGCCACGTCCCTACTACTCTCGTGGTCACCGCCTGCCACCGCCGAAGGCGGTGACCCCGAGAAGCAACGAGCCATCGAGCTCAAACAGCTACGCGGTCGCATCAGGCAGCTGCAACAAGAACTCAACCAGACGACGGGGCTGCGCGATGCCGAGCGCGCAGAGCTGCGGCGCCTCGACCATCGCATCGGTACCCTCGTCGAGGCGGTGGGCGAGCTCGATCAAGAGCTGCAGGTACAGACCTCGAGATTGGAGGTACTCAAGGGACATCAGCAGCGGGTGCAACTCGAGCTGAAACGCCAGCGCCAGGGTCTGGTACGCCATGTGCGGGCAGCGTACGCGATGGGTCAACAGGAGTACATGAAGCTGCTGCTCAACCAGGATGATCCAACCGCCGTCGGCCGCGTCATGGCCTACTATGGCTACCTCGGTAAGGCACGGAGCAGGCAGATCGCCAGCACTCGCGTGTCGCTCACGGAGCTTGCCCGGCTCGAGCGGCAAATCGCCGAGCGCACCGGCGAACTTCTTGAGTTGCGCTCGGTGCAGACGGAACGCAAGCAGGCGTTGCTTGAGGTACACAAACAGCGCACCCAGGTGCTCGCGGCGCTGGATCGAAAGATCCACGGCCAAAGCGAGGAAATCAGCCGTTTGCGCAGCGCCGAACGGCGGCTGCAGCGTCTGCTCGACGAATTGCAGAGGCATCTGGCCGGCATTCCCGGGGATCCCGTCTTTGAGCAGCGGTTCCGCGACGCCAAAGGCAAGCTGCCATTTCCGACCCAGGGAAGGATCGTGGTCCGCTACGGCGAGCCCAAAAAAGGAGGCCAGTTGCGTTGGAAAGGGGTACTGGTCGGCGGCAAAGTCGGCCAAGACGTGATTTCGGTGGCTCGCGGCCGGGTGGCATTTGCCGACTGGTTGCGTGGATTTGGACTACTCTTGATTCTAGAGCACGGTGATGGCTATATGACGCTTTACGGCCATAACCAGGGCCTTTATGCACAGGTAGGCGACTGGGTCGAGGGGGGTCAGGTGGTCGCCAGCCTAGGTAACACCGGCGACGTTCCGCAGCCCGGCGTCTATTTCGAGATCCGGCGGCAAGGGCAACCCCGAGATCCCCTGGCATGGCTTGGCAGACGTTAAAGGCATGGCTTGTCGCAGAATTCCGCGGCGGCCGCATCTTGATGGAGAGTTATCAATGAAGAATTTTACGCGGTACACCCTTTTGCTGTTGTTGGGGATTTTCATCGGTGCGGGCATCACGCTCGAGACTGCTGTACTCGCCGAACGGGCGACCGTTAAGTCTGGCACGACGACGCTGCCGTTGGACGAGTTGAGAACGTTCACCGAGGTATTTAGCAGAATCAAATCCGACTACGTCGAGGACGTCGACGACAAGAAGCTGCTCGAGGACGCCATTGGGGGCATGCTCGCGGGGCTTGATCCGCACTCCTCATATCTCGATCCGCAGGGGTACAAGGAGGTTCGTATCGGCACTGAAGGACAATTCGGCGGTCTTGGTATCGAGGTCACGATGGAGAACGGTTTCGTCAAGGTCGTTGCACCGATCGAAGACACACCTGCAGCGCACGCTGGTCTCCAGACCGGTGACCTGATCGTGCGTCTTGATGACAAGGCGGTAAAGGGCATGTCGCTGGCAGAGGCTGTCAAACACATGCGCGGAAAGCCCGGCTCCGATATCACCCTGACCATCGTGCGTGAAGGCGAGGTCAAACCGCTAAAAGTTACGATCACGCGCGCTGTCATTAAGATTCAAAGCGTGAAGAGTCGGTTGCTTGAACCGGGGTATGGCTACCTGCGCGTGACCCAGTTCCAAGCGACGACCGATACCAACTTGAAGGCTGCACTAAATAAACTGGAAAAAGAAAACGATGGCAAGCTCAAGGGCGTCGTGCTTGACTTGCGCAACAATCCCGGCGGTGTGTTGAATGCGGCCGTGGCGGTCAGCGATACCTTTTTGCGCGAAGGCGTGATCGTTTATACCGAAGGGCGCGTTGCAGACTCGAAGCTGAAGTTCACTGCCACGCCGAGTGAAGCGCTTGACGGTGCGCCGATCGTGGTTCTGGTCAACGGCGGCTCGGCCTCGGCTTCCGAGATCGTGGCCGGCGCCCTGCAGGACCACGGCCGGGCGATCGTCATGGGCACGAAGACGTTCGGCAAGGGCTCGGTGCAGACCATCATGCCCATGAGCAACGGCGCGGCCTTGAAGCTGACCACCGCCAGATACTTCACGCCTGGCGGACGCTCGATTCAGGCTACCGGCATCGAACCGGACATCAGCATGGAACAGGCGACGCTGACACGCGGCGAGACGGAACGTGACCGATTGAAAGAAGCAGACCTGAGCAGGCATCTCGACAATGGCCCCCCCGCCTCACCGAGCCAGGAGCCGGTACCGGAAGCGAGTACTAAGCCTGCCGGCGCGGGTGAAGACTTCCAGCTCAATGAGGCCCTGAACGTACTAAAAGGCATCAATATCTACAGCCAGAAACGGCGCTGATGCGCGGGCGCGGTGCCATCGAACGCCAGTTCGGACGTCTGCTTGAGCTTGCCGAACGCCAAGGTGCCGCGCTGGCCATTGGCCATCCGTATCCGGAAATGCTGACCTTCTTGGAAGGCCGTCTGGCTCACCTGAGCGGCGCCTATGTACGATTGGTGCCACCATCGCAGCTGCTCGTGGGGCGCATGAGTGCGGCGATTGGCGACGAGCGCCGACGCTAACCTCCCGGAGTCAGCGCGTGCCCACGTCGGGTTTGATCGTGCGTCACACGACGCTCAGATTAGCGGAAATCGAAACGTGTGCTAAAGAAGAAACGACTGCGATCGTCGCCGTCGAGATCCGGCCCAGTATCAGACAAGGTGTATTCCGCTTCTGCACGCAGGCGCCAGTGTGGCAGCACTTGCCAGTCCCACCCAGCCGTCAGACGCGAGTAGTCCGCGGAGGGAGCGAGTGCATCCCCTACATCGGGCGTTGCGTACTCGCCGCGCAATATGCGAAATGACACAAACGGGCTATGTCTCTCGAGGAAAGTCATACGCCCGCCTACGCTGAAGCCGAAGTAACGCCGTTCAAGGCTGCGAAAATCATCGTCACCGGGGCTCTCGTCGCCGACAAAAACGCTACTACTCACGGCGGGCTTCCAGCGCCCGGTCCAGCGCCCGGTCCAGGATACCGATGCCATGGCGCTCACAGGATCGTAGCGCTTCTCGTTGAGGTAAACGTCTTCGCCGTAGCCGGCGGCAAAAGTCAGGTTGTGTGCCTCGTTCAGGGGGTGCTGCCATTGAATGGCGAGTAGGTCCTTGTTGCGGCCGTTAAACAGATGGCGGCGTTCATAGGACGCCGCGAGCGGCTGCACCTGCTCCAGCACGTCAGTCTGCCCCTGCCCGGCAGTATTCTTCGCAGGCGTGCCGGCAAATGCCACGCCTGGCAGCAGACCAGCGACGGCCCACAGAAAGACGAATAACAGTCTGCAATCGATCACAGCGGAGAATACCGGTTTTTTCTAAAGCAGCACTATAAACCTGATCGCCGTTGCTGGAAACCCCAAGAATGTTGTTTTTTTATTAATTTCTGCGGGGCCAGGCACGAATCAGCAACACCAGTCCCAGCGCGCCCAAGGCCCAGCCGACGAGCGGCACTAGTTTCCAGTCGGGCGGTGCATAGGCATTCACGCCGAGCGCGAGCGCGCCCGACAATATGAAAGCGCTGCCGACGACGGCAAAATACAGCCGGCGTTGATTGGTACCGATCTCCGCACGCAACTGCTGCAGCTCGCCCGAGCGCCAAACCAACTCGAGCTTGCCGTCACGCGCGCGTTCGAGCACCTCATGGGCGACGCCCGGCAACTGCGGGGCGATTTCCCACCATCTGGGCAGTTCCCGACGCAGCGTCCGCAGCAACGCCCGCGGCCCCAGATGCTCCCGCGTCCACTGCTCGAGAAAGGGCTTGGCTGTTTCCCAGAGATCGAGTTCGGGATACAGACGTCGGCCCAGCCCCTCGATGTTGAACAGCGTCTTCTGCAGCAGCACCAGTTGTGGCTGCACTTCCATGTTGAAGCGTCGTGCTGTCTGAAACAGATGTAACAGCAACCGTCCGAAAGATATGTCTTTGATGGGCTTTGCAAAGATCGGTTCACAGACAGAACGAATTGCTGCCTCAAACTCGTCGACACGAGTCGCTGCCGGTACCCAACCCGCACGCAGATGAGCCTCGGCGACGGCGCGGTAGTCGCGATTGAAAAACGCCAGGAAGTTCTCGGCCAGGTAACGTTTGTCCTGCTCACCGAGCGATCCCATGATGCCAAAATCAACCGCCCGATACTGGCCCTCTGGCGTAACGAAGATGTTTCCAGGATGCATATCGGCATGAAAGAAACCATCGCGAAACGCCTGCGTGAAAAAAATCCTGACGCCATTGTGTGCGAGGCGGCGCATATCGATACCGGCCGCCTTTAACGCCTCGACGTTGCTGATGGGAATGCCGGTGATCCACTCCATCACCATGACATCGCGCCGAGTGAGGTCCCAATACACGCGTGGCACATACATCATGTCGGAGTCGGAAAAATTTGCCCGCAGCTGGCTGGCGTTAGCCGCCTCGCGGCGCAGATCGAGCTCATCTTGCAACGTCTTGTTGAACTCGTCGACCACCTCGATAGGCCGCAGGCGGCGGGCGTCGGCCCAGTAGCGGCTGGCCAGACGTGCCACTGTGTAGAGCACCGCGAGATCGCGCTGGACGACCTTCTCCACCCCCGGACGCAGCACCTTGACAGCAACCTCGCTCCCGTCGGGTAGGCGCGCGAAGTGTACTTGTGCCACCGATGCCGAAGCGGCTGGCATGCGATCGAATGCATGCAGATAACTGTCGATGGGACCGCCGTAGGCACGCTCGATAACCGCCACCGCCTGCTCGCCCGGGAACGGCGGAACACGGTCCTGCAGCTTGCTCAGCTCCTCGGCGATGTCTTCCGGCAACAGGTCCGGTCGCGTCGACAGAATCTGGCCGAATTTTACAAAGATCGCGCCCAGCTCCTCTAACGCCTCGCGCAGGCGCACGCCCCGGGGCGCCTTCGAGCGGCGCCAGCTCCAAGGCATGAGGCGTAATAGCAGACGATACGCACGAAACAGGTGGGTCGCAGCGACGAGCTCATCGAGATCGTGTTTCACCAGCACATGGGTGATGCGAAGCAGCCGACGCCATTGCGCAACTCTTCCCATTAGCCGCGCCCTTGTAGCCTTCGCAGCCGGGCTTCGAGCCGGTCCACATCTGCACGCAGCACGTCCACCGCCTCCAGAAATGCTTCCACCCGTGCCGCCGGTGCCAACAAACGGCTCTCCTCTTGCAGATACTCGGCAATGTCGGCGGCCAAGGTTTGCGTCGCGTTGCGGCGCCAGGTGCGCATACCGCGCACCACATTGCCCAGCTTGTGCGAAACCACATCTCCAAGCACGCCAGCGGCCTGCTCTTCCCAATCGATATCGAGACCCTCGAGGAGGCGTTGAAAACGTCGACCCAGATCGACGTCGCCTTCGATTTCGAGCGCACGCGTTGCGATGAGCTCCGGCGTGGATCTAGCCCCGTCGATGAGTACCCGTACAAACGTCGGCAGGTCGCCGCGCAAGGTGACATTTGCGACGCCATCATAGTCGCTCACAAGGCGCAACCCGTCGGCGGAAGGAAGCAGATAACAGTCGGGTGCAGCGCCAGCGGTGCGCCCCAAGGCTATCGCGATGACCTTGCCTTCGAACTCGCCCAGGCGCTGCAGGCTCTCGCGATCGAGCCGCAGAATACGATTGGCAGACTGTTCAAGTAAGGAGAACAACATATAAGCCCTGTGTCAGGCCGGGAGCTTCGGAATGTACATCCAACTGTGCTAAAGTTTGTGTGCCTTGTGCAGCGCGACCACGCCTGCGCTCAGGTTGAAGTGGCGCACGCGTTCGAAACCTGCCTCTTCGATCATCGCTGTCAGCGTCTCTTGATCCGGATGTTTGCGTATCGATTCGGCCAAATAACGATAGCTGCGCTCATCATGGGCGACATAGCGGCCGAGCAAGGGAAGAACGGTGAACGAGTAGGCATCATACATCCTTGCCACCAGTGGTTGCTTCGGTTGTGAGAACTCAAGCACCAGCAGACAGCCGCCAGGTCTGAGCACACGAAACATCGAGGCCAGTGCGCGTTCCATCCGGGTCACGTTGCGCAGACCAAAACCTATGCTGATGCAGTCAAAATAGTTGTCAGGGAACGGCAGCGCTTCTGCGTTGGCCTGCACGAAAGCGACGTTACCGGTGATCCCGCGGTCCGCGAGTCGCCGGCGTCCGACATCCATCATCGAGGCGTTGACATCCACCACGATCACCTGTCCAGCGGCACCCGCGCGCTCGGCAAAGGCGCGCGCCAAGTCCCCCGTGCCACCGGCTGCATCGAGCACCCCCTGCCCTGCGCGTACACCGCTTTGCCCAATCGCGAAGCGCTTCCACAACCGATGCATGCCGAACGACATGAGGTCATTCATGAGGTCATAGCGCTCGGCAACCGAGTGAAAGACCTCCGCCACCAGCCCTGCTTTCGTCGACTCCGGGACCTCGCTATAGCCGAAGTGGGTTGTCTTGTCTTGCTGCTGCCGGTTCGGCATGACTTACTCCTTTGCCGTCGGTTCGCGCTTGTAGCCGGCAGCCTGCAATCGTTGCAGATAATCGCTCCATAAACGCTCCTGGTTTACACCAAGGTGATATAACCAATCCCAGGAGTACAGGCCGGTATCATGTCCGTCATCGAAAAACAGGCGTACGGCATAATTCCCCACGGGCTCGATGTTCACGATGTTCACGTTCTCCTTGCCCACCTGCAAAACCTCCTGTCCCGGCCCGTGTCCCTGCACTTCTGCCGATGGCGAGTAGACACGCAGATACTCGCACGGCAGTCTAAAACGATGCTCGTCGTTGAACACGATCTCGAGTGCGCGGGACTTCTGGTGTAACCGGATACCGGTGGGTCTGAGCCTGCGTTCCGCCATGGTGTTGCCTGCCGGGCATGTACCAAGCTCGATCGAGTATCGAGCCGGGCGCCAGAGTAAATCAGCTAGGTCGTCAAGCAATTATACCGGTTTCCCGATCAATCACGGCCATGTTGCCGCTCAGTAGTGCGGGCCCTGGCTAACGCAGGAACGTCTGATCGATGAACATTCCCTTGAACATGAAGAAAAACACGATCGCCAGCAGTGCGCCGGCGGGTAAGGTTACAATCCAGGACATAAAGATATTGCCTACCACCCGTAGTCTTAACGCGGCAATCCCGCGCGCGAAACCCACACCCAATACCGCACCCACTAGCGTATGTGTCGTGGAGATCGGCAGACCCGTAAACGAGGCAAGGACTACGGTAGTAGCCGCTGAGATCTCCGCGGAGAAACCCCGGCTCGGAGTAAGCGCGGTGATACGTTTGCCGACCGTGCGCATGACGCGGTAGCCAAGCGTCGCCAGGCCAACGACTATACCAACGGCGCCGATTAGCAGGATCCACGGCGGTAGCGGCGACTTCTGCAACACTTCCCCCGTTTGTACTGTACTGATAACAGCTGCCATGGGGCCTACTGCATTCGCGACATCGTTTGAGCCGTGAGCAAATGCCATGGACGCAGCAGTAAATATCATCAGTACGCCGAATACCCTTTCTACACTGGCGTAATGGAACCTGCGGTCAGCCTCGGGATCAAGCTTGATGCGCCCGATCAGGAAGACGCCCACTGCAGTAACGACCAGAGCAAAAACAAAGGCGAGGCCCAAACCCTGCAAAAGCGTCAATTTCACACCGACATGTTTGAGCCCCTTGGTTAACGTAAGCATGACGATCACAAAACTGACTGCGAAGATGTATACAGGTCCATATTTCTTCGCGTTTTGGAAAGGCTCTTGTGTGTTGATAATCAGAATCTGAATGCTGTTGAATACGGCGAAGGCGATTGCACCAGCGAGCAACGGCGAGATAACCCAACTCATGACTATCGTTGCTACTTGAGTCCATTTAACTGCTTCCATGCCAATACCGACGGCAGCGAACCCCAAGATCGCTCCTACAATCGTGTGCGTGGTCGAAACCGGCCACCCCCTGCTAGAGGCTATCAACAGCCATATTCCTGAAGCGAGCAAAGCCGCGAGCATGCCCCATATCAGCAGCGCCGGTTCCGCCTCGAACGCCGAGGCTTCGATAATGCCTTTGCGTATGGTGGACGTGACTTCTCCTCCAGCGAAGTAGGCACCGGCAAACTCAAAGATCGCAGCGATAAGGATGGCTTGCGCGGCGGTCAGTGCGCGTGACCCCACCGACGTGGCCATGGCATTGGCGACATCGTTGGCGCCTATGCCCCAAGCCATAAACAGGCCCATGGCAGCGGCTAAGGATAGGTAAACGACTGTCTGATCCACCAGACGCGGCCGCCTATGTCGCTAACAACAGCTGCAAGCGGCTGCCGACCCGTTGAGCATAGTCAGCGACCATGCCAACCCATTCGATAAGTCTGTAGGTGAACATCGCGTCCGTGGCTCGTAGTTCATCCTCCAGCCCGAAAAGAATGGCGCGTAGCTGAACCTGGATGTGGTCGGTGTCACTCTCAATCGCGTCCAGTTCAGCGATCATCGCCTCGACACGTTCGACCTCCAGCCCACGAAATCCCGTCTCCACCAACTCGTCGAGCTCATCGATGACTTTTGAGGCCTGTGCAGACGCATCGATTACACGTGTCACATAGTCCGTGAAGAGTCCGTGCATCTGCGCGGGTAGCCGCATGTGACGCCCGCGTACGAGCCCCGCAATGTCCTTGGCCTGGTTGGCCATATTGTCCTGCATCATCAGCACATCCAGCAGGTCACGACGATCGACGGGCATTAACAGGCCCACAGGAAGGTCATGGCGCAACTGCTTCTTTCGCGCATCCGCTTCGTGCTCGAATTGTGTGATCTGCTCCTGCAAGCGGTTAACCTCGCTCTCGTTGCCGACAATCACGGCAGCGAAGAAAGGTTGCAGCAGGCTGACACAGGCATGCACTCGAGTCATATGCTCCTGTAATGGTCGAATCGGCGATTTTCCGAACAGCTTAGTCAAATAACCGGTAGGCATGCATAAACCCTAGCACTCTTGCGCACACTTGATTGCGCGGTGTTGGTAATTCAGAGTCACCCAATCGCCGGCGGCTGTCTGCGTTCGACTCAATCCCGTAGCCACTCTGCTACGCGCGTCGAGAAGTAGCTGAGAATGGCGTCGGCACCGGCGCGCTTGATCGATAACAGGGCTTCGAGCACGACTGTGCGCTCATCCAGCCAACCGTTGCGTGCCGCCGCCATCAGCATCGAATACTCCCCGCTCACCTGATACACGAATGTAGGCACCTGAAAGTGCTCTTTTACGCGCCGTACGATATCCAGATAGGGCATACCGGGCTTGACCATGACCATGTCTGCACCCTCTTGAAGATCTAGTGCGACCTCGCGCAGGGCCTCGTTCGTATTGGCCGGATCCATCTGGTAGCTGTATTTTTTACCAACCCCTAGGGTGGCAGCTGAGCCGACAGCATCGCGAAACGGTCCGTAAAAGCCCGAAGCATACTTGGCGGAATAGGCCAAGATACGCGTGTGGATAGCACCGGCCCCTTCCAGTGCATCACGGATGGCGCCGATACGCCCGTCCATCATGTCCGACGGTGCCACCACGTCGGTGCCGGCCTCTGCCAGTGACAGGGCCTGGCGCACCAGCACTTCCACAGTCTCATCGTTCATAACGTAACCCGATTCATCGACGAGCCCATCGTGGCCATGCGTGGTAAACGGGTCGAGCGCCACATCGGCGATCACGCCCATCTCCGGAAAGGCGCTTTTGACCGCTCGTACCGCCCGCTGCACGAGCCCCTCCGGGTTATAGGCCTCGCGCCCGTCTAGTGACTTGTGCTCGGCGGGCACCACCGGGAACAGCGCCAGTGCTGGCACGCCGAGTCCCATCGTCTTTTCGGCGTAGCGCAGCAGACGATCGATAGTAAGGCGCTCGATGCCCGGCATGGAATCGACCGGCTCGGTGGTGTTGTTGCCCTCGATCACAAACACAGGCTGGATCAGGTCATCCGCGCAAAGGCGGTTCTCGCGCATGAGCCGGCGACTGAACGGGTCACGGCGCATGCGCCGCAAGCGTGTGCGGGGAAATCGTCCGCTTGCTGAAGAACTCACTTCGGGCTTCCTATCGCTGACTTTACGGATCAGGGTATTAAAAAACCCTGCCGTCGGCAATCAAGGGGTCAGCCCCTGGCGGAGCGATGCGCTCGCAGGGGGGACGCCGCTGCGGCCTATTTGGACTTTTTCGCCTTGGCCTTCTTGGCGACCTTCTTCTTGGCCTTCTTGGCCTTCTTGGCGACCTTCTTCTTGGCCTTCTTG
>JABAOD010002916.1_pt4 | contig 14333 bp, 22 predicted proteins | sample 7062151 | NCBI WGS metagenome assembly JABAOD01 (sample SAMN14538626, study PRJNA623070) | marine sediment metagenome | biome: marine biome [ENVO:00000428]; feature: marine pelagic biome [ENVO:01000023]; material: deep marine sediment [ENVO:00002113] | place: India: Gulf of Khambhat ... | reverse complement strand
GTGATGCCCTCCAGCTCGTCCGAGAGCTCGTGGATCGCCGCGATGTGGGCCTCCATGGCCTCCACGGAGAGGCCGTTGGCGACGCGGAGGGTCTTGGAGTGGTCGGACACGCCCAGGTACGCGTAGCCCCGATCCCGGGCCCCAGCCGCCATCCGCTCCAGGGTCTCGATGCCATCCGTCGCGGTGGTGTGGGTGTGGAGGTCCCCGCGGATGTCCCCGATGTCCACGAGGTCGGGGAGCCGCCCCTCGAGGGCCGCCTGAACCTCCCCCGCGTCCTCCCGCAGCTCCGGCTCGATGAACGGCAGCCCCAGGGCCTCGTAGATCCCCGCCTCGTCCGGGCCGGCGACCTGCGCCTCCCCGCGGAACAGGCCGTACTCGTTGAGCTTGAGCCCCTTCTCCACGGCCATTCCCCGGACCCGGATGTTGTGGTCCTTCGAGCCCGTGAAGTACTGCAGTGCCGCGCCGTAGCTCTCGCGGGGGACGACCCGCAGGTCCACCTGGATGCCCCCCTCCACGATGACCGTCGCCTTCGTGTCCCCCTGGAGGACGACGTCCCGCACCGGCTCCAGGTCCACGAATGCCTTCGTGGCCTCCCCGCCATCCGCGAAGGCGGCCAGGAGGTCGATGTCCCCGACGGTCTCCCGCATGCGGCGCAGGCTCCCCGCCCACGCGATCGCTTCGAGGGGCACGGCGGCGGAGAGGGCCGCCACCAAGGACTCCGCGACCCCGCGGGCCGTCGCCAGGAGGGTGCGGCCCTCCAGCTGGGCCATGGTCTCGATGGCCTTGAGGATGTTCTCCTCCTTCTTCGCCCCCATCCCCTTCAGCCGCCGCAGGCGCCGCTGCTCCGCGGCTTCCTTGAGCTGCGACACGGACTCGATGCCCAGCTCCCGGTAGAAGCGGCCCACGGTCTTCGGGCCAAGGCCGGGGACCTCCAGGATCTCCAGGACGCTCGCGGGGATTGAGGCCTCCAGCCGTTCCAGGAACCCGAGGCGGCCCGTGGTCAGGTACTCCTCGATCTTCTTCGCCAGGGCCTCCCCGGGATCTCCAGCAGCTTGCCCCGCCGGTGGAGGTCCTCCACGTCGGCGGCCATGGCCTCGAGGGCCCGCCCCGCCCGCTGGTAGGCGCGGGGCTTGAAGGGGTCCTCCCCCTGGATCTCCAGGATGTCGGCGATGCGGTAGAGGACCTCCGCCACCTCGCGGTTCCGCATGGGCCGCCCAACGGGGAGGAGGGACAAAAAGCCTGTGTGAGCCGCGTCTCCTGGAGTCTCCACAGGGTTTATACACCCCCGAGGGTTGACGGGCGCGAAGGCGGGGATCCCGTGGTCAAGGTCCAGATCCTCAAGTCCCCCTACGACTACCAGAGCCGCCGGCTCGACGCCTTCGTCGCGCAGCTGCGGGAGGAGATGCCGGACCTCACCGTCGAGGTCATCGACCTTTCGGAGCACGAGGACCTGATGAAGGCCCACAACCTCCTCTACGGACCCGCCGTCCTCATCAACGACCGCCTCGACTTCATCGGAATCCCCAGCATGGCCTGGTTCCGCGCGAGGCTGGAGAAGGTCGAGAAGGCCCCGCCCCCCGAGGCTCCGGCGAAAGAGCCTAATAGCGCCCCGGAGTAGGTTTCCCCCAGGACTGGTGGGAGCCCATGGACCCCTTCGACGAAGAGTTCGAACGCATGCGCCGAATGATCAACAAGCTCTTCAGCGAGGCCTTCCGGGACTTCGACCTCACCGAGGAGCCTTTCGTTTACGGCTTCACGGCCCGGACGGGCCCCGACGGCATCCCCGAGGTGCGGGAGTTCGGCCACCGCCCGCGTCGCGTGGACGCGGACATGGGGGTCCGGGAGCCTCTCACGGACGTCATCGAGGGCAACGACGAGGTCTTCGTCACCGTGGAGCTCCCCGGCGTCACGAAGGAGGACATCGACCTCACGATCCGCGCCGACGCCCTCGGCGTCGAGGCGAAGGGCGAGAAGCGGTTCTACCACAAGGAGATCCCCCTCCCGGCGGCGGTGACCCCCGAGGGCGCGAAGACCACGTTCACGAACGGCGTCTTGGACGTCGTGCTCATCAAGGCGGAGCCGGGGCGGTTGAAGGTCGACTAGGCCCCGCCCGAGTCATTATCAAGGGCGATAGCGATTCGACAAACTATCTTATACGCCCCGTCGTTGCGGCTGGCGGAGCGAGTCGAATGGCTGCCAAGAGAGGCATTCCGGAGGAGATTCTCCAGTTCTTCCGCGGGACCGGAGGCCACTCCCTCATCGTGAAGGGTCCGGCGGGGACGGGGAAGACCACCTTCGCCCTCCAGCTGACGGAAGACCTGGACTCCGTGGGCAGCAGCTTCTACCTGTCCACCCGGGTCTCCGACCACTCGCTGTACAACCAGTTCCCATGGCTCGGGGGCCACGTCCCCGGCGGGGAGGGCCCCGAGCTGCAGGTGGAGTCCGTGAAGTCCCTGGTCGGGGACGTGGAGGGCGAGGAGGAGGAAGAGGAGCCAGGGAAGGCCGGGTCCGGCGTCCAGATCGCCGGCCAGGTCACCCGCGGCGACATCCCCCACGGGAAGGTCGACCGCACCGAACTCCGCAAGCTCGAGGGCCGCATCGAGATGGGCGAGGAGAGCGAGGAGAACATGTTCGACCGCGTCGGAGAGGGCGAGGTCATCGAGGACTCCCTCATCTTCGACCTGGGCTCCGACCTCCCGGAGGTGGACATGGCCTACGACGCCGTGGAGCGCATCCTCCCGGACCAAGCCCTGGTCCTCATCGACAGCATCGACGCCTTGGCGGAGCGCTACGGCATCCACCCCTCAAAGCTCATCAACACGATCCAGCGGGACCTCGTCGAGACGACGGGCACGAACGTCCTGTACGTCCTCGAAACGGGGATGGAGCACAAGCTGGACTACTTGGGGGACGGCGTGGTCACCCTGAAGGCCCAGGAGCGGAACGGCCGCCGCCTCCGCATCATGACCATCGAGAAGCTCCGGGGGACGGAGATCCGCCGCCACAAGTACATCTTCACCCTCCAGGACGGGCGCATTCAGACGTTCCGCCCGCGGCGCCGCAAGGCCCCCAAGGAGCCGAAGCCGTGGCAGCCCGTCGAGGACCCCTCCCCGCAGGCGGTCTCCACGGGGAACGAGGAGCTCGACGCCCTCATTGGCGGGATCAGCCGAGGCGCCATGGTCGCCCTGGAGGTCGGTGAGCGGGTCCCCGGCCGCTTCGTGGACGGCATCATGACCGGCCTCATCGCGAACTTCGCGGCCCAGGGGCGGGGCGTCGCCTTCGTCCCGGAGCGCCGCGCCTCATCGGAGATCGTGGGGGAAGAGGTCTCCCCCTACCTCGGCCCCAAGGCGTTCCAGAAGTTCGTCCGCATCTACGAATCGTACCCCCTCGGGTCCCTGGAGGGTTCGACGAACGCCCTTCAGCTCGAGGGGACCTCCGCGGGGACGGACCTGAAGTGGAGCAACGTGATGTACCACCTCACCGACGCGGAGCACCCCTTCCTGTCCCTCATGGGGTTCGACACCCTCGAGGCCGTGTACGGGGAGGACGTCGTGGAGCGTCTGAGCTCCCACATGTACGCGGTCCGCCGGAACCGGGACATCTTCATCGGGGTCGTCACCCCCACGACGGTCTCCAGCTCGAAGCTCGCGGACCTCGCCCACACCCACCTGTGCATCGAGAACATCGACGGCTCCGTGGTGATCTACGCGGAGAAGCCGTACTCGGAACTGCACGCCCTCGACTTCGACTACTCGCAGGGTTTCCCCAAGGCCCGCTTGACCCCGATCATCTAGGGCACTATCATACCTGATAACGGTGTAGAAGTGTCTTTTATACCGTCCGAGGATGAGACCCGCAATGCGGGAGAAGGATATCTCTAGGCTGCTCACGGACGAGTACGCCGAGCGCATCCTGGTCGCCACCCACGACCGGCCGCGCTCCGTCCAGGAGATCAGCGACCGCTACGACATCCCCATCGCCGCGTGCTACCGCAAGGTACACGAGCTGGAGGATGTGGGCCTCCTCGAGGTGGCGCAAATCGTCACCACCCCGAAGGGGAAGAGCATGCGCCTCTACTCCTCCCGCATCGAGAAGGCGCAGATCGTCTTCGAGGAAGGCGTCTTCAAGGCGAAGTTCGAGTTCTCCGAGGAGGCGGACGGCCTGAACGGGAAGTGGGTCCGCCTCAACACGCCCCTGGAGGCGTAGGGGTAGCCAGACCCTCCTGGAATCGCTTGTGAGAATCACGGGCGATAAATTATATATGTAGTTTCGCTAAGATTCTCCCCACAGTCGCGAGACAACATTGGGGACCCTACAATGAACCCACTTGAAGCCTCCCAACTGCTGACCGACGAGTACTCCGCGAAGATCCTTCTGGCGACCTTCAAGCGGAAGCTGAGCGCCCAGGAAATCAGCCAACGCTACGGCATCCCCATCGCCGCGTGCTACCGAAAGATCCGGATCCTCGAGGAGGTGGGCCTCCTGGACTGCGTGGACCGCGTCCTGACCCAGAAGGGCAAGCGCAAGAACCTCTACACGTCGCGGCTGAAGAACGCCTACGTGTTCTTCGAGCACGGCCGCCTGCGGGTCCGCTTCCACATGGACACAGGTGCCGTGAAGGACTTCGGCGGCGACTGGAACGGCGTCGACCTCCTCAAGGAATGAGGGCCGCCGGTTGTCGGCCGTGATAACCTCCCCTGATTTNNCTGATTTTCCTAGCGAAAGCCGCAATAGGCCTCAGGGGCACGGCCAGTCGGATGTACGTCCCCTCCCCCGAGGCCGTGCGCACCCTCCTCCGCGACCCTGACATGCGGTTTATCCTCGCGGGGACGTTCCTCAGCGCCCGCAGCGTCCGCGAGCTGAGCGACCGCTACGGCATCCCCCTCGCCACCTGCTACCGCAAGGCGAAGTCCCTGCAGGGCGCGGGGCTGCTGCGGGCGGAGCGGACCGTGGTGCGGAGCAATGGGCGACCCGTCACCCTGCTGCGGGCGTTCCTGCCGAACGCCGAGATCTCGTGGGACCTCGGGCGGGTCCTCCTCACGTTCTCCCCGGAGGGCCGCGGCCGCGAGATGGCGGAGGTCGTGGGACTCCCCCTCGTCGAGTAGCCCGACGGCATCGGGCCGTCTCGCCCGCGAGGACCCCGGCGTCCCGGCGACTATCAACCCTGATAACCTCCTCCTTTCCCTTATATACCGTGGTGCGGGAGTGCCCCCCCGATCACGATGAAGATCCGCTTCCACAAAATCCTGCCCGACGGTCGGAGCGTCCGGTACGAGAAGGACGAGGAGGAGCCGGACGTGCTCGACCTGAACATCATCGTGGTCCGGGACGAGGAGAAGGAGAACCCGGAAGAGGCGTGAGGCGCCTCGAGTTGGGCCGGGTTTCTCGGTTCTGAGACGCGTTGCGGGACAGGTCACCCGCTGGGGTTCTTCCGGACCCACACCCGCCGCAGCCCGTAGAGTATCAGGACGGCCCCCGCGACGGCCAACGGCGCTGCCACCATCCGATCAACAGAAAAAAAAGAGGGGGTGAGGAAGGCGGCGATGTAGGTCGCGAGACCCAATATGAGGAACGGATCGCCGCGCTTCCTCGGAGGAGGGGTCATCTTGCGGGTGAGCGGTCGGTTCTTCGGGGGTTCCAGGCCGTTGACCTTCCCGGCCTCGGGCCCTATCCCCGCAACCCCGCTCATCAACGACTCACCCCCGAAATCCTATTAACGCTTTGCCCGCCGATTATCAATCCTGATAGCGCTAGAACTGGGACTTCAGGACGACGATGCCCTCCTCGGACGTGATCTCGATGGAGTGCTTGCCGGTGACGTGGTTCGTCCCCCGCATCTTCAGGACCTCGAGGTACTTGCGCCGCCCGTCCCCCTCGTCGGAGTTGTGGAGGAGGACGATGCCGTCCACGGAGTACGCGACCTCGGGGGGGTAGAGCTCCTGTGGCGGGACCTCTCCGGTGAGGAGCGTCACGGCCTTCCAGTTCTTCAGCCGGTTGCAGAGGTCGAACAGGAAGCTCCGGTAGGACTCGCCCAGGGGCACGTCGATGACCGTGATGGGGTCGATGACGATGCGCTCGGGCATGACCTCGGCGATCTTGTCGTCGATCGCGGAGAGGATTTCCGCGGGGGCGGCGTCCCGGATGGCGGTCCCCAGGTCCACGTAGACGATCTGGTCCCCGAAGTAGTCCCGGTTCACGAAGGAGAATCGGGTGGCGAATCGGAGCATCCACTGCGTCGGCTCGCTGAGGGTGGTGAAGTACAGTCCCTGCTGGCCCTTCTCGGCCCCGGCGAACAGGAACCGCTGGGCGAACGTGGTCTTCCCCGTGCCGGCGCTGCCGGCCACGAGAATCACGGACGGGTAGGGGAACCCGCCCTCGAGGAGCTCGTCGAGGCCCGGGATGCCGGAGTCCTTGCGGACGAAGGAGTCGATCATCCCCTCACCCGGAATTGCGCCGTCGAGTCGGGGGTCTCGGGGACCTCCTCGACGTCCGAGTCGTCCGCCATCTGGAAGGAAGCCGTGCCCATGTCGACCCCGTGGTCCACGTAGTCCGAGAGGAACTCGTAGAGCTCCCGGTGGACCTCCCGGTCCACGACCACCGCGGCGAAGGTCTCGGGTCGGCGGCTCACCGCCTCCAAGAACTCCCGCAGGATCTGCTGCCGGGACGTGACGCCCCCGTAGTAGAACATCGCGGACACGTCATCAATCACCAGGAAGTCGCGGTCTAGGAGGTCGACCTCCTCCGTCCCCCCGTCATCCCGCTTCCGTTGAATGCGGAGGTCCCGGAGGATCTTCTGGATCGTGAACGGGGTGTCCAGGAAACTCACGCCCTCGCCCTCGACCCTGCGCTCGCCGCTGATGTTCGTGACGGCGTCGATGAACAGGAGCTCCTCATGGGGGATCTTGTGGATGCGGAGCAGGTGGTCCATGTAGTGGTAGGGGCGGTCGATGGCGACGAAGACGCCCCGGCCCCCGAACTCCTCGAGGAGGGCCTTCACCAGGAGGAGATTCGTCTTCGCGAGGTAGACCCGCTCCGTGTTGACGAGGAGGCGATTCCCCTCCTCCCGCGAACGCATCCCCCCAAGGATGAACCTCAGGTACTGGACCTCGATTTCGTAGCCCATCGAACCACTGGCTCGTGAGAACTCGGCGACGGGGCGTTAAGCGTCTTTTCCCATGGTTATCGGGGACGATAACGCCACCGAGGCACGCGGTCGTGCGGCGCCGCGACCTTGAGAAGCGACGGCCAGCCTCCGTCCCGCGTCGTCCTCGGCGAACCCTACGAGCGGGCCACGGGGCGGCCGTCCACCATCTCCACCTTGAGAAGAGCGTGGATGGGGACGTCAAGCTCCGCCGCAAGGGCCCCCACGTCCTCCGTCTTGTCGAAGACCACCAGGATCTCGTCCACCGTCGAACCCGCGGCGCGGACGGCCTCGACCATGGCCCGCAGGGTGCCCCCCGTGCTCACGACATCGTCGACAAAGGTGACCCGCGAGCCCGCGGGGAGGCGGTTCAGGTACAGGTCGGACCCGGCGTAGCCGGTGACCTGCCGCACGCTCAGCTCGCCCGGGAGCCCGTAGCGGCGCTTCCGCAAGAACAGATAGGGGAGGCCGGTGCGGAGGGACAGGCCCGCCGCCAGGGGGAAGCCCATGGACTCCGCCGTGACGATGTGGTCGCCCTCGAACCGGCCCGCCTCCTGCAGCGCGTCGAGGACCTCCTCAAGGAGGGCGGGGTCGCAGGGAGGCACCCCGTCCGTGATCGGGTGGACGAAGTATTGGTACTCCCCGAAGGGGACGACCGGGGACTCCTCGAGGCTCGCCCGCAACCGCTCAAGCATCGCCAGCCCTCGCCACCAAGTTCGCCGCCGCCTCCCGGGCGCCGGCCAGGATGTCGTCCTCGTTCTTCACCCGCCGACCGCGCATGAGGACCTCTCCGCCGCAGACCACGGTGTCCACGCACGCGCCCGTGGCGCTGTACACCACATCCGAGGTGAGGTTGTGGCCGGGCACCATCTCGGGACGGCGTAGGTCGAGGAGCATCAGGTCCGCCACCGCACCCTCGCGGATCTCCCCGCCCTCGAACCCCAGGGCCTTGGCGCCTCCCGCGGTCGCCAGCTGGAGCGCGAGCTTCGCGGGGACGGTGCGCGGGTCGTGGGTGGCGAACTTGTGGAGGAGGGCCGTGAGCCGCATCGCCCCGAACATGTCCAGCGAGTTGTTCGACGCCGCCCCGTCCGTGCCGAGGGCGACGGTCACCCGGGCGTCCAGGAGTCCCGGGAGGGGCATGGGGCCGCCGGCGGCGAGCTTCAGGTTGGAGCCGGGGTTGTGGACCACCTTCACCTTGCGGCGGGCCAGGAGTCGGATCTCGTCCTTCGAGAGCCAGACGCCGTGAGCCGCCACGACGCGGGGCCCGAGGACCCCGAGCTTCTCCAAGTACTCCGCCGGACGCATGCCGTGGGCCTCCAGGCAGTCCTCCACTTCTTGCCGCGTCTCGGAAAGGTGAATGTGCAGGAGCGCGTCGTCCCGCTTCGCCCGCTCCCCCAGGGCCTGGAGGCTCTCCGGGGACACCGTGTAGAGGGCGTGGGGGCCGTACGCGACGTGCACCCTGTCTCCGCCGGCCTCGCGGATCTCGGCGTTCACTGCCTCGGTGGTCCTCATCAGTTCCTCCCCGCGGTCCGCGTCGCCGAGATCGATGAAACCCTCGCTGAGGTAGGCCCGCAGCCCCATCTCCGCGACCGCCTGCGCGGCCCGACCCATGTGGAAGTACATGTCGTTGAAGCACGTCGTGCCGGACTTGATCATCTCAAGGCAGGCGAGGCGGGTGCCGTGATAGATGTCGTCGGGCGTGAGGTGGGCCTCCAGGGGCCAGATGCGGTTCGTCAGCCACTCCTGGAGGTGCATGTCGTCCGCGTAGCCGCGGAGCAGGGTCATGGCGGCGTGGGTGTGGGCGTTCACGAGCCCCGGGAGGACCGCCATCCCGGAAGCGTCGAGGACCTCCTCCGCCTCTACCCGTTCCCCGAGGGAGACGATCCGGTCCCCTTCAATGTAGAGGTCCGTCGGGGTGCCGTTGAGAAGGGCGTCCCGGATCAGGAGGCTCAAGGGAGGACCCCCAGGACCGCGGCGAGGAACTCACGCACGCGGCCGGCGTTCTCCTTCTGGACGGCGACGATGTCCTTCCAGTCCACTTCCCCCTCCACGAGCCCGTGAGCGTAGTTGTCCACGGAGCAGATGCTGAGGTAGTCCAGCCCCGCCTCCGCGGCCAGCGTCGCCTCCGACCCCATGGTCATCCCGACGACGTCCCCGAAGCCCTTGAGGACGGCGATCTCCGCCGCCGTCTCGAGGCGGGGGCCCCGGGTCTGCACGTAGACGCCACCGATGCGGACGGGGAAGTCCACCTTCCCGGTGGCACGCTTCGCGGCGTCCAGGAGCTCCGGGCTGATCCCGGGGGTCACGTGGACGACGGCGTCGTCGTGGAAGGTGGCCACGTCCCAGAGGGCCACGTAGTCGTGGGGAACCATGAGGCTCCCCGGCGCCAGGTCCTCGCGGAGGGAGCCCACGGAGTTCGCCGCCAGGATGGCGCGGGGCTTCAGGTCCCGCAGCGCGGCGACGTTCGCCCGGTGGTTCACCGCGTGGGGCGGGATGGTGTGCCCATGGCCGTGGCGGCGAATCACCGCGATCCGCACACCCCCGAAGTCGCCGATGCGCAGGCGCGAGCTGGGCGGGCCGTAGGGCGTGTCCGCCGGTTGGGCCTCCCCACCCTTCAGAACCTCGTCGGGGAGGACGGATTCGGACGCGAGGATTCCCACCTCCACAGTCATCCCACGCCGCATCCCCCGCGGGGGGTTAAACGTTTCCGCGGGCCTCCCGGGGCTCCCGTTCGGGGCCCTCTGGGTGCTATCATTATCAAGAACCGACGCTGATAACCGCTGGAGGCCGGTTTTTATATGCTCCAACGCACGGGAATCCCCGAGGGAGGCGAGGAAACATGGACCCCTTGGAGGCTTCGCGGCTCATCACCGACGAATACTCAGCCAAGATCCTGGTGGCCACGTTCAAGCGGCCCCGATCTGCCATCGAACTCAGCCGGGAATACGGGATTCCCATCGCAGCGTGCTACCGACGAATCCATGCCCTGGANNNGAAGAACGCCTACATCTTCTTCGAGAACGGACGACTCCGCGTGCGGTTCCAACTAGAATCCGGTTCGACTCAAGATTTCGGCGGCGACTGGAAAGTCATCGACGTGCTAGAGAGGTGACCCACAGGATACCCCCCTCCTCCACAACCCCTCGGGCAGGACTGAGCCCCCCTCGTCCTGCCCTTTTTTCCCTCTGACCCCTCCTCAACCCCCGAGGGTTCGGGGCGACCCGAACCCTCCCCCTCTTTATTTCTTGTCCCCGGGGTGACGGACCTGGATCCCAATGCCCGTCTCAAGCACCTCCTGAAGAGCGTTTTGGGCGTCGATGTGGACGCCATCGCCCGCCGCATCCTGGCGGGGGTGGCTATCGAACGCGCCGTGGCGGCCCGCCGGTTCATCGCGGTTTGGGAGCGGGCCCAGAAGGAGGAGGGACATCTCGTCGTCCTCCCCGCCCGCCTCCGGGACATGGGGCGGCGCGGCTAGGCCCAGGATAGGTTTTTATCAGCCCGCTAGGTTCCCGCCCGAGATGACGTGGGACTTCGCGGGAAGAGACATCCTGTCCATCCGGGACTTCTCCCGCGGCGAGGTCGACCACGTCCTGGACGTCGCCCGGACGATGATCCCCGCGGCGCGGGGGGAGGCGTCGGACCGCTCCCTCCAGGGGAAGGTTCTCGGGACCCTCTTCTTCGAGCCCTCCACCCGCACCCGCCTCTCCTTTGAGAGCGCCATGAACCGCCTGGGGGGGAGCGTCCTGGGGTTCGCGGACCCCACGGTGACCTCCCTCACGAAGGGGGAGACCCTGGCGGACACGGTCCGGATGGTGGAGTCCTACGCGGACGCCGTCGTCCTCCGGCATCCCCATGAGGGGGCGGCCCGCCTCGCGGCGAAGTTCGCCTCCATCCCGGTCATCAACGGCGGCGACGGCGCGGGCCAGCACCCGACCCAGACCCTCCTGGACCTCTACACGATCTGGTCCGAGAAGGGGGGCATCGAGGGGAAGAAGGTGGCCCTCCTCGGGGACCTGAAGTACGGGCGCACGGTGCACTCCCTCGCCTACGCCCTCACCCTGTACGGCGTGGAACTCTTCACGGTGGCCCCGCCCCAGCTCCAGATGCCCGCGGAGATCACCCAGTATGTGAAGGAGCAGGGGATGCCCCTGGAGAGCACGTCCTCCCTCGAGGAAGTCATCGGCGAGCTGGACGTCCTCTACGTGACGCGGATCCAGAAGGAGCGGTTCCCCGACCCCACGGAGTACCAGAAGGTGGCGGGGATCTACCGCGTGAACAAGCGTCTCCTGCGGGACGCCAAACCGGACCTCATCGTGATGCACCCCCTACCCCGGGTGGACGAGATCGACCCCGAGGTGGACGAGACGCCCCACGCGAAGTACTTCGTCCAGGCCTTCAACGGCGTGCCCGTGCGGATGGCCCTCCTGTCCCTCATCTTCGGAGGGGTGGAATGAAGGAGATCAAGGTCGCCCCCATCAAGAACGGCACCGTCATCGACCACATCCCCAGCGGGTTGGCCCTGAAGGTCCTGAAGATCCTCGGAGTCGGGGAGAACGGCGTGGGNNGGACGCGCGGGAGGTGGACAAGATCGCCCTTATCGCCCCTACGGCCACCATCAACATCATCCGGAACTTCAGCGTCGCGGAGAAGCACCCCGTCCAGCTGCCGGAGGTCGCCCGGGGCATCCTCCGCTGCGGCAACCCCAACTGCATTAGCAACCAGCGGGAGCCCGTGGAGTCGGAGTTCCTCGTCACGACGGAGGACGGGACGCGCCTCACCTGCGTCTACTGTGAGCGGGAGGTCACGGACGTCCTGGCCCAGATCCTCTGACGGGGGCAACGTATTTATCGCCCGGGGCGCTATGCGGAGCCGGGTGAGCCGTTGGAAGGGAACGCGAATGGGATGGACTCAGAGGAACTCAGAGAGCTGATGCGTCAGCTCCTGGAGAACCAGCGCGCGATGGAGCAGGAGCTCCGCACCTTGAAAGACAACCTTCGGGCGCAGAACACCCTCTCCAAGGAGATGTTGAAGGTCCACAAGGTGCAGAAGGATCTCGCGTCGTCGAACTCCTCGAAGCTCGACAAGATCGTCCGCATCGTGGAGAAATGAGGGACCCCTTCAGTTGCCCGTGGTCGGGGAGGGAGCGCGAGCCTTCTTCTTCGCGGTCTTCTTGGGCTCGAACGGGAGGAAGTCGTCCTCGACGACGAAGCCGGTCGTGTGCACGATCTCCATGCTCCGCTCGATGAGGGCCATCTCCCGCCCTGCGAAGGTGCGGGGGTCGAGGGTCACGATCAGCTTGGAGTCCCGGTCCATGACCTCCTCATTCATCTTCTCCAGGAACCGCATCACCCGCGGGAAGTCGTTGTTCAGTACGAGGAGTTCCACGCCGGAGAGGAAGATGACGCACTCCGGGGTGTCGTCCAGGAAGTTCATTAGGGAGTCGTTGAGGACGCTGAGGCGGGACGGGTCGAGGTGGTTCTTCCCGGGGACGGAGCTGAGCCAGATGACGGGGGTGCGCTCGATGCCCCAGACCCGGCGGACCTTCTCGGGGTGTTCCCGGGTGACGGCGAGCCCGGGGAGGCCGGCGCTGAGCTCCCGGGTGAAGAGGCGGAGGCCGGCGAAGGGCTTCGGCTCCTCCACGACGTAGGACGTGCCGGGCTCCAGCTGGCGGCTGCGCATCGGCCGCTCCAGGACGGGGACGATGTCGATCATCCGGCTGGCGTCGATGTGGGGCTGGACGAAGACGCTGGTGAAGATGTAGACCATGACGGTCCCGACAAGGAAAATCCAGGGGACCAGGNNCGAGGTAGGGGAACACCTTCCAGCGGGTCCTCAAGCGCACGTTGGGGGCCCCAATGGACTTCCAGAGCTGGAAGAACCGGTGGATGACGACGGTCGTCGCGCAGAGGCTGACGACCTTCGCGGCGGTGAGCACTGGGTCCATCGGGTTCAGAAATGCGACGTCCGGGGCACATTATAAATCGGGCTGGGATGATTATCAGGGTTGATTCCAGACCACCCGAGGGTCTGGCGGGGGTGACGACACGGGCGTGGACATCTCCTCCATCGTCGAGGCGGCGCCGAGGCGGTTGGCGGACTTCTCGGGGCGGACGGTGGCGGTGGACGCCCACAACACGATCTACCAGTTCCTGAGCAGCATCCGCCAGCGGAACGGGACGCCCCTGAAGGACCGGCGCGGGCGGGTCACGTCCCACCTCTCGGGTCTCCTGTACCGGACGACGAGCCTCCTGGAGGCGGGGATCCAGCCGGTCTTCGTGTTCGACGGCGAGCCCCATCCCCTGAAGCGCGGCACGATCCAAGCGCGAACCGAGGTGCGGGAGAAGGCCCGGGAGGCCTGGCAGGCCGCCCTGGACGCGGGGGACCTGGAGACGGCGAAGTCGAAGGCCCAGCAGACCTCGCGGTTCACCTCCGCGATGGTGGAGGAGTCGACGACCCTCTTGGACCGCCTGGGGGTCCCGTGGCTCCTGGCGCCGGGGGAGGGGGAGGCGATGGCTTCCTTCATGGCGGCGCAGGGGGCCGTCTGGGCCGTGGGCTCCCAGGACTACGATTCCCTCCTCTTCGGGGCCCCCCGCCTCATCCGCAACCTCACCCTCGCGGGGAGGCGGAAGCTGCCCCGCCGGCAGGCGTTCGTCACCGTGGAGCCGGGTCTCGTCACCCTCGAGGAGACCCTCTCCCGCCTCCAGGTGACCCGGGAGCAGCTGGTGGACATGGGCATCCTCGTGGGGACGGACTTCAACCTGGGGATCAAGGGCATCGGCCCCAAGCGGGCCCTGGACCTCATCCGGAAGCACGGCACCGCGGAGGCCGTGCTGGCCGAGAAGGGGCTGGAGGTGGAGCACCTCGACGACATCCGACGCATCTTCCTGGAGCCGCCTCCCCTGGAGGTCCCCGCGTTCGCGGCGGAGGCCCCCCGGGAGGACCTGGTCATGGCGTTCCTCTGCGGGGAGTACGACTTCTCGGAGGCCCGGGTGCGGCGGGCCCTCGCCAAGGTCCTAGAGGCGGCCAAGGCCCGGACCCAGCAGACCCTGGACCAGTGGGGCTGACCCACCGGGAAAGGTTAAAGCCCCCTGGAATTCTCCGTCCCTCCGTGGTCACCCCAGAGGGACTGGTGGTCACCGCGCTCCTCTGCGGTGTCCTCAGCGCGCTGGCGTTCTACAAGGAGGTCCTCACG
>JABAOD010024011.1_pt1 | contig 14334 bp, 13 predicted proteins | sample 7062151 | NCBI WGS metagenome assembly JABAOD01 (sample SAMN14538626, study PRJNA623070) | marine sediment metagenome | biome: marine biome [ENVO:00000428]; feature: marine pelagic biome [ENVO:01000023]; material: deep marine sediment [ENVO:00002113] | place: India: Gulf of Khambhat ... | reverse complement strand
CATGGCTGACTTGAAGAAGGCAGCGGACCGAGAAATTCAGAAGTCGAAGCTCATGAAGGTCGATCACCTCTCCAAGGCCTCTGACGAGATGTCCAAGGAGTCCCTGAAGTACTACGGCTAGAGACCCAGTTTTCAGCGATTTCACGTGGGTCATCCGGTAGCTGGGCGTGAACCTTAAGAGTTCGACCGTTGCTCTGCAGATGTCATGGGCGTCAATCTAACGCCAGTCATCGAGAAGGAGGTTCTCAAGCTCGATGATTTCAGATCGCGAAGCTTTGCCGTAGACGGGAACAACACGCTCTACCAGTTTCTCGCCCTGATTCGACAGCCCGACGGGCAACCCCTCACGAGCCGCTCCGGGAAGGTAACCTCCCACTTGGTGGGGTTACTCTACAGAACCACGCGGCTAATCGCGGACTACGATCTGTCCCTCACCTTCGTGTTCGACGGGAAGCCTCCTGCCCGGAAGAGACGTGAACTGGATGCCCGCCGTGCTATCCGGGAGGAATCAGCAAGGGAGTATGCCAAGGCTATAGAACGCAAGGACTACGCAACCGCTTGGTCGAAAGCCGTTACGTCATCTAGGCTCACCCAGGAGATGATTGGTGATGCGAAGAGGCTTCTAAGCCTCTTGGGCATACCGTGGGTCCAAGCGCCTGGCGAGGGCGAGGCCCAGGCCGCACTCATGTGTGAGCGTGGGGACGTTTGGGCCGTCGCGAGCCGTGATTACGACACCCTCTTGTACGGCTCTCCCCGACTACTCAGGTACCTTACCATTGCGGGTAGAGAGTTCCTGCCGAGCAGCGGGACTTCGAGGCCACTCGAACCGGAACTCATATCTCTCCAGCACCTCCTCCAGAGCCTTGGCATCAACCGGTCCCAGCTCGTTGACCTCGCGATCTTGGTGGGGACCGACTATAATCAAGGCGTGAAGGGGGTTGGCCCGAAGAAGGCGCTGGACCTGATACGCAGCCACGGCAGCCTTGAGGATGTTCCAAGAGAGATTCAGGCCAGGCTAGATGAAGACCTTGATGAGATACGGGCCCTCTTTCTCCAGCCCGCTGTGACGCAGGAGTACTCTCGTGAAACACCGGAGCTTGACAGGGAGGGCATTATCGAATTTCTTTGTGGTGAACTCGATTTCTCCGTAGGAAGAACCAATCAAGCCCTCCAGCGCCTCGAGCGACGCAGGACGCATCCATCGCTGGACCAGTTCGAGGACTCCTAGGGCTGAGCCATGAACCGGACGAACTCCTCCTTCGTCCTTGGCTCCAGAGTATAGTTGTGCGTCTTTTCATAGCCGATGGTAGACGACGGCCGATCACCGTAGTCATGACCCGGATAGACCTTGGTATCGTCATCGAGTTTCGATAAGACATGAAAGAGGCTGTGATACATGCTCGCCGCGTCACCGCCAGGTAGGTCAGTTCGACCGCATTCTCCGACGAACAGGGTATCGCCAGTCATGACCCTCTTGTCAACGAGCAGACAAATGCTGTCGAGAGAGTGGCCCGGAGTATGAAGGACCGTAATCTCGAGTTCTCCCAGGGAGATGGTATCCCCATCGCATACCGCGGCATCACGAGGGATTCGACCCTCCGAGTGGGTGAGGACCGACGCGCCCGTCCTCTCCTTCAGCTCTTCATTCCCTGCAACGTGGTCCCAGTGGGTGTGCGTGTTAACGATGTATTTCACTGACAGCCCAAGGGACTCGACCTGCTGCAGGACGCGATCAATCTCCCCATGGGGATCGACTACGGCGGCCTCTCCATTCGACCGGTCGCCAATGATGTAACAGAAATTCCCCATGTTGCCGACCTTCAGCTGCTTGAAAATCAGCCCATGCCCCCAGATCCCCAGAAGGAACGGACAGAAAGATTATAAATAGACAGGTGGATTGTCACCGAATCTCTCTCAGACCAGTGCGTCTGTGAGAGCGTGGAGGAGGAAACTCGTGGAAAAGAGAGATTTGGCCATCATTGTGGCTCTCGTCGTCGTCATTGCCGCCCTAGGTGGCGCCCTGGGGTACGTGCTTGTCGCTGCCCCTGGGGAGAGGACCCCGAAGTCCCTGAGCATCAAGCTCTGGTGGCCCATCGAGCACTACGGTAGCACAGAGCCGGACATCGCTAACATTCTGAAGGCGAACATCGAGGCTACTGGACGAATCAGCGTGGAGTTGGACTCCGCGGACTGGGCGACCTACGTCACTCAGTTCAGTGAGGGCCAGATGGGAATGTTCTTGCTTGGCTGGTACCCAGACTTCTTCGATGCCGACAATTACATTCAGCCATTCCTTGGAACCGAGGGGGCGCAGTCCTTAGGATCTTATTACAGCGATCCCCTGATGGACGCGGCCATCATCCAGGAGAGGGTCTCCTTCGGAGCAGACCGCACCGCAGCCTTCGCTACAATCCAAGAGAAGCTGGCGGAGGACGCACTCTACATCCCCTTGTTCCAGGGTAACCAGCACGTGGTCTACCAGGACGACGTCACGGGACTGCTTCTCGAGCCTGTGAGGTCCTTCCACTACGATCAGGCTGCGAAGCCAGGAGCGACCACCCTGATTGCGGGAACCACGGACACCGCGGTCACTTTCGACCCGGCGGACTCCTACGACTACTTCTCGATCCAGGTCATCGAGCACATGTTCGAGACACTGCTCACCTACGAACCCGGAACGGCTAACCTCATTCCTGGACTCGCCCTAGAAGTACCAACTCAGGCCAATGGTCTCGTGTCCGCTGACGGACTCGAGTACACATACAACATCAGGAGCGGCGTGTCGTTCCACGACGGTGCGGCACTTGACGCCGCTGCGGTGAAGTTCTCCCTCGACAGGGCTCGCACCATCGGCGGCGACCCTGGGTTCCTGCTGGACATCATCGACAGCGTGGACGTGACTGGGCCCATGCAGGTCAAGATCACACTAGCGAACCGCTTCGCGGCCTTCAACGCACTGATGGCGTTCTCCGTCTCTGCCATGGTTAGCCCGGACGCCTACACCGCCACAGACTTCAGGCCTGGGTTTGACGCCAACGTACCCGTTGGCACTGGCCCCTATCAGATACTGGCCAACGACTACGTGGCCGAGCAGCGTGTGACGCTGTCGCGGTACACTGGCTACTGGGGAACAGCTGGGACGAGCGAAAAGGTCCGAATCAACCTGATCAGTGATGCCACGGCCTTGAAGACGCAGATTGAGACCGGTGCTATCCACGTCGCCTTCAGGACGTTGAATCCGGACGATCTCCTGGATCTGCAGAACCGGGCAACAGCCCTGAACCTCGAGGTGGAGATCGGGACCAGCCCCTTCATTCGATACATCGTGTTCAACGTACAGACCCCGCCCTTTGACAACCCCTGGGTCCGCAGGGCCATTGCCGCATCCATCGACCGCGACACTATCGTTTCACAGGTCTTCCTCGACCTGGCGTTCCCACTCTACAGCATGATCGCTGACATCTTCCCAGAGCACACAGACGCCTTCAAGGACGTGTACGGTGAGGGGCCCAACCTGACACTGGCCAACCAGTACTTGGACAGTTACTTCGACTCGATTGAGGATGGTCTTGGCCGGCCGATATTCGCCGCAATCGACGCCTATCGTCGGGAAGCTTTCTAGCTTCCCCTTTTCCCCTTTTGGCAATCCTTTTATTCGAGGCTTAGCTTAGCGAAGCCTGGCGGTGCTCTTCCGTGGGAAGGACCTCCTCCCTATCGGCTTACCTCCTGACGAGATTGGTTCTCTCCATCCCGATGCTCATCATTCTCCTCACTGTAGTCTTCATCGTCTTGAGGGTCATCCCCGGAGACCCTATATCTGCGATCTACGGGGGCAGGGCCCCACCAGACGTGGTCGAACGGGCCAGAGCCGAACTGGGCCTCGATAGGCCCCTCATCATTCAGTATTTCGACTACATGGGGTCCATCCTCGTCACCCCCTTCGTCAAGCTCATCAATCTCGAGCCTCCTATCCCGGACTTAGGATTCTCATTGAAGTATAGTGGCCAGACCGTGTGGTCCCGGGTCATCGCCGTGCTCCCGGGAACCATTGAGCTGACCCTCTACGGAATGATCATCGCGATTCTCATTGGCATCTTCACGGGAGTTGTGGCAGGGTCCCGAAGGGACACACCTGTCGACGTCGGCCTCAGAATGTACGGCATCATTGCCTACGTCATCCCGATTTTCTGGCTCGGCCTGATGCTTCAGCTCGTCTTCGCCGTCTGGCTTGGCTGGCTTCCCCCCAACGGTCGTATGACGGGCGAGTTCCCCGTACCTGCCACGGGCCTATACACCATCGACAGTCTCCTGGAGGGGGACCTGGCCAAGTTCCAGGATGCCGTACTCCATCTCATCCTCCCCGCCTCAGCCCTCGGAATAGTCATTTCCGGGCTCTTCACGCGCATCATCCGGGTGAACATGCTCCAGACGATGCAGTCGGACTTCGTCGAGGCCGCTCGCGCCCGAGGAGTCCGTGAACGTCTTGTTGTGTACAAGCACGCCTTCAAAAATGCCATGATCCCCGTCATCACGGTGATGGGGCTCCAGTTCNNCCTCACGGAGAGGACCTTCAACTGGCCTGGAATGGGGACCCGGCTACTCGTGGCCATAACGGAGCGGGACTTCCCGGTTGTCCAAGGTGCCATCATCGTATATGCCATCCTGGTCGTCATTGCCAGCCTTGCCATCGACGTTCTGAACGCCTTCGTTGACCCCAGGATCAAGTACTAGGTGAAGAGATGGAGGACGCATCAGAGGGCTCCCGGGAGACGGTGCTTTCGTCACTTCCGAAGAAGATGCAGCACTCCTTCTTCGGCCGCATCTTCCTTCCCCTCTTCGAGGAGTACAAGACCCTCACGGGGATACTGACATGGCTGGGGCTGGCCATCCTGGTGGCCTTCATCTTCGTCTCGATCATGGCACCGTACATAGCGCCCTACAATCCGGAGACCATCTTCGTGGGCGATCGGAACGAGCCGCCCAGCTCAAGCCACATTATGGGGACTGACCGACTGGGAAGAGACCTGTTTAGCAGAGTCCTCTGGGGATCGCGGACCTCCCTGCTCATCATGTTGACGGCCGTCGCCACCGCCCTTGCCATAGGATTACCCCTGGGGCTCTTCTCTGGATACATCGGCGGCTACGTCGATCGGGCTCTGGTCGTTGTGATGGACTCCATCTACTCCTTCCCAGGCATCCTGCTGGCCATCGCGCTCTCCATTGCGCTGGGGACCGGAATCCTCAACATCTCCCTGGCCATCACAGTCATCTACATCCCGCTTTACTTCCGGGTGATCCGAAACCACGTTATATCGGTCAAGCAGGAGCTCTACGTCGAGGCAGCCCGTGCGCTTGGCGCCCCCGCCTCCACGGTCATTCGATCATACATCGCTTTCAACGTCATCATCTCCATTCCAGTCCTGCTCTCCATAAACGCGGCGGACGCAGTCCTGACGGCTGCAGGGCTCAGCTTTCTAGGCTTCGGCCTCGAAGAGCCAATTGCGGATTGGGGTCTAGACCTGGGTCGGGGACAGCCCTTTCTCACTGTCGGAGTCTGGTGGACATCCTTCTTTCCAGGCCTGATGATTATACTGCTCACTGCGGGCCTCAGCATGCTCGGCGAGGGGCTTAATGACCTCATCAACCCCCTCCTCCGAAAGGAGAGAAGCTAGTGGACCCAGTAATCGAGGTTAGGAACCTTCGGGTGTTCTACTGGACGAAGCGTGGCTACGTCAGAGCAGTCGACGACGTCAACCTGGAAATCAGAGAGGGGGAAGCGCTGGGGCTCGTGGGGGAGAGCGGGTGTGGGAAGTCCACCCTCGGAAGGGCTATCTTGGGGGTCCTCCCCCGGCAGACGATGGTTCGCGGCGAAATCCTCTATCGCATGCCCGCGAAGGAAAGGGCAGAAATGGAGGGACTGGAATCTGAAGTAATCGAGCGACTGGATGGCGGCGTTGAGCCCTCTCAGTTGGAGATTCTGGACGCGCAGTCAATCGCGGACATCAGCGAGGACCTTCGCAAGGATGGCGGAAACCGCGAGCTGCTGGAGGACCTAACGAGGCTGCTTGAGCTGAAGAGGTCTTACGACATAACCACCTTTCCAAAGGAGACTGTGCGCAGGCTTCGTGGGGAGAAGCTGGTCTTGATCTTTCAGGATCCCATGTCTCGCCTTGACCCCTTAATGACGGTCCGGGATCACTTCCTAGAACTCGTGAAGGCCCACCAGCGGGTTAATGACGAGGAGGCTCAGACGAGGGCAGTCCAGGCCCTGAGCTCGGTAGGAATCGCCCCGACGAGGCTCAGGAACTACCCTCATGAATTTTCTGGAGGCATGAGACAGCGTATTATGATAGCGATGGCTTTGGTGATGAATCCCGACATCCTCATCGCGGACGAGCCCACCACATCCCTCGATGTACTCGTCGAGGCGCAGATACTAAGGCTCATTGAGGGCCTCAAATTGACACGTCAGATGGCCCTCTTCCTCATAACCCACAACCTGGGCATCGTTGCCGAAACCTGCGATCGGGTGGCGGTAATGTACGCGGGCAAGGTGGTGGAGGTAGCGGAAGCGTCTAGGCTCTTCTCGAGCCCCAAACACCCCTACACTGAAGGCCTGCTATCATCCATCATACACCTGAAGACCACCCAGCTCAGCTCCATCAGGGGTGCTCCCCCTGACCTCCTGCACCCGCCCGAGGGTTGTAGGTTTCACCCGAGGTGCCCCCACGTCATGGATATCTGTCGCGGCGAGGTCCCTAACGCCTTCGAGGTAGAGGGCTCCCGGGTCGCGTGCTTCCTCTATGGTGACGGCGGTGAGTGAGCAAGTCCTTCGAGTTGAGAATCTCGTTAAGCACTATCAGCTGACAGGCACGGTTCTGGGGAGACTTCTAAGCAGGGGCGGCACTCTGGTGAAGGCCGTAGACGGCGTCAGTTTCGAGTTAGAGGAAGGGGAGGTCTTTGGCCTCGTTGGGGAAAGCGGGTGTGGGAAGACCACTCTTGGTCGATCCATCCTCCGTCTTACGGAGCCCACCAGTGGCCGAGTGATCTTCCGCGGCCAGGACATCACACACATCCCAGACTCAGAGCTCAGGCCTTTGCGTCGCCAAATGCAGATCGTCTTCCAGGATCCCCATGCGTCCCTGAATCCTGCGATGACGGTGGGGCGAGCCGTCGCCCACCCGCTTCAGATTCACGGAATTGTGGAGAGCGAGGAGGAGGCAAAGCGTGAGGTGTTACGGGTTCTGCGAGAGGTGAGATTGGAACCCGCGGAAGAGATCTATGAAAGGTATCCCACTGACTTAAGTGGGGGACAAAAACAGCGAGTGGTTATCGCAAGGGCCATGATACTCAACCCCTCCTTCGTTGTGGCCGATGAAGCGGTGGCGATGCTTGATATGTCCGTGAGGGCCAGGATCCTGGAACTGCTAATGGAACTGAAGAAACGATACGGCCTTACGTACCTCTTCATCACCCACGACCTAGCTACCGCGAAGTTCGTCTGCAACCGCATCGCAATCATGTACCTCGGGAAAATCGTTGAGATGGGGCGGGCAAAAGAGATATATGACGACCCATGGCATCCCTACACCAAGGCACTCCTGAAGGCCATCCCCGTTCCTGATCCCTCCAAACGAGGGCTTCGCGTCGTAGCGACTGGAGAAGTACCGGACGCCGTTGCGCCTCCCGCGGGTTGCAGGTTTCATCCGCGATGTCCTGAAGCGTTCTACGCATGTGGATGGGAGCCAAAGGATCTCCGGGAGTCACTCGAGATTCGCGGCTGGCCGCCGGAGTTGCAGGAGATGGTCGTTTCTCCCGAAGAGATGTCTGTTCAGGGAAACGTCCTGCTGATTCCAACCAAGGGCGGGGTCACGGAGGAAATCGTGGAGGGCGTCAAGTCATACGTTCATCACGACAGGGGCATCGGAGATGCTATCGTAGAGGTGCGGGGAGAGGAACGCACTGTCGCAGTCGTCTTCAGACAGTCAGCTGAGCCCCGCGACATTTCTTCGGAGGAAAGGCTCGTGAAATGCCACTTGTTCGATACAGAGATCCTTAGGGAAAGCACCGGCTCCGAGCGTGAGTAACATCTGGGTCAAGGCTAGATTGATTGTAGCGGACTGTCAGACTGCGGCGAAGCCTTAAGTCGAAACCCTGCCTCTGTGGTGAGGCGATGTTGGACTTTGGGTCCTTCAGGAAGCAGTATCCCCAGTTCTGCAGCGAGGATGAAATAGTCATACCTGGCCTGGGATTTGCGGAGAGCCGTCGAGGAATTCAGGTCGAGGACTGGAGGGATGCATATACCCGTCTGATGGAGGAGGACCCCTGGGCGAAACCACCTGTCGCTCGCGCTCTCATGCAAGAAAGAGGCGGGGAGGCGTTTGGTTACTACCTCTCCTTCCGTCTGGAACCCGAGAGATGGGGGTCCTACCTCCGGGGTCCCCCCCTCATCGGCCTCGCCAAGGAGGTCTTGCGCGTCCTCAATCTGGGTTCCATAGACTTGAAGGATAGCGTTAGCCTGGACCAAGCTCGGGAGTTGGCCTTCAGCATGGCCTTCGATGTCGCCTCGAATCACATGTCCTTCCACGCGACGGTGGATGCCTTTNNAAGGGCCCCTACACCGAGTCATTGACCAAGCCGGAGGGTGACCTCGGCTACAACCTGGAGGAGGCCTTGGCGAACGTCGTTTCCCTTCGATCCTTCCTGAACCCAAACGCGGCTGTGGAGCTGGGAAGCCTCGTCAACGATTCTCTCGATGAAGATGGTCAGTACCGGTGGAACGCCTACCTGATGTCCGGGAACTTGACCACTGAACTTGCGTACATCATGCGGGCATATCCTCCTGGATACAGGAACTTCATAGACTTCCTTCGCCGCCGTGGGGAGGTAGGGCCGTATGCCCACATGGCGATTCAGTATGATCTTGACACAGGGGCTTTCAACGACGCCCTTCGACGCCTTGCCAACATCATTCTGGACAAGGAAGTGGAGGGCGCTGGGAAGGAACTTGTCAAGCCTGTTCCCCTCATCACCTACCTCGCCGAAGATGATGAGTCCAGGAGTTCGGGCTAGATTTCTTCGGAGACCGCAGATCACATGACGGGAGGAGGAGGGGTTCGGACTCTCCTCGCCACCCTCTTTCGGACGGCACTGATGATTAACCCTGCGAAGGCCGCCTCCACGTTCTCGCCCGTTCTAGCACTCACGAAAAGATAGGGAGCGTTGTAGGCGCGGGCTACTAGGTCCACATCCCTTGGCCTTATGTGTCGCCGAGACACGTCCGCCTTGTTGACCGCGACAACCATGGCCGCGGTTTTGACCGTTCCGAGGGCGCTGTCGAGCCAATAGTCCAGCTCGTGAAGTGTCTCTAGTCTCGAAGCGTCGCAGGTGGCAATGATCCCGCTAGCTCCATGGAAGTAAGCCTCTCGCAGAATGGAGGCGATACCTTTGTCCCCCGTGATGTCCCAGATCTCCAGATCTGCAAGGACGCCGAGCTTCTGCTCCGAGACACGGACCCCCACCCGCTTCCTGTAGACACGACTTCCAACGGTCTGAAGGTAGCGGTTGTCGTACTCTTTCAGGACATAGCTGCGGATTAGGGAGGTCTTCCCGACGCCTCGATCCCCTGCCAAGCAGAGCTTCAAGCGTGTCCTGGCAAGCTTGGGGTATAGTCGGGGTCTTTGGACGGCCCGCACGGAGCAGCCTTCACCAAGTTCCTTAAATCGTTATTCATGACGGTATCGATAATGAGAATGAGCCAGAGAGGGGCGTGAACGTTCCTACCGTGGCCTCAGGCGCAAAAGCTTTATAGACACTAGTTATAGAGGCCACCGCGGGGTGGAGGCGACTTTGCGATATTTCCTCGTCAAGTTGTGCCCTGCCATGTCAGGCATTAATGCCTGTGAGGTGTGAAGAATGGGTGAAGGAGTACCAGCGGCCCCTTCAGGGGCCTGGACAGGAAGGAATCTTGCTATAGTCATCGGTATACTGGTCATCACCAACGCAGTCACGGGAGTGACCGTGTTCTTTGTCACGCAGCCCGTCGAAGAACGCTTGGTTGTCATCGGGCCCTGGGCTGGAGCCGAGATGGACGCTTTTATGCCTGTGCTACGGGCATTTACGAACGAAACCGGCATTGAGGTCGAATACAGAATCGAAAGACAGGAAGACTTGAGAACGATTCTACCGACTTCATTCGCTGCTGAAGAGACACCTGGCGACGTGATTTTCATGGTTGCTTCCTCCATCAGGGAGGAATATGGACCTGATGGTCACGCAATGGAGGTGTCGGAGTTCGTCGATGAAGCGAGTTTCCTCGGAGCCTTGGATCCAGTTAAGAAGGACGGGAATCTATACGGCGGAGTCTATACGGGCAAGATCAAGCCGGGCTTCTGGTACCGACAGTCCTTCTTCACTGCGAACGCTCTGTCTGTTCCCACAACTTATGCAGAGTTCGTTACACTGCTCGCGGATATCTCCGCAGTCTCCGGAATCGAGAATGCCATTGTTAGCGGCGACGGAGTGGGGTGGCCGCTCTCCGACGTGACAGAGCATTTCATCGCGACCTACGGTGGTGCCCAGATGCATATTGATCTGACTGAGGGTACTCTCTCCTTTACCGACCCAACGGTGAGGGATGTCTTTGAGACGTACCTAGTGCCGCTGCTGGAAGCGGGATACTTCAGTGAACCATTGACGTGGGACTCCACTGCCCTCGATGGATGGTGGGCCGGCGATTACGGGCTGTACTTCATGGGCAGCTGGATAACAGGAATGGTCGATGACCCTGGTGACCTCGGTGTCTTCTCCTTGCCTCCCGAGGCCGGCGCGGAGACAGGCATGGTGTTCGGCGGGGACCACTTCTTCATCCCGACCTACACCACGAGGGTAGCAGAGGCAAGGTGGCTGTTCGAGTGGCTATCGAGCGCGGAGGCCCAGGAGATACAGGTCTCGGTGGGTGGTCATATCGCCACCGCCCCTGGCGTATCCCTCGACGCCTATCCAGCGCTTGACCGAGATATCGCTGAACTCAAGGAGGCAGCAACCAACATTCTGCTCGACATGGACGACTGGCTCGGTTCTCCTTTCCAGGACACCTTCTGGAGTCAGCTGCAGGGGCTCTGGACGAGCGCAGATCCCGCTGGCGATTTGAGTTCCATCCTGACCGCTATCGAAGCAGACCACTGACGGGTAGTGAATGGGGAGCGGGAACCATACAGCCAGGCGAGTTCCCCTTCCCTCTCCCGATTTCATTTGCCAGCGGATAGCTGGCCGACTTCCCACCTCAAGGAGGCGGTAGCTTCCGAAGGAAACTCTCTCGCGCGCTGTTCCTAGTCCCTGCGATTGTTTTCATCGCGATATTCATTGCGGGACCTATCGCTTGGACAGTCGCGCTGAGTTTTTTCTCAGCTGAGGGTGTAGGTTCTGAGAACTTCGTTGGCTCTGAGAACTACGCGACTGTGCTTAGTGATCCGGATACGTTCAATGTCGGTGACTTTCCCCGATGGCCTCCTCTTGGAACCTTCGTCCACAATGCACTTTGGATTGCGTTACACCTTCCTCTGACCTTATTCATCGGGCTGTGGATCGCGCTCATTCTGAGGGATGTGAAGGGCGCTTCGATCGTGAAGTCGGCCATCTTCCTGGGCATGGTGACGCCCATGATCGTGGGCGGCGTGTTCATTCGGTTCCTGCTAGAGTCCGGGCCTGGAATCGTCCCAGCCTTCTTCGGTTTCATAGGTGTAGAGGGACTGGATATCAATTGGATGGTGAACCGGGAGACGGTTCTTTTTGGCCTCGTTTTCGGATCAGTCTGGATATGGACAGGGTTCAGCGTGATAGTCTATTCCGCCGGACTTACGACCATCCCGAAGGAGTACTTCGAAGCTGCAAGGATAGACGGGACATCAGCCTTTAGGATGTTCACCCGAATCACGTTTCCGTTGTTGAAGCCGATGACTCTGGTCATCCTGACGATGACACTTCTCTGGGAGCTGAAGATCTTCGACATAGTCTTCGTCGCCACGAACGTGCTTGGTGGGCCTTCCATAGGGCCTGGAAGCGGGGCGGCCGATGTACTGGCTCTGCAAATGTACCGGTACGGCTTCATCGACCGCAACCTTGCCCTAGGGGCCACGGTGGCTACGATCTTGACATTCCTCACCCTGCTCGCCGCAGCTTGGATGGTTCGATACATGGTGAAGAGATGAAAGCACGGCGGGCAAGAATAAGGGCACGCACCATTGCTATTCACGCAATCGCATGGACCGTGGCGTTGGCATGGACAATACCGTTCATCGGAGTCTTTATGACGGCCTTTAGGCCCGTCAGCGAGATCTCGCAGGGTTGGTGGAACTTCGAAGAGTTCAATCCATCCTTCGACAATTTCGTTGAGGCGCTAACTCACCCAACCTTTCCCATCCCCCTTGGATATCTCAACTCCTTCCTAGTTGCCGTTCCTGCGACGTTGATCCCCATGTTCGTCGCTGCCCTGGGGGGTTACGCTTTCGCCCGGTTTAGGTTCCCAATTCGGGACTATCTCTTCCTGACGATCGTCCTACTTATGGCGATTCCTCAGATGATGGTCGCCATTCCCATCTTTCAGCTCATGGTCACCAGCAACCTTGTGGATACCCACCTAGCGCTGATTCTGCTTCATTCTGCCTGGGCCCTTCCTTGGATTATCCTCTTCATGAGGAACTTCATTGGCGCCCTACCCTTGGAAGTGGAAGAGGCGGCAAGAGTAGACGGCGCTTCAGACTTCAAAATATTCTTCAGAATTGTCCTACCTATGGCCATACCAGCCCTGGCTTCCGTTGCAGTGCTGCAATTCATGTGGGTATGGAACGATTTCTTCTTCGCCTTGATCCTCATTCTCAGCCCTAGCAATTTCCTGGTAACCCGGCAGGTTCCGAAGATCGGGCTCGGCCAGAGGATCGTCGACTGGGGCCTTCTTTCAGCAGGTTCGATTCTGGCGCTGCTCATCCCGCTCCTACTTTACTTCCTGCTGCAGAAATATTACATCAGAGGAATGATCGGCTGGACGTTCAAAGGCTGACTCTTTAGTGCGATACCTTCCACTCACTCACGCCCAGAGTCGGGGTGGCAGAATCCGATCTTGGACTCTTTCGTATGACATCCGGGCGGCGGCAGTTCACCTAGTATTCCATCAAGTCAGTGGAACAGGAGATGCCTCAGGCGGGCTCAGGTCAGGGCACGGATAAGGGCACTGGGTCTCATGGCGGGGCCTATGTCAGTGTCTCTCCCGTTCTCTTGTCGAAGAGATAGATCTTTCCCGGCGGGATGCCGATCCATAGCTCTGCGGAGGTTTCGGCTTCGAAATCGGGGCTAACAACAGCCTTCACCATAATCTCGCCAATCTTGAAGTCCAAGATGAGAACGTCTCCAAGGGGCTCGGTTGTATAGACCTGCATCCTGATTAGGTCCTGATCAGCCGAGTCATCCTCATACACTCGCACATCTTGAGGCCGAATGCCCAGGATGACATCATCCGTTGATGCTTTGCTGGCCATCTCGGCGAGTTCTTCCGGCAGATTGTAGGTGAACTCTCCCGCATCCAAGACCCCTCTCTCCGTTAGACAGCAGTCAAAGAAATTGATGGGAGGACTGCCGACGAAGCCAGCCACGAACTGATTGGACGGTTCAGTATAGATCCGGTCGGGGGAATCCATCTGCTGAAGAACCCCATCTTTCATAATCGCGATTCTGTCGCCCATGGTCATCGCCTCGACCTGGTCGTGGGTAACATATACCGTGGTCACGCCGAGATCTTTCTGGAGCGTCTTGAGTTCGGCTCTCATGTACACCCGAAGTTTCGCATCCAGGTTGCTCAAAGGTTCGTCCATCAGAAACGCTTGAGGCTCCCGCACGATAGCCCTCCCCAAGGCCACTCGCTGTTGCTGACCGCCGCTCAACTGAGCTGGCCTTCTCGGAAGGAGGTCCTCAATCTGCAGCAGCTTGGCTGCTTCACGGATCCTTCTCTCTATGTCCGGGGCAGAATAGCCGAAATTCTCCAGCGGGAAAGACAAGTTCTTGTAAACAGTCATATGTGGATAGAGAGCGTAGTTCTGGAACACCATCGCGACATTCCTGTCCTTCGGGTCCATATCGTTCACGAGTGTATCCCCGATGTAGATCTCCCCCTCCTCCGGGGTCTCCAATCCAGCAATGCACCGGAGAGAGGTGGTCTTCCCACATCCCGAAGGGCCAAGGAACACCACGAACTCCTTGTCCTTGGCTTCGAGATTGAGATTATCCACGGCTACGACTTCTCCAAACCTCTTGGTTAGCCCCTTGAGGAGTACCCGTGCCAAG
>JABAOD010022433.1_pt1 | contig 14334 bp, 10 predicted proteins | sample 7062151 | NCBI WGS metagenome assembly JABAOD01 (sample SAMN14538626, study PRJNA623070) | marine sediment metagenome | biome: marine biome [ENVO:00000428]; feature: marine pelagic biome [ENVO:01000023]; material: deep marine sediment [ENVO:00002113] | place: India: Gulf of Khambhat ... | reverse complement strand
CCACCCCAGCCGGAACGGTGGCCGGCTGACAGGGCGGTCATCGTTTCTCTGCCACCGCACCGCCTGCATCACGGCCCGGGCCTGTTCCAACGGTCCACCATAGAGCCCGTCCAGGCCGTCGACTCCCACGAAGACGCGTCCCAACTCCACGGGCTCGATGACCGGACTCACGTCCTCCAGTGCGAGGAGTAGGTGGGAAAACGACTCGTCGTAGTGAACCGGATCGGGCTCGCGGAGCGCGAGGGACGGGCAGAGCCCGATCGCCTGACTCACGGTCATGCCGCTGTGCACCCCCATGCGGCGGGCAGTGGACGACACGTGCCACAGCCGACGGGCTTCGTGCGGTGAGAGCAATGCCGTCGGCCGATGAATGAGCTCCGGATGCCGTCGTTCCTCACATCGGAGCGGAAACAGCGGAATCCACAGACACACGGCGCAATCGCTGCGCAAGACGGCGCTCGTCGTCATGCAGCCTCGAACAAACTCAGCTGGGTGCTACGCGGTGGCTCCCCGTCGGTGTGCTCGTGGTCGCCATCGATGTCGGGGATGCCGAACTCGCCGGCAAGACGACGGAATCGCCGGTGTACCGCCCGACAATACGCATCGGTGGCGTCCCAGCCGTCGTGATAGGCCGCGTGGTACCGCGGGACGAGGTTGGGAAAGTGACGCTCCAGGATGGGGAGGAAGCGCTGACGTACACCCGGATAGAGACGTAAAGGACTGGGATACACGAATTGTGCGCCCATGTCTCGGCCGGCACGCAGCAAGGCACGGATCTGATCGACCGTATCGGTGATCCCCGGCAGAATGGGGGCCACGATGAGTCCGGCCCGGATCCCGGCGGCGGAGAGTCGGGTCAACGCACGCAGTCGAGTGTGCGGCGCCGGCGATCGTGCCTCGAACAGCTGCGTCAGGTCAGAATCCACACTGATCAACGAGACGTACACCGAGAGGGTGTGACGCTGGGACAGCTGCTTCAGGAGGCCAATGTCGCGGCAGACGAGAGGGCTCTTCGTAATGAGCCCGACCCGCAGTCCCGTCTCCCTCAACAACCGTGAGAGCACTGCCCGGGTGATCTGATACTGTCGCTCGGCTGGTTGATACGGATCGGTCGCGGTCCCGATCAGGATACTCTGTGCTCCGTCACGAGCTGCGCGACGATGCACGCGCGGGAGATCCTGCTCGAGAGCAGTGAGCACGCCCTCCCGTGATTTGACGAGGATGCGGTGCTCGAACGATTCCAGGCCGGATGGTGCACCGAGATCGGCAAACATGCTCGCGTCGATCGTGCCGGCATCCCGTGCCCGCTCCACCGCATAGCGATGGGCAAACCGGGCGTAGCAATAACTGCATCCGTATTCACACCCGACGTAGGGATTGATGGACCAGAATCCCATGCCGGTCGATTCCGGATCGTTGATGATGGAGCGCACCGGCAGTTCGACAAACTTGGTCCCACGCAGGCGATCGCCGAGCACGGGAAGCGTGCTGCGGGGCTTCGGCGTGGCGTGGTCCGTTGCGAAAAGCGCCATGGTCTACGGTTCCGGTGCCCGACTCGACACTAGCCGCACCGGCCCCAGCCACATGCCAGGCAGACGGTACAAGCCGATGCATGGAACACCTGCCCACCACATTCGGGACAGACGGTCCAGGCCGATGCCGGACCGGCCTGGCGCGACTGTCGTGTAAGTGGTTTTTCCACAAGAGTTTGAGTAGACACAACCCTGTGTGTATTCGGCGTTTGTTCGGGCATCATACCCCCCGAATATAACCCGAAGACAATATGTGACGCAAGCCTGAGAGGTAGAAGCATGGAGTACACGGCATCTACCCGAACTGGGAGGTCGCTTCGCTTCGCGACCACCGCGCTCTGTGAAGGGGGTTACGAAGCAGCTTGCCGCGCCGGGTACCCCTGGCGAAATTGCCCGCGGTCCGGGCAGGATCTTCCACGTACCCGAACGACGGTCGGCTACGGTTTGAGCCCTACCGAAGCGTCAGGCACCATCCGCGTGCGCTCGCTCGCCGCGCACCCGTTGGTGCGTGCCCTCGCGGTCATCCTCCTCCTGTTCGTCTTCCTGCTCGGTGTGAACGGGCTGGGCGAAGGCTTCAAGTCGCTCGGTCGCGGTCTGCTCGATTCGTTCTTCGCGGCGACCGAGAACCCCTTCATGGGGCTGATGGTGGGACTGCTCGCCACCACACTGGTGCAGAGCTCGTCGGTGACGACGTCCCTGATTGTGGGGTTTGTGGCAGCCCCCGGAGATCCGCTGCCAGTCGCCAATGCGGTCCCGATGATCATGGGTGCCAACATCGGGACGACCGTCACCAACACGATCGTGGCGTTGGGCCACATGGGACGGCGCGAGGAGTTCCGTCGCGCCTTCTCCGTGGCGACGTGTCACGACTTCTTCAACTACATCGCCGTCGTGCTGCTCCTGCCGCTGGAGATGCTCACCGGATTCCTGCGGCGGGGAGCGACCGAGCTTTCGTCACTCCTGACGGGCTTCAGCGGCATGGAGAAGTACGACAGCCCAATCAAGGGCGTGCTGAAGGCGGCCCTCGAACCGATCACAAATGTCCTTGGCATCGTGTTCCGGTCGGACCGGCTCGCGGCGATCGCGCTCATTCTGTTGAGCGTCGCCCTCATCTTCGCAGCCTTGATGCTGCTCGTGCGCCTGCTGCGACAGACCATGCACAGTCGCGTCGAGCGGATCGTGTCCCGCGGCCTGCACCGCTCGCCCATCTACGCTGTCCTGGTGGGCGTCTTCGTGACCGCGCTGGTCCAGTCGAGCTCCATCACAACCTCCCTCCTCGTCCCGCTGGCGGGAGCTGGACTGCTGACGTTGCACCAGGCGTTTCCGGTCACGATCGGCGCCAACATCGGCACCACGATCACCGCGCTGATGGCTGCACTCGCCGTGACCGGGGAGCACGCGGAAGCCGGCATCATCATCGCGCTGGTGCATCTCCTCTTCAATCTCAGCGCGACGCTGATCATCTTTCCCGTGAGTGCGATCAGAAACGTGCCGCTCGCGGCCGCCACGTGGCTGGCGAACACGGCGGTTCGCTCCCGCGTGTGGGCGCTCACGTATGTCGTCGTCCTGTTCTACCTGGTGCCCGCGCTCTTCGCGGTCGTGAACCACTACCTGGGATAGCTGCGGAGGCGTCTATGCTTCGCGAACTGCTCAGCATTTTCCGCTCCAGCGAACCGCTGGCCGACATGGGTCAGAACTTCGCGGCCATGCTGAGCCTGACTCAACAGATGACACTCCAGGCTGGAGAGATCTTCTTCCGGATGGACGCGACACCGGATGAGCGAACGGCGCTGTTCAAGACGGACGTCAAGGTCAACAAGCTGGAGCGGGCGATCCGCAAGCAGGTGATCGCGCATCTTTCGGTGAGCGGGAACCGCGCCTCGCTCCCCTACTGTCTTCTTCTGGTCAGTCTGGTGAAGGACGTTGAGCGCATTGGCGACTACGCGAAGAACCTGGCCGAGGCGCCCGAGTACTTCGAGGGATCACTGCCGGACGATGCGATCATCGCCGAGTTACGGGAGATCAGGTCGGGAGCGGAGGCCGCCTTTGGCGCGACGTCCACGGTGTTCGAGGCCTCCGATCGCGAACGAGCGCTCGTCCTGATTCGGCAGGGCCGCGACCTCACGCATCGATGTGATCTGCTGGTCGAGCGGATTGCACGCAGTGACTATCAGGCGAGCCTCACGACGGCCACCGTGCTCGGAGCGCGATACTACAAACGGATCGCCGCGCATATCCTCAATGTGCTGTCGAGTGTCGTGATGCCGCTGCACAAGCTGGACTACTACGACGAGTCCGAGCTGGCAGACGACGAGAACGACGGCTGAACGCGGGCCGGAGCGCCCGGGCCCTATCCTGCCTCTTCGTTCAAATCGAGCATCTCCAGGCCACCGGGGTGCATGGTCACCGGTGCATCCTCGCTCAGTGTCGTGATCTTGCGGATGTGCTCCGCGATGCGCAGGGCGCCGCTGTGGACGGCGGTGGCCGAGGCCCGCTGCTCGCGGTCGAGTTTGGGGTCGTTCACGAGCAGGTCGCTTTCGGTCACCACGGACGTGAGGGCGTTGTTGATTTCGTGTCGCACGGCGACAGCGAGCTGCCCGATCGCCGCGGCGCGCTCGGCTCTGACCACGCGGCCGTAGTACTCGTGCAGCTGCTCCGACAGCCATCCCACACTGATGGAGAGCGTGCCGTAGGCGATGTAGATGGGGACGGTAATCCGCCAGTCGTCGGGTGTCAGGTTGAACGCGATCACCGTCTGGATGATCATGAACAGCAACGTGCCGCCCATCAGTGCCGCGACGGCACCGCGAAGGCCGTAGTGGAGCGACAGGAGGAAGGCCGGCACCAGCGTCACCAGCCATACCAGCTCGTCACTCAGTCCCGGATCCTCCGGCAGAACGATCTGCACGAGCACCGGCATGGTGTACGCCCCGGCCGTATACAGCCAGAATCTCGTGGACAGCGGCGGTCGGTGCGCAACGGGCTTCAGGTTCAATCGAGACAAGGATCAGCTCCCTCGGCTGTCGGTCACTGCACGAATGTCGCGCGCGGCGGTGCTTTGCGAAAGCTCCCGTCACTCGATGATGGTGCCATCCCCGGTCAGAATCGCATCGAACTCGACATCCCAGATCCCATGGCGTGGTCCACCGCGCGTGCACCATCGCTCCAGTAGACCCAGCGTCTCTCCGTGGTCCAGGATCCGCTCCAACTCCCGCGTGCGACCGACCGGCTCGCCAGACCCGAGATGGTCTAGGATCTTGTCGAGAATCGCGACGGATTGCGCGTCGCGTCGTCGACTGGCCACGAGCCCACGAGCCAATACTCGCCGCCGAAGTCGGCGCGCGGACGTGTCCGTCGGACCGTGCCCCGTCGGGGCCAGTCGGTCTCGACACGCGCGCCACAACGCGCGCGTCAGTCCGGCCGGCGGTCGGAGCAGGCTCGGTGGACGCGACAGGAGATCTTCGATTCTCAGGTAGCGCTCTCGTACATCGTGGATCTCCCCTGGCGGGTCACCCGCCAGCGCTACGACCTGAGGAATGCTCTGCCCGCCACGGGTCCACCGCACGGCAGCGGCGAGGCACGCAGGACCACGCACCACGGCAATGGAGCTGACACCCGTGGCCGACGAGGTCCGCGTGTTCCGCGAATGGGCGTGCTCTGCACAGAGGAGGCACAGTTGCTCACGGAGTTCCAGCAGCGTGTTGAGCCGTCTGGCCACACCGACGCCACTCGTTTCGGGTACGAGGGTCTCGAGCTGGATGGTCGTCTTCACGGCGATACGCCGCTCCATGCGCAGCCGCCGGTCGAGCGCGATGGGCGGCCGGAGCCAGAACACTCGCGCGCGCCGATGGGCCGAGCCGAGGCGAGCCACTCGACCGACCCGTTGCGCCAGGCGCACTGGTGTCCATGGGAGATCGTAGTGCACAACGACGTCGGCATCCTGCAAGTCGAGCCCCTCGGAGATGAGGTCGGTAGCGATGAGCCTCGCGACCTGACCGGCGGCGGGAGGGCGGTGGGCGCGTCTCGCGTCCGGTGCGAAACGATCCAGGGCGTCGTCCACCGGGATGGGGCCCGTCGCAATACGCGCCTGCCCGGCGCCGACCACCGCGGTTCTCCTCCATCCCAGCCGAAAAGCAAGATCCGTAGCGGTGCTCACCGCCGCCGTGAAGACGATCACACGCGAGTGCCGGTGCGAGCGCAGCAGCCGACTGAGTCGCTCCGCCTTGGGGTTCCGATGTCCGCGATTCGGAAGCAGGCGCAACAGCTCCAAGAGCCTCGCCCGCTCGGCCGAGAGTGCCGTCTCGAGGTCACGGTCGGCCGATACCGTGTCGAGCCACGGAATCTCGAGTTGCAGGTCGTCTCCGGGGCCGAACAGCTGGCGAGACCGGATCCGGGGGAGTCGGACTCCCGCCCGAGCGGCCGTGACGGCCCGGTCGAGATATGCCAGATGACGCCGGAGGGTAACACGCAGGGCTTCGACGGACGAGGCAAGACGGTGGAGCATGTGGACGCGCAGCAGCGGGGCAGCGCCGCTTCCCTCGAACGCGTCGAAGTCGAGTCGCTCGACACGGTCGAGCACATCCTCCAGCAGGGACGGTGCAAGCGGTGGCGGCTTGCCGAGATCGATATCCACGGGATGTGGCAGGCGATGGTGCAGCGAGGGCAGCGACCGCGCGGTCCGGGCGACGCTGAGGACGGCTACGGCGTCCGACAATACGACATGGCTGCGCCTGGTGATCGCCTGCTCGAGCGACGGCACACCGACCGCCGCGAGCCCGTGATCCGGCAGGAACAGCCGCAACAGGTTCACGAGATCGGCGGCGTGGTTGACGACGGGTGTCGCGGTGACCAGGAGGAGCCGCGCACCCACGACGCCGCGCGCCAGTCGATCGTAACGCTGTGTGCTCGGACTGCGAAACCGGTGTGCCTCGTCGACGATCACGAGATTGGCGTCGGGGAGATCCCCTCTGCGGCTCAGGCCCTCGTGCGTGACAATGGCGATCTCGAGGCCGAGGTGGGTTGCGGTACGCCGCCACTGGGAGACGAGCGCAGCAGGCACGACGGCGAGGACCCGACCGTACAGCGAGCCGACGGCGAGGGATACGTAGGTCTTGCCGAGTCCGACCGCGTCGGCGAGCACTGCCCCGTCGAGCACGGAGAGGATGCCCGCGATTCGCTGAGCGGCCGGTCGCTGATGCGGCAGGAGCCATGTCGGAGGCTCCCACGCCTGCAGAATCGGCCCGGTCGCGGCCCGGGCGAGTGCGGGAGAGACATCCGCCGTGTCACAGCGGACGAGCCCGTCGAGCTTCCACGCGCCCGGTTCGCAAACCACGACCAGATCATCGGCGGTGAGCCGACCACAGCTTGCGAAGCTCGCGCCGATCGGTTGGCGAGAGATCCAGGGCCTTCGCGACGGCAGCGTCCGTTTCGGCAAGGGTGACATCGTCGTTCCATTGAGCACGCTCGGTCAGCGCAGCGAGGTCACGGAGACCGGGCTCGCTGGACGGCACGGGGAGTTGGGCGACTACGCTCGCGTTGATGCGACGGTATCCCCCACGCGCCTCGCTGGCGGTCACGGCGGCCAGCGCGGCGAACCAGCTCGAGTTGATGACGGCGGTGATGGCGAGCGCTTTCGCGCGACCACGTACGCACGCGACGTAGCAGCTGTTGAGTGGGATGGCATGGTGTTGGTCGGTGGCGTCGAGCATCACGGCGCGCGGGCGGCGCGCGATATCGGGCCAGACGACTCGGTGCGGGGAGAGCGAGGGTCCGGTCCGGAAGACGGTCCAGTACGGTCCGCCCCGGTAGTCGGCGCGTCGCTCGAGCTTGGCGCGATGTCGCTCGAGATACGCCGCGGCTTGTGCGGGCAGCGTGGGGAGCGGGCGGCCGCGGCGGTCACAGACCCAGAGCATTGCCCGGCTCGCGCGAGCCCGATACGGCTTGATGTCGCGGCCGCGGATGACGGGGCGGACCAGGCCAGGGTCGAGTGGGACCTCCAGCGAACCGAAGCACATGACAAGCAGGCGCCCCTCCGCTCGCACGACGCGTCCGATGAACACGTCGTCGGCTCCCGTCTTGACTCCGAGCTGAGCGGTGGCGATGTCGCGGAGCGGGACGCCGCCTGCCCGGAACCGCTCGAGCGCTCGGCGGCCGAGGTCGGGAACGAGAATCCAGGGCCCTGGATCGCGGAGTGCGGTCTGACGCACACCCGCCGTGGTGTCGAAACCCAGTCGCACGCGGTGATCGTCGGGGGGCGCCGTCTTCGTGACGACGATCGCGAGCGGATAGGTCGTGGCGCCGAAGCGGGCCGCCTGCCGCTCGGGCACACGATGGACGTACTCAACGGTGGTCTCGCGCACCAAGTGGTGTCGCATCGTCTGGCCATACTCGGCCGACAAGACCTTGCTGGGGACGATCAGCGCGACGGCTCCGCCGGAAACCGTGAGTTCGAGAAAGCGCTCCAGAAAGGCGATCGAGAGATCCGGCAAATGGGCGAACCCGGCTCTTCGTTCTGCGCGCCACAGTCGGAAGCGACGAGACAGCGTGTCCCGCAGCGCCGGTGAGAGGCGTTCGGCGCGGACCCAAGGCGGATTGCCGAGCACGAGATGAAAGCCCCCCTGCGCCATCACCTCCGGGACGTGCACCTCGAAGGAAAAGAAGGGCAGCGCTCCGTCGTCCAGGGCACGCTTGGCGGCTGCAAGCGCCGCGACGTCCTGATGCATCTGCCTCAGGCGCCGCCGCTGGCCAGCGGTGAGGACGATCGACCGCCCGAAGAGGTCTCGTCCACGGGCGACCTGCTCGAGGTCGTGCAGCTGCGCCTGCGTCGCACGTCGAGATTCCTCGACGATGGATTGGGCGAGTCGCCGCTCCGCGCGCCGCAGATCCGAGATGGTACGTCGGGTCGCGCGTCCACGGGCGTCGAACACGGAACGCCGCAGTGCCGCCATGTGCGTGACGAGGTCGGCACTCGCGCCTGCGGCACGCCCCAGGCTCATGCGGACCGATCCAATCGGATCCAAGAGTGAGTCCCCCTGGCGCACCACGCCATCGAGGTTGGGTAGTGGCGGGATACGCGCGACGTCGGTCGTCGGATCGTCCGCCACGACGGCGAGCCACAGACGAAGCTCGGCCAGCCGCACGGCGATCGGGTTCACGTCCACGCCGAAGAGATTTTCGCGAAGCACGCGCCGCCTGACCGACCAGGGGTCCAGCGGCTTGTCGGCTTCGACGTGCAGTGTCAGATCGGTGAGGATCTCAAGGGCCCCCAGCAAGAATGCTCCCGACCCGGCGGCCGGGTCGAGGATGCGAAGGGCTCGCAGGGCACGCCGGGCGCGATCACGATCGGAAGCGGTGAGTGGCCCTCCCGCAACGAGCCGACGCACCGATGTCGCGGACATCCCCGCCAAACGGGGGAGCGCCGTGACGAGTGCCGCTCGCACTACCTCATGGACAACGCTCTCGGGCGTGTAGAACGTGCCGGATCGCTGCCGCTCACCGGAGTCCATGAGCCGCTCGAACACCCGTCCCAGCGTGTCGGGAGCAACCGCGTCCACTTCCTCGGCTTCGCGCACGCAGAAGCGATACCGCTCGAAGAGCTGATCGAACGCGTGCGCCCACAGCTCATTGGAGATGTGCAGGTTCTCGAGGCGACGCTCTACCGGGTGGCGATCGAACAGTCCGCCGTTGAGATAGGGGATTGCCCCCGGGGCCAGGGTCTTCGAACGACTGGCGGGGGGACGGTTGAGCGTGCCAAAGAAAAGCGGGTCGAGCACGCGCTGATGGAAGGCGATGCCGTGCGCAAGGCTCTCGTCCAGCCGCCGCCGCAGGTAGTCCGGCTTTCCGTCCAGCCACCCCTTGGCCTGTATGAAGTAGAGGAACAGCACGCGAGTGAGCGTCAGCAGCACTGCCAGGCGCCGGTCTTCCTCCCGATGGCGACGGTCGATCGTCGCCGCCATGCCATCGAGGACCGCGCTGAACGCTCGGAAGAAATGCTCTCCGACCGCCTCGCTAGAGAGCGTGTGCACCACCCGGAGCGCGTGAGCGAGGGCGGTTGCATCACTGCGTGGTCGAATGTCGCGAAGCTGAGCAAGTGCGAACCGGGAGGGATCGTCGAGCCGCATGCGGAGAACCTTCGAGCTGCCAGGCGTGCCCGGCATCGGTGCCGCAAGCGCGAGTTCGCCCGAGCCCAGAGCCACGGCCAGCCCCCGAAGCCCCGAGGAGGAGAGTGCGCGTGCGAGGCGTCTGACCGCATCCCGAGGACTGTCGCTCCGGATCGCCACCACCCGGAAGGCGTGCCACCGTGCGACCACCAACGCCCCACCCGCCCACGGCTCATCGGCCGGGCGATAGCCGAGGTGGACAAACAGGGCGCGTACGTGGGCCAGTGATTGGACGTCGGATAGGGTTTCGGCGAGCATGATCCGGAGGGTGAGACCGAACCATGCTAGGACTCACGGGTGAGCTCCCGGCAGCCAAATCCATGCAGCGCGTCTCAAATCCGTGCGCTGCGGGTGTCCTACTCCAGGATGAGTGCCCGAGCCTGTGGAAGATCGATGTCTCGAGCGATCGGGGGTGGCCATTCCCCGTCGCGCAGAAGGAGCTCCATCATGGCGCGCTCGTTCTGGATGCGCTTCCTGGTGGGAGCGTCGATCAGGCGGCGCCGGACCGCATCGTCGAGCTGCGCCTCATCGAGCCACCGATGCCCGCCGCCCACCGGCTGCCAGAGATCGAGGAACAGGTCTCGCCCGATCCATCGGTCGCCGACGATCTCGGTCNNCCGTGAACGTGCCGTCCTCGAGGTGGAACCGGCCGATGTCGTACCATCGCTCCGGAAAGACGTACCAGACGATAGGCGCCCCCCGTTGCTGAATCACGATCTCCTCGAGGAGGACCGGCGGCCCCTCGTACGGGTCGAGGAGCAGTACTTTGACATCCGGCCGGTCGAGAACCAGCCACTCCCGATAGACGGTGGAAGGCTTCCCGGGACGGCGGTATTCCAACTCGATGCGTCGTGTCATGGCTACCGCTGTGAATCGTCTGGAGCAAGCTACCCGGCAAGACGAGGAGAGAGCCAGGATTGCGGTTGAGGGGAATCGGGCCGCCGGTATATTGCCATCCACCTGCCACAGGATGGCGATGATGCCCTCGTTGTCCGGCCGTGGTGCCTGCCGGCTCGGGATCTGCGTAGCCACGGGAGTCGTGGCCGGCCTGGGATGTAGCAGCGACGAACCCGTGGACCTGCGCTCGGCGATCGAAGCGGAAGTCACGCGGAGCGGGGCGGAGACCGTCGGCCTCTACTTCAAAATCCTGTCCTCGGGTGACTCGGTGTTGCTCGATGCCGACGCGCGAATGCACGCCGCCAGCATGATGAAGGTTCCGGTGATGATCCAGATCTTCCGGGACGCCGAGGCGGGACTGCTGGGCCTGGACGATAGCCTGACGATCACCGCCACGTTCCGCTCGATCGTTGACGGCTCACCTTACGAGCTGAGCGTCCCCGACGATAGCGACACGACGTTGTATCGCCGGATTGGAGAACGGGAATCGATACGGTACCTGATGGACCGGATGATCACGGTATCCAGCAATCTCGCCACCAACATGCTCATCGAACACGTGGGCGCCGAACGGGCGCAACGGACGATGCGCGAGCTGGGCGCGGACTCGATCGCGGTGCTGCGGGGTGTGGAGGATTCCAAGGCATTCGAGGCCGGCCGTAACAACACCACCACGGCTCGCGACCTGGGCATCGTGTTGTCGGCGATCGCCGAGGACCGCGCGGCGAGCACGGCATCATGCCGTGCGATGGTGGAGATTCTCGCCAGGCAGGAGTTCAACGAAGGTATCCCGGCCGGCCTCCCACCGGGAACGCGGGTAGCACACAAGACAGGGTGGATCACCGGGATCCGCCATGATGGCGGGATCGTGTATCCGCCGGACGGCGGAGCCTATGTGCTGGTGGTTCTCACTCGCGGGATCGAAGACGTCGATGTGGCCGATCGGCTGATCGTGGCGATCTCCCGGTTGACCTTCGAGCACGTGACGGGCGGCTAGGCATCGACGAAGGAGAGGCCTGCGGAAACCTCAAGAGGGGGAGCGCTGTGTCGCTCCCCCTCTCTGTTCGTGAGCGCCTATGGCCTCACTGGTGACGCCGGCTCCGCCTGAGGCTCCGGCTGACCTACGTGCAAGAACCGGAATGCCGGTGCCTCGTAGGTCTTGGGCAGGTAATCGGCCGGGATGGTCACCTGGTTGCCGTCCCGCTGCGCTCCGTAGTGCGGCGACATGATCTCCACACCGGCTTCGTTGAACCGATCCTGGATGTTCTGGTGCAGCTCCGAGTACGTCCGCGCCATGATGTTCGGGTTGTCTGTGAGTACGTTCAGCTCGTAGCTCACGTAGAAGTCGTCGAGGCTCGTCTGGAGCACGAACGGCTTGGGCTCCTTCATGAGGCCGGACGTCGCCTCGGCTGCCGACAAGAGCAGCTCGTGAACCTGACGCCAGGGTACGTCGTAGCCGATCGTCACTCCGGTGTGGAGAATCACTCCGCCTTCCTTGGCCGTGGAGCTGTAGTTGATGATGTGACTGGCCAGCACCATGGCGTTGGGCACAGTGATGTCGACGTTCTTGACCGTGCGGATTCTCGTCACGAGCAGGGTCTTCTCGACCACGTCGCCGACCGTGTCGGAGATCTTCACCCGGTCGCCCAGCTGGAACGGCCGCATGTAGGTCATCACGACCCCCGCCACCACGTTCGCGATTGCCGACGACGATCCGAACGAGATCAGCACGCCCAGGAAGACCGAGATTCCCTTGAACGCCGCGGTATCGGACCCCGGCATGTAGGGGTAAATGACGATGGCGGCGAACACGATGACCAGGAACCGAACGATCTTGTACGTCGGCTCCGCCCAATCGACGTGGAAGCTGGGGAGCGCGATAGCGCCCCGCTCGATCCCCACGAACAACAAGTGGATGAACTTGAGGAGGTAGTAGAACACCACCACGATGACCGCGATGGTGAACAGGTTCGGTACGTAGGCGACGAAGTTGGTCCACACCCGACCGAGCGGGTCCAGCACGTAGCTGAACAGGGTGTCGGCCAGCCCGCGCGTCCACGGGAAGAAGCTCAGGACGAGCGGCATGTAGATGTAGAGCACGACGATGACGGCGAAGATCCGCAGCGCCCGCGCGCCGATGAGAATCGCATCGGTCAGCCGGTCGGCCGACAGGACCTCGAGCTTCTGGATCCGCACCGACGGAATCTTGGTGCCGCGCCACGACTCGATGAGGCGGTACAGGGCCGGGAAAAACCGGTTGAGCAGCTTGAAGGCCACGACCAATGCGGCGGTCGTGATCAACGTCAGCAGCACGCCGATGAGGATGCTTCGCAGTGTCGCGCCGCCTTCGCCGCTGCGGATCGCCCCCTCGATCTCTTCCGCGTAGCGTTGCGCCAGTGTGATTCTCGGCACGCCGGCTTCGGCGGCGTCTCGCTCCGTGACGGTCATGACCACCACGTCACCGACCCGGATGTCGGTCACGCCGAGCGTGTCACGCAGCATGAGATCGGTGGCTTTGGCGAGCGGGTCGGCCGCGAGGGCTTCGATCCGCCTGCCGAGCGCGGTGGCACGCTCCTCCGCCGTGAACGGCCCGAGCGTGCCGTACAGTCGGAGCAGCGTGTCGCCGCGGAAGATGACGGGTGATCCTGCGGGAGCGACGACCCCTGCCTGCGTCGTGTCCTCCTGGACCGTCTGTGCCCCGAGCGAGCGCGGCTCGCCAACCAGGACGAGCGCAGCCGCGGCGGCCACGCCCAACCAGGTGGCGCTGCGGCGTCCGAATGATCGTCTCATCGTGATCATGGTGTGACCTTCCCGTCGTTCATCAGAAGCCGAACTGGAAGTTCACCAGCAACTGATGATGATCGACCGCGGTATCTCGCGTATCGACCAAGTAGTTGATCTGGAACTCGGTGACCGAGGTAGGCCACGCGTTGAACCCGAGAATCAGCAGGTCGCTGCGATCCAGCCCGAGGTCGGCCTCGAAGCCGTCGAAGCGGGCCAGGAGTTGCGTCTTCGGAGAAAGCATGTAGCCGACCGTGGTGTGGAACCCCCACGGGCTGCGATCGATGCCGAGGGTCGGTCGCAGCTCGGCGTAGATCAGTTCGCCGGAGAGCAACCACTTGTCCATGGTCAGCCGCACGTCCCCTCCCACGTGGGTCCGCGTCCCGACGAAGTCGGTCACGAAACCGCCTCCGAAAGTGGACCCGTCGTCGTCGCTGTGCGCGACGTTGACACCGACCTCCAGTGCGCGGTCGGGGCCGGCCGAGCCCAGCCTCGGGGTGATGGCAACACGGCCGGCGTACATCAGGTTCTCGTTGTCGTTGCCGTTCGGCCTGGTACCATTGCCGTTGAAGATGCCACCACTCACCGCCACGGTCCGGCTGCGGTCGTTGAATCGGGCCTGCAACCCGATCTGCCGGCCAGGTGCCAGCGCCGTGACGACCTGCGACCGGTTCACGAAGTCGATGCTGGCAGCGGACGTCAGGAACTCACGGCTGAACGGCGCTTTGAACTGCCCGGCATCGAATGCCAGAAGCGGACTCGCACGGTAGGACATTCGGGCGTCGAGGATCGCCGGCGTGCCCGCAAAGTTGGCCTGCAGGAAATACCCGAAGCCCTCGTCCATCTCGCCCTGCAGCAACAGACGGAAATTCGCGATGCTGAACCCATTCTCGGTGGGCAGCGTTCGCTCCACCTGGAAATCTGCCACGGCCTGGAGCAGAACACCGACGCTCAGGTAGTCCTTC
>JABAOD010015707.1_pt1 | contig 14340 bp, 20 predicted proteins | sample 7062151 | NCBI WGS metagenome assembly JABAOD01 (sample SAMN14538626, study PRJNA623070) | marine sediment metagenome | biome: marine biome [ENVO:00000428]; feature: marine pelagic biome [ENVO:01000023]; material: deep marine sediment [ENVO:00002113] | place: India: Gulf of Khambhat ... | reverse complement strand
CCAGCGTGCCGTTGTCACGCAGCGTCGCCAGTGCCTCGTTCACGCAGCCGACCAGCTCGCTGCCCTCGGAGAAGAGCAGCCCGTAGTTGTCGGGCTCCGCAGCGTCGGCACCGAACTGGGCGGCGATGATCGCACCCTCGACCTGGACCGCCGTCACGAAGTACGCCGTGGGCAGGTCGACGACAAGCCCGTCGATCTGGCCCGCCTGCATGGCGGCGACCGCAGCGGCGGTGTCGTCGTAGACCGATGCGCCGGACTCCGTCTGAATGACGTTCTCGACGAAGTCGAAACTCGTCGTCCCGATGGCGACACCGAGGTTGGCGGCCCTCAGGTCGTCGAGCGACGCCGGTGCGGCGAACGCCGAGTCCGGGAACGTGATCAGCGACTGGCGGGTCGTGTAGTACGGGTCGCTGAAGTCGACGACCTCGTCACGCTCCGGGCGGATCGAGTACTGCTGGATGTTGAAGTCCCAGTCCTTGGGCCCGGCGGTGATCGCCTCGTCGAAACCGGTCCGCACGAAGACGACCTGGTCCGCGCTGAAGCCGAGCTCCTCGGCGAGCGCATAGACGAGCGCGCCTTCGAAGCCGGTCCCCGACTCGGGAACGTCGAAGTTGTCGTCACCGACGCCCATCCACGGCGGGAACACCGGCTCGCCGGTGGCCACGGTCAGCTGACCGCCGATGGTGAGTGGCAGGTTCTCCGTGGCGCACGGGTCGGCCATCGTCGTGGTCGTCTCGGCCGCCGTGGTCGTCGTGGTCTCGGGTGCCGCCGTCGTCGTCTCCGGCGCAGCCGTGGTCGTCGTATCCGGCGCTGCAGTCGTGGTGGTGTCGTCGACGGCGTCGTCGCCGCACGCTGCGGCAATCAGCGCCAGCACCGCCAGGAGCAGAACGAACCGGGTCGCCTTCCTGAATCGCATCTAGGTCCCTCCAAAGAGATTGCGGGAACGATAGTGGAGCGGGTCTCGCCGCGAACCGGCCGGCGGCGTCCGCCTAACGTTTCGGCATGGCCGATCCCGTCCGCACCCCGGCAGCTCTCGAGGCGCTCTTCGGTGTCGATCCCGAGGTCCACCTGTACGGGCTCGCCGATCTCGAGAAGCCGTACTGGCCGCGCTCGACGTGGTGGCTGGAAGGGCAGGCCGCCGTGGGTCTGATCCGCTTTCCGGGGACCGACGCCACCACGGCCTACGCCATGTCGCAACGGGCGCCGTGGGCGACGCTCGAGTTGCTCGCCGAGGTCGTGGTCGACATGCCTCCCGGCACGTTCGTCACCGGACCCGTCGGCCTCGCCGCTCGCATCCGTCGCGAACGCACCATCGAAGACTTCGGTCCGCACATCCGGATGATCCACGATCGCCGGAGCGTGGAGCCGGTGCCCGACGTTGCTCCCCTCGACGCGACCGACCTGGACGACCTCGTGACGCTCCACGCCACCGACCCCGGCTCGGCGTTCTTCCTGCCCCACATGCTCGAGAACGGCGAGTTCGTCGGGGCGCGCGTCGACGGCCGCCTCGTCGCCAGCGCCGGCACGCATGTGCTGAGCGATCGCCATGGCGTCGCCGCCATCGGTGCAATCTTGACCGACCCGGAGTTCCGTGGGGTCGGGTGGGGGAGAGCGGTGTCCGAGACCCTCCTGTCGCTGCTGGCGATGCGCTGCCCGGTCATCGGCCTCAACGTCGCCGAGACGAACCGAACCGCCCGCAAGCTGTACGAATCGATCGGGTTCGAGCGCCGATTCACCTACGAGGAGATCGAGCTGCTGTGAGCCGGGGTCGGGCGGGCCGCCGCTAACTTGCCGTCGCCCGGACGCGCAGAGGAGCGCCGTGTTCGAAGGAAGCGAGCTCGATCTCATCGCCTCGGTCGTAGTCGTGCTGGCGGCCGTGGGCTTCCGTGTCGGTGTCGGCCGATGGGTTCGCAGTCACGAGTGGTCGCGACCCGAGGACGGACGGCGCTGGCTGGTACGGCTCAGCACCGGCGGCTTTCTCGTTGCACTGCTGCTGTTGCTCGTCATCTGGGCGGACGAGCTCCGCACGGTCGCCCTGTCGTTCGTCGCTGTCGCGGTGGCGATCGTCATCGCCACCCAGGATTTCATCAGGTCCGTGCAGGGCTCTCTCCTTCGTGCCACCTCATCGAGCTTCACCATCGGGGATCGGGTTCGCATCGGGGACGTGCGTGGTGTGGTCGTCGATCACACGCTGCTCGTGACGACGCTGCTGGAGGTAGGGCCCGGACACGTGCGAACCGGGCGGACGGTCGTGATCCCCAACAACCGACTGCTCACCGAGATCGTCTACAACGAGACCTTCGGGCACGAGTTCATCCTGCATTCGTTCGTGGTGCCGGTGCCCCTCGACAGCTGGGAGAGTGCGCAGGCGGCGCTGCTCGAGGGAGCCCGCGCGGAGTCGGAGCCGTACGTCGAGCTGGCACGGCTCAACATGGAGCGACGAGCGCGCCGCTATTCGCTCCCCATGCCGGCGGTCGAGCCCTTCGTCCTCGTCGGGCCGGCCGCCAAGGACACGATCGACCTGACAGTGCGCGTACCGGTGGCGTCCGGGGACGTGTGGCACGTCGAGGACGCCATCATGCGGCACTGGCTGAAACGACAGAGCCGGGCCTGAGGCCCGGCTCTGGTCCCCCCAACGCGCGTGTTCGGTCCGGCAGGACCGAACACGTTCACGTCACTTCGTGCGGCGTGCCGCGTTCTTCTTCGCCGATTCGGGTCGTTGCGCAACCAGGTTCGGAGCGTTGTAGGCGACGCCTGCGCGGCGCTTGGGAGCGCCGGCATGCGCCTGGCGCACCTTCGTGATGCGCACCGGTCTGCGGGCCGTCATCTGGTTCTCCTTCGCGCCGGCTTGCGGCGCTGCGTGCGCTGCGGCTGACGCTTGGTCTCGCCGTGGCGGGGTTGGTCGTCGTCGTGCCTGATCCGACGGGGGCTCAGACTGATCTGGTCGTCGTCGGAGACGTCGTACTCCCACCAGCGTGATCCGCTGACGGTGGGTGCGAAGCTACGACCCATGCATGAACTCCGGGCGCTCGTCCGCAGTGGCGGCGATCCGCTCCTCGATCCGCCGCAGTGATGCGAGGACCTCGAAGCCGAACCAGATGACGGCGACCACGACTGCGACCGGCCACAACGAGAGCAGCTGGACGGCGATCTCGGTCGGGAGCGAGCCGAATCCGTACGAGAACGGCATACGGCCCATCGACAGAATGAGCAGAGCACCGACGATGATCCCGATGACCAGCGTCCGCCTGCTGTTGACAGTCATTGTGACTGCGTGCTCCTTCTCCCTCTCGCGAGGGGGTTGATGAAGGCAGCAATATATCTTGAGATAAAGCTTTCTGTCAAGAGGAATCTGCGATAGGGTCGAGGCGATGCCGGACTACGTGACACATGTGATGGAGGGTTGGGCCAGGGTGCGGCCCGATCTCGACACGTCGCCACTCGAGGTGACGCTGCGGCTGCAGCGGGCGGGCCAGCTCGTGCAGCAGCGACTCGACGCGGTGGCGGGCTCCGAGCCATCCCTCAGTCACAAAGGGGATCTCGACACGCTCACGGCGCTGCGAAGATCGGACGGCACCGCCAGTCCATCGGAGTTGGCGGCCGTGCTGCGGCTCACGTCCGGTGGCATGACGAATCGGCTGGATCGGCTCGAAGCCGCGGGTCTGATCCGCCGGGCCGTGGCCGACACCGACCGCAGGGCGATCGTCGTGAGCCTCACCCCGGAGGGGGCCCGCGTTGCCGATCAGGCCTTCACGGCGAATCTCTATGAGCAGCGGCAGTTGGTCACCGGGCTCACGCCGCAGGAGCGGGCGGATCTCGCCGCCCTTCTCTCCAAGCTGCTCGTCGATCTCGGCGACGAGTGGCGTTCCTGACCACCCGCCGATGGGGCGGCCATCGCAGCGTGTTCCCCTGGTGTGGTCCCCACGTCCTAGGCCTGGCTCCAGGGCGGGTTAAGCGCACCTCATGTCGGAACCATCCCGGCGTGCGATGCGTCGTACCGTCATGAGACGACTGCTGGTGCCGTTGCTCCTCATCGGAGGCCTCGTGGCCTGCGGGGTGGGTGACGGGCTCGACACGGGAGACACGACGGTGACGACCATTGCTTCGACGACCACGACGATCGCCTTCACGGGCGGCGTTCTGGGCACGGTGACGGCAGGTCCCACCTGCCCCGTACAGCAGAACCCGCCGGATCCGGCGTGCGACAACCGCCCTGTGGCCGATGCCCGCATCATCGTGTTCGACCTCGCCGGGAGAAAGGTGGCGCACACCACCACCAGCGAGGGTGGCATGTTCTCGCTCGGTCTGGCTCCCGGCTCCTACGAGATCGTCGCCGAGCCCGTGGTCGGGCTCATGGGAACTCCGGCTCCGGTGCCGGTGGAGATCTTCGACGACTTCCTCACCATCGATCTCGAGTACGACACCGGGATCAGATGACGGACGGCTGGCGCAGCCGGTAGCGGATCGGCCCCTTCGCGGCATCGGGATCGACGACCTGTCCGCCTTGCAGGATCGCGATGGCCGATGCACGGCTCAGACGCCTGCCCGCTCTGCGGGTGCGCTCCATGAGTTGGCGCCACTCTTCACCACCCATCAGGCGCGCCGCCTCGGACGGGCAGATGGTCGCCGACCGTCCCGAGTGTCGGAGGAGATCGACGATGGCCGCCTCGAGCTCGCGATCGACCCTGTTCGGGCGTTCACCGCGGCACCGCTGCGAGCAGTACTTCACGTCAGCCCAGCTCTTGCGCCACGTCTTGCGCCACGCAAAGGAGCGGCCGCATGTCGCACACGTCTTGGTGGGCCGAGGAGCCGTCATGGGTGCAGCGTATGGCGTTCGCCGCGGCAATCGTTCGGGGGCCGCGGGTACCGTGGAGGACCCGTCGAAAGGCAGCCAGCATGGGTTCCAGCGTCATACCGGCGTTTCGCTATCGCGACGCGCGGGCCGCGATCGACTTCCTGGTCGAGGCGTTCGGCTTCGAACCGAAGCTCGTCGTCGAGGGCGATGACGGGTCGATCGAGCACGCACAGCTCCAGCACGGGACCGGCATGGTGATGTTGGGGAGCATCCGGGACGACGAGTACGGTCGGCTCCTCGCACACGGCGACCGTGTCGTCCCATCGGGCGCGGTCTACGTCGTCGTGCCGGACGTGCATGCGCACGCCGAGCACGCTCGCGCAGCCGGTGCCGAGATCGTGACGGAGCCAGAGGAGCAAGACTACGGCGGCGCCGACTACACGGCCCGTGACCCCGAGGGCGTCATCTGGAGCTTCGGCAGCTACGACCCATGGGCGGATCAGAGCGGGGAATGAACTTCGCGATCTCGGCGTTGTGTTAGCGTTACCCACGCCGCACCGGGTGGAGGCCAGCGTTCTTCGCTTCCCCGGTGATGACACGGCAGCTTCCCTCTCATCCGGTTGAACCGCCTCTTCGGCCGCACTCGGACCTTCTGATCGCGTGATCGGGTTCGGGCGAGACCGAACGATCCCGTGACGAGCGGGCAACCAGGAGATCACTGTATGACGACGACCTTTGCCGACCTCGGCCTGCCCGAGGCACTCGAGCAGTCCCTCGAGAACCTCGGCTTCATCGAACCGTTCCCGATCCAGGCGGCGGCCATCCCCGATGCGCTGGACGGCCTCGACATCTGCGGCATGGCGCCGACCGGATCGGGCAAGACGCTCGGATTCGGTCTGCCGATGCTCGCCAGAGTCGAGGTGGCGGACACCAAGCGTCCCCGGGCGCTCGTGCTCGCCCCGACGCGGGAGCTCGCCGAGCAGATCAAGGCCGAGCTCGCACCGCTCGCCAAGAGCGTCTACCGCAACGTCTTCGCGGTGTACGGGGGCGTGGGCTATCACCCTCAGAAGGCCGCGCTGCGCAAGGGCGTCGACGTGCTCGTCGCCACACCCGGCCGCCTCGAGGACCTGCTCGAGCAGAAGTCGCTCTTCCTCGACGCCGTCGAGATCGTGGTTGTGGACGAGGCCGACCGCATGGCCGACATGGGCTTCCTGCCGGCCGTGCGACGCATCCTCGACCAGACGACGCATGACCGGCAGACATTGCTGTTCTCGGCCACCCTCGACGGCGACATCGCCGTGCTCAGCAGGGACTACCAGCACCAGCCGGTGCGCCACGATGCACCGTCCATCGAGCCGGAGTCCAGCGAGGCGCGCCACCACTTCTGGCTGGTCGATCACCACGATCGCGTGCAGCACACCGCGGAGGTCGTGGCGGCTGCAGGACGCACCATCGTCTTCACCCGCACCCGTCACGGTGCCGATAGAGTCGCCCGCCAGCTGAAGAAGTTCGGCACGTCGGCGGTTGCGATGCACGGCGGCCGTTCCCAGGCGCAGCGCAAGCGTGCCCTCCGTGACTTCGTGTCGGGTCAGGTCGACGCCCTCGTCGCCACGGATGTCGCGGCACGGGGCATTCACGTGGACGACGTGACAACGGTCGTGCACTTCGATCCGGCCAACGATCACAAGGACTACGTGCACCGATCGGGTCGCACTGCCCGGGCCGGGGCGACGGGGACGGTCGTGAGCCTCGTGACCGGAGCCCAGCGCCGTGGCGTGCAGAGGATGCAGCAGGAGCTCGACCTGGTCATGCCGCTGGCGACCGCCGACCCCGCGCGCCTCCATGAAGGCGGACGGCTCATCGGTCGCGCATCCACCACCACCCACGCCGCGAGCCCGGCCTCCGAGCCGGTACAGCGGCGGCGACGCACCCGAGCTGCACGGCCGCAGGATCGCGACGGCGCAACAATCGAGGAGTCCGGCCGACGTTCCCACCGAGTCCCGCGCAATCGTCGCGGTCGCAACGAGGCGACGGCGACGGGGCCGACCGAGTCGGTCTACGTGGCCAACCTCCCGTGGGAAGCCACCGAGGACGAGCTCCAGCGGCTCTTCGCCAAGCACGGTGAGGTCCGCCAGACCACGATCATCCGCAACCGGGCGAATGGGCGCTCGAAGGGCTTCGGTTTCGTCGACATGCCCCGGCCCGCCGCTCGCGTCGCCGTGGGAGCCCTTCACGGAACCCATCTCGGCGGGCGCGAACTCACGGTTCGCGTCGCCAAACCGCGGCGCAACTGACATCGAAAGCAGAACGAACGAATGGGCCGAAGGTCGGCCCGCGAAAGGAGTGTCGCGAATGACGACACGAACCACCTCACGTCCCGCAAACGTGCATCACCTCAGACGGGGCGCCCGCTATCACGTCACCACGAGGCACGCCGCCGCAAGCGGCGAGTACATCGGCATGGAGTCACCATTCGGTGACCGATCGATCCTGCTTCGTGGTGCCGACGGCACCGCCTCGATCGAGCTCGAAGAGCTCGTCTCCATCCACCGGGTCGCCTGACCTCAGCGGCCGGAGCGACCTCCGGCCCGCCCTCCCCGCTTGCCGTGTCCCTTGGAGAAGCGCGGTGCGTTGCGCTCCCTCGTCACTGGCGGCGCTCCCCTCTTCCTACGACGGGGTCGCTTCGGTTCAGCCGGCGGTTTGGTCATCGTTCCTCCCGAGTCCGCCATCAACGGTACGCGCCGGAGCCGTGCGGTGGGGCGGGATCAGTCCCTGGGGAGCAGGGCCAGCTGTCGGCTCTGAGCCACGAAGTGGCCGTCCTCGTCCCACAGCTCGCCGTCTTCCTCGAGAAAGCCACGGGTGATGAATCGTGTTGTGAATGCGCAGCGCAACCACGCATCGGGGTCCGGGCGCTTTCTGATGTGTGTCGTGAGCTCGACGGTGGGTGCCCACGCGATGGGAAGCTCCGTGTTGAAGATCGTCGGTGGGAAGGCGTCGGTGGCCACGATGAGCCCGAGCGTGTCCAGTGGCTGCGCCCGGCGGAACCGGAACCACCCTCGCACCCGCGCCGTCCCGGTGGGTCTCCCCATTGCGAATCTGGAGTCCTCGGGATGGATGCGCAGCTCGACCTGCGTCATGAACGGGGGCGGAAACGCCGGTGTCGGGTCGACCGGGACACATTCGTCGACGGGCGGCAGATCCGGCACCACGGCGCTGACCATCTCGGGTCCCGGGGCATCGGTCAGGTCCGAGAACGCCCCGATGCTCGTCAGCAGCGGACGCCCATCGGCGTTGGTCATCTTGGAGCGGACGGTGGCGAAGCGCCTTCCGGTCTTGATCACCTCGGTGGCGATGGTGACCGGCCCCGGGGTCCCGGGCGAGAGGAAGTGCCCGGTCACGGTGACCGGGTCGGGCCGCCCGCCGGCGGCTGCCGAAGCCCTGGCCACGATCGAGAGCAGGTAGCCACCGTTGGCGGCACCGGCGATGTCCCAGTCGGGCTGGATCTCCGCCCGCCACAGCCCTTCACCCGACGGTTCGATGTGTGTGGCATCGGCGAATTCGCTGAATCTGAAGGTCACGGGGGCAAGCTAGCGGCACCGCCAGTTCGCTTCGGCGGCCTGCGGCTCAATCGGCGGTGACCTTCGCCTCTGGCCGAGACCACCAGACTCGAGCAGCGTGGAGGTGTGGCCACCACACGTGCCGGCTCAGGTCAGCTCGAGCGGTCGCTGTCTCTGCCGCTGCTCGTGCTCTACGGACTCGGTACCACCATCGGAGCCGGCATCTATGCGCTCATCGGCGAGGTGGCCGGTTCCGCAGGCGCCAAGGCGCCGCTTGCGTTCCTCGTTGCCGGCGTTCTCGCAGCGCTGACCGGCTTCGGCTACGCCGAGCTCGCGGGCAGGTATCCGAAGGCGGCAGGTGAAGCCGTCTTCGTCGACCAGGCGTTCGGGATCCAGCAGCTGACGCGAACGACGGGTCTCGCCGTCGCCACCGTCGGTCTCATCGCGGCGGCTGCCATCACCACGGCATTCGCCGGGTATGCCGGTGAACTCGTCGGCGCGCCTCGCTGGCTCGCCATCGTGGGTCTGGTGGCCGTGCTCGGCATCGTCGCCGTCGCCGGTGTCCGTGAATCCGTGCTGTTCGCAGGTCTCATCACCCTCGTGGAGGTCGTTGGTCTGTTGCTCGTGGTCGNNGTCGGCTCGGGGCTCGGAACCGTCGGCTCCGTCTCGGTCGGGGAGATGCTCGGTCCGCCGACGACCACCGCTGTGTGGGCCGGCGTGCTCGGTGGCGGGTTCGTCGCGTTCTTCGCCTTTCTCGGTTTCGAGGACATCGACGCCGTCGCGGAGGAGACGAAACAGGCGTCGAAGACGCTGCCTGCCGCCATCCTCTGGACGCTCGCCATCACCGCCGTGGTCTACGTGGCCGTGGCGGTCGTGGCCGTGTCGTCGCTAGATCCCGAACTCCTGGGTGGATCGGATGCGCCGATGGCGGCACTGTTCGCCGCCAACGGGGGGAACCCGGACGTGCTCGCCGCCATCGGTGGCGTCGCCATGGTCAATGGCGCCCTGGTGCAGATGGTCATGTTCCCGAGGGTGATCTACGGGCTGGCCCGCAACGGGAATCTCCCCGCATGGCTCGGCAACGTCGACGAGCGCACGCACACCCCGATCGTGCCGACCGTCTCGGGTGCCGTGCTCGTCGCCGTGCTCGCCCTCGTTCTCGACATCGGTGCCCTGGCCAGGCTCACGAGTGGCGTGACGCTGAGCGTGTTCGCCCTGGTCAACGTCGCTCTGCTCGTCGTCAAGCGTCGCCATGGGGCCACCGTCGGCTTCCAGGTGCCGGCGATCATCCCTGCTCTCGGTGCGCTTGCTGCACTGGGTGTGTTGCTGGTCGAACTCTTCTGAGGCGTCCGCATCTCGCTTGCAGTCGGCTGCGCACGCCCCCAGTTCGATAGTCTCCCGGGAGCACGGTGAGACGAGGGAGACACCATGGCGATCGACGACTACGTGGCCGGCAACGAGAAGTACGCCGCCGAGTTCGCAGGCGCCCACCTCCCGATCCTGGCCCGCACGAGGACCATCATCGTCAGCTGCGTAGACGCCAGGGTCGACCCGGGGCGCATCTTCGGGCTGGCGCCGGGGGATGCATTCGTGCTCCGCAACGTGGGCGGACGTGTCACTCCGCACATGCTCGCCCAGGTGGCGCTGGTCCAGACCCTCGTCGGTCATCAGCCGGACACCGGTCCGCTCGATGTGGTCGTGGTGCACCACACGGCATGCGGCACGGTGCGGTTCCGGGACGACGACCTGCGGGAGCGCGCTGCCTCTGCGGCGGGCATCGACGAGGCCGAGATCCGGCCGATGATCGTCGGTGATCCGCACGAGTCGGTCGCGGAGGACAAGGCACTCCTCGAAGCAGCGCTCCCGGCGGGCACTGACGTGCACGCCTTCGTCTACGACCTCGCCACGGGTCGGGTCACACAGGTTTGACGGTACCGTCGGCGTTCCGGCCTATGTCGACGGTCCAGCGCGGCAGGAAGAACTGGACGATCGGTCCCACCGCCAGCACGTAGGCCACTGTCCCGACACCGAACGTGCCTCCCATGAGGATGCCGAGCACCAGGACGGTGATCTCGAGGACCGTTCGGGTGAGCCGGATCGACGGTCCCCGTCTGGCGATGCCGGTCATGAGCCCGTCTCGGGGCCCTGGTCCGAGCTGGGCGCCGATGTAGGGACCGGTCGCCCAGCCGATGAGGAAGATCCCGACGGTGAGCAGGACGATCTGCGCCCACACCGCCTCGGCCTCCGGCACCACCTCGACGGTGATGTTGATGACCCAGCCGATGATGACGGCGTTGAGCACGGTTCCGATCCCGTACGGTTCGCGGAGCGGCAGCCACAGCAGCAGCACGACGAACGACACGATGATCGACCAGGTCCCGAACCCCAGCCCGAGCTGCTCCGAGAGACCCTGATGGAGGACGTCCCACGACGGCACGCCGAGCGTCGACTGCGCCATCAGCCCGATCCCGACCCCGAAGAGCACGAGACCGAAGATCAGCTGGGTGAATCGACGCCGCAGATGTGGCGGTCGAACCGGGATGTACCAGGTGTCCGAGGCCCGGGGCGGAACCGCCGACTTCGTCAGCTCGACATTCCTGGCGGTGTGCGCGGCGTGAGGAACGGCATCATCTCCCGCAGCGACTTGCCGACCAGCTCGACCGGGTGCGCCTGCTCGGCGCGGCGTCGAGCGAGCAGATTCGGCGCACCCTCGGCGCTCTCTGCGAGCCACTCCCTGGCGAACTCGCCGTCCTGGATCTCGCGCAGCACCTCTTGCATGGCGGCCCGGGTCTCGCTGGTGACGATGCGCGGCCCACGGGTGTAGTCGCCGTACTCGGCGGTGTCCGAGATCGAGTACCGCATCCAGGACAGCCCGCCCTCGTAGAGCAGATCCACGATCAGCTTGAGCTCGTGCAGCGTCTCGAAGTATGCCGACTCCGGCTGGTAGCCGGCCTCGACCAATGTCGTGTACGCGGTCTTGATCAGCTCCGAGACGCCGCCGCAGAGGATGACCTGCTCGCCGAAGAGGTCGGTCTCGGTCTCCTCCTGGAAGGTGGTCTCGAGCACGCCGGCCCGTCCGCCGCCGATGCCCCACGCGTATGACAGGCCGAGGGCGTGGGCCCTGCCGGTGGCGTCCTGGTGCACGGCGATGAGGCTGGGGACTCCGGAGCCCTCCTCGTAGGTCCGGCGCACGAGGTGGCCGGGCCCCTTGGGGGCGACCATCACCACGTCGACGTCGTCCGGCGGTGTGATCGCGCCGTAGTGGATGTTGAAGCCGTGGGCGAAGAAGAGCGCATCACCCGCTTGCAGGTTCGGTGCGATGTCACGCTCGTAGATGCCCGCCATGTGCTGGTCCGGCACCAGCATCATGATGACGTCTGCCTCTGCCGCCGCCTCTGCGGGTGTCATCACACGCAGCCCGGCCTCGTCGGCCTCCTGGCGAGACGACGACCCCTCGCGGAGCCCGACGCGGACGTCGACACCGGAGTCGAAGAGATTCAGCGAGTGGGCGTGGCCCTGGCTGCCGAAGCCGATGACGGCGACCTTGCGACCCAGGATGATGGTCGGGTCGGCGTCGTTGTCGTAGTAGATCGTGGCCATGGAAGGGTCCTTCAGAGGGTTCGATGTGCGGTCGCACACCATACCGCGTGCCCTATGTGGCGGCGCCTGACGGCCTACTGTTTCGGGGTGGCAGCGACCCCGGCCGAGACCTTCGCCCTCGAGGGCGTCTCCGTGATCCGCAAAGGACGATTCCTGGTTCGCGACGTGGATTGGATCGTGCACGACGACGAGCGGTGGGTCGTCATCGGTCCCAACGGTGCGGGCAAGACGACCCTGCTGCAGGTCGCGAGCACCTACATGACACCGAGCCGGGGCACGATGCGCATCTTCGGACACACTCGCGGCGGCATCGACGTGCGGCCGCTCCGGGAGCAGATCGGGTATGCAGGTGCGGGTCCGGCGGCCATGTTCCATCCCGAGTTCCCGGCACGTGAGATCGTCGTGACGGGTCGTCACGCCGCCTTCGTCGACTCGCGCTGGCACGACTACACCGACGAGGATTGGGATGACGCGGCGGCGATGATGCACCGCCTCGGTGTCGATCATCTCGCCGATCGGATCTACGGAACCCTCTCGGCGGGGGAGAAGCAGCGCGTGGCTCTCGCCCGATCGCTCATGGCGCGTCCCCGCCTGTTGCTGCTCGACGAGGCGACGACGGGACTCGACCTCGGGGCGCGGGAGACGTTGCTGGCGAGCCTCGCCGAACTCGCCGCCGATGCCACGAGCCCGCCGATGGTCATGGTCACCCATCACGTCGAGGAGATCCCCCCGGGGTTCAGCCACGCCCTGCTCGTCGGCGACGGTCGTGTCGTCGCCGCCGGCCCGATCACGTCCACGCTCACGGCGGAGTCGCTCACCTCCGGATTCGGAATACCGCTGGCCCTCGAGACGGTCGACGGCCGGTATCGGGCATGGGCGCCGTGACCGGCCGCATCTGGACGATCGTCGTCGACTGTGCCGATGCCGATCGAGCGGCCGAGTTCTGGTCCGTCCTGCTCGGGGTCGACATCGTCTCGAGGTATCGGCAGTACGTGTTTCTCGGCGAGGTGGCGCCCGGGGTCCGGATGACCCTCCAGGAGGTGCCGGAGGAGAAGGTGGCCAAGTCACGCATCCACTTCGACGTGCGGCCGGACGACCACGATGCGCTGGTCGCAACCGTGGTGCGCCTCGGAGGTTCGGTGCTCGGAAGAGTGGTCGACGACGCCTTCAGCCTCACCGTCGTCGCCGACCCGGACGGCAACGAGTTCTGCATCAACGACCGGCTCTCGGAGACGCTCCTGTCGGATCTCGGTTGACATGTGAGTATTTACTCACATAACATTCGACCATGGATGAGGTGTTCAAGGCGCTCAACGATCCGAGTCGTCGCCTGCTGCTCGATGCGCTCATGGAGCGCGACGGCAGGACGCTCGGCGAGTGTTGCGAGTTGTTGCCGTCGATGACGCGGTTCGGGGTGATGAACCATCTCGCCGTGCTCGAGGAAGCGGGGCTGGTGACGACCCGGCGAGCCGGACGCAGCAAGCTCCACTACCTGAACCCCGTCCCCATCCAGCTGGTCGCCGACCGCTGGATCAGCAAGTTCGCCGCACCGACCGTGGGTGCGATGGCGACCATCAAACGCTCGTTGGAGGAGCAGACGATCATGACCGATGCACCGACGCACGTCTACGAGACCTTCATCGCCGCCCCCGCCAAGGAGGTGTGGGCGGCCATCGTCGACGGCGAGAAGACCGCCAAGTACTACTACGGCACCCGGGTGGAGTCGACGTGGGACGTCGGCTCGCCGATCACCTACTTCGGCCAGGACGGCGGCATCGTGGCGGACGGCGAGATCCTCGCGTACGTCGAGGGAGAGCTGCTCGAGTTGACGTTTCATGCCAGATGGGACCCCGAGATCGAGGCGGAAGGCCCGTGTCGGATGGTGTGGAGAGTCGCCGAGTCGAACGGTTTGACGAAGCTCACGTCCGAGGCATGGGATGTGGTGCCCGGCAGCCGCACCGATCAGGACTTCTCCGGTGGCATGTCCTACATCGTCAGCGGTCTGAAGACGCTCGTGGAGACCGGGCGACCTCTGGCCGGCGGGTGACCGATCGATCCTCTGTTGCACCGTGGCGTCGGGCTATCTTCATCGAGGACGGCCGCAGGCCGGCTGCGGTACCGAAATGAGGAGATCCTGATGGCGGGCAAGTTCGAGTTGTACAAGGACAAGGCTGGGAAGTTCCGTTTCCGGCTCAAGGCCGGCAACGGCCAGGTCATCGCCGTCGGCGAGGCCTATGAGTCGAAAGCAAGCGCCATGAACGGGATCGCATCGATCCGCAAGAACGCCCCGGACGCCAAGCTCGACGACCAGACGTAACACTGTCGGCTGGCTCGCCGCGGCGATCTCTTTCGTCGGCCTCTGGCGCCCAGCCGACGGCTGCCGCTCCG
>JABAOD010013722.1_pt1 | contig 14346 bp, 14 predicted proteins | sample 7062151 | NCBI WGS metagenome assembly JABAOD01 (sample SAMN14538626, study PRJNA623070) | marine sediment metagenome | biome: marine biome [ENVO:00000428]; feature: marine pelagic biome [ENVO:01000023]; material: deep marine sediment [ENVO:00002113] | place: India: Gulf of Khambhat ... | reverse complement strand
GCCAGAAAGCTGTCACTCAAGTTTTCGTCATCGAGGCCGCTCGACGAATGAATCCAGCCGACGCCCACTCTTTCCCCGATGTCGTAGCGCCGGCAGCCTTCGCCGAGCTTTCGAACAATGCCAACCACTTCATGTCCCGGGACAACGGGCAGTCGCGGCGGCGCCGTGCGCCCTTCGATTTCGTCGAGTTCCGTGTGGCAAACACCGCAGACTTTGACAGCGATCAAAATCTCGCCTTGCCCGGGTTCGGGACATTCCAGGTCGGTCAGCTTCAGCGGGGCGGAATTCTTAACGAACTCGGCAACTTCCGAGAGGATCATGGCCCGCATCGGGCACTCCTTTACGCACGCAGTATCAGAGTATATGGTGCTCGCACTTTCCACGGTAAATCAACGTATGGCGCTTTCCAAGTTCCCCCCAACCGTCCTGGCTGCGGTCATCAGTGCATGTGCCAGCGAACCGGTGCTGCTGAACAGCGAGCGCATCGAGAAGCGATTCGGCAGCTACGGTATCGACCTGCTTGCCAGTGAAGCCGGACTGCGGCGTTCCAGCCTTTACAGTATCGAAAACGGCGCGCACATCTGCCGCACTTACGCCGTTGTCCGATTCGCCGACCAGCTCGACGCGCGCTACGGTGAAGAGCATGCCAAGGTGCTGGCGGGGAATTCCATCGGCGCCATTTTTCGCTCGCATGGCTGGGACCTGCACAAGCAGACATTGCAGATAGGCTCGCTGGAACTGCCCTCGGACAATGCCTCGATCGGTCCGCTGATGCACATCGAGGGACCGCGGGAGCTGGCATTGCATGTCTATCAGCTGCTTTTGGTTCGGGACGATCAGGTCTTTGATTACGCGACAATTCTTGAGACACATCATCCCGAGTACCTGTCGGAGGCGGATCTCCATTCGATGTACCAGTACAACACGCCGGACACCGTGTCCCAGGTCGCCTCGCGTGATTACGCGGCGCTTGCCCTCGGAAACAGCCGATAGCTGCGACGCGCGGCAACGGCCAGTAATTAAGCGCCGGTTCAGCTTCGTGTGCCTACAATTAGCCTCAACATCGGAAGGTCCGTCAGGTAAAGTGGACCAGGAGGCACCATGAACAGACAAGACAATGCCAATTTACGGTCGGTAAGCCAGCTACTGGCGCTGCTGGCATTGCTGCCCGCTGCTGTTCTGGCGCAGGTGCCCGTGGACGATAATGGCAAAGCCTTCAGCAGCTACGAAATCGAACGGGACACGCCGGCCACCGGCAACGAGGAAATTCCGCTGCTGTCGACGGTTGACCTCGAGGAACTGGTCGGGCCCATAGCGCTGTATCCGGACGACCTGCTGGCGATCGTATTGCCGGCATCTGCTTATCCGTTGCAGATAATCGAGGCCGCACGCTTCCTGGAAGACCTCAAGAAGAATCCTGCTCTCAAGCCAGATCCGGAATGGGACGATTCCATCGTCGCGCTGCTCAATTACCCCGAGGTCATTGAAATGCTCAATGACGATATCGACTGGACCTGGCGACTTGGGGAGGCTGTCGTCGCGCAGCAGGCGGACGTCGTAGCGACTATCGAGGCGTTCCGGGACCGCGCCTACGCGGCCGGTAACCTGAAGAGCGACGACTATCAGAACGTCACCTATGAGGACGGCGTCATCGAAATCACCCCGGTATCCGAGGATGTCATTTACGTTCCGTATTACGAGCCTGATCGCGTTGTCGTCTATCAGCCTCGCCCGGTCTACTACTACTATCCGCGCGCCTATCCGGTTTACTACTATCCCTATTCATCGGCGCATCGATTTACCAATGACTGGTTCTGGGGCCTGACGACGACCTTCCGGATGGGCTGGTATTCGGACAGTCTGAACGTGTTTCATCATAGCTATCACGGACATCCGTTTTATGGCCGGCAGTATCGAGATCGCTGGTGGTACCGACGCCCGACGATCAACACCCACAATGTGATTTACATAGGCGGCAACACCGATATCACCGTCAATCGTTATTACGGCGGCGATCGCTGGCAGCCGCGCCACGACCGTCGTGAATACGTGCGTGAGCGTCGGTTCACCCGTAACCGGACCGAGCAACGGTTACAGCGGCGGCACCCGGATGGCAACATTCCCCGGCCTGCGTTCCGTGACAGTTCACAACGCATGGAGACGCGGCGTCAGACTGCCGATCTCCGCGAGCAGCGAGTGCGGGAGCCGCGTGAAAGAATAACGTTCCGGCAGCGTCCTGCGACTCCCTACACTCACCGCCGTGAGATCGCGACGGAACGCCGCAGTAGCAGGTCGGAACAGCGTGAACGGCACCATGATCGCCGCGCTCCGACGGCTCGCAACAGCGTAAGCCGGCGACAGCCGATAGCGTCGGTACGTCGCGAGGCGGAAACGCGACAGGCCGGGTCCGCGAGAGCCGCGGTCACGCCGCGGCGCGCCGAGACACCGAGGAAGCATGTGCGTGTCGCTCCGGCCGTCCGGCAGGAGCCCGCCACGCGTCGCACGGAAAGGCACAAGAGAGCCGCGCCCAGGTCCGCGCCCGCCAAGCGGAAGGCTCCTGTGCGTCAGTCGCAAAGAAAATCCGGCGCACCCTCCGGCAGGCGCGCCAACAGGCATTCAACGAGTATTCACTGACCAGCTAACGCTAACAGGCCCAGCGCCGGGGCGATATCAGCCGTGTGACTCCGATTCGCCGTGACATTCGGGAAGGCCCGCCGGGATCCGGCACTCGAAGCAGGCGCCCTCGTCGTCGGGATTCGTCAATTCAATGCTTCCACCGTGAGCACGCGCGNNAAGATAAAGGCCCATGCCGGTGCCACCCGTGCCGCGAGTGCGTGATGGATCGACGCGATAAAACGGCTCGCCGATATGCCGGGCCTGTTCGCGGGACATGCCGGGGCCATTATCCCGAACACGCAGAACAAGCTGTTGATCCTCCACGCACGTCGTCAATTCGACCCGGCCTTCGTCCTCGGGAATGTATCGCATTGCATTGGCGACCAGGTTTTTCAGCAGCAGCGTGATTCGTGCCTCGTCGACGTGGACACGGGATGCCTCGCCCACATGCGTAACGGTGATGCGATTTTGATCGCGCGCGAAAAAGTCGTCGATCAGCTCATCGACGAGCTCGTTTATATTGACAGTTGTGCGGTTCAGCTTGACGTGCCGCGTGCTCAGCCTTTCGGCCTCGAGGAGGGAAACGACAATCTTTTCCATCTCCTCGACTTCAGGTTTCAATGTCTCGCGATCGGCGTCACTGTCAATAAACTCCAGCGCGAGGCGCATTCGTGACAGCGGAGTCCGCAATTCGTGACTGATCCCGAGCAGCAGTGCCCTTTTCGCGTCCAGCATGTGTTCGACGTCGTCCGCCAGCTTGTTGATATCGCCGGCCAGGTCGCCCAGCTCGTCATGACGGATGTTGCGAATACGATGATTAAAATTGCCACGACCGATCTGTTCGGCCCCCATTCGCACTGCCTGGATGGGTTTGAACAGCCAGCTGACCGCAGCGTAACCGATCATCAGGTAAAACAGGCCAAGCCCGATAATGATCAGCATCAGGTCCGGGCCCGAGCTTACGTCGGCAATGCGCGGTGTTGCGACGACTATGTCGTAGCCGTCCTGCTCGATTTTCAGGAAACGGTGGCGATCCGCCACTGCGAATTCGAGCCCCTGCAGCTCATCGACCCAGGCATCGGGATCGTTACTGAATCTCGGGCTGCGACCGAAGTCGAGCGATTCCAGTCGAGGAAAGTTCGGATCTGAAGCCCAGTCAATTTCAGGACCGAGGATTCGGATATCGACGGGCACGCGACGCGTAATGGCCAGCGCCCGGCCGATATCAGGCGGTGAACCGATATCCTCCTTCACGTAGTTAACGTGCAGCGACAGATGCCCGCTGATCAGTCCGCGAATTTCATCACTGTTATAGACCCACCGCAGCGCGGTAAATGAGCCGTAAACGAACAGCAGCGCCAGCACGACGAAAATGACGAGCAACCTGAACGACAGGGAGCGCGACAGGGATTCAAGCATCCGTGGCCGGTACGCCGACGAACGAGTAACCGCGGCCCCAAATGGTCTGGATGAAACGGGGCGGCTTGACAGAGTCTCCGAGCTTGCCGCGCAGGCGGCTGATCATAATGTCAACGGATCGCGTCAGGATGGCTGCGTCGATACCGCGAAGTTCGCTGAGTATGTCGTCGCGGGACAATTTCTTGCCGTGGCGGCGCGCGAGTATGAGCAGCAGTTCGAACTCCATCGACGTCAGATCGACCGTCTTGCCGTCAACTTCGACGACACGCGCATCCGGCTCGATCGTGAGACCGTCGAACACCAGCTTGCCGCCGCTGTGGCCGCCGGAATCCGCCCGTCTCAACGTCGCCTGCACGCGCGCCACCAGCTCCCGCGGCTCGAACGGCTTGCCGATGTAGTCGTCGGCGCCGAGTTCGAGGCCGGACACTCGATCGATGACGTCGCCGCGCGCCGTGAGCATGATGATGGGAATGTTGCTGGACTTGCGCACTTCGCGGCAAATCTCGAAGCCGTCCTTGCCCGGCAGCATGACATCCAGAAGCAGCAGATCAGGATCCTCGCGGTTGAGCAGCCGAAGACCACTGTCCGCATCTCCGGCGCAAACGAGGTTTATTCCGAACCGCTTGAAGTACGCCTGCAGCAGATCCGAGTGCTTCTTGTCATCATCGATGATCAATACCTTGCTCATGCTTCGATCATAACCCGACACCCGCTCACAATGTCAGTGGAGAATGAGTCGATGAAACAATTCGAAACATCCGGTTACGACGCCGTCTTTACGGCTATCCGTCGGCCAGGCTCTCCAGAGCGCTGGTCACGTGCGCACGCACGCGCTCGGCTATCGGTGCCTCGAGAAATCGTCTTAACTCGGCTTCATCATGTGTGGTCTGGTAGGCAAACCGGAACAGGTCGAGTACAGAGACGCTGCCCTCCTCGGTCTCGATGACCGTAACCGGATCGCCGCTGCTCAACAGGCCGGGATTCAACACGCGAAAGTAAATGCCGGGACGCTCTGCGCGTCGAAAAGCCAGACCGAATTCCGTATCCGCCATCGCGGCCGCCAGCGTGCCGCACGGGATGCGCGCCGATGTCGCTTCGAGCAGTACATCGCCTATCAGCAACCTGTCACCGACAAACAAATTCTCTGGTAATCCGCTGACCGTCAGGTTTTCGCCGAAAATTCCCGGCGGAAAATCCCGTTCGGTCCGTGACATCCACCAGTCGTAGTCCTCTGACCGATAGACATAGACCGCCTGGTCCGGCCCGCCATGATGAAGGGTATCGACGACGGCATCGCCCTCCAGACCGTCCGAGGTGATCTCGACAGCGCCGGCAACCGGCCTCTTCCTGATACCGGTCTCGTGTGACTTGCCCGCGTGCAGCAGCGTTTCGGCGCGGCCGACGTTGATGCTGACGATACGGATGGCTTCTCTCAACGGGATTCGGGCTCGCGATACGTGGATGGGGTTGTCGTGGATGGGTGAACGCCGATTATACCGACATGCGCCCGTCGCGAACGGAGAGCCTGCGACAAGAAAAAATGCGTTACATTTTGATTACAATTCCGTTATAATGTAACGCATGGCTAAAACCAAGATTTCCACGCTCAATTTGCGGATCGAACCCGCCATCAAGGCGGCCGTTCGCGAAGCCGCAGATCGGGAACATCGTAGCGTGGCCAACATGGTCGAGGTCCTGATTCGCCGCCATTGCGACGCGGCGGGCATTCCGCTCGACAATCGAGATTCACCCACTCCGAGGAAGTCCAATGGATGAACGTATGTTGAAGGCCATGGTTGCCGCCGGCGCGATAAAGAACATCAATATCATCGCTCGCGGTGCGCGGTTTCACATCGAGGCCAAGACGCCCAACGGGCCGATAACGGCCGAAACCCGCCAGGGTAAGGTGCGGACCTGGGCGACGCTGGACGCGGCCGCTAGATGGGTACGCGCGCTCGGGATCGGCGCCGCACGAATCAGCCTCGCACACTGGCAGCCCGGGCAACGCGAATTGTCCGTTTAGGTCAGTCCGGCCTCGGCGACCCGGAGGGCCAGTCCGCGCCGAGCGGAAACGGCCTCTCATTGGAATTGAACGTGAGGTAGCGAATGATCTGGTAAATGTAAGTGGCCAGGCTCTGTCCCACCTGCCGGATTTCCTGATTCACGTCACCGGTAAACAGCAGCCACAGAAACCCAAAAATCACGACAAACGTTCCTACAAAGCTTGCGATGCTGACGAGGACACAACAAATCACCATGAACAGCAGCCGCGTCCAGGTTGCTTTTGACTTGAGGTTCTGCTCAATCGAGCTGCTCCGCTGGCTACCGTTGTCGGCTGCGTCGCCTGCCCGCGCCTTTTGATCAGTCACTTCAGTTTCTCCGACGGCGTTGTATGCGCGCTTCACTGCGCTCGAAATGGGCTATTGTTACAATGTTCTTCGTTTGTAACCAGATCAAATTTAATGAACGCGCAGAAAATAACCGCACTGACGGCTGTATTCTTTCTGACCACCGCTTGTTCGCAAGCGCCTGTCGAGCCGACCGCAGCCGTTCCCGAGGATCTTGACAGCGCCGCGCGTCGCCTGGCGCACTCGAGCCTTATCGTCGACACACACATCGACGTGCCCTACCGCTTAGAGAAATCGCCCGCGGACATATCGGTCGCGACCGAAGACGGCGACTTCGACTATCCTCGCGCCGTGACCGGCGGGCTCAATGTGGCGTTCATGTCGATCTACACGGCGGCCGAACTCGAGGCCGAGGGCAGATCCAAAGACGCAGCGGAAGCGCTGATCGACCTGGTCGAGGCATTTGTCGCAGCCGCGCCGGAGAAATTTGCCATTGCACTCAGTGTCGCCGACGTCCGCCGGCATTTTGATGCCGGCCTGCTGTCGTTGCCGATGGGCATGGAAAACGGCTCGCCGATNNCACAGTCTCTCCAACCACATTTCCGATTCATCCTACGACGACAACCGGCAGTGGAATGGCCTCAGTGAATTCGGCGTCGAGGTGATTCGTGAAATGAATCGCCTTGGCATCATGGTCGACGTCAGCCATGTCAGCGATGAGGCGTTCTGGCAGATCATGGATATCAGCGCCGTGCCGGTCATCGCATCGCACTCGTCGGCGCGCCATTTTACACCCGGCTTCGAGCGCAATATGAGCGACGATATGATCAGGGCTCTTGCCGAGAACGGCGGTGTCATTCAAATAAATTTCGGCTCGGGATTCATCGTCGAACGTACGCGAAGGTATTACTCCGAGCGATCGGAGGATCGCGAGCGATACGCTCTCGAGCATCCCGAATTGAGCGAGACGGAGCTTGAAGAAAAGCACACGGCTCAATTCGAAGTTGACAATGGGCCGCTGCCACTGGCTTCGCTGAGCGAAGTGCTTGACCACTTCGATCACGTGGTGACAATAGCGGGCGTGAATCATGTGGGTATCGGATCCGACTACGACGGCGTCGGTGACTCGCTGCCCGAGGGGCTCAAGGACGTATCCAGCTATCCCAACCTGGTGAAAGGCCTGCTTCAGCGCGGCTACAGCGAGCACGATATCGAAAAAATTCTCGGTGAAAACCTGCTGCGCGTATGGCGTGAGGTCGAGGATTACGCCGCAGCAATGCAGCGCTCGGCCGGGTTATAACGGCCAGACGAGCAGGATCATCGGCACGGAGACGACGACGATCAGGATCTCCAGCGGCAGGCCCATGCGCCAGTAATCGCCGAACTGGTAGCCGCCCGGGCCCATGATCAGCGTGTTGTTCTTGTGGCCGATCGGCGTCAGGAACGCGCAGGATGCGGCGACGGCAACCGCCATCAGGAAAGGGTCGGGATTCACGCCCAGCCGCGACGCGATTTCTAACGCGATCGGCGCGGCAATGACCGCCGTCGCCGTATTGTTCATGACGTCCGACAACGTCATCGTCACGACGATCAGCAGCGTCAAGACGAACACCGGCGACATTCCGGCGGACAGGTCGACGATTCCGCCGGCGATCAGGGCCGTGCCGCCCGTCGATTGCAGCGCACCGCCGATTGGGATCATCGAACCGAGGAGCACGATGACAGGCCATTCGATTGAGTTGTAGACGTCGCGAATCGGCACAATGTTGAGGAGAACATATAGCGCCACGACACAACCGAGCGCAATCGGCAGGTAAACCAGCCCGAAGCTCGCCACCAGGATCGCGGCACCGAACAGTCCGACTGCGAGCCACACCTTGTCTCGCTGCACGACGCGCTGACCCCGATCTGCGAGCGGCAGCAACCCGAGCCGTGTCGTGACGTCCGCAAGGCGATCCTCGCCGCCCAGCAGCAACAAGACGTCACCGGCACGCAATTCCAGCTTGCGCAGGTTTTCCCGGAAGCGCTGGCCCTGCCGGGACACGCCGACCAGCGCGATACGATAGCGATACAGCAGCTTCACCGAGACGGCCGAGCGGCCGGCCAGGCGCGACGATTCCTGAACGACCACCTCGCTCAAGACGAGATCCTGATCTTTCAGGTAGCCTTCGCCTTTGCCGACATACTCGAGCTTCATCGCACCGATGGCATCCTCCAGGCTGTCCGGACTCGCTTCTATTACCAGGATGTCTCCCGCGCGGATCTCGGCCACGCGTGCCAGCCCCGGGAGACGCCGGCCACGTCGGGTAAGACCGACGATGTCGACGTCGCTTTTCTCAGCCAGCTCGTCGAGATCGCGAATTCGCTTGCCGATGATCTCCGCACCTTCCGGTACGCGGACTTCGGCGATGTAGTTTGCAAGATCAAACAGGTTGGTCGCACTGGCCGATGAGTGCCGGTCTTTGGGCAGTAGGCGCCAGCCGATCAATGCAACGTAGGCGACGCCAACCGCTGCACACGCGAGTCCGACCGGCGCAAAATCGAACATTCGGTACGGTTCCCCGAGCGCGTCACCGCGAAACTCGCCGATGACGATATTCGGCGGCGTGCCGATCAGCGTGATCATGCCGCCGAGGATCGAGGCAAACGACAGCGGCATCAGCGACAGCGACGGGCTGCGGCCGGCTTTCCTGGCCGCCTGCATGTCGACCGGCATCAGCAGCGCCAGCGCCGCGACGTTGTTCATCAATGCCGACAGCCCGGCTGCCAGGCCGGACATCATCGAGATATGCGTGGGCAGTTTTCGCGAAGAGTCCACGAGGAAACGTGCGACCATTTCTATCGCGCCGGAATTGGACAATCCGCGGCTGACGATCAGCACCAGCGCAATGATGACGGTCGCAGGATGGCCAAAGCCCGAGAACGCTTTATCGGCCGGGACGAGACCGGCTAACAGGGCGAGCAGCAACGCAACGAACGCGACCAGGTCGTAGCGCCAGCGGCCCCAGATCAGGAACACGAAAACAAAAAACAGCAGAGAAAAAAGCAGGATCTGGTCTGTCGTCACGCAACACCTGGCGGTCGGGCAAGTCAAAGCATCAGGTCGGAGTATACTCCGCGAGTTTCTCTATTTCGTTCCGGATGCCGTATGCCCATCGTCCTCGGCTTGATCGTGGTGCTCGTGCTGGTCTTTGGCCCCGGCATCTGGGTGCAGCGTGTTTTGTCCCGCTACAGTCGACCGGAAAATCGATATGGCGGCACCGGCGCCGAGCTGGCACGCCATTTGCTCGACGCGCATGGCCTCGACACGGTCAAAGTGGAAGCGACGGAATCCGGCGATCACTACGATCCGGAGGAGAAGGCCGTGCGCCTCACGCCGGACAAGTTCAGCGGTCGCTCCCTGACCGCAATCACCGTCGCCGCACACGAAGTCGGACACGCGCTGCAGGACCACAATCGCTACCCTCCCCTGCGCTGGCGTACGCGGCTTGTGAAAGCGACGCGCGGCGTCGAGCGTATCGGCGCCGGCGTGCTTATCCTTTCGCCTTTCCTGGGCATCGCGACACGACTGCCGTCCCTGGGCCTGATCACATTCGCTGCCGGACTGATGACGCTCGGCACTGCTGCCCTCGTGCACCTGGTGACGCTGCCGACCGAGTTTGACGCGAGTTTCGGTCGCGCGCTGCCGCTGCTCGACGAGCATCGAATTCTGAAAAAAGTCGACCGGCCGCATGCGCGCCGGCTGCTGACCGCGGCTGCGCTGACCTACGTTTCCGCCTCGCTGATGAGTCTCCTGAATATCGCCCGCTGGATGGCCATTCTGCGACGCTGAATAAGCGGCCTAAGCGCTTGATTTCAGAAAGCAGAGTCCCATATCGCCCCGCAGGGACGAATGATGGGCTTTTTGACTGGTTTAGGGGCCCGGGCGCTGCTATCATCCGCGCCCGAAAGGCCGTCCTGACCGCAAATTAGTGCCGCACGCGCTGCCCGGAGGCAGCTGGCAGGACCGGCACGGATTACGTGCACCCACCTCGCCTTATTGCCGGGTTCTCGACTCCAGGAAGGCTTCGAGAGCGCCTCGGCGTATGGCAGCAGCAGCGAGATGGGTGCCAGCAAACGACTACAGAGCTGAATGAACGAAATGAAAGACTTAAACGTATATCGCAACATCGGCATTTTCGCCCACGTCGACGCCGGCAAGACGACGACGACCGAGCGCATCCTGAAGCTGACGGGCAAGATCCACCGCACCGGTGAGGTCCACGACGGCGAGGCGACGACCGACTTCATGGAGCAGGAGCAGGAGCGCGGCATCACGATCCAGTCCGCCGCGACCAGCTGCGTCTGGAACGACCACCGGCTGAACATCATCGACACCCCGGGCCACGTGGACTTCACGATCGAAGTCTATCGCTCGCTGAAGGTCCTCGACGGCGGCGTCGGCGTATTCTGCGGCTCGGGCGGCGTCGAGCCGCAGTCGGAGACGAACTGGCGCTACGCCAACGAATCCAAGGTGTCGCGAATTATCTTCGTCAACAAGCTGGACCGCATTGGCGCTGACTTCTATAGCGTCGTCAAGCAGGTCAAGGACGTGCTGGGCGCGCATCCGCTGGTCATGGTGTTGCCGATTGGCGTTGAAGACAACTTCACCGGAATCGTCGATCTGCTCGAGCGCAAGGCCTGGATCTGGAGCGACTCGACGAATCCTGAGTCCTACGAAATTACCGACGTGCCGGAGGATATGCAGGACCTCGTCGAGGAATGGCGCGAGAAACTCGTCGAGACCGCCGTCGAGCAGGACGATGATCTGCTGGAGCAGTATCTCGAAGGCAATGAGCCATCGATCGCCGACCTGAAGCGCTGCATTCGCAAGGGCACGATCAACCTGGACTTCTTCCCGACCTACTGCGGTTCTGCTTTTAAAAACAAAGGGATACAGAATGTTCTTAATGCAGTAGTTGACTTTCTGCCGAACCCGACCGAGGTCAAGCCGCAGCCCGAGATGGACCTCGAAGGCCACGAGACGGGCAAATTTGCCGAAGTCGATCCGAACAGGCCGCTGCGCGCGCTGGCCTTCAAGATCATGGACGACCGCTACGGCGCGCTGACCTTCACGCGCATCTACTCGGGCAAGCTCAGGAAGGGCGACAACGTGCTGAACACGTTTACCGGCAAGACCGAGCGCATCGGCCGCATCGTGGAAATGCATGCGGACTCGCGTGAGGAGCTGGAAATGGCACAGGCCGGCGACATCGTCGCCCTGCTCGGCATGAAGAATACGCGGACCGGGCATACACTGGCCGACGCAAACGACCCCGCTACGCTCGAGCCGATGGTGTTTCCGGATCCGGTGATTTCCGTTGCCATCACGCCGAAAGACAAGGCCGGTACCGAAAAAATGGGCGTTGCGCTCAACAAGATGGTGCAGGAAGACCCGTCGTTCCAGGTCGCCACGGACGAGGACTCGGGCGAGACGCTGATCAAGGGCATGGGTGAGCTGCACCTGGACATCAAGGTGGACATCCTGCGGCGCACTCACAAGGTCGACGTGGAAATGGGCAAGCCCCAGGTGGCGTACCGCGAGACGATCACGCAGATGGTCGAGGATTCCTACACGCACAAGAAGCAGTCGGGCGGCTCCGGTCAGTACGGCAAGATCGACTATCGAATCGAGCCGGCCGAGAAAAATGCTGGCTACGAGTTCGAGTCGCTGGTCACCGGCGGCAACGTGCCGCGCGAGTACTGGGGCGCGATCGAGAAGGCGTTCGAAGGCTGTATGAAAGAAGGCACGCTGGCAGGCTACCCGTTGCTCGACGTCAAGTTCACGCTACTGGACGGCGGCTTCCACGCAGTCGACTCCTCGGCACTGGCATTCGAAATCGCGACACGCGCCGCGTATCGCCAGACGGTCCCTAAAGCATCGCCGCAGCTGCTCGAGCCCATCATGAAGGTCGACGTGTTCACGCCGGAGGACAACGTCGGCGACGTCATCGGCGACCTCAACCGCCGTCGCGGCATGATCAAATCGCAGGATGCCGGGGTAACCGGCGTTCGTGTCAAAGCGGATGCACCGCTCGCCGACATGTTTGGCTACATCGGACACCTGCGCACGCTCACGTCGGGTCGCGGCCAGTTTTCGATGGAGTTCTCGCACTACGCGCCGTGCCCGCAAAACGTCGCCGACGAGGTCATCAAGGAGGCGCAGGAGCGCAAAGCCAAAGCGTAGGTGCTTCCCAGCCCCGAATGCTTTGATCGCGGCTGGAAGCCGCTCCCACGGTAATTGAATTTTCAGACGGGCCCTCGAGGGCCCGTTTTTTTTAGGCCACCAGCCGTTCGCGACGCCCTGATCGAAACGCATCGAAACTGAAAATGAGCACCGCAGCCCATATGCAGACGAAACAGATCATGTGCGCCGTTGTCAGCAGTTCGCCGTAATAAACGCCGGTCCCGAATTGCAGCGTCGGTGCGAGAAACTGCATGAATCCAATCGTTGTCAAAGGCAGGCGACGCGCAGCCAGCGTGAACATCAGCAGCGGCAAAGCCGTGATCGGCCCGGCCATCACCAACCAGAAGGTCAACACAGGATCGCTGCCTCCTATTGCGGCCTGGCCGTTGGCACCCAGCCAGATGAGCCAGCCCAGCGCGAATGGCATCAGTAACGAGGTCTCGATGAACAGGCCGGGCATGCCGCCGATGACGACTTTCTTGCGAATCGTGGCATACACGGTAAATGTCAGCGCCAGCAACAGAGCAACCCACGGCACAGCGCCGCCGCTGACCGTCAGGATGACGACTCCGGCCGCAGCCAGAACCACGGCAAGCAGCTGCAGGCGCCTGAGACGCTCACCAAAATAGACAACGCCAACGAGCATGTTCGTCAACGGGTTGATGTAGTAGCCCAGGCTGGTTTCGAAGATGCGTTCGTCGTGAATGGCCCAGATATAGATGAACCAGTTCAAAGCAATGAACAGTGCGGCCACGGCGAGCCAGCCGAGCATGATGCGGTGCGTCAGTGCCCGCCTGATCTCGGGCCACTGCCGCCGCGCCGTCAGGATGATCGCACCAAACGGGATCGCCCATATGACTCTGTGCGTCAGCACCTCGAGCGCATCGACCGAACCAACAGCCTTGAAGTAGACGGGCAAAAAGCCCCAGATCAGGTAGGCCAGCAACGCAGCGGCGAAACCGTCGCGAACATCGTTATTGCGTTCGTGCATACAAATGACCTGGATTTCCGCATGCCCGGTCCAGACAGGCGGCACAAAAAGCCATTTTGACCGGTTTCGACAGTAAATTCAGTCATTTATTAACAAATATCCGGCAGCCTCAATCCGGCCGTCAAATGCTGCTGGTGTGTCGATTTTGTGACATTTCTCGCTGAATTAGAGGATGTTTCGCCGCAAACTGCAGTCTTTAGAGCACTCCCTGCGCGCGAAGCACGGAAAAATCGCTGGAAAGCTATGTACGCACCTCAACTTGGTCTGGAAAAGAAGCCGTTTCCCTTGCTTCCGGCAGGTCCCGAGGTGTTCATCAGTCCGCAGGCGGCGACACTGATTACGAAGATTCGCCCGGCATGTGCCGAAAACGACGCGATCGTGACCGTCAGCGGCCCCCGCGGTGTCGGCAAAACCACGCTCGTCAAGCGGGCGCTCAGCGCGACGGGACTCCCGCGGCAGACGGTGACGATTGACGGTGAACCGCTGCAAGCCGACGAGGTGCTGGAATCGCTGCTGACGCTATTCGGAATTGAAGAATTGCCGGACGGCAGAGACGCGCAGCTGGCAGCCTGGCAGAAAAAACTGAGTGAGCTCAAGGAATCGAATGTTCACGTTTTCATCGTAATTGAAAACGCGCAGGCCACGGGCGCGGATGTGATCGAAGAACTTGCCAACCTGAGCGCTGCAGAAGGCGAAACAGCGATTGGTGCTCGCATGGTCATCATGGGGGACGAAAATCTCGGCGA
>JABAOD010012822.1_pt2 | contig 14373 bp, 17 predicted proteins | sample 7062151 | NCBI WGS metagenome assembly JABAOD01 (sample SAMN14538626, study PRJNA623070) | marine sediment metagenome | biome: marine biome [ENVO:00000428]; feature: marine pelagic biome [ENVO:01000023]; material: deep marine sediment [ENVO:00002113] | place: India: Gulf of Khambhat ... | reverse complement strand
CCCCGCCGTCGGAACTGCCCGCCATGAAGAGATTCAGCGGCGCTCCGGCCCGTGTTGCCACGCGCAGCAACGTAGAAATCGCACAGGATTTCCTGGACCTCGCCTTCCAGATGGAGAGCGGCCACAAGCTGCGCTCCCTGACCCGGTTTGACACAGACACAATCAGCCTGCGCGTGTTGGGCCAACAACCCGCAACCTTGCAGTCTGACCTGACCTTTTGGACCGTTTACGCAACGAGGCGCGGATCAATATTCAGCAAGTACCGTTCGACAGCTCTGCCAATATCACGATTGAAGTGGTCAGCAGCAAACAGATCAAACGCGCCATTCCGGGTGCCGCCTGCCTTGTCATTCCGAACGTCGAAAACTGGCAGGACTTCCAGAAGAACCGGCGCAAGGCCGGCTATGCGTGGAGTCGCCTGCAAAGCCGCGAGAAAATGGCCATTTTCCTGCCCGGCGATGACAGCCCGCAAGAGGTGCGCGATTGCCTGCACGAGGAAATCGCCCAAGCGCTCGGTCCGGTCAACGACCTTTATCGCCTCCAAGACAGCGTGTTCAACGACGACAACATTCACACGGTCCTGACCAATTTCGACATGCTGATCCTGCGGGCCTATTACGCCCCGGAATTGTGGAATGGCATGACGCGGGACGAGGCGGCTTCCCGATTGCCTCGTGTTCTCGCACGGCTCAATCCGGGTGGTCAGGGGTACAGCGGCGTTCCGCTCGACGACAGTCCGCGCAGTTGGATCGACGCGATCGAAACCGCGCTAGGTTCTGGCGGGTCATCGCAGGTACGGTCAGCACGCAAGGCATTGACGATCGCGCAGGACGAAGGCTGGCGTGACGGGCGACAGGGCTTCAGCCTGTTCGTCGAAGGTCGGTCCCAGATAGGTCGGGATAACGATCTGGCAGTTAAGAGGCTGCTGCAGTCAGAGGAAGCCTATCGCCGACTGGGTCGATCAGACCTACAGGCGGCGCATGTGAACCTGCATCTGGCAGCTTTCTCACTTTCTGTCGGCCAGAACGATGTCGTCTTGGACCGTATTGACCATTATCTCCGCGTCGTCGCCGGCAGCCAGAACGCCTCGCTCTATGCCAAGATGCTGATGCTGAAGGCCGAAGCGTTGGAACGTCTGGGACGTGACGCTGAGGCACGCTCGGTTCGGCTCGACAGCATTGCATGGGCGCGATATGGCTTCGGCTCAGAACGTAACATCCGCGCAGAGCTGCGCGACATCGCCGCTATCGGCAAAGGGGGTCAGTCATGATCGTCATCGCAGGGGTCATTCTTGGGGCCATCTGGGGAGCCATGCTGGCAAAGCGCCGCGGTGGCAAACGGCTGGATATGATCCAGTATGCTGCGGGATATGGCATTCTCTTTGGGATCGCTGGCCTGTTCCTGACCATCGCGGTCGAAAAGATGCTTTAAGTCGATGTTCCTGCGCTTCTTCGAAATTTTGCGCGAGACGGGAGTTCCAGTTTCCTTGCGCGAATTTCTCAGTTTCCTTGAGATCCTGAAGCGCGGATTGGCGACCTATGACATCGAGGGCTTCTACTATCTCGCCCGTGTGTCGATGGTGAAGGACGAGCGCCATCTGGATCGCTTCGATCAGGCCTTTGCCAAGACTTTCAAAGGCTTGGAAACGATCGACCTGCAAGACATGGTCGAGGCCCTTGATCTGCCTGAAGACTGGCTGCGCAAGATGGCCGAAAAGCACATGACTCCGGAGGAAATGGCCGAGATCGAGGCGCTTGGCGGGTTCGATAAGCTGATGGAGACGCTCAAAGAGCGCCTCAAGGAACAACAGGGGCGTCACCAGGGCGGGAACAAGTGGATAGGTACTGCTGGAACATCACCGTTCGGGGCCTATGGCTATAACCCCGAAGGTGTGCGTATCGGCCAGAAAGAAAGCCGCCACCAGCGGGCCGTGAAAGTCTGGGACAAACGAGAGTTCCGCAATCTCGACGACACGGTCGAACTGGGCACCCGCAACATCAAGGTCGCCATGAAGCGCCTGCGCAAATGGGCACGCGACGGGGCGCATGAAGAGCTAGACCTTGATGAAACCATCAAGGCGACCGCCGACCACGGCTATCTGGACGTGAAAACGCGACCAGAGAAACGCAACGCTGTGAAAGTGCTGATGTTCCTTGATGTGGGTGGCTCGATGGACCCGCATATCAAGATGGTCGAGGAACTGTTTTCTGCCGCGAAGACAGAGTTCAAACACCTCGAATATTACTACTTTCACAATTGCCTCTATAACGGCGTCTGGCGCGATAATGTCCGCCGGTGGGACCAGCAAACTCCGACCGCCGAGGTGCTGCGGACCTATGGCTCCGACTACAAATGCATCTTCGTGGGCGACGCCAGCATGTCGCCCTATGAAATCTTCGCGCCCGGCGGCGCGAATGAATTCTGGAACGAAGAACCCGGTGAAATCTGGCTTCAACGTGCGCGGCAGCAGTGGCCGCATCATGTCTGGCTAAATCCTGTGCCCGAGCGCCATTGGCAGTACACACAGTCAGTCCAGATGATCCGCGATATCTTTGAGGACCGCATGGTTCCCCTGACACTCGAAGGAATCGAGCGCGGGATGAAGGAGCTGGGGCGCTAGATGACCGCTCTCGCCTACCTCTGGAAAAAACACAAGGGCGCCTTGATCGCTCTGGTGCTAGCACTTGCGGTCGCGCTGTTCTTCGCCATCAAGCTCGTAATGCAGTGGATTTATTGGTCCGATCCGGCTCACCGTGATCAGGTGATCGAGGGCTGGATGTCACCGGGCTACGTCTCCCATTCCTATGACGTCCCACACGAAGTTATCCGCTCCGCCCTGCCTGCAGGTTTTGAACACGGCAGGAGACTTTCACTCGACCGTATCGCTGAGGAAAGCGACAAAGACGTGAAGGCAATCATCGACGACCTATATACGGCTATACAGGCGGAAAGAGCCAAAGGTGACTGACAGCCTGCTTTCCATGATTTCGAACTACGGGGTCTGGGTGCTGGGCATCAGCATTTTCTTTTCCTGCATCGCCATCCCAATCCCCACATCTGTGATGTTGCTTGTGGCTGGAGGTTTCGTCGCGGGTGGAGATCTTGTGCTGGCGCAGACTCTGGCGGTCGCTTCGATCGGCGCGATTTGCGGCGATCAGGCGGCATACCTTGTTGGGCGGTACGGTGGCAAACCGTTGTTGGAGCGGTTCAGCCGCGCCCCGCAGCGACGCAAACTTGTCGGAAAAGCCACGGCCTTTCTTCACGAACGGGGTTTCTGGGCCGTTTTCTTCAGCCGTTGGCTGGTCGCCCCTCTTGGGCCCTACGTAAACCTTGCAGGTGGTGCGAGCGGGTTGAATCATCGGCAATTTTCGCTTGGCTCAATCAGCGGAGAATTAGTCTGGGTGTTCGGCTATATCGGACTGGGCTTTGCCTTTTCCAGCAGCATCTCTCTGATTTCTGACGTGCTGAGCAATGCGACGGGGTTTCTGGCCGCAGTTTGCGTTGTGGTAGCTCTGGTTTTCTGGCTGCGCGCCGCGGTACGACAGCGACCAAATGCGAAAAGCTGAATTGCCCTTCTGCCACCCCGCCCCCATATTCACCCTATGTTGAAGCTCACTCCAATCCTTCTGGCCATTCTCTACGGCTTTGTGATGTACCGGTTCTCCGCCTGGCGCACAGAGCGAGAGCTGGATGCGCAATCGACCGAGCTGGCCGATCCGCTTCTGAAAGTTCTGACCGACCAGATGGCGCGCGCCTTGGATCTGGAGCGCATCAGGGTTCATATTTACGAGGTCGAACCGGTCAACGGGCTGGCCGCTCCCGATGGCCGTATCTTCATCACGCGTGGGTTTTTCAACAAGTACCGCGCGGGTGAGGTCACGGCTGACGAACTGGCGTCTGTCATTGCGCATGAGTTGGGCCATGTGGCCCTTGGACATACGCGCCGCCGGATGATTGATTTCTCGGGGCAAAATGCACTGCGGACAGCGCTCGGCATGATCCTGTCTCGCCTTCTACCCGGCTTCGGAGTCTATGTCGCCAATTTCCTGACGACCCTTCTGGCCGCCCGTCTGTCACGCGGCGACGAGTACGAAGCCGACGCCTATGCCTCGGCCCTTCTGGTCAAGGCAGGAATCGGGACTGGCCCTCAGAAGTCGCTGTTCACCAAGCTCGAAGCCTTAACCAGTCAGCGTGGTGGCGCTGTACCAGCTTGGCTGATGAGCCACCCGAAAACCGGCGAGCGCATTCAGGCCATCGAAAAGCTTGAAGCAAAGTGGAACGTGCCTGCGACTTAGGACGCCAAGGCTTTTCCCAAACGCGGCAATCGGGCTTTCTTTAGAAGTTTCCGCAAGTCCCATGGCTGGCCGGATAGGCGTTCGGCCTCGGCGTGCACGCGGGCAACGGCAGCGGCGACCTTTTCCGGTTCCTGTTGCCAAAAGGTAAAGAGGAAATGATCCGGTCCGTCCCGGTCCAGCCCTTCTTCGGCCAAGGTGTTGCGTGGAAAATCCTGCGCGTTGAACGTTACCAGAATATCCGCTGATCCTGCGATCGCTGCGGCCAGAACGTGAATGTCATGTTCGTCCGGAAGCCAAAGCCGCGCCAAGTCGGACTCGTTCGGTTTTACTTCCGCTGCCGGCCAATTCGCCCGAAGCAAAGCGATCTCCGCTCGCGCTTGCGGCTCTCCTTCCGGCCCAAGTTTTCTTGCGGCCCGAGCCCATTCCTCCAGAATACGCGGCGACCAGAGCGGCGTGAACAGCCCCTCCTTTGCGACGCTCAGCAAGACTTCTCGGGTGACGGTGGGATAGAGGACACAGGCGTCCAGAAGCGCCTTCATGGCAGCAACCGATAGAACAATGCCTTTAGGTATCCGCTTTCCGCAAGTTGCGGCATCAAGGGGTGATCCGGTCCGGCAAAGCCAGTGTGGATCAATTGCGACGCACGCCCCGCCCGTCCGATCCCCCGGTTACAGGCCGTGCGAAATTTGGCCAGATCGGCTGCATGCGAACAGGAACACAAAACCAGATAGCCCTCGGGCCGGACAAGTGGTGCGGCCATCCTGGCGATCCGCTCATAGGCGCGAAGACCGGCGTCCAACGCCTTTTTGTTCGGTGCAAAGGCAGGAGGGTCGCAGATGACGAGGTCAAAAGTTTCACCCTCTTCCACCAGCGCTTCGAGCGTTTTGAATGCGTCGCCTTTCCGAGTGGAAAAACGATCACTAGCCCCCATCGCCTCCGCTCCCTTCTCCGCCAGGTCCAGCGCGGCGGCGGAGCCGTCAACGGCGGTGGCATGGCTGGCCCCTCCCGCAAGGCTCGCGAGTGAAAACCCGCCGACGTGAGAAAACACGTCCAACACGCGTGCCCCGTTTGACAGCCGGGCAGCGAAGGCGTGGTTGGGGCGTTGGTCATAGAACAAGCCGGTTTTTTGCCCACCGATCAGATCAGCCATATAGGTTGCCCCATTCATTGGAACCGGGATCGGCCCTTCGACCGCCCCGGTCAGGATCGTCGTCTCTTCGTCCAGCCCCTCCAGTGTGCGGGCGCGACCGGTCGCGTTCTTGATGACACAACTCGCGCCAGTGACCGAGCTTGCCGCTGCGGCCAGCGGTTCAATCAATTGATCCGCCCATGCGGCATTCGGTTGGATGACCAACGTATCGCCAAACCGGTCGATGATTACACCGGGAAGCCCGTCAGCCTCGGCGTGGATCAAGCGATAAAACGGAGCTTCAAACAGCCGTTCACGCATGTCCAAAGCTCGGGTTAGCCGCGTCGTGAACCATGCTTCATCAATCACCGCGTCAGGGTCGCGGTCCAATACCCGCGCGATAATCTTCGACTTCGGGTTCACACCAACCAGCGCAATTGGCGACCTGTCGGCATCCTCGAGCACCGCGATGGTCCCCGGCTCCAGCGCTTTGGTCCGGCGATCCGTCACGGCCTCGTTTGCATAGACCCATGGCGCCCCCCGGCGCAGTGGGCGGCTGTCGGTCTTTGGACGAAGGCGGATGACGGGGCGAGCTTGATCGGTCATAATGAGTTCCTAGAGACTTCAACGATTGGGCAAAAGACCCAATCGCCGGGAAATGCCTGCACCCAGCCTAATCATCCATGTTGCCCTTGCGGTGTTAGCGCTAACGTGCTAGGTGACGCCCAAGCAAATGATCGGAGAGCTCCCGTGCCACTGAACAGCACCATCGCCACCGTTACTGAGAATATTATCCGCCGTTCCGAGGTCACTCGGCGCAGCTATCTGGATCAGATGGATGCGCTGGCAACGGCCGGTCCGGCCCGCGGACATCTGAGTTGTTCAAACCTAGCCCATGCCTATGCGGCGATGGGAGATGACAAGCCAACACTGGTGGCCGACCGCGCCCCGAACCTTGGTATTGTTACGGCTTACAATGACATGCTCTCTGCGCACCAGCCGTTCGAAGCCTACCCCGCGATGATCAAAGAGGCCGCCCGAGAGTCCGGTGCAACCGCCCAGGTCGCAGGAGGAGTTCCAGCCATGTGCGACGGGGTTACGCAAGGCCAGGTGGGTATGGAATTGTCGCTATTCTCGCGCGACACAATTGCCATGGCCGCCGCAATCGCACTGAGCCACAACACATTCGACGCGGCAATCTTCCTTGGAGTTTGCGATAAGATCGTGCCGGGACTTGTCATGGCCACCGCCAGCTTCGGCCATATCCCCGCCGTCTATCTGCCCGCAGGCCCAATGCCGAGCGGCCTGCCCAACGACGAGAAAGCTAAAGTCCGCAACCAGTTCGCCGCCGGTGAAGTCGGTCGTGACAAGCTGATGGAGGCCGAGATGGCCTCCTACCACGGGCCCGGCACCTGCACCTTCTACGGCACCGCCAACACCAACCAGATGCTGATGGAGTTCATGGGGCTNNCAAATACGCCCCTTCGCGATGCGCTGACCGTCGCTGGCGCCAAACGCGCGCTCGAGATCACTGCGCTCGGCAACGACTTCCGCCCCGCATCGCAAATTCTGGACGAGAAGGCCTTTGTCAACGGGCTGGTTGGTCTGATGGCAACCGGCGGCTCAACCAACCTTGTGCTGCACATGCCCGCAATGGCGCGGGCCGCTGGCATCATTCTGGACATCGACGACTTCGCGCAACTCTCTGAAGTCACCCCGTTGATGGCCAAGGTCTATCCCAACGGTCTTGCCGACGTGAACCATTTCCACGCCGCCGGCGGTCTGGGCTACATGATCGGCGAATTGCTGAACGCGGGCCTGCTGCACGACGATACAACGACCATCGCAGGCAAGGGTTTGGAGGATTACACAAAGGAACCGAAACTGGTGGATGGTGATTTGCTTTGGGCAGACGGCGCAGCAGAGTCGCTGAACAACAAGATTCTACGCCCCGCAACCGATCCGTTCCAGCCTACCGGCGGCTTGCAAAGCCTCGACGGCAATATCGGGCGCGCCGTGATCAAGGTCTCTGCTGTCGCTGAAGAACGTCGTGTGATCGAAGCCAAGGCCAGGGTTTTCCACGACCAAGAGTCTGTCAAGGAGGCCTTCAAGGCCGGTGAATTCACTGAAGACACCATCGTTGTTGTTCGCTTCCAAGGGCCGAAATCCAACGGCATGCCAGAACTGCACGGGCTGACACCGTCGCTGAGCGTGCTACAGGATAGAGGCTTGAAAGTGGCGCTTGTCACCGACGGACGCATGTCCGGTGCTTCTGGCAAGGTCCCCGCCGCAATTCACCTGTGCCCCGAAGCTGCCAACGGCGGTCCGATCGCCAAAATCCGCGATGGCGATCTGCTTCGCCTTGACGCCGTCGCTGGTCAGTTAGAAAACCTGACTGAAGGTTTTGAAAATCGCGAACCGGTTGTCGCCGACCTGAGCGCTAATCAATCCGGTCTGGGGCGCGAACTGTTCCAGGCCTTCCGCCAAAACGTCAGCACCGCGGTAGACGGTGCAAGCCCCATTGTCTGAGGAGACACCTATGACACCGCAAGAAGCCAGCACCTTAACCGCGCGTACCTGTCAGCTCGCCCCGGTTGTTCCCGTTCTGGTCGTTGAGGATGTCGCGCATGCCCGGCCGTTGGCCGAAGCTCTGGTCGAAGGCGGTTTGCCGGCACTGGAGGTTACCCTGCGCACCCCCGTGGCATTGGATGTCATCCGCGAGATGGCCAAGGTCGAAGGTGGCGTTGTCGGGGCTGGCACCCTGCTCACACCCGAGGACGTGGCCAACGCCAAGGCCGCCGGCGCTCAGTTCGGCGTCTCTCCAGGCGCGACCGACCGCCTGCTGGACGCCTGCGAGGCCCACGACCTGCCCACCCTGCCCGGCGCAGCGACTGCTTCCGAGGCCATGCGTCTTCTGGAGCGAGGCTATACCTCTTTGAAGTTCTTCCCGGCCGAGGCCGCCGGAGGTGTGCCAATGTTGAAATCCATCGGCTCGCCCATCCCTCAGGTAAAGTTCTGCCCGACCGGGGGCGTCAGCCTGAAAAACGCGCCGGAGTATCTGGCGCTGTCGAACACCATGTGTGTTGGTGGCTCTTGGGTTGCCCCTAAGAAACTCGTGGATGCAGAAGATTGGAAGGCAATCACCGAGCTCGCAGCAGAAGCTGCGGCGCTGACTGCGTGATAGAGCTCAGCGGCCCTCGTATTTCGCGGGCCGCTTTTGCAGGAAGGCCATCACGCCCTCGATGAAATCGTGGGTCTTGCCCATCTTCCCCTGATATCGGGCTTCGAGCGTCAATTGCTCGTCCAAGGTGTTATCAAAGCTCTTGCGCAGCGCCTTTTTCACACGGTTGTAGGCCAGCGTCGGCCCTTCGGCGAGTTGGGCCGCGCGGCTTTTCCAATGCTGATCGAAATCTTCATCGGCGACCGCTTCCCAGATCATGCCCCAGTCGCTGGCTTGTGCGGCCGAAATTGGTTCCGCGAACAATGCCGCGCCCATCGCCTTGGCAACGCCCATCTGGCGGGGAAGCCAGTAGGTGCCGCCCGCATCCGGGATTAGTCCGATCCGTGTAAAGGCTTGCAGGAAAACGGCGCTCTCTGCAGCGATGACAATATCAGCGGCAAGTGCGAGGTTCGCCCCTGCCCCGGCCGCCGCCCCGTTTACTGCGGCTATAGTCGGGATCTCGCAGTCGTAGATCGCCTTAAGCATGGGTTCGTATTCGTCCCGCAAAGTCCGTTCCAAGTCCAGGCTGGCCGCATTACCGCCATCCGCGAGGTCCTGCCCAGAACAAAAGGACTTGCCAGCGCCGGTTATAACCAGAACACGGGCATTCCGCTCGGCTCGTTGTACCGCGTCGTGAATTTCCGCCCGCATTTGCGTGTTCAGCGCGTTCATCACGTCGGGACGGTTCAGGGTCAGAACTGCCACGTCATCTGCGACTGAAAGCTGGATCATCTGATAGTTCATGGCGGTCTCCGCTGCGTATCCTGAAACCGAAACATAATGGCTCTTCGCAACATGAAAAGCGAAACGCGGGGTCACTCGTCCATGATTTCTTTCAGGCGGGCCTTTTCTTCGTCACTGAGGGCCTCGGCGACCTGCGTTGCGTTTCGGCGCGAACGGACATAGAGCACGCCCCCCAGCCCCGCGATCAGAAGAACAATTGGCCCTGTCGCCCAAAGCAGCAGGTTGGCGCCGCCCGTGGTGGGTTTCAGAAGAACGTATTCACCATAGCGATCAACGATGAAGTCGATTGCTTCCTCATCCGTATCCCCCGCGACAAGCCGCTCACGCACGAGAAGGCGTAGGTCCTTGGCCAAATCCGCGTTCGATTCGTCGATGCTCTCGTTTCGGCAGACAAGGCAACGCAGACCCTTTGACAGCTCCCTTGCGCGCTCTTCCAACTTTGGATCTTCCAGTACTTCATTGGGTTCGACCGCGAGGACGGGGGTGGCCAGCAGGCACAGGATCAGGATCAGACGTTTCATTCGGCAGGCATTCCTTGCGGCAGTTTCGCAGCCCCGGCGGCCACGCGATAACGGCGGTCAGACAGGCTGAGGATACCGCCGAGCGCCATAACGATGGTTCCCAGCCAGATCCAGTTTGCCAAGGGTTTGATATATGTTCGGACGGCCCAGCTTCCGTCATTCTGCCGGTCACCCATGGCAACATAGACATCCCGCAGGAAACCATTGTCGATGCCAGCTTCCGTCGTTGGCATACCTGCGACAGGATAGACGCGTTTCTCAGGAGTAAGCTCTGCGATCTCTTTACCGTCTTGGATCAGGGTGAGGAACGCGGTCGTCGAGAAATAGTTCGGGCCACGCAACTCCTTCACGTCGTCCAACCGAAGATCATATCCGGCGACGCTAAAAGTCTCTCCAATGGCGGCCACACGGACGTCTTCGACCTCCCACGCCATCAGCCCGGCAATGCCCAGAATCGTAATCCCAAACCCCGAATGCGCTACCGATTTTCCCCAATCAGCGCGGGGCAGACGCCACAGACGGGCAAAGCTGCCCCTGCGTCCGGTTCGGCTCCACAAATCAACCACAGCCCCTACAACAAGCCATGTTCCAAGGAATACTCCCACGGGGCCAAGCGCGGTCTTGCCGGTTTGCATCGCCCAAGCCAGCGCGGCTAAGGCCAAGGCAAGCACAAAAGCCCATTTGAGCTGCCTCAGCACCCGACCAAGGCGTCCTCGTTTCCAAGGCGTGATCGCCCCGATCGGCAGGATCAGTGCAAGAGCCACCATGAACGGTGTGAAGGCGGTGTTGAAGAACGGCGGGCCGACCGACAGCTTCCGGTCCATGAAAAGCTCGGCCACCAATGGCCAGACAGTTCCCACGAACACCACCAGACAGGACACGGCCAGCAGGATGTTGTTGGCCACCAGCATGGTTTCGCGACTGACCACCCCAAACACTCCCTTCGCCTGCATAACACTGGCACGCGCGGTGAATAGCGTGAGCGCGCCGCCCATGAAAAACGCGAGGATAAACAGGATGAACATCCCTCGCTCGGGATCGTTGGCAAATGCGTGAACTGAGGTAATAACGCCAGAACGCACGATAAATGTGCCAATCAGCGAGAAACCAAAGGCGGTGATCGCCAGCAGGATGGTCCAGCTTTTCAACGCCTCACGCTTCTCGACCACGATGGCCGAATGCAGCAAGGCAGCAGCGATCAGCCAAGGCATGAAAGAAGCATTTTCGACCGGGTCCCAGAACCAGAAGCCTCCCCAGCCAAGCTCGTAATAGGCCCACCAACTGCCAAGACCGATCCCGATCGACAAGAAAAGCCAGGCCGCGAGGGTCCACGGGCGCACCCACCGGCCCCACGCTGCGTCCACACGTCCCTCCAACAGGGCGGCGACGGCGAAGGAAAAGCAGATCGAAAGCCCGACGTATCCGAGATAGAGGAACGGCGGATGGAAGGCCAAACCGGGGTCCTGCAACAGCGGGTTCAGGTCCTGACCGTCGAATGGCGGCTGCATCATTCGCTCGAATGGGTTCGAGGTGAACAAAACGAAGGCAAAGAACGCCACGGCAATCGAGGACTGAACGCCCAAAACACGGGCACGAAGGCTTGGCGGCAAGTTGCCACCGAACCATGCGGCCATCGCACCGAAGAGAGTCAGAATCAGAACCCAAAGAAGCATCGAGCCCTCGTGGTTCCCCCAAACCCCTGAAATCTTGTACAAAAGCGGCTTTGCTGTATGCGAGTTCAACACCACTAGGCGAAGCGAGAAATCGGATGTGACAAAGGCATATGTCAGCGCCGCAAAGGATGCCGCAGTCAGAATGAACTGGGCAGTGGCGGCCGGTTCTGCCACGGCCATCCAACTGCGCCAGCCTTTGTGGGCGCCAATCAGCGGAACAACCGTCTGCACGATAGCAACGGAAAAGGCGAGGATTAGGGCAAAATGGCCGAGTTCTGTAATCATGGCGCGGACTTTAGGGCGTCCGAACGCCAAGGCCAATGCATCAATTTGCTCCACCCCATTCAGAGGCAGCAATTTTGCGTGAACTCGCCCCTTAGGGCGCGAATTGCAGAGCAGTCAACAGGGCACCCGTAGACAGGATGGAGAGATGCAACAACTCATCTCGATGTCGCGATCGAACCAAATCCGCGCAGGCCACCGATGTCAGTCCGGATAGGAGCGCGATAGTCAGAAGGGTCATTGGCTCGCCCTCCAGTCTTCCAACGCCGGGTTTGGACCGGTTTGAAAAGTTGCAGCGCTTTCAAGGGCATCCAAGGCTCGGATATTGTCGCTGACAGTCTGGGTTCGCCCCAGGCTTTCGGCGATAGAGCGCTGAAACTCCTGCCCTTTCGCTTGATGGCGCGCTCCAAAATAGAAACTGATGATTGCCCCTAAAAGCCACCACAAAGGTTCGGGTACCAGAGCAATCCCCTGCATCCGGGCCGAGAACCAGACCGGGTCAACCATCGCCGCAACGAATAATCCGATAGTGCCAAAGGCCATCGCGGGGCGAGGTAACCGGTTCAGACCGTCGACGGCGCGATCAAACAGCGACACTTTAGGCTGCGCAAACTCTGCCGCGAACTGCCCAAGCGCGGCCTGCTGCCAAGTCAGCGCCCTCTCGGCCCCTGCATCCGCATTCTCAAGAAAGACTTCGGCGGTTTCCTTGACCACGTTGCGGCCTCCCCCGAAAAGCAATGTGAACAGTCCGTCGATCATCCCCATGCTGCAACCCTCGAGGTGTGTTGCGCATCGGACAAATGATACTTGGGCGAGATGAACTCTTCGGCCCGTCTTATCCAGCCACCCTTTGAACCGTTTCGGCGGCGGGCATATTTACGACTGGCTGGGCGACGATCAGCTAAGGCATAGTAATAATTTCGCCGGGCAATCCCATAGGCATCACTCAAGTAGTCCTCGGCATTATTCGCGGCCCGGCGCGCGGCCTCGATTGTCTGTGGACCAATCACACTGTCAACATCAACGTCATAGCCCATATCGTTGAGAAGGCGTTGTAAAATGCGAACTGCGTTGGCACCGGCGTTGACGTACATGTCGAAAACTGACGCATGCAACACCACCGGAAGCGCGTCGATACGAGGCTTCCTGAAATAGTCTCTCAGAAAGATCTCTTCCGCCTGCTCCCGGCTCAACCGACGGACATCTGTGGCGTCAATCCTACCATTGCCATCCAGATCCAGGCCAAGTCGGCGCATCGTGTGAATGGTCACACCGAATTTCGTGGCTCCGCCCGGATCGTCGGGGTCGTTCACATAGCCACCCTCTCGAGCGACAATCTGTCTGGCAATTTCATGGACCTTGGTCATCCTGTCCCCACCGTTTGCTTTCGGATGGAGACAGGCTGGGCTTCAGTTGGTTAACCGAGCCTTTATCACTCGCCCGCGTGTTGATAGACGCCTTGCTCTTTTAGCGCATCGACGACCTCTTTCGGCATGTAGGTTTCATCATGTTTCGCAAGAATTTCAGAGGCTTCGAAGACACCGTTAATGTAACGGCCCGTGCCAACCATACCCTGATTTTCCTCGAACAGATCAGGAAGAATGCCGGTGTAGCTTACGGGCACCTCGGCCCCGCCATCAGTCACCACAAAGCGAACGGTTTCCCCCTGCCCACGCTGCAGTGATCCTTCGGCCACGAGACCGCCGATCCGGAAGACTTCGCTCTCCTTCGGCGGTTCAGCGATGACTTCGCTTGGCGACCGGAAGAAATTGATTCCGTCGCGCAGGGCATAGCCGATCATCGCGGTAGAAATCGCAAGCGCCACAAAAGCGAGAACGATGATCTGAATACGGCGTTTCTTCTTCAACCCGCGCATAGCGACCTCCTACGGGAATACCGGCGACAACCGAAGCCCAGCGGTTTCGTCTTCGCCCAGCATAATGTTCGCGCATTGCAGCGCCTGACCCGAGGCGCCTTTCATCAGATTGTCCAACACAGACAAGATAATGACCCGCCCCGGTTGACGGTCAGCCGTCACGCCAATCCGACAGAGATTCGAGCCACGCACGTGCTGAGTCTGCGGAACACCGCCCATGGGCAGAATATCCACAAAGGGTTCGTCGGTGTATTTCTCGTTCAAAGCGGCCAATACGGAGCCAGCGTCGCCTTTGGCATAGATCGTCGCCTGCATGCCCCGGCTCATGGGGGTGAGATGAGGGGTGAATGTCGGGGCTACCGGCTGACCCGCGGCCAGCGACAGCTCTTGATCCAGCTCTCCCATATGTCGGTGTCCGGCCACGCCGTAGGATTTGAACCCTTCATTGGCCTCGGAGAACAACATCGCTTCGTTAAGGCCCCGCCCCGCCCCGGAAACACCAGATTTCGCGTCGATCACAATGTCAGTCGGGTCTATTGCCCCAGCGCGCAACAGCGGGATAAGCGCCAACAGCGAGGTCGCCACGTAGCAACCGGTGTTTGCCGTAATCCGTGCATTGGCAATTTCATCACG
>JABAOD010013475.1_pt1 | contig 14379 bp, 14 predicted proteins | sample 7062151 | NCBI WGS metagenome assembly JABAOD01 (sample SAMN14538626, study PRJNA623070) | marine sediment metagenome | biome: marine biome [ENVO:00000428]; feature: marine pelagic biome [ENVO:01000023]; material: deep marine sediment [ENVO:00002113] | place: India: Gulf of Khambhat ... | reverse complement strand
CTTGGGCGGCAGGTATGGTTTTTCTTCTCCTGTGCGAGCGGCCGGCACCGGGCCGATCACATATGGGATGACATCCCCTGCGCGCTTCACCGCCACACGATCTCCAATTCGGATGTCCTTGTCCCGGACGAAGTCGAAATTGTGGAGGGTGGCCTGGCGGACGATCACGCCGCTGATCTCGACCGGCTCCAGGATCGCATAAGGCGTTAGCACGCCGGTCCTACCAATGTTTACACCGATATCCAATAATGTTGTTGTGACCTCGCGCGCCGGAAATTTGAAAGCGATCGCGCCGCGCGGGTCCTTTCCAACCACACCTAGATCTGCAACTAAAGATAGGTCATTTATCTTGATCACCATGCCATCGGCTTCATACTCCAGCTGGTCTCGCCGAGCAGCCCACGCCTCGGATTGTTTTATGGCCCCGTCCAGATCTGAACAGTGGTCGGCTGCCGGCACCGGAAAACCCAGGGCTTTAAGATAATCAAGGGTCTGCCACTGGGTGCCTGGCAATGCGCCGTCTCCAGCCAGGATCGAATAACACAACAATCGCAGCGGGCGGGAGGCGGTCAGCGATGGGTCCAGCTGCCGTAGTGCGCCCGAGGCGGTGTTGCGAGGGTTAACATAAATCTTTTCGCCCGCTGCCTGTTGTCTCCGGTTGAGCTCTTCAAAATCGGCGAGCGTGATAAATGCCTCGCCTCGGACGACGATCAAATCGGGTGGTTGGGGACCGTCTGGAGTAACCGGGATCTTAAGGGGCACGACCCTGATCGTTCGCAAGTTTGCGGTGATATCTTCCCCGACTTCACCGTCTCCGCGGGTCGCCCCCTGTACGAGCATTCCGTTGCGGTAATGCAAAACCACAGTGAGGCCGTCGATTTTCGGTTCAACGACAAAATCAGCCTGCGCGACCCGCTCGTCGAGTTTGCGTATGCGCTCAAACCACGCTCGAACACCGTCCGCGTCGTAGGCGTTCGCCAGGCTCAAAATCGGCGCCGGGTGTTGAACCTTGCTAAACCCCGCCGCCGGTGGGGAGCCGGCTCTTTGCGTTGGCGAATCCGGTGTGATCCACTCTGGATGCTCAGCTTCAACAGCTTGAAGCTCGGCCAATAATTGGTCGTACTCGTAATCGCTGATAACCGGTTCGTTCAATACGTAATAGCGGTAATTATGATAATGAAGTTTTTCCTTCAACTCTTCGATTTTTCGACGCGCTTGCTGGCTGTCCATGGCGAAAATTATAGCTTATTCCCCCTGTTTCCCTTTCAAATCCCGGTAGAAGTGTGCCAACGCCCGCGCACAGTCGGCGTCTAATTTATGTCCTGTGTTGGCCTCGCAAAATGTCACGGCAGCTTCCAGATTGCGAAAGAAATTTACGGCGTGGTACGCCGCAGCGATCGGGACGGTTGTGTCTCGAGTCCCGTGTGCGATAAAGAACGGCAGACCCCTCAGTTCCGGTTTTTCAGCCAGAGTATCGCTTCCCGCAGGCAAAAAACCGGCCAAACCCGCTACGGATCGTAGTCGATGCGGTTGGCGCAATGCGGCGACATACGCGAGTGCAGCGCCCTGGCTGAAACCCATAACGTGGACGCTGTCCATCCCGCCCGATGGGAGATCGGGGTACGCGGCGATCAATGTCATGAGTGCCTCGAGGGCCGGCTCAAAATCCTCCAGTCGAGCTCTTCCTTGCTTGTCGCGAGGGACCCACGAAAAGCCGCCCCGGGGGGTGGTGTAAAGTCCACGCAGCGCGATGACGCGGAATTCTCTCGGCACCCGGTTGCCAAATATCCACATCACATTCTCGTCGCCGCTCAACCCATGCAGCATTAAGACCGTCGCAAGGGGCGGTTCGGTGCGGGCTTCGCGTATGCGCACCGTATGACCATGTATGGATCGGGATGACAGGTTATCTGAACTCATTCGTCACCTGCCTGCAACCCTCCATCAAGTATCTCGTTATCGGCCAAACAGCTGATGCTTTCACTCATCCTGCCAACGCTTTACGACTCGATCCATGNNCAGCCAGATGATCAACAGCGGGGCCGTTGCGGTCAAGAGACAGATCAGCCCCATGATGGCTGCATCTCGCCCCAAGATCAAAAAGATCAGACCGTCCCCGATGATAAATACCAAGAGGAAGAATCCGATGATCAGCCGGTTTGTGGTTTGTTGTGCATATTTGCGCAGATCTCGCGAACGCGGGACCTTCCTCCTGCGGCGCGATTGGTTCATCTGGATATTCTATCGCAGCGTTCCCGAGGCCGGGGCTTGAGCAGGCGCCAAAAGCGGATTGCCTAGACCGTTACACAGCCCGTCTGGACCATTTGCGGTTAGAATCCCCCTGGATGACGGTTGATTCGGAAGATTGGATATCGAAATTCCGCTGGGAAATTTCGAGTGCCGAACGCGCACGGTTGGAAGGGAACGAAGGTCGGGCGCGTGTTTGCGCACGAAGAGCCGCCGGGGCGGTACTCAAAGAATTTTATCGGCGCCAAGGCCTGGATCCGGTGGGTTCCAGCGCCTATGATCGCCTGATTTTTCTCAGCACTTACTCGGGGGTCTCACAAGGCGTGCAAGAAGCAGCGCGGCACTTTACCGTCCGGATCACGCCGGACCATGAGCTGCCCATCGAGGCAGATTTGATCGCAGAGGCTCGCTGGCTGGCAGGAGAGCTGCTTGGCGAAAGCTGATCGATCCAGCGATCAATGATGGATGACTCGCAGCGGGATCGCCTCCTCTTTTTCCTCCATCTGTCGACGCATCTCGTTTAGAATTCCCAAAGCGCCTAGAAGAGCAATCACGACCCGGATCCCGGCGATCAACACCAGGAAGGACGCGAAGAACGCTCCGGCGATAATCCAGGCAGGTGAGATCGTGCGCCGCTCGGCCGCCAGGTCCATCGCGTTCGCAAAATCCCTCATCAGGCGCCCCTGAAGCTCATCGACGAAATTTGAGCTGGGCGTGACCGGCTGAAGGGTGTCATTCAGCATGGACTCCATGTCCACCAGTTCAGCTGGAGAGAGCAATTTTCTCCAAGGCAGTCGCCATTTCATGGTGCACCTTCCGTATCCGAGTGTTTTACCGGAGGATTTCCGATCATCCTTCGGCGCTTTATTGCGCTACGAGCCCTCCTTGCCCGTTCTGTCCTTTCTCGGGTTCCGTAATCATCTCCTCGTGCATTCGATCTCGCAATGCGATTAAAGTCCGGTGATAGAGGCTTTTGATTGCGCCTTCGGTCCGTCCCATGACCTGACCGATCTCGGCGTTCGATAAATGGTCGACAAATTTTAGGAGCAGCAGCTGCTGGCGGTCCGGCGGCAATGTGCGGATTAACCGCAGCAGGTCTTCTTGTTCTTCCAGGTTGAGCAGATGGACTTCTGGGTGTTCTTTTTCACCGCGTGTGTTCATTCCATCTGCGAGCGGGATCTCCTGACGACGGCTGTTATCCCGGTGCCAGTTTGCAACCAAGTTATGTGCAATCCGATACAGCCATGCCGAGAATGGAACGCCTTTATCCTGATAATTCCCGATATGTCGCATCGCCCGGAAAAACACACGGGCCGTTAGGTCCTCCGCATCGTGCTGGTTGGCGGTGCGGTAGTAGATGTAGTTGTAGATTCGACCAACATAGCGTTCGTAAAGCAGTCCGAACGCTTCTCGGTCCCCTTGCGCAGCGCGTGCCAGGCTCTCCTTGTCATTAGGTTCCGGCAAGCCGCTACCCTCTCCTCTGGGGCATTGTTAATAACCCCGTTACTCTCTAAAAGTTGCAGTACGGCGGAACGTCTCCCCAGGGCGCTCGCAACCTGCCCACGATCCGCTCCTATCGGAAAATCAGTATAACACTTTGTAGATTAGTTTTCCATCACCATGCAGCGGGGGGAGGGCGCCTTGTGGCAGCTCTTAACTGCGATCGTCGAACGCTTGCGGGTTCAATCTCGATAATAGCGATTCCATAATACGGCCTGATCCAGTGCCGTATCCCTACGTCGGGCCAGATAAGCCTGGTCAAATGGTGTTTTGGCATGCACGCACCTCATTTCTGGGTTAAACACGGTCGTCAAAAGACCTTTGGCTCGTGTAAAAAAGTCCGCGTGATCCATGCGCTTCAATTGTGGATCCCATCTGACCAGCCGAACGCGATTCGTTCGGCCAATGAAGAAGTTTGCCACTTTGTCATACACAGGTAAGCCGCCGATATAACTCCCTGGAGGCATCGTAGATCTCGATTCAGTCGGATATAGTTCGGCATTATGGTAGGTGATTTTGGTAAAGAAGGGTAGGTTGATCACCTCGCCGCCCATGATGTCGATTTGCGGATGCTCCTCCATCAGACGTACCGCTTCCGGAAGGTTCGTATGCTGGTAGAGAACAAAATCATCGTCCAGCAGCAGAAAATACCGGGTCTTTACCCGGCGTAACCCTGCATTACGTCCCAGGGAGACACCACTGTCAAACGGGAGTACGACCGTCTCGACCCCATCAAATTCAACAGGATGACGACCATCATCGATAACGATGATCTGGAGGTTTGGGTAAAGCCGCCGGATACTCTTGATGAGGCGTAGCAGCACGTTTTGACGTTCGTGCGTCTTAATCACCGCGGTGATATGTTGAAGCATGCTGGGTTCAGAAAGTTCGCCGCGGCTTAGATCGTCGAGTATTCGAAGCGTGCCAAGTTCGATCGCAACGATGAGGTTGTAAAGAGCCTTCCCCAAGGGGCGAAACTTACCAACGACGAACCACTTGTACAAGAAAGCCCTCCAGCCTAGAAACCATTTGGTAGCCATGGCGTCGCTTTTTTACAATCTTTGAGCCCAAACCATGAAAGGACTGTCTGGGCTCGGGGGATCGTGCGATCAACTGCCTTGGATAGCGTGGACCGCCACTTCTTTTACGAGGCGCTGTCGCTAAGTTAGTTCTCTGCCCGTCGCCACAGCGATCTTGTGGATCGCTTCCTTGAATTCAGGTAAAAAGTTCAGTGGCAAAGCCTGTTCTGGATCAGACAGGGCGCGATCGGGATGTGGATGGAATTCTACCAGCAAGCCGTCTGCGCCGGACGCCACAGCTGCACGAGCTGCCGGAAGGACCAGATCAGCGCGACCGGTTGCGTGGCTCGGGTCGCCGATCACGGGAAATTGACCGATCGATTTAGCCAGCGCAATTGCATTCGTATCGAGGACATGGCGGTTCAGAGTGTCGAACGTCCGGATNNCATTGCCGCGCCCCAGGATATGCTCTGCGGCAAACAACCATTCCTCAATGGTGGACATAAAGCCTCGCTTAAGCAGGACCGGCTTGGTGGTCTCGCCCGCAGCCCACAGGAGGGGAAAATGTTGCATGTTGCGGGCTCCGATCTGAATGATATCCGCATAACGTTCGACGGCCGGGATGTGCTCGACTCCGAGAGCTTCTGTGACCACCAGGAGGCCAAATTCATCTGCGACCGAACGCAAGATCTTGAGGGCCTCCAAGCCGAGCCCTTGAAAGCTGTACGGCGAGGTCCTAGGTTTGTATGCACCACCCCGCAAGACGCGCCCGCCGATCTTGTGAATCGCAGCCGCACAGGCGCGCGTCTGTTCGTAGCTCTCCACCGAGCAGGGCCCGGTCATCAAGACAACCTTGTCTGCTCCGATCTCCAGGTCGGAGTCCAGGGTGACGACCTTTGGTGCAATCGAGTATGTTCGCGTGTCCAGTTCTGGTGTGATCATCGTCTTAATCAACCTCTCCGGAGAGCGCTTGGGCCTCGAGGACTTCTCGTACCAGATCCCGCTGCACCTTTCCGGAATTTCCAGTCGGAAGTATATCTGTAAAGCGGATCAGCCGTGGAATTTTATAACCGGCCAACCGCCCACGGCAAAAGCGAATGATTTCGTCTGCTGACAGCTTGCTGTCCTTGCGCGGCACGATGAGCGCAGCAACACGCTGTCCCCACTCGTCATCGAGCACCCCGGTAACACTGGCCTCGAACACAGCGGGGTGCGCAAGGATGGTTTGTTCCACCTCCGCTGGATACACATTCTCTCCGCCGGTGATGATCAGATCGTCTTTTCGTTCAACGATCCACAGATCACCGGTTTCGTCAAAATAACCAAGATCGCCTGTCGCGAGCACCCCATTTGGAAACGCCAAATAGCCTCCGTCAGACGATTGGAGATAACCCAACCCGACGGTCGGACCGCTGACGAGGATTTCACCGATCTCGCCCACTTTTGCATCCTGGCCCCCCGAGCCTTGAATCCGAACCTCGCAAAACATCAGAGGCTTTCCAACAGTTCCCGGCTTGCGGCGAACCCGGTCGGGCGTCGCCGTGGCGACTTGCGAAGCCGCCTCGGTCAACCCATATGTGAGGGTGAGGGCCACCGGAAGTTTTCGTGAAAGGCAATCCTCCAGTAAGGTGTGGGATGCCGCCGCGCCGCCGACCAGAATACAACGCAATTTCGGGGCTGCGTGCCAGTTGTTATCAACTTCGAGCAGTCTCCTCACCATCGTGGGCACAAGCGAGACCAAAGTGATCCTCTGTTTGAGGATAGTTTCGGCCATGTCGTGGGGATCAAACCGTTCCTTCAGCACGATGGTTGTCCCATAGAGGCAGGATCGGAAAACGATCGCCATCCCGCCCACATGATACAGGGGCAGGCAGGCCAGCCAGCTGTCCGCTGGGTCCACGCCGAGGCGAAAGGCGGAAGCGGAAGCGCTCCAGAGGTGATTTTCAAAAGTGAGCAACGCGCCCTTCGAAGCACCACTCGTTCCGGAGGTAAAGACGATCGACTGGAGGGCCTGCTTTTTCGTTGGCCTCAATGGTTTGCCTGCCAGCCTTCCGGCGCGACCCGCTTCTCTCGTGCGCGCTGATCGGAGTGCGGCGGGGTCGATCAGCACGGGCGTCAGACCGGGCGCTGTTAGAACTGCAGCCTGCGATGATGTGGTCTCAGAGAAGAGCACATGCGAGCACCTTGTGGTCTCAACTTGCTTTGCGAGCTCGTGAGCCGTTTGCCGGATATTCAGGGGCACCAGGACTGCGCCGATTCTGGCCAACGCGTGAATCGACCCGACGAACTCGACACGATTGGGCAGCGCCGCCGCAACGCGATCACCCGGTTCCACGCCTGACCGCTGAAGGGCGGCCGCGATCCCATCAACTCGTTCGTGCAGTTGTCGATAGGACCAGGCTTGACCTTCGAAAATCAGGGCCGTTTTTTCTGGTGAGCGCTGCGCTCGTAACGCCAGCCAGTCGTTTTTGCTGGGCATCCTTGAATCCACCTGTATTACGATCTGCGATCGATCAGGGCCGCCAGGGATAACGATCAAAGGCAGGGTCGCGCTTCTCCAGGAATGCGTTCCGGCCTTCCTGGCCCTCCTCCGACATATAGAATAGCATGGTGGCGTGACCCGCCAGCTCTTGGAGCCCGATCTGTCCGTCGCAATCGGCGTTCATCGCGGCCTTCAGACATCGAATGGCAATGGGGCTCTTTTGCAAGATCTCCTGCGCCCAGCGCACGCCTTCGTCGTCCAGCTCCTCCAATGGGACAACTTTATTGACCAGTCCCATCTTGTCGGCCTCATCTGCGTTGTATTGACGGCACAAATACCAGATTTCGCGCGCCTTTTTTTGGCCGACAATGCGGGCCAGGTAGCTTGAACCCAGGCCGCCGTCAAAGCTGCCCACTTTAGGTCCAGTCTGCCCGAAAATCGCATTATCCGCCGCAATGGTGAGGTCGCACACAACGTGCAGCACGTGCCCTCCCCCGATAGCGTAACCGGCGACCAGAGCGATCACCGGCTTCGGCATCGATCGGATGATGCGTTGGAGTTGTAAAACGTTCAAGCGGGCAACCCCGTCGTCGCCGACATATCCAGCTGTACCGCGGACCCGCTGATCGCCTCCAGCGCAAAAAGCATATTTGCCATCTTGGGCCGGTCCGTTTCCCGTAAAAAGAACGACACCGATGTCTTGATCCTGCCATGCATGGTTGAAGGCGTCAATCAGTTCGTCAATCGTTTTCGGTCGAAAAGCGTTCCGGACTTCAGGACGGTTGAAGGCGATGCGGGCCATCCCATCCGCCTGCTGATACGTGATGTCTTCATATTCCTTGACCGTGATCCAGTTCGTCATAATTCCTTTCACCTCCAGGCAATAAGCGTTTCTAAATACGTCCGCGTTGTTCAGCGGACGAAGGCCGGTCTCTGCACTCAGGGAGGGTTGTCGATCATCGCTTGCGAGATAGTTCGCCGAACCCTCTCGTGCTCGGCCGCATCGGTACGTACCTCGATGAGGTTCCCTCCGGTCCTATCCAGTGATTCCCGGAAGGTTTGTTGAAAATCTTCCAGCGTCTGCGGCCGGTGATACTGGAGCGCAAACATCTGCGCCATGGGTTCAAAATTCAGCCCATGCGGGGTGATGAAGAGGTCCTGAAAAGGTGGGTCGTACGCAGAGATTGGCAAGCGATGGAAGATCCCGCCGCCGTTGTTGTTGATCAATACGATTGTGGCATATTGGGCGAACCGCTTTATGGTCATTAAACCGTTCATATCATGATAGAACGCCAGATCCCCAATCACCAGGACCAGCGGAAGGTCGGCGCCAACCGAAACGCCCGCCGCGCTGGAGATCGTGCCATCTATACCGCTTGCGCCGCGATTTGCATATGCTCGGATCGGCTTGCGGTCTGGGCGGACGAATTCGTCCAGATGGCGCACGGGCAGACTGCTCGCAACAAAAAGCAGCGATCCTGACGGCAGGCTATCGACGACCACCGGAAGTATGGAGGCTTCAGACAGACCCGTTTGGCGGACGGCAGCGATGGCTCGCCAGGTCTGGCTTTCCAAGGCTTGCCATTGTGTGATCCAGGCGGTGTCTGCTCGACGGAAAGCAGACGATTCCAGTCGATCTGCAACCATCCGGCATACGATCTCCGGGTCTGCCCATAGGAGATCGCTGATGCCGTGGCTGGGATCTGTCCATCGCCCGTGTTCCTGAATTGCGATCCGCCTGACGCCGATGTGCTCGCCGAGGTAGAGAGACAACGCTTTTGAGGTCGGCGCCGCGCCAAACTGAAGGACCAACTCCGGGGTCTGCAATCGGTCGCGGATCTCGCTCCGCAGGAAAGTCTCGTAGCCACCGAGGACCGTACCAGGGTTTTCAGCGATGATAGCCCCGAACCGCAACCCCGAGAGGGCGTCTGCCAGGAGCGGATACCCCGAAACCGTCGCCAGTCGGCCGAGGAACTCCTGGCGCTCAGGGATCGACCGCCTCGGACCGCAAATGATCAGGCCTCGATTTGCGTCTTGGATGAGAGCGGTCAACTGGTCGATCTGGTCGTCTGAGGGGTAGACGCGTCCGCGATTAAGCCTGGTAAACGGTGCGTTACCCGGCCGGCCCCGTAACAACAAGGGCTCGGCTGCCAGCAAGGAGCTCGGAATGTCATCCGGAACCGGGGTGGGCTCAAGCGGCTTGCGGAACGGAAAATTCAAGTGGACCGGTCCAGGACGCCCTCCGTTCGAGCTCGCATAAGCACGGCATGCAAGCGTACGGATAGACCGCAATGTTGGGGCAGCGGGATCAGCTTCGGGCGGGGCCACGTCCACAAACCAGCGGACGTGGTCGCCGAAAAGCTTGAGCTGGTCGATGGTCTGGTTTGCGCCGCTGTTGCGCAGCTCATGTGGCCGATCAGCCGTAAGAATGAGGAGCGGAATATCGGATTGATCCGCTTCGACGATAGCTGGATGGAGGTTAGCCACCGCAGTTCCGGAGGTGCAAACCACGGCGACCGGCAGCCCGCTACCGAGCGCGATACCCAGGGCAAAAAACCCCGCAGAGCGCTCATCCACAATCGGATACACACGGATGTGCTCGTGCCGAAAGAACGAGATCGTCAAAGGCGTGGATCTTGATCCCGGTGAAATGCACGCAGACCGTAGCCCGCTGCGCGCGAGTTCATCGACAAACAGGTCCGCCCAGAGGGTATTACGGTTGGGCGGGCTCTCGATGTCCCTCTGCACGAAGTGCCTCCATAAGCGGTCTGAATTTGAGTTCGATCTCCTGCCATTCTCGATCCGGCTGCGAATCGCCGACGATTCCGGCACCGGCGAAAAGGCGGGTCTGGCTTCCGACGGTGATCGCCGAACGGATCGCTACCGTGAATAGACCATCACCATTTGGGTCCATCCAGCCAACAGGCGCTGCATACCAGCCTCGTTGGAACGGTTCCGAGCGGTGGATGAGCTCAAGGGCTGCATCTCGCGGGACCCCACCGACGGCCGGTGTGGGATGCAGCGCCTCGATCACTGGCAACACACCTTGCGGGTCGCGGAGCTTAGCGAGGATCTGGGTCTCCAGGTGCTGGATATTGCCCAATTTTCTCAGGCCGGGCTGAGGCGATACGGCCAGCGCCTCGACCAGCTTATCTAAGATCTTCTCAACCGCCTCGACCACGAGAGCATGTTCGTGGCGTTCTTTGGGGTTTTTCAACAGACGCTCGCCCAGGGCTGCATCTTCTGCCTCGGTTTCGCCGCGGCGGATGGATCCGGCCAGTGCTACAGTGTGCAGTTCCGAGCCAGAGACCTTTGCAAGCAGCTCCGGCGTGGCGCCGTAAAATGCATGGCCTGAGACTGGCTCAAAAAGAAAGCGATAGCAATCGGGATAGCGCAGCTCAAGCTCGAGCAGCGCGCCGACCGGATCCAGGGGCTCGCCTGCATGAAGATGGCGGGCGCGCGCGAAGACGACCTTTTGCAGGTCACCTGCCTGTATTTTTCGAATACCGGCACCGACGAGACGACGCCATGTGGGGCGGTCCATAAGTTCGTCGAGCGCCATAGTTTGCTGGGCGGGGTGCACCGGCGTGGTTTTTGCTCCGGATTGTTCGATACGGCGGGAGGCGGTTTCGAGTGCGTGAACCACCTCGTCAAACAGATATGCGATCTCATCCGGATTATTCTCAGGTCGTAACTGGTGGTTGACGGTTAACCAAGTTTCGTTTTCCGTCTGTGTGAGCTGATAACGCGGCAAGATAAAACTTGCAGCTGAGAAAGCGGCCCAGAAACTTTTGAGCTCCGGATCAGGTTCAAATGCGAACCCGCCAAACAAGCGCGGCGTGATGACGGCCGGTACTTGGGACCCCAGATGCAGCCAGTCATTGAAGAGCCTGCTGGCCTTGCGCCGGATCGTTTGGAAACGCTCCGGGCCGGCAGCTTTCAGCACAGCGGCCACGCCGTGCCCCGAAAAGCCGACCGGGTCTTGCGTCGAATTCCAGTAGATACGCGGAACGCCGGAGGCGATCTTGAGAAAGGTCGTGAGTGAGCCGGCCTCCCATGGCAAGCTCAGGCTCAAAAGATGGCCTTTTCCGGTCTTGGCGACCTTCTCGTGCGCTCGCTGGAGCGTATTCCGGATTTCGGTCGGATCAAGCATCAACATGATCGATCAAAACGAATTCGCCCTCATTAATCTGGCTTCATGAGCGTCATGGCCGTCGACGGTTACTCGAGAGAAAGGATGCGCTCCTCGGTTACGCCGATACTGCGCAAAAGCATCGTCCGCAATGTTGGCAGAACGCGTTCTGGTTCGGGTTGGCCGGTGTGAACCCATTTGATCACCACCTCGTTGATGGCACCCATCCAGGCGCAGGCGGCAACCTCTGTGTCCAAAGGTGCGATGTCACCTTCCTCAACGGCCTGATCGAGATAGTTTTTGATGATGCGGACAAACCGGTCATGAATTTCCAGGCGCTTTTCTTCGAAGGCGGCTCCCAGCCCAACGGCCTGGATCAGGAAGATCTTGGCGAGTTTCCGGTACTTGCCAAAGGTCTCCAGACAGCTGCGCAAGGCAGCGTTTACCCGCTCAACGCCATCCTCTTGTTCGGTGATGGCATCGGCGAGTCGATTTTCAAGCAGGCCCGCCAATTCGTCAATAATCGTCAGGAAAACTTCTTGCTTCCCGGGAAAATGGAAGTACACAGCACCTTTGGAAGTGTTGGAGGCTGCCACGATTTCATCTACGCGGGTTTCATGGTAACCCTTGCTCGCAAAAACCTTGATGGCAGCTTCGAGAATGCGGTGACGGGTCTCAGCGCCTTTGGTGATCTGGCTGTCCTTAAAAATTTCCATTGGGTTTCGACCTCGCGAAGGGTAGACCGACTGGTCGGTTTATTGTGAAATATAACACAAGGCGGTCTTTCCGTCAATGGCTGAAATACCGGCAGGCGGCCCGGGAGGTTGTGCCGGGTCGCCGGGTATGTCCAGGCGCTGTCAGGATAGGATGAGGCCGATGGAGAGGAGCAGGCCGAAGATGAACTCGAGCTGGCTGGTCGCCGCCAGCGCCCGGTTGAGCGCACGCCCCTTGTCTTTCCGGATGGCCCGGAGTACCGGTATCAGGAAGGGGATTGAAAGCCAGGTGACCAGCACCCATGGGGAGCTGAGGGCGCCAAGCCACATCCCGAGCGGCAGGAGGTATGCAAGCGCGAAGAGGGCGACCAGGGTGACCTGTGTGGCTTTTGGACCGATCCGCACCGCCAGGGTCCGTTTCCCGGCTGCGCGATCCGTTGCGATGTCGCGCAGATTGTTGACCCCCAGGATCGCCGTCGCAAGCAGTCCGATTGGAAGCGCGGCCCAGATGACAGTCGGCGTGAGCGTCAGCGCCTGGACATAAAAACTGCCGCAGACGGCGATCAGGCCGAAGAATAGAAAGACGAAAAGATCACCCAGTCCGTGGTACCCGAGAGGGAAGGGCCCGCCGGTATACGCAATACCCGCCAGGATTGAGAAAAGGCCGATCAAGAGGACCGGCCATCCGGCCACTGCGATGAGGTACAGGCCAAGCAGTGTGGCGGCGCCGAACGCGATCCACATACCGCGCAGCACCTGGCCTGGGGTCAGCAGCCCCGCTTCCGTGACGCGCAGTGGTCCCAGGCGCTCGGGGGTATCGGCTCCTTTCTTGTAATCGAAGACGTCGTTCGCCAGGTTGGTGCCGATCTGAATGCAGATGGCGGCCAACAGGGCGGCGGCAGCCGGGAGGGGCCGGAAAACGTGAGCTCCGACAGCCGCAGCGCTACCCACCAGGACTGGTGTGATGGCGGCGTACAGGGTTTTGGGTCGCGAGGCGAGCAGCCAGGCGTTTGTGGGGTTGGGCGCTGGGCGTGGGGCGCGGCCGCTCATCGTTATAAAAATCCCATACTGCGCATAGTCACACCTTAACGTCGTGATTCTGGGGGCAACTGGCGAAACGACAACCGCATCAATCCCCGATCAGCTGCACGATCAGGCTGCGTTGCCGCGGCCGGTTGTCAAAATCGATGTAAACGATCTGCTGCCAGGTGCCGAGCGTTAGGCGTTTATCCTGAAACGGGATGGTCAGTGAGGGTTTCAAGAGCGCGGCGCGGATATGACTGTGCCCGTTGCCGTCGCCCCAGCGGGCGTTATGCGCATAGGCCTGTTCCGGTGAGACGATCTCATCGAACAAGCGCTGCAGGTCCCGAACGCAGCCGCTTTCATATTCCAGGGTCGTCACAGCGCTTGTGGAGGACGAGCAAAATACGGTTGCGATGCCTGCGCTGAGATCGCTCTCCGTGATCAGCCGCTGTACTCGCGTCGTAATGTCGACGATGTCCGCGTGACCGCGGGTTTGCAGATCGATCGAACCGGACTGGACTGCCAAGCGAGCACCTCCTTCTTATCATTCGGTTGAGGCCCCAAACGCGCGCACGGATAGCGCAGGCAGGACCTCGGCCGCCGATCCCCGAAGCGCAAAGTCAGCCAGCGAGGTCAAAGGGGTCTCGGCGATATTGATTTCCACGACCATTGCGCCACAATCCGCCGCTATGGACGGCAGGCTCGCCGCTGGCTGCACCACGGCCGAGGTCCCCACCGAGAGGAACAGCTCTGCTTCGCGTGCAGCTTGCAGCGCATTTTCCAGTTGGTCTCTTGGCAGGGATTCTCCAAACCACACGACGTCTGGTCGCAGCAGACCCCCGCAGTCAGGACAAGATGGGGGCACATCCTGGGTCTCGACCCAATGATTGAACCGGGTACCCTCCGAAAAGCAGCGTGTCCGGTGGATATTGCCATGCAGCTCGTTGACGTTGCGACTACCGGCCATGCGATGGAGACCATCGATATTTTGAGTAATTAATTGAAAGGCGGGCATGCGCTGTTCAAATTCCACCAGCGCATAGTGACCGGCATTCGGTTGCGTGCTTTCGATAAGCCCCCGACGCCATTGATACCATTGCCAGACCAGGCGTGGATTTTCACGGAATGCATGTGGGGTGGCAAGCTTCTGGGGGTCATATTTCGCCCAGAGACCAGTCTGGGCCTCGCGAAAGGTTGGAATGCCGCTTTCCGCGGATATTCCTGCGCCCGTTAGGACAACCGTTCGACGGGATCTGTTGAAGG
>JABAOD010049164.1_pt2 | contig 14395 bp, 16 predicted proteins | sample 7062151 | NCBI WGS metagenome assembly JABAOD01 (sample SAMN14538626, study PRJNA623070) | marine sediment metagenome | biome: marine biome [ENVO:00000428]; feature: marine pelagic biome [ENVO:01000023]; material: deep marine sediment [ENVO:00002113] | place: India: Gulf of Khambhat ... | reverse complement strand
GCGGCTGGCGTCGTAGAAGACCTGCCCGGGAACGGTGTAGAGGTGAAAGCGCGTCTTGAAGCCGCGAATCGTCCCCAGATCGACCGGCAGGAAGTCGAAGAACAGCGTGCGCTCGGTCTCGGTGGCCAGCGAGACCATCTTGCCCCGCGTGTCGGGCGCCACCTTGGTGTAGACGTGCTCGAGGTTCGTCGTCTTGCCGCCGAGGCCCGGCCCGTAGTACACGAGCTTGCAGTTGATCTCGCGGGAGGCGTAGTTGATCATCGACATGGTCGAACGGGCCTCCCCCTCTAATCCCCGAACAGTCGGTCGATCTCGTCTTCGGCACCCGCGAGCGGGCCGGCGGGCCGTTGCGGCATGGCGCCGGGCTCCGAGGCCGCCGGACGATTGAACAGCCGCTCGAACAGTGCCGAGAGATCCGCCACCGTTTGCTTGACGCGCAATCGCACGAGACCCACCGTGGTCCGCTCATCGAACAACACGACGAGAATGACGCGCCGCGCCACGTCCGCCAGGTACATCGACTCCTTCTCTCCCTGGTGGAACAGCGAGGCGAACTCCGGCTCGCCGATCATCTTGGCCAGCTGATCGTTGGCGCTGAAATCGGCGGCCGTGAGCGAGGCGAACGCGGTGGGGTCGAATGAGAGCTGCTCTCCCGTGCTCGCAAGCAGCTGACCCGCCCGGTCCACGAGCAGCGCGCAGCGTGCGTTCGACTCCTTGAGCAGCGACGCCAGGTGGGCCGTGATCTGCCGATAGTGGTGTTCGTCGAGCGACCAGGTGCCTGCGCCAGTCATCCGGTCCTCACTTCGGCGAGTCTCGCTTCCATGCGCCGTACGATGCGTTCCGCCCGACGCCGCAACATGGGATGCTGCTCCCAGGCCAGGTAGTCGTGCAACAGGCGAACCGCCTCGACCGAGGGGTGCTTCCCCACGTAGCTCAACGCCGAATGGCGCCGCAGCGGACGGCCACTGAACAGCGCCTCCCGATGTCGTCCCACCGAGTGCCGTGCCAACACGGTTCCGAGGACGGCCCCGACGGCGAACCCCACCACGAGCACCCGCAGCCGGCTGCTCATCTCACTCCATCTCACGCCTGGCCGCGATGGCCCGCGCAATCGTCACGCTGTCGGCATACTCCAGGTCGCCGCCGACCGGCAACCCCAACGCGATGCGGGTCACGCGCACCCCTTGTTCCTCGACGATGCCCCGCACATAGGTCGCCGTCACTTCTCCCTCCATCGAGGGATTGGTCGCCACGATCACCTCGCGCACGGACGAACCGTTCGACACGCGCGCCCGCAAGCCGTCGAGCCGCAAGTCGTCGGGCCCGATGCCGTCCAGCGGCGACAGGTGACCGCCGAGTACGTGGTACACGCCCCGATACTCTCCGGTCCGTTCGATCGCGCCGATGTCCGACGCTTCTTCGACGACGCACACGGTGGAGCGGTCTCGGCGGGCGTCCGCGCAGATGGTGCAGGGGTCCGTCTCCCCGAGGTTGCCACACACCGAGCACGGGCTGACCCGGGTGACGACGGCCTCCAGCACGCGCGCCAGTCGGCGGCCGGCCTCGGGGGGCTGTTTCAGCAGGAAGTAGGTGAGGCGGGTGGCGGTCTTTCTCCCGATCCCCGGGAGCTTGCTCAATTCGCCGATCAGATCCTCGATGGCCGCCACGGCTCAGATCGGGAATTGAAACGGGAGCGGCATCCCCCCTGCGATCTTCTTCAGTTCGCTCCGGTACAGCTCTTCGGCTCGGCGCTGCGCATCGGAGACGGCCGCGAGGACGAGATCCTCCAGCATCTCGACGTCGGCGTCGGCCAGCGCCGCCGGGTCGATCGACACCGTCCGGACCTGGCCTCGGCCGTCCGCGGTGACCTTGACCATCCCTCCGCCCGCCGAGCCGGTGACACTCTGCTCGGCAAGCTCGGTCTGCATCTGCGTGAGCCGGCCCTGCATCTGCTGGCCCAGTTGAAGCAGCTGAGAAAGATCAGCCATACGTGCGTGGTGAGAGGTGAGCGTTATTTGACCCGAATTTGCAAGCTACCCTGCCCCATGAGGCCTCGNNTCCGAGTTATTCGACCCGAATCTGCAACCTACCCTGCCCCATGAGGCCTCGCAAGTTACTCTAGGAGTTCGAGATCCAGCGCTTCGGCAGCCGCGTCCAGGGCGGGATCTTTCTCACGGTAAAGCCGCAACCGGCGCTCCCGATCGGCGGTGTCGTCGAGCCGCCGTCCGGGCCCCCCGGCCGGCGGAGCGCCGGACTTGGCCGACCGGAACGTGGTACGGACCCGCCGGCCGACGACCGCCTCGATCGCACGCGACACGTCGACGCTGCTGCGAGCCAGTCCGTCGATGTGGGTGTCACCGCCCCCGACCTCGATCACCAGCTCCTCGCCCTCCAGCGCGGCGGGAAGGGCCTCCGCGAGGGCCTCGCGCAGCATGCGACGTCGCTGAGCCACCTCGTCTAACACCGCCGCCCAGTGGGTCCGAAGGTGCTCCAGCGTCAGCGGACCCTGGGCGGTGGCGTCGGGACGTCGCCGGGACGCAGGCACCGCCCCTCCGGCCGGCGGATCCGGCGCGGGCGTGTCGGCCTCGCGCGGCGGTGACGTCGGGCGACGCGCCGGCACTGCCCGTGCCGTCTCCCGCCTCGCCGAGGAACCTGCACCACCCAGGGCGCTCAGGATGTCCCCGAGCTCGACCGTGCGATCGAGTAGGGTCCATTGGAGAAGCAGGACCTCCACATGGAGCCGCGCGTTGGGACTGCGGCGGATCGCGGCCTCGGCATCGCCCAGCAGCCTGAGCATCCGCAACAGGTCACCGGCCGCGTAGTCAGAGGCGTGCCGATCGATGGCGTCGCGGAGCACCTCGGTCACGCCCTCCGGCTCGCCATCGAGGAGGCGCACCAGGAACGCCCGGAGCACCTCGCCGGCACCACCGATGAACTCCGCCAAATCCACACCGGCCTCGACCAGTCGCGCCACGTACGGGAATACGCCGGCCGAATCGCCGCCGGCCACGAGGTCCAACAGCTCGGCGTACATCTCGTCGTCGATGAGGCCAAGCGCGTCCCTGACCCGCGCCGCCGAGATGCGACCCTCGCCGAACGCCACGGCCTGATCGAGCATCGAGAGGGCATCGCGCATCCCGCCGCGGGCCACCCGCGCGATGAGGTGCAGCGCCTCCGGTTCGATCTCGATCGCCTCCTGCGTGGCGACGGCGTCGAGCCGCTCGACGATCGTGGCGGGTCCCAGCCGCCGGAAATCGAACCGCTGCACGCGACTCATCACCGGAGCGGCCGTGTTGGCGATCTTCTGCGGCTCCGTCGTGGCGAACACGAACACCACGCGGGGCGGCGGCTCCTCGAGGATCTTGAGGAGCGCGTTCCACGCCTCCCGCGTGAGCATGTGGGCCTCGTCGATGATGTACACCTTGAACCGGCCGGCCCCACTGGCGGCGTACGAGGCGCGCTCGCGCAGGTCGCGGGCATCGTCCACGCCCCGGTTGCTCGCCGCGTCGATCTCGACCACGTCGAGGTTCGCCCCGCCGGACCAGATGCGGCGGCAGGACTCGCACGCGCCGCAGGGCTCCCCGTCCTCTGCCCGGGCTTCGCAGTTCAGGGCCATCGCCAGAATGCGTGCGGCGCTCGTCTTCCCGACGCCCCGGGGACCCGTGAGGAGGTAGGCGTGGGCCACGCGGTCGCGGGCGACCGCCCCGCTCAACCCCGCGGCCACATGCGACTGGGCGACCAACTCGGCGAACCGCGTCGGTCGGTACTTCCGGGCGAGGGCGAGATACGTCATCGGGGATCGAAGATAAGTGCCCCAGGCACCCCGAAGCGACCCGCGACATCACTTAGCGCTGCTACCTGCACGGTCCTGACGCGGTTCGTGCGCACGGGCCCCCCGGACCTGGGGCACCCGAAAGGTAGCCCCGCCGACCGAAACCTGGCAGGGCCGGCACCAGGGGGGGCGCCCGATCACTCCGCGCCACCAAAGTTGGCCCACGTGCGGGGAAAAACCAGCACGAGCAGCGTGTAGAACTCCAGCCGCCCGAGTAGCATCAGGAGCGACAGCACGAGGTGTGCGGCGCCTCCCAGATCGCCGTAGTGAGACGCGGGCCCGACCTCGCCCAGACCGGGACCGATGCTGCTCATCGCTGCGAGGGAGGCACTGAGCGCCGTGACCAGGTCCTCGCCCATGGCGGCGAGCAGCAGCGTCCCGATCCCGTGCGTCACGATGTAGAGCGCGAGGAACGCCAGGACGTTGTGCAGGACTTCCGGCCGCACCGCGCGCCCGCCTAGCTTCGTGACGACGACGGCGCGGGGATGCAGCACCTTGCGGATCTCGCCGGCCACGTGCTTGAGCACGACCCCCGTCCGCACCGATTTGAACCCCCCACCCGTCGATCCTCCCATGGCGCCCATGAACATGAGCCCCAACAGAATGACCTGGGTGAAGGCCGGCCACAGCCCGAAGTCCGCCGTCGCGAAGCCCGTGGTGGTGTGAACCGCGGTCACGTTGAACATGGCGTCGCGCACGGTCCCCGCGCCCCAGCCCTGCGACAGCCCGAGGGCGAGGAACACCAGAGCCCACGCCGTCGCCATCGACCCGACGTACCAGCGCCATTCCTCGTCCCGCACCCAGGCACCGACGCGGCCGCTCAGCACGCGATAGTGAAGCGTGAAGTTCGTGCCCGCCACGATCATGAACAGCATCGTGACCCACTGCGTCGCGGGCGAGAACGCTCCCATGGAGGCCGTGCGGGTCGAGAATCCGCCGGTGGCGAGACAGCTCATGGCGTGGTTCACGGCCTCGAACACGTCCATGTCGAGCAACACATAGATGCCGGCGAGTGCGGCCGTCAGGAGCGCGTACACTCCCCACAGGAGCCGGGCGGTCGATGCGATCCTCGGGCGGAGTCGGTCGCTCGGAATGCCGGGCGCTTCGGCATGGAACAGCTGGGCCCCACCCATGCCGAGCAGCGGGAGAATGGCCACGCCCAGCACGATGATCCCCATGCCGCCGAGCCAGTGGGTGATGCTGCGCCACAGGAGGATGCTGCGGGGGAGATCCTCGATCACCGGGAAGATCGTGGCGCCGGTGGTCGTGAAGCCCGAGACCGACTCGAACACAGCACCGGCAATCGTCGGGGCCACGCCGGTGACGACGAACGGCACGGCGCCCGCGAGCACGACAGCCGTCCACCCCAACCCCACGATGGCCACGCCCTCACGCGGGTTGATCTCGATCTCCCGCGGGGTGAGGCGCCACATGCCGAGCCCGACGACCGCAGTGCCCAGCACAGCCGCCATCCACGGCACGAACAGCCCCTCGCTCGCGGCATACACCGTCGGCAGCAGCATGGCCGCCGCCGTCCACATGAGGAGGGCCCCGATAACGTGCAGGACTTCGCGGATGTTCACGCCGGGAAGTACTCGCTCACGGCTTGGGCAGCGTCGGGGAGCGTGAACACGATGACCGAGTCGCCCACCTCGATGCGGTCCTGCCCTCGCGGAACCACCACCTCCGACCCGCGCACGATGGCCGCAACGATCGCGCCGGTGGGGATGTCGGCCTCGGCAAGCGACTTCCCCGCGACTGGCGAGGACGGCGACACCGTGAAGGCGATCGCTTCGGCGTCGCTCCCCTCGAACGTGGCGACGCGGGTCACGCTGCCGCGCCGTACGTGCCGCAAGATCGCGTTGGCGGCCGACAACCGCGGGCTCACGGCCGCATCCAGTCCGATGTGGCGCGCCAGCGGGATGTAATCCCGCTTGTTGACGAGGGTGATAACCTGGCGAGCACCCGCACGCTTGGCCACCAGTGACGAGAGGATGTTGATCTCGTCCTGGTCGGTCAGCGCGACGAAGCCGTCGGCGCCGCCCACGCCCTCGAGCTCCAGGAGCTCCACATCCGTCGCGTCCCCCTGCAGGACGAGCACCTTGTCGAGCTCTTCGGCGAGCTCCTGGGCCCGGTGGCGGTCCTCGATCAGCAGTGTCGTCTGCACCCGCTGTTGCTGCAGCAGGTGGGACAGGTAGTACGCCTCGGTGCTTCCCCCGGTCACGATGACGCGCCGAACCTTGGCGGGCTGGTAGCCCACCAACTCGAGCGACGTCGCCACTTCTTCGGCTTTCGTCGCCACGAACAGGTGATCGCCCGCGCGGATTTCGGTGTCACCGCGGGGCACGATCGTGGCCCCGTCGCGCTCCACCGCGACCGTGAGAATGGGCCGATCCCCGTGCTCCGCCGCCAGATCCGCGAGCCGCCGCCCGGCGACGGGGGCCCCCGGGGCCACGATCAGACCCAGCAGCTGCACCGCCCCCCCGGCGAAGACGGCGACGTCGGTCGCGGCGGTGGACTTGAGGAGGCGAACGGTCTCGAGCGCCAACTCGCGCTCGGGATTGATCAGGACGTCGACCCCGAAGGCGGCGGGTCGCAGGTTGCGTGCGTCACGATAGAACGTCGGGTTGGATACCCGCGCCACCGTCGTGAGCGCCTCCACCTCGCGGGCACTCATGCACGTGACGAGGTTCACTTCGTCCACGTTGGTGACGGCGAGCAACAGCGCCGCCTTCCGAATGCCGGCCTCCTCGAGTGTAGCGGTGCTGGTTCCACTCCCCTCGATGACCGCGACATCCAAGTGATTGGCCACGTACTCGAGGCGCCGGGGCTCCACGTCCACCACGACCACGTCGTGCTGGAGACCAGCCAAACGATCGGCGACGTGATAGCCGACTTCGCCGGCACCGACAACGACGACATGCATGGCTGTCAGCTCCGCGGCCGGCCAGCCCGCAGCACGCTGGCTATAGTGTCGTCTCGCCCGACCACGATCGCGAGATCCGACTCCTTGAGCGGGGTGTCAGGATCCGGGACCGGCTGCAGCGTATCGGTCAGGACGTCATAGACGGCAACCACATTGATCCCGTGGCGCTTGGGGAGTTCCAAATCCCGCAGTGAGCACCCAATCCACTGATCGGGAATCGCTACCTCCTGCATGGAGTATCCACGCGAAAGTGGGAGATAGTCGAACACGGCCTTCGAGCTGACGCGGTGCGCCAGTCGCTGCGCCGCCTGCCGAGCCGGGAACACCGTGTCGGACACGCCGAGGGACTCGAAAACACGAGCTGCCTCCTGGCTCGCGACCTTGACGTAGATCTCGCGAACGCCAAGGTCCTTGAGTGCCTGGGCAACCAGGACACTCGCCGCCAAGTTCTCGCCGGTGCTCAGAATTGCTCCGTCGACGCCGGGCGCACCCAGCTCCACGAGCAACGCCTGGTCCGTGGCATCGCCGAGTACCGCTCGTGTGACCAAATCCGCGTGCCGGTCAACCACCGTCGGCTTCGCATCGATGGCCACGACCTCGTGCCCCAGCAGATACAACGTCTGGGCCGCCCAAGAACCGAAGTGGCCCAGCCCAATCACCAGGTAGCGGGACATCCGGAATCCGTCTCCTCTCGAAACGCGTCATGCCGGCTCAACCGACGACGACGTCCTCGAACGCGTGCCGATAATGCGCCTGACGACGCTGAGCCGCAATTGCCATGGATGCTGCGAGCGTCAGAGGGCCGACACGCCCCAAAAACATCAAGAACGTAATGACGAGCTTGCCCGCCGTCGTCAACGCGGGCGTGAGCCCCATCGACAGGCCCACCGTCCCAAACGCGCTTACCGCCTCGAAGGTCGCGCGCACCAACAGGGCCCGGTCCTGCACGTCCACCGGGAGTNNGCCCCCACGGCAAGCCCGGTCGCAAGGGCGATATGCTCGGGCCGCACGGAGCGTTGGCGAACGGACACATCCCGCCTGCCCCGGAGATACGATACAAAGAGCAGAGCCAGGAGGGCGGCGGTGGTCGTCTTGATGCCACCCGCGGTCGATCCTGGCGACCCTCCGATGATCATGAGGAGCATCGTGAGCACCACGGACGTGTCGGAGATGGCATCGTACTCGATCGTGTTGAATCCGGCCGTCCGCGCCGTGACCGACATGAACACGGCGTTGAGGGCGCGTGTGGGACCGTCCATCGGCCTCAAAACGTTGCCCAACTCGAACACGTAATAGAGAGCGGCACCACCAATCACCAGCACCCCCGTTGCCGTGAGCACCAAGGAGGTGTGCAGCGACAGCCGTCGCGTCGTGCGCATGACCATCCGCCCCCAGAGCTCGGTCAAGACGACGAAGCCGAGCCCGCCCAAGACGATGAGGGTGCCAATCGTTGCCAGGGTCGGCACATGAGCGTGATGCCCCGCCAGCGACACCGACAACGTCGAGAACCCCGCATTGCAGAACGCCGATATCGCGTGGAACACCGCCGGCCAGACCGCCCTGCCCCATCCCATTCCTCCCGCCCACGACACCCACAGCAGCGCGGCGCCGACGCCCTCGGCGGCCAGGGTGACGATCACCACGGCGCGCAGCACGGCGCGGGGGGTCCCGACCCGTCTGGGTACCTGCTGGCCTGCGGATTCGCCCACGGCCAGCGTGGGTCGCCCGCCAAGTGCGAGAATGATCAGGGTGGCAATCGTCAGGATTCCCAACCCGCCCAGCTGGATCAACAGCGCGATCCATGCCTGTCCCCACCGCGTGAAGAACGTCGCCGTGTCGACCACGATGAGCCCGGTTACACAGACCGCGCTCGTGGCGGTGAACAGGGCGTCGATCACGGACAGGCGAGGCCCGACATACAGGCCTGGGAGGATCAGGAACCCGATGGTGCCGGCGGCGATCAGCCCCAGAAACGACAGGACCAGCACCTGGACCGCGTGCAGCGCCGGACGCCGCGCGCGCCCTTGCTCATCACCGTCGAAGACCCACCGAAACCTCTCGCGCATTGCGAGGTGTCCTACGCAGCCAATACCTGGGAAATGGTCTCAGCCGCCCAGGTCACGTCATCCGCCGACACGTCGAGGTGTGTGACGGCCCGGAGCCGGGTGGGGCCGAACGGCACCAGCAACACGCCCGCGTCGGCCAACCGCGGCAGCACGGCATCGGCCGTGATGCCAACGCCGACCAAGTCGAGCATGACGATGTTGGATTCCGGCGTGAGGGCACGCACCGACGGATGCTCGCTCAGGGCCTTCGCCAACGCCAGCGCATTCTCGTGATCGACGGCGAGCCGGTCGAGGTTGTGCTCGAGGGCGTACAGCCCGGCGGCGCCGAGCATGCCGGACTGTCGCATCGCTCCGCCGAAGCGTCGACGCGCTTCTCGGGCGTGCTCGATGAGCGATGCCCCCCCGGCGAGACAGCTGCCCACGGGGCACCCCAGACCCTTCGACAACGAGACCATGACCGACGTGGCCCCCTGCGCGACGCGTGCCGGCGGGACCCCAAGGGCCGTGGCGGCGTGCCACAGCCTCGCCCCGTCCAGGTGGAGCGCCACGCCGCGGTCCTGAGCCAGGCGCACCAAGCCGTCCCACACCGCGAGGGGCATGACCTTGCCGCCGGCGGCGTTGTGGGTGTTCTCCACGGCGATCAGGCTCACGCGCGGGACGTGGGGGGAGGCCGGAGGCCAGACGGCTCCGGCAAGCTCCGCCGTGAGCAGGCCGTTCGGCGTCGCGACGGGCCGGATCTGTGCGCCGGCCAGGCCGGCAATGCCGGCCATCTCGTACAGCACCAGATGGGCGTTCGCCTCGAGGATCACTTCGGTCCCGCGCTCGGCCTGGAGCCACACCGCCGTCTGGTTGGCCCCGACACCCGACGGGAAGAAGAGCGCCGCGTCCGTTCCCAAGAGATCGGCAATCCGCTCCTCGAGACGCCGAGTGGTGGGATCCCCGTCGAGGACGTCGTCCCCGACCTCGGCTTCGACCATGGCGCGCCGCATCGCCGGCGAGGGCCGCGTGACGGTGTCGCTGCGGAGATCGACGACGCGGGAGGGCGAAGTCACACCGCGTGCCACCGCGACGCTCGGTCGACGAGCGTCACGCGAGGATCTCCCGCTGCTCGCGTTGCCGCCTGGCAAGGTCGTAGGTCTCGGCCACCTCGGCGCCTACGAGGAACACGCACGACATGGCGTACACCCACAACACGAAGAGCACCACCGCAATGGCGTTGGCATTCGAGATCAGCCGGTCGATCGTGGCGGCCTCCGACAGGTACAGGCTGTAGGTCCGCTTGGCGAGCTCGAATCCCAGAGCGGCCACCGCGGCCGCGACCACCGCCGTATCGCGCCGCATCCGGCGGGTCGGAGCGACGGTGTAGATGACGTAGAACAGGAGCACCCCGAGCGCATAGGTCGATACGGTTGCGGCGAACCGCCCCAGCCACGGCACCTGCGCAAACCGCAGGGTCAGATAGGCGTTGGCCACGATCAGCACGAGCGTGACCAGCACCAGATACAGGTCGATCATCTTCCCGTGGGGATACGACCGCGTCTCCGACGTGTCGAACACCTCGTTCAGGGCGGCGCGGGTGCCACTGAAGAACCGCGTCGCCAACACGAGAAACAGGGGGAGGCCGAACACCGAAAGTTGCCCTCGGCTTTCCACGATCCCCGTCAGAATGCGCTCGGCCCGCCGAATGGGGCCCTCGCCGACGTTGGAGGAGCGTGGCAGCACGCGGTCCAACAACGCGAGCAGGTCCTGCATCGCCGGATCTCCCGACGTGTGCAGGACCTGTCCGAGCACCGCCATCAGCAGCAGGACCAGAGGGAGCGACGCCAACAGGGCGTCGAACGTCATGGCGCTCGCGAGGAACAGGACCTTGTCGTCGTACGCCCCCCAGAACACCCGGCGCACAAACCCCAGCGGCGACGATGCCCACCCCCGGCGCCGTGCGGACGGCACGACTCGTCCCGCTACTCAGCTCAGGTCGTCTCGTCCTCTTCCCCGGAGCGCGCCGCCCGCGCTTCGTGCAGGCGCCGCTCCAACTCGTCGCGCGCCGTATGCACCGCCGCGCGACCGGCCTCCACGGCGTCCTGGGCGCCGGCTCGCTTGTCGCGGAGCGTCCGACGCGCAGAGTCAACGCCCTGCTCCAGACGGTCCTTCGCGCGATCGTAGCTCTCGCCGAGGCGATCCTGGAGCTCCTCCGCCTTGGCCTGCGCGTCGTCACGAAGCTTGCGGCCGCGGGAGCGCAGGACCTCTCGCGTCTCCTCGCCGCTCTGCGGCGCGAGCAGGAGGGCCGCTCCCGCACCGATCAGCAGTCCGAGGAAGAACCCTCCCAACCCACCACTGGATTTCTCGATGATGATCACCGGCTTGTCGTCTCTCACATGGGGCATACTGACCTCCTTCCCTTCCGTCCCCTCTCTCGGGAACCACCGAAGGCGGACAGAGATAGGCGCCGCCCCGAGCACCCGGCGGGAAACGCGGAGCGGTCCGTGAAGAATGCCCTCGATCCCCGAGTCGAATCGAGCGGCCTTAGTTGCTTGTCCCCGTTGAAATTACCACCCCGCAACATTGCCGTCAAAACGGAATGACGAGTCCGTCGAACGCCGGAGCAATCCCATCCGGCAGGCGGGTTTCGAGCCAGGCATGAGCATAGCGGTGGGTCAGGTGCGTGACGTACGTCTGTCGGGCGCCGATGCGGCGCGCCACCGCTATCGCTTCGTCGAAGGACAGGTGCGTCGGGTGGGGGCGCTCGAAAAGCGCGTTGATGACCAGGACCTCCACCCCGTCGAGCGCCGCGAACGCAGCCTCGCTCACGGTCTTGACGTCGGTGAGATACGCGACGGGCCCGACGCGGTACCCGTACACGAGTGAGCCCCCGTGATCGAGCTCGATGGCCAGCACAGGAACGCCTCCCACCTGCACCGTCTCGAGGGGCGCCAAGGCCATCGGCCGCAGCTCCGGCTTGTTGGTGCCGGGTGGAGCCTCGACCGCCGGGTCGAAGATGTACGAGAAGCGGCGCGCCAGCTCGGTCAGCGCCTCCGGCGGGCCGTAGACCGACAACGGGCCCCGGCGCACCGACATCGCCCGGAGGTCGTCGATGCCGCCGACGTGATCGGCGTGCTCGTGGGTGAAGAACACGGCATCGACCGCGTCGACGGCGGCCCCGACCAACTGCAGGCGCAGCTCGGGAGGCGTATCGATGAGGACACGCGCTCCACCGTGCTCGATAACCGCCGCCGTCCGGGTCCGACGGTCCCGCGGATCGTCCGAGCGGCACACTTCGCAGTCGCAGCCGATCACGGGCACGCCGAACGACGTGCCCGATCCAAGGATTACCAGCCGTCCGCTCAAATCGTCTCCACCTTGAGCAGGTTGGTGGTCCCCGGGACGTGGAACGGCACGCCGGCGGTGACCACGATGCGATCACCGGCCCGCACGACGCCGCGCGCCAAAAGCGCGTCCCGGGCCTTGCCCAGCATCGTCTCGTAGGTGGGAGCGTCCTCCACGAGCGTGGGCATCACCCCCCACACCAGTGAGAGTCGTCGGCACGTCTCGGCATCGGTCGAGAGACCGACGATGGGGATCGTCGGACGATGGGCCGCGATCTTGCGCGCCGTGAACCCGCTCTTGGTGAAGCAGACGATGCGCGGAACATCCAGCGTCTCCGCCGCCACGACGGTCGCGTACGCGATGGCGTCGTCCACCGTGGGGGTCACACCATTGGTTCGCAATCCGCGACGACGGCGGGCGCCGACGGTCGTGAGCATACGTTCGACTTCCATAATGATGCGCGTCATCGCCTCGACCGCTTCGACCGGGTACCCGCCGACCGCGGTTTCGGCGGACAGCATCACGGCATCAGTTCCGTCGAGAATCGCGTTGGCCACGTCGGACGCCTCTGCTCGTGTCGGCCGGGGGTTGTGGACCATCGATTCCAGCATCTGGGTGGCCGTGATGGCCGGCCGAGCATGCCGATTGGCTTCCGCAATCAGACGCTTCTGGGTGAGGGGGACCTTCTCGAACGGCAACTCGACCCCGAGATCGCCTCGTGCGACCATGAGGGCATCGGCTGCCGGGACGATCCGGTCGAGATCGTCAATGGCCGCGGCCATTTCGATCTTGGCAACCAGCCCCACTGTGGGTGGCACCAGCGCGCGAACCTGCGACACGTCTTCCGCCCGTCGGACGAATGACACTCCGATGTAATCCGCCTGATGGTCGAGCGCCACGGCCAGGTGATGACGATCGGCCTCCGTGAGGGCCGGCGCGCTCACCGTCATCCCCGGCAGGTTCATACCCTTGTTGCTCCTGAGCACGCCTCCCTGCCGCACGACACCGTGGACACGAGGCCCGTCAACGGCGACGACCTCCACGGCCAGGAGGCCATCGTCGAGCAGGAGCCGCTTGCCGACCTCCACATCGTCAGCGAGGGCCGTGTAGGTGGTGGGGATCTCGCCCGCCCCCGCGAGCCCCTCCGGAGCGAACACGACCCGCTCCTCCACCGCAAGATCGATCGGCCTCTGGAGCGTCCCGACCCGGATGCGCGGGCCCTGGAGATCCACCAGCACCGCGACGTCTCGTCCGACCTCCGCGCCGACCCGACGCACGCGATCGATCCATTCGCCCCAGGTCTCGGGATCACCGTGCGAGCTGTTGATGCGGAATACGTCGACGCCGGCCTCAATCAGGCCGCTCAACACCGGTCGGTCGGTCGAGGCCGGCCCCAGCGTTGCAACGACTTTGGTGCGCCGAAACGGCGCGGCGGTACTCATCACAGGTCCGGGGCGCTCACGGCCCCGTCCAGCATCGGCAGAGTCTTGGCCGCCGAGCCCGGCCACCACAGGGTGGCGTGGGCGGTGAGTGGCGTCCGTTCGGGGTTGATCTCGATGACCGGCACCCCGCGGTGCAGCGCGATCTCGGGGAGAGCCGCCGCCGGGTACACCACGGACGAGGTCCCCACGACCAAAAGGGCGTCGCAGCGCTGGACCGCCGCCCAGGCGCGTTCCAGCGCCTCGAAAGGTAGGACCTCGCCGAACCAGACCACGGCGGGTCGTATCGGACTGCCGCAACGCGGACAGGCCGGCGGCGGCACCTCACCGGGCTCGGGGCCACCCAACCCCTCGAGACCAGTGACGTCAAACGGATGGCCGCGGTCGNNTCCAGCGACCCGTGCAGCTCGATGGGGTCGCGACTGCCCGCCCGCCGATGGAGGCCGTCCACGTTTTGCGTGACCAGGGTGAAGTGCGGGAACCGCTCCGCCAATGAGGCGAGCGCGTAGTGACCGGCGTGCGGCTCCACGGCTCGGGCCAGGCGAAACCGCCACAGATACCAGCCGAAGACCCGCGCCGGGTGGCTGGCGAACGCCTCGGGCGTTGCCAACTCTGCCGGGTCGTACTGCGCCCAGAGGCCCGTTTGTGCGTCGCGAAACGTCGGGACGCCCGACTCCTGGGACATCCCGGCACCGGTGAGCACCGTAACGCGCCTGGCTTTGGCGAGCAGCCCGGCCGCATGTTCACAATACTGGTGGTTCTCCACAGTTCTCGACACGGACTCCACAGTCACGGACCGTTCTCCACA
>JABAOD010001786.1_pt4 | contig 14402 bp, 22 predicted proteins | sample 7062151 | NCBI WGS metagenome assembly JABAOD01 (sample SAMN14538626, study PRJNA623070) | marine sediment metagenome | biome: marine biome [ENVO:00000428]; feature: marine pelagic biome [ENVO:01000023]; material: deep marine sediment [ENVO:00002113] | place: India: Gulf of Khambhat ... | reverse complement strand
AGGCCGGGCGGTCGCACGGTCGAGAGTAGCAGATCAGTCGTGCCCGCCGTCTGTGCCGGCGCCAGGCGCGCCAGCAGCCCGAAGCCGCCGCTCCGGTTCAGTGCCTTGAGTAGCAGGCTGTTCCACCCCTGCGCCAGCCGCACGGTGACCGTGTCGCTGCCGCGACCGAGGCCGCGAGCGACCTCGTTCACCCAAACGCGCTGGCCGTTCACGCGAACGACCAGATCGTCATCGCTGTCGGCGACCAGCAGCACGGTTCGGTCTTCCGGCGCGAAGACGTAGGTGTGCGCGTAGGCGGCGCTCCAGGCCGTGCTCTGTCCTTCGAACACTTCGTTCAGGTCGAGACCGCCGGTGGCGCCGGCGCTGACCTCACGCCAACCCTCGTCCACTACGTTGGGCAACGCCGTGGCTTCGCCGCCCAGGTGGTCGCGCACCACACGATCGCTGTCTTCCTGCGGCGCCGGCAGCGGCCCGCGCACCAGCCAACGCTGGATCACCAGGTCCTGCGGCGATGCCGTTCGCGCGGCCGCGAGAATCAGAAAGACGACGATCGGAAGGCTACGCATGCGCTCCACCGTTGCGCTTGGTCCAGACATCGAAGAGCACGGCGAGCAGGATGATGGCGCCTTTGGAGATCTCCTGCCAGAACGCCTGCACGCCCAGCAGGTCCAAGGCGTTGTTCAGCACGCCGATCAGCAGCGCCCCGATCAGCGCCCCCCAGGCCGTGCCCAGCCCGCCGAACAGCGAGGCGCCGCCGATCACCGCCGCGGCGATTGCATTCAGTTCGTAAAGCATCCCGGCGTCGGGGCCGCCCGAGCGCAGCTGGCCCACCATGAGCACCGCCGCCACCCCGGCGCAGGCGCCCGCGATCGCGTAGACGCCCAGCTTGATGCGGCGGGTCGGCACGCCCGACAGCCGCGCCGCCTCTTCGTTGCCGCCCACGGCGTAGACGTGCCGCCCGAAGCGGGTGCGTGCCAACACGAAGGCGCCCACCACGACCAGCAGCAGCATCACCAGCGCCGGCACCGGAAAGCCGCGCGGCAGCCCCGGCACCGGTATGCGGCCGCCGCCGATGGCGTTGAGCGCATCGAGGCCCGCGACCTTGATCTCGAAGTCGGGGTCGCCCTGGGCGGGAAAGCCGATGGGCACGCCGCCGGTGAACAGCCGCGCCGCGCCGCGCGCGATCGTCATCGTCGCCAACGTGACCATGAACGGCGCCACGCGCAGGTAGGCGATCACCGCGCCGTTCGCCAACCCGATCGCCGCGCCGACGCCGATCCCCACCGCCACCGCCAGCGTCGTCGCCCCGGCCACGCCCAGCGTGTTGAGCACGCCGGCGTCCGTGATCACCGCGGCGACGATGACGCCGGCCAGCGCCAGCACCGAGCCCACCGACAGATCGATCCCCGCCGTGACGATGACGAAGGTCATCCCCAGCGCCAGCACCGCGTTCACCGACACGTGCAGCAGCACGATGGTGATGTTGCCGCGCGTGAAGAAGCCGGGCACGCTGAAGGCGGCCACCAGCACCAGCAGCGCCAGCGCCAGGCCGACCCCGTAGCGGCCCACCCAGTCGCGCCAGGCCGTCGGTTTGCGGCTCACGCTCGGAAAACTGATCATGCCGCGGACACGGCCAGGGTCATGATGCGCTCCGCCGTCATCTCGTCACGCTTTAGCTCGCCGGCCACCCGACCTTCGCGCAGCACCACCACCCGGTCGGCCAGCGCCAGCAGCTCCGGCAGCTCCGACGACACCACGAGCACCGCTTTCCCCTGGTCAGCCAGAGCGCGGATCTGCCGGTGCAGCTCGACCTTCGCCCCGACGTCGACGCCGCGCGTCGGCTCGTCGAACAAGAGCACGTCCGCCTCGGCCAAGAGCCCTTTCGCCAGCACCACCTTCTGCTGGTTGCCGCCGGACAGCGTGCGCGCGCCGCGCTCGATCTCCGGCGGCCGCAGGTCCACGCCATCGACCGCCGCCTGCGCCATGCCTTCCTCCGCCGCGCGCCGCACGACACCGGCGGCCGAGACGCGACGCAGCACCGGCAGCGTCACGTTCTCGCGGACGAGCATGCCGAGGATGAGCCCATCGCGCTTGCGGTCCTCGGGGAAGTAGACGACGCCCCGGGCAATCGCGTCGCGCGGCGCGCGCGGCCGGTAGGGGCGGCCGGCGAGGACGAGCGTGCCGTCGTCCCAGCGATCGATCCCGGCGATGGCGCGCGCCACCTCTGTACGCCCCGCACCCACCAAACCGGCCAGCCCGACGATCTCGCCGCGTCGGAGCGAGAACGAGATGTCGCGGAAGCGAGGCTCGCGCGTAAGCCCACGCACCTCGAGCAGCGGCTCTTCGGCCGGCTTCTGTCCGGCCGGCTGTCGCTCGTACTCGACGCTGCGCCCCACCATCGCCCGGATCAGCTCGGTATCATCCTTGGCCGACGCCGGGCCCGTCCAGACGTGGCGACCGTCGCGTAGCACGGTCACGGTGTCGGCGACGCGCCGGACTTCGTCCAGGCGGTGCGAGACGAAGATGATGCCGACGCCTTCACGCTTCAGCCGCTCGATCTGCCCGAACAGGTGATCGACCTCGTGCGGCGTGAGCGTCGCCGTCGGCTCGTCCAGAGCGATGAGCCGTGCGTCACGCACCAACGCCCGGGCCAGCTCCACCAACTGTTGCTGCGCGACCGACAGCCGGCCGGCTTCGGTGCTCGGATCGATGTCGAGCCCCAGCGAGGCGAGCGCGTCGCGGGCGCGATCGCGCATGGCCGGGCGGTCGAGGAGGCCGCCGCGGGCGAGCTCCATGCCGAGGAAGATGTTGGCGTCGGCGCCGATGTGCGGCACCAGCGCCAGCTCTTGATAGATGACGGTGATGCCGCGACGCAGAGCATCGCGCGGCGTGCGGAGGTCCGTCCGCTGCCCATCGACCAGCAGGGCGCCGTCGTCGGGCTCGGTCGCGCCGGCGATGACTTTCAGCAGCGTCGACTTGCCCGCTCCGTTCTCGCCGATCAGCGCGTGCACCGCGCCCGCTTCGAACTCGACGCTCACGGCATCGAGCGCGACGACGCCGGGGTAGCGCTTGGTGACGGCTTGCAGTTCGAGGAGGCTCACGGTTCGGCAATCTACCGCGGCGGTGCGGCGTCACAATACCCGCGCTCCGAGGCGCGACGGTCGATTAAAGCTCAGGCCAGATAGTCAGTGCATTGGTCCGGGCAATCATGGGAGCGCGTGTATCGCGTTCCGGAGCGGCCCCTCGATCAGCCCTCGATATGGTCGCTTGCTAATAGGCAGGTTATAGTTGGGCAGTTAGTGGCTCGTTAGAGAGATTCACGGCTATCATACCGCCGTACCCGGTGCGATAGGCCGGTGCCCGTCCGGGAGCGTGACAGCCCAACATGAGTTAGGGGGCGGCCAAGGTCCAGACATGGCGCAAACAGACGACCTTGATGCTCTGAAAGAAGAACTGGCCCAGCTTGCCGAGCGAGTTGCCCGCGAAGCGTTCGGTGTCGAGTTGGACTACTCCGTGGAGTCGGTGCAGCGCGTTGAGCAGCTCCTCGGTTTCCTGCACACGGAATATCAACGTACGAAGAACGACGACGGATTAAATGGTCTTGCCCTGGAGTTCGCGGCGTACGTGATCAAGGTTATCGAGCGGAACTTTTCGCCTGGCACATGGGCACGAGACCACCCAGACTTCAAGCCCGACTCATTCCCCTATGCGTGGCAGGGGAGTGAGCTTTTCCCATACGCCTGGTGTCAGAAACGGATCTTCGATGGACCCGGGGACGACGTTTGGGCGAAATTTCACGCGCTGGTAATTCGCAAATCGCCTTGAATCGTCAGCAAGCGGCACTCCGCGCCCAACAAGCTGTTGCACCTGACGCGGGCACCGTTCGGGGGTCATCGCCACAGCTTCTTCTCAAGCCGCGCGCAAGGTCGGACCGTGTCCGACGTTGATCGGGTCGGCGCCGCACAGAATGCAACGGAGATCCGTTGGCCAGACAGCGCGCAGTCACAACACCACGTTTAGGAAGGGTGCATGCGATCATGGCGTCCACAATCCTTGTTCGTTATGGGTTAGCGTGCACCTTGATTGCTTTTCTGGCATGTGGTGACGATCCCGACAGTCGTCCGGGCGAAGCTGCGGAAACCTCGAGGGGAGATGAACTCATGAGCCAGGCCGAACACGACGGTCGTGTCGACTACGTAGAGTTTCTGACCACAAACATCGAGGAAACCAAAAGGTTCTACTCGGAGGTTTTCGGTTGGGAGTTCACCGACTACGGTCCTGATTACACGAGCTTCACCGACGGTCGATTAGCCGGCGGTTTCAGGGCAGCGACGGAAGTGCAGGCAGGCGGTCCATTGGTCGTGCTCTATTCCACGAACCTGGAAGAGATCGAAGCCCGTGTCCGTGAGAGCGGGGGGCAGATCGTTCGGGAGACATTCGAGTTTCCGGGTGGACGACGCTTTCACTTCACCGATCCGAGTGGAAATGAGTTGGCGGTCTGGTCCGATCGATGATTCCCGGTCTGAACCATACCGGTGAGGGGCCCGAGGTTCGTAGCCGCAGGGCCGAACGTCGTGGCCGATTCTGACGCAGCAGGCTCTGCTCAAGGATTCATGCCATGATCTGGAACGAGAGATTCGATCGCTTGGACTCGATGATCACGGCATGGATGGCTCGCCATGGCGTGACGCTCACGCGGCTAGCACTCGGTCTCGTCTTTCTCTGGTTCGGTGCAATCAAGTTCGTGCCGGGCTGGAGTCCGGCAGCCGATCTTGCGATTCGAACGATTGACAGGCTCACGCTGGGTCTGATGCCTGCAGGCGCTAGCCTGCCAATCCTCGCGTTGTGGGAATCGCTCATAGGGATCGGACTGCTGTCGGGTAAATTTCTGAGGTTTACCTTGTTGCTCCTCTTCTTGCAGATGCCTGGCACGATGCTCCCTCTGCTCTTCTTCCCGTCGGAGACGTTCGTGCACGTCCCGTATTCGCCGACTCTCGAGGGACAATACATAATCAAGAACCTTGTCCTGGTGAGCGCCGCCATTGTCGTGGGGTCAACCGTACGCGGTAACGGCCTGGCGGCCCGTCGGGCAAACGCCACCGGGCGAGGTGTTACGTAAAAGGCGCATCAGCTGGCGCGATTGGCGGCCTCAGAAGAGACGTTACATGGCCTCGACCCAAACCGTCATCGAATCCGGTCCGCCACTCGTCGCGGCAGTTCGCCGGTCGCTCGAAGATCGCGAACGTCCGATCCTCGTTATTGGACTGTCGATTCTCCTAGAGGCTTCCGCAAAGCTGCGGGGCGAGCGGCTAGCCGACAGAGAGGGACCCGGATTCCTCGACCGCTGGCACGAGCGCTGGGACGCGGCGGAAGGTTACCATTTCACCCACGTGCGCCCGAGAACGTCCTTTGATCTCATCGTGAGGAACGATTGAGTGCCCGGGCCGTGCCATCTAAAGCTAATAATCGCAGGGACTTAGTCGGCAAGCCCGTGTCGCCGAGGGCTGGGGCGGATCGACCGCGAGACGCCGGGAGGCTACGAGCGGTGTGGAGGATTGTGATCGCTGTAACCCTCGCGCTTCTCTTTTACTCCGGGTGCCACATCATCAACCCGGGCCCGAGTCAACTGTCCAATGATCCCGAGAAGCGCGCCTCTGAACGCTCGCTCAAGCTCAGCTTCCTGACAGTGGCCGTAGCCCAGGAAGGCTACTTTCGCGAGCACGGGGTCTACAGTTACTCGCTCGATGAACTCGGCATCGACAGCGAAAGTCCTTCAGCGGCGATCACGATCGTCGTGGCCACGGACGTGGGGTGGATCGGTCAGGGGGAAAGAGAGAAAGCCAGTTGTCTCTTGTTTTTCGGGATACCGCCGGAGGATTTTCAAGCGTTGATCGATGAATACCGGGCCGATGAAGGGGTTGTGGCGTGCAAATAGGTGCGAACAACATGAGATCACATCGCCAGGTCGTGTCGAGCGGTAGCCCCTTCGAAGGCCGTATCGGGAGCTCCCGGTGCGTGCGCGTCGGGTCGATCGTCACCTTCGCCGGCACGGCACCGCTCGGCGCGGGCGGGAAAACCGTGGGCGTCGGCGACCCTCGCGCCCAAGCGCGACGATGTTTCGAGATACTCCGCGACGCGCTCGAGGAGGCCGGCGCAACGCTCGCAGATGTCGTCCGCACCCGGATTCTGCTGACGCGGATCGATGATTGGGAAACCGTCGCCGAGGTACACGGGGAGTTCTTTCGCGACATCCGGCCGGCCAACACGATCATGCAAGTCGTTGGCTTCATCGACCCGGAATGGCTGTTGGAGATCGAAGCGGACGCGGTGCTCGCCGGAGTATAGGTCCACTGGGTGCAGCCGAAAGACACGGAAGCGTGGGAACGGTTGGAGGAGAAGCGTGTGCTGGCCGCGTGAGTGGAGGTCGCGGCTGATGAGACAGTCGGCTTTCGTGATCTGCTGCACCCTGTGGCTTGGGGCCGCGACATCCATGGCAGGCCAAGTAGCCGTAGTGACGGCCCCGAGCGTAGGGCCGGCGGACGGGATGGCGATACCGGCGGATTTGTTGCAGCGTCAGACCGACGAGGATCGCAGGTCACTCGGCCGATCGATCTCTTATGGTGTCGGCCTCGGCCTCGCCGGATTCCTCGTCGGCGGCTACACGGCGGTCACGCTTGCCCGCGATTGCATTGGAGACTACTGCGGTCTGGAAGCGGCCTTCTTCGGCGCGGCGGCGGGCGGGACGTTCGGGATGGCACTGGGTGTTCACCTCGGCAACCGCCGCCGCGGCAACTTCTTACTCGACTTCGTTACCGGTGCGGCGATTTGGGGCGCGGGGATCGGCATCGCGGCGTCGAGCGATTGGGATGGCGACGTCACCAAGATCGCGTTCGTGACGATTCCCTTCGTTCAGCTGGCCGGCACCGTGACAGTCGAGCGGGCGATCGGCCGATCGCGAACGACGGATCGAGACATCGCCGTCCTCATCGCACCCGGTCCCGACGGCTCGGCCGTTCTGGCGGTCTCGCTTGTGATCTAGGTGCCCTCAACCGGGAACAATCTGACATTCACGATACGTCTAGAGACAGATGCGAAGAATCGTTCTTCTCGTGATACTGGCCCAGCTCGCATGCGAGCCCCAAACGAAGGTCGACACCGAGACGCCCGATCTGCCACGCCATGAGATGATCTTCTCGCGTCACAGCGACCCGGCACGCACCGACTACGACATCTGGCGAATGTGCGGCGACGGCACTCAGATGGCTTCGCTGGTGGCTGAGCCAGGAGAACAGCTGCAGCCGTCCGTCGCGCCGGACGGATGCGCGTTCGTCTACACGAGCAGAGTGGGCGGACCGCGGGACATCTAGCGCAAGCCGTTTGGCCGTGGCGCGGCCGTCAACCTCACCGACCATCCGTCGGAAACATCCGGCGGCGCCGCCGGATCGCACAGCGTTAGACGGCAGCGTACATCGGAGTTAACTTGGAGTATCCTCCATAACTCTGGACAGACCAAGAAGGGGCATGATGGCGAAGCTCAAGACCACTCCGACGGACAAGAGCGTCCAGGCCTTTTTGAGCGCCATCGCCGATGACGAAAGACGCCAGGACTGCCTCACCGTCCTGAAGATCATGAAGCAGGCGACGAAGGCCGAGCCCAAGATGTGGGGTGACAGCATCGTCGGCTTCGGCAGCTATCACTTCAAGTACGCGAGCGGGCGCGAAGGCGACTGGTTCCTGACCGGCTTCTCGCCACGCAAGCAGGCTTTGACGCTTTACATCATGGCCGGCTTCAGCCGGTACGATGAGCTCTTGAGCAGGCTCGGTAAATACAAGACTGGCAAGTCTTGCCTGTACATCAAGCGTCTGGACGACGTCGACCTCGCGGTCTTGAAGGAACTGGTTGGACAGTCGGTCGCGCACATGGCACGTTCGCATGCCTGAGCTTTCTATCGGCGCGCCACGGTAATCTGATGCTCACGAGCGATCTACACGATCTGGTGAGCCACATGGAGTGGGCGGATGCGCTCGTCTGGGGTTCGGTGCTGGCGACGCCCGAAGCGCGATCGGACCCGAACATCCGGCAGCGCCTCTATCACGCTCACGTGGTGCAGTGGGCGTACCTGCAGGTCTGGCGCGGGGAACCCATCGAGTTGCGAGCCGAGTCCAGCTTTCAGGACCTCGCTGCGATTCGGGCCTGGGTGCGCGATTTTTATCGGCGTGCAGCCGACGACTTGCGCGAGGTTGACGCCGAGGCGCTGGGACGGGAAGTCGATCTTCCCTGGACCGGGCAGGTGGTGGCGCGGTTGGGCAGCGCCCATCCTGCCACCCTTGCGCAGACGATTCTTCAGGTTACCAGTCATACGACTTACCATCGCGGCCAGATCAACACGCGGCTACGCGAGCTCGGGGGCGAGCCCCCGTTGACCGACTTCATCGCCTGGATCTGGAGGGGCAAGCCCGCTCCCGCGTGGGAGGAAACAAAAGTCTAGCCGGCGTCAGACCCCCGCTCGGGCGCTGGCGGCCCCGCTCCTGCGGCGGCTCCGCTGGAGCTTCGGGGCCCGGAGGAGCGGATCCGGGCCAGGAGGGTTGCCGGTTGACCGATCTAGGCATCGGTGCATATTCTCGTCGCCGTGGCGGCCGGGCAGGGGGCCCGCCACCTACCCGAGAGCGGCTGCGACCAGCACGCTCGAATGAAGTTGACGCCCAAACCCTGGGGAGGATGGAGATGAACAAGACGGAAATGGCGGAGAAGCTTGCAGAGAAATGCGACCTGTCGAAGGCCAAGGCGGCTGAAGTTGTCGGCTGCATCTTCGACACGGAGCCCGGGAAAGGGATCATCGCGATCGAGCTCGACGCCGGCCGTAAGGTATCGATCACAGGTTTCGGCACGTTCGACACCAAGCACCGTTCGGCGCGCAAGGGCCGCAATCCCGCCACGGGCCAGGTCATCACGTTGGCGGCAAAGACCTACCCGACCTTCAAGGCCGGCAAGGGTCTGAAAGACCGAGTCGCAAAGTAAGCGGCAGGCCGTCGACCGATCCCGGTTAGGCGACCCGCGCCGGTGGCCGGGATCGGGGCCGATCGGGTCAGCCGAATCGGCTTGGAGTCGCGCGGGGAGCACGGAGGCTCCAGGTGAGCAGCGGATCGCGTGAATCGGAGGACGCGGCCGTCAAGCGCACGCTGGAGTCATCCTACATCACGCCAGCCATCAAACAGGCTCGGGAGCGGCAAGACAGGATGCTCGCCGAGCGCTTCGGGCGTGGCCGTTATCGGATCGCCGACATCGGCTGCGGCGACGGTTACCATGCCGTGATGTTCGGCAAAGTTTCTGATCTGTATCACGGCTTCGAGATCTCGCCGTCTATCGCGGAAACCGCCCGAGCGAAGTGGCGAAGTGAGAACATCACCCATGCCCGAGTCTTCGTGGGAGACGCGGCGGAAGCGGATATCGAGGACGAGTTCTACGACCTCGTCCTTTGTCTCTACTTCACCGCAGGAAACCTGAGGGACAAGTCCGACGATCTGAGTCTCTACACGGACGCCTACCTGGATCGCAATCCGCGTTTCATTCGCATTGTGTCGCGCTTCTACAGAGCCCTGAAACGCGGCGGGGCGATGTTCCTGACCGTATACAAAGACGTCCCTGAAGCGGAGTCGGCTCAGGTCGATTTCTACACGAAGACGGGCCAGCACGTCGTGACGCCGAGAGGATTGCGGTTCGTCGCCACCGCGGAAGGGTTCTGGTCCGTGAGGTGGACGGTGGATAGCATGCTGTCCAATCTGACGGAATGTGGCATCCGCCCCGCCGACGTCTCGTTTCACGACCTGAACGAGATCGCCTGGCTGGTGGAAGTCGGGAAATGAAGGGAGGCCCGCCACGCGCAGCATGTTCCACCCGGCCACGCGCACAGATCTGCTCGCGCGTTTGAGCCGTCTGAGTCCGGAGACACGCGCCCGCTGGGGCCGAATGACGGCGCCGCAGATGGTCGCCCACCTCAGCGATCAGATGCGGCACACCCTGGGCGACACCGCTGCCCAGCCACAACCTGGCCCACTCCGCTGGGCTTTCGTCCGTCACGCCGTCATCTACTGGCTGCCCTGGCCGAAGGGACGCCTCAAAGGGCCGCCCGAGGCGTTCGTGACACGGCCGACGGCCTGGGAAGCGGACCTGACGGCGCTCGAAACCCTCGTGGAGCGATTCGCGGCTCGGGAGGGCAGCGTTGACTGGCCCGAGCACGCCCTGCTCGGCCGCATGAGCGAACGCGACTGGGGCGCGTTCTGCCACCGGCACTTCGATCACCACCTCCGCCAGTTTGGCGTCTGATTTCGGCCCATGTCCCTGACCAGCGTAAAGCGGACCTACGAGAAGCTGGGTCGAGACGACCCGCTCTACGCGGTGCTCTCGCGAAAGGAGCTTCGGCACAATCGGTGGGATCCGGCCGAATTCTTCGAGACCGGAAAACGCGAGATCGCGGATATACTCCAGTACGTCGGTAAGCTCGGCCTGCGGCTCGAGCGCCGGTGTGCGCTGGACTTCGGGTGCGGGGTGGGGCGGCTGAGCCAGGCGCTGGCGGAACATTTCGAGCGGGTCGTGGGCGTCGACATCGCCGAATCGATGGTCGAGCGAGCCCGTGAGTTCAACCGGCACGGCGGCCGGGTCGAGTACCGGGTCAACACCGCCAGCGATCTTCACATTCTCGAAAGCGGCTCGTTCGACTTCGTCTACTCGAACATCACCCTTCAACACATACCTCCGGGACCCGCGGCGGAGTACATTCGGGACTTCTTTCGTGTGCTGCGACCGGGCGGCGTCGCGATCTTCCAGGTGCCCAGCGGCAAGCCGTACGAACCCGGCTCACTACGCGCCAAAGCGTATTCGATTCGACGCCACCACCTGCGCCGCATTTGGAAGGTCGTCCGCGGTAAGCCACCGGTCGAGATGCACTACATCGCGCTCGAGCAGGTGAAGCGGATCATCGAGGAGAGCGGCGGCCGGCTTCGCGACGTCGTGGAGATCGGCAAGAAGCGCAAACGGCGAAAGAATTTCCGTTACTGTGCCACCAAATCGACCACCCAGAATCTCAATGCCTCGGACTAGACACGTGTTCGCAGGAATCTCGACTGCGCTGGTGTTGGCGTGGGCCGTTGGCTGCGTCGGCGACCGACCCGCCGAAGACAGCGCACAGGAACAGTCACCGACCTCGAGATACGAACTGCGCGCCGAGGACGTGCCGGCGAGTCTGCGGCACCTCGTACCGCTTGCCGAGAAGTGGGGAATCGGTGACGATGTGGAGCGGGGCGAATTCATCGAGCAGGCTTCCAACTCCGAACGGCAAGAGCTGATGCGTGCGCTGGCACCGCACCAGAACGCGATCACCGCCTGGCTCGATTCATTCGAATCGGACCCCATGACCGACGAGGCCGCGGCCTTCATGTACATGCAGCTGGCGGCCGAAGAGATGCGAAGCTACTGAGGGCAGCGCATGGATCCGCTCGGCCTGTTCGGCATCAGCTTCGCCGTGAGCACGATTTGCGCCGCCGTTTTGGCCGCGGAGTACCTCTGGCCCTGGCTCCGACAACGAGACCGAAATACGGCGTTGAAGCCCCTGCTTCTGCTGCACGGCTTCCGGTTCATCGGGCTCGCCTTCCTGGTTCCGGGCGTGGTTTCGCCGGACCTTCCAGCCGCTTTCGCCCGGCCGGCCGCGTACGGCGATCTCGTTGCGGCCCTGCTCGCCTTGCTCGCGTTCGGCCTGCTCTCGTGGACGCGGCTCAACGCGCTGGCCGTGGTTTGGGCATTCAACCTCTGGGGCACGACCGATCTCGTCTTCGCGATCTACCAGGGCCTCGTCGGCGTCGGTGTCGAGCCGGGACAGCTCGGTGCCGCGTTCTTCATCCCGACCGTGATCGTGCCGTTTCTGCTTGTGACGCACGTGCTGGTGTTCATCTTGCTGATGCGGCCCTCACGATCGGCCCGTGCGGGAGCGAGCCCGAAGAGAGCTGAGATGTGAGTCGCGCATCTGACGCCGGAGGATCTATGGTTGCCAGCAGACTCGCCCTTCTCGCCGTACCCACCGCGCTGGCGTGCCAGCCGGCCGCCCGAGACGAGCTCACGGCCGAACACGCCGCCGCCATCGCCGACAGCGCGCGAGAGGTCCTGGCCGAGTACGGTGAGCTGATGCGCGCGGGCCGTTGGGATAGCGCGGTCAGCTACTATGCGGACGATCCCCGCTTCCAATGGTGGGAGGATGGGAAACTCGCCTACAGTTCGGTCGAGGAGATCAGCACCGCGATTCGATCGCTGCAGGCCATGTTCCAGAGCTCTGAGATGGAATTGAGCGACACACGCATCGGTCCTCTGGCGCCGGGCGTCGTCGCGGTGAACAGCCTGTATAAGCAGACTCCGACCGATACCGCCGGCGGGGCTTTCAGTTTCGGCGGCGCTATCTCAATCACCGCCGTCAACACGGAGTCCGGCTGGAAGTTCTTGATGGGCCATACCTCGACAGAGCGAGCGCGGAGCCAATAGAATCTTCCAGTAACGGATCCCCTGACGCCGACGACGCTTTCAGATCGACTCTGAAGCCTGTGCGAGGAGTTACATGAAAGGCACCGATCCGACCGAGCAAGTGGTGAACACATGGAAGGTCCATAACAAGATCCACCTCTATCTGATCGGCGAGATCCCGACGGCCGGGCTCAAGGCCGTACCGGCCAGCTCGCGTGGACGAACCGTCGCCGAGCAGTTCCTCCACATGAATCGCGTACGCCTGGGTTGGCTCCATCACCACAAGACCGGCAAGCGTCCCAAGCTGCCGAAGGTCAAAGGCGCCAAGGCCACAAAGGCGCAGCTGCGGAAGGCGTTCACCGAATCGGGCAAGCAAGTCGAGGACTTCCTCCGCAAGTCGCTGGACGGTAAGGCCGCGCCCCGGGCGTTCGGCAGGCAAGCGGCGCGCTGGATGGGTTATCTCATCTCCCACGAATCGCACCACCGCGGGCAGATCATGCTCGCGCTGAAACAGAACGGGATGCGTCTATCGGAGGACGTCGCGATTCAGGGCCTTTGGGGCAAATGGATGTGGGGGAAGTAGTCGGTTGGCGGTAGGCGGTAGGCGGTAGGCGCCTCGACATGGCTTCGCCGCGCCCGGCATCGGCCGCCCGAACGCTGCCGCAGCATTGAAACCCGTCGTGGAGGAACCCATGGTTTCAACAGGCAAAGCGATTCTTTTCGGCTTCCTGCTTTGGCTGGCCGCGTTCGTCGTCGCCTTCATGATCTTTCCCGTGAGGGAAGCCTCGCGCCCGCTGTTCGAGTCGATCATGGCGGTTGCGGTGACAGCGGCCACCGCTGGCTTCGCCGTCCTCTACTTCCGCCACGTGCGCGGCCGCTATGTCCGAGAAGGCGCGGTTCTGGGTCTCGTCTGGCTCGCCATCAACCTGGCGATCGACGCACCGTTGATGCTGCTGGGTGGGCCGATGCAGATGACGCTGGGGGCTTATCTGGCCGACATCGGTCTCACCTATCTGATCATCCCCGCGGTGACGATCGCGATCGGGTTGGGCTGTGAAGGCGTCGCATCAGCCACCGGCGCCCCGTAGCAGCGGGCGACTCACGCATCCCAGCGACCGATGTTCGACGATCGGGTTGCCACCACCGTCAGCTGGCTCGAGTCGTTCGACGAGTCGTTGGTACCGACCGTTCGTCCGCGAGACGGCTGCGTCTTCCTGGACCTGCCTCGGCCCCCGAGCGCCGATTACTTCTTCCGGCTGACGCTCTCCGATGCCGACTACTCGCTGGCCGCCGTTCCGGCCGGCGGTCCCGAGGCCGAGATCTTCTGGCACCAGAGCTTCGAGCGGCTGGGGGCCGACTCGTTGGACGCGGTCGAGCCCGTATTTCGCGAGTTCGTCCGCGACATCATCTCTCACGATAGCCGGGTCACCCAACGTCGGGGACTGCTCTTTCACCGCTTCACCTGCGAGGTGCTTCGGGGCCATGCGTGGGAGCGCGTGGGCGGTCGCATCCTGGCGTTGCGGACCTCTTATCGCGTGCCCCGCATCGATGGCCGGACGCGCGTCTACCGCGCGCCAGCTCTCGTCGCGCCTACGCGGGCTCGTTGAGCAAAGACGGCCCCGGCCGCTAAAAGGAAGCGTCAGCGCCGATGCACCACGTCCACTGCCTGCGCCTGCTCCTCGCTTGGCCGATGGCTGTGCTGTTCGGCACGGTCCCCAGCACCGGCTCGGCCCAGCAGACGAGCGCGGCCTTCGACACGCTGACCGTTCAGCTCCGGGCCGTCGCCAATGTCAACCGCAACAGCTTCCACCGCTTCTGGGACCCCGGGCCCGGTCTCGAGCTCAACCTGCAGACGCCGTTCAACTTCGGTAAGCTCGAGGCCGGCCTGCATTACGCC
>JABAOD010041624.1_pt2 | contig 14416 bp, 27 predicted proteins | sample 7062151 | NCBI WGS metagenome assembly JABAOD01 (sample SAMN14538626, study PRJNA623070) | marine sediment metagenome | biome: marine biome [ENVO:00000428]; feature: marine pelagic biome [ENVO:01000023]; material: deep marine sediment [ENVO:00002113] | place: India: Gulf of Khambhat ... | reverse complement strand
GCGGGCGCAATCTACCTCCTGTACCTCGCCTGGCAGGCTTTCCGGGCGAAAGCCGCCAGTCTCGACGAGCCTCGCGGAATCGGTCTGGCCTTGCCCAGGCTCTACCTGCGCGGGGTCATCATGAACATCACGAACCCGAAGGTAGCAATATTCTTTCTTGCCTTTCTGCCCCAGTTCGCCGATCCCGCAACGGGCCCGATAACCTTGCAAATCATGCTGCTGGGCGGCCTGTTTATTGTCGCCACGATACTGGTATTCGGCGCCATCGCGTGGTCGGCAGGCTTTCTCGGAGAATGGCTGAAGGGCTCGGGGCGCGCGCAAATCGTCATGAATCGCGTTGCCGGGACCGTTTTCGCGGGCCTCGCGCTGCGCCTTGCCATCAGCGAGCGCTAACAGCGGCGACACCGGCATGCTGCGGGAAATCAAAAAAACCAGTCAGAAAACCGGGCAACCCAGGCGCCGATGGTTTGCCGATTCCGAGGTCGATTTGTTCGTCTGGCTGGACGATCAGGACGAGATTGTCAGCTATCAACTCGCCTACGATAAACCGCACGCGGAAAAAGCGCTGTTGTGGGACAAGGAGACCGGCTTCAGCCACCTGGGCGTCGATGACGGATTCAATCCGGGAAAGCATCCGGGCAGCCCGCTATTCGTCGAGGACGGCAGCGTAAAGCCCGCGAAGATTATCGCCATCATCGAGAAACACGCCGGCGAGCTGGACCCGGCGATCAAGTCTTTTATCATCACGGGCATCGAGGATCGACTGGGTTGAAACAGCCTGGGCATTCGATTGGGTAAAAATTTCTTCGAGATCGGTCATGTCAAGGAAGAGTTATTTAACCGCGGGGCCACCCGGAAGCCGGATATCTATAACAAGGTATAATACGACGCGCGAGATTCGGTTAAAATCCTGCCAATAAACGATCAGACCCAGCCAGATGATTTGTGCTAGATGCAATGAGCCGATGGAAGCCTCGAAACATCGCGGCGTACCGACCAGCACTTGCCCGAAATGTGCAGGAATCTGGGTCAGCGGAGAATCGTCACACCAGATCATTCTGCGTGAACCCGACGCGCCGGCCGTCGAGCGAGCCCTCGAATCGATGTTCAACCTCGAATTCGACGAAAGCATGCGGCGCTGCCCGTCCTGCGTCGACAAACGCCTGAAGACAGTTTTTATCGAGAACACCGAGCTCGACTTTTGTGTCAGCTGCAAGGGGCTTTATTTCGACCGCGGCGAACTGGACCGGGTTTACCCGGGCCGACGCCGGGTCGAGCCGGTCGAATTCGACCACGCTGACGATGCCGAGTCCGAGAAAAGCATCTGGCGCACACTGAAAAATTTTTTCCGCGCCGATTAACGCCCGAGACCCGTCTTTTTCCAAATTAGCGCGTCAAGGGCTAGACTGTCGGTTAATCCAACCGGGAGCAGCGCAATGAAACAGTTCGTTATCACCTACCTGGGCGGTAATAACCAGCCCGCGAGCGAAGACGAGGGACGGCAGCACATGGCGCGCTACATGGCCTGGCTCAACGATCTCGGCGACGCGGCGGTGAGCCCGGCGAATCCGCTTGGCGGAACGCACACGATCGGCCCTGACGGCAGCGTCACCGAGGGCAGCAGCTCGTCGATGTCCGGTTATACGATCGTCGCGGCCGCTTCGCTCGACGAAGCGATCGACATCGCCAAGCAATGCCCCTTCCTCGAGGTTGGCGGATCATTGGAAGTATCGGAACTGCTCCAAATGCCGGGCCGGGCCGACCATTGACCAGATGAGTTGCGACGACGAAATCAAGGCGCTGCTGGTCGAACGCGCATCGTGATTCCCGTTATTGCGCTGCGCATCGGCATGATTGTTTACCTGGTCGTCAACTACCTGTAGGACGAGCGCCGATGGCGGAGAAAAAAAAGATCCGGATAAAACGAATCCACATCGGTTACTTCGATACCCCGTACGGCGAACTGGTGCTGGGCAGCCACAGCAAGCGCCTGTGCCTGTGCGACTGGCGCGGCCGCAAGGATCGCAAGCAAATCGATGCCCGGCTGCAGAAGGGGATGCTGGGCAGGTTCGTCGAACATGAGGACAAACTGTTGCAGGAGGCCCGCAGACAACTCGACGAGTATTTCGAGCGCAAGCGCAAGCACTTCGACCTGCCGCTGTTGATGATCGGGTCCCCGTTCCAACGCATGGTCTGGAACGCGCTGTGCGAGATTCCCTACGGGCAGACTTCGAGTTATCTCGACGTGGCCTCGGCGATCGGCAATCCACAGGCGGTGCGCGCGGTGGCGAGCGCGAACGGCGCCAATGCACTCTCGATTATCGTGCCCTGTCATCGCGTGGTCGGCAGCAGCGGCACGCTGGCCGGATACGCCGGCGGGCTCGAAACCAAGGCGAGGCTGCTGCGCCTCGAGTTCGACCTGCCCGGCTAGATCTGTGGCCTGCGCCCGCCCTCGGCCGACCGCCCGCAGAAGATTTGCTGCGCTCGCTCCAGTCCACGAGGGCAAGACCGCCGACAGCGCAGCGGTCATCTTTTTTCAACCTTGCAGCACAACAAAGGAGTGACCCATGGAACTGGGCGTATTTTCGATTAGCCTCTCGGTCAAGAACCTGGCCGCGTCACGCGCTTTTTACGAAAAACTGGGCTTTATCGCATTTACCGGCAATCCCGAACAAAACTGGTTGATCATGAAAAACGGCGATCACATCATCGGCCTCTTCCAGGGCATGTTCGAGGGCAATATCCTGACCTTCAATCCCGGTTGGGATAATAATGGCAACACGCTCGAATCCTTCACCGACGTGCGCGAACTGCAGCGCGTGCTGAAGCAACAAGGCGTCCGGTTCGAAATCGAGGCCGACGAAGCCTCGACCGGACCGGCGAGTTTCCTGTTGCTCGACCCGGACGGCAACCCGGTGCTCGTCGACCAGCACGTTTGAAGCGCGACAAGCCGCCAACTCGGTCCGTCCCGGAAACGCTCCCCGCTGCGCAGGATCTTCGATTTGCTCTAAAATCAATAACGCGGTCGCGCCAGACACGCGACCGGATCCGCGCATCGCGATTCGAGGAAATACGATGAAACGACCAATCCTGTTCATCTCGCTGCTAGTGCTCGCCAGTGCAGCGCTCGCCGATCACGGCATGAGCCAGGCGGCGCTCGAGCGTATTATCAAGGCCATGGCAGACTCGTCGCGCGGCGAACGAGGCGTGGTCGAGTTCGATTTCAACAACGTGCGGATGTACGTGATCTCGGACCGGCAGCATAATCGTATGCGCATCGTCGCACCGGTGGCCGAATACGCCAAACTGACGCGCGAAGAGCTCGACGCGATACTCGTCTCCAACTATCACAAGTCGCTCGACGCGCGTTACGCGGTCAGCGAAGGCGTGCTTTACTCGGCCTATATTCATCCGCTGGCCGAGCTGAACGAGGGCCAGGTTCGATCGGCGGTGCGCCAGGTTTCGAATCTCGCGCTGAGTTTTGGCACTGATTACAGCAGCGGTGAGCTGAGCTTCAGCAGCGACCATTAAACGCGGGGCACGCCCGCCAAGGACTCTTGACATGAAACGACTATTTGTAACCCTCGCTTTGCTCGCGCTCGCGCCTGCGGTTGCCGCACAGGATAGCTACCAGAATCGCCTGTTTACGATAAACGCACCGGCTAGTTCCGGGAATTATGCCAACAGCCAGCCGGTGCTGATGTCGCTGCCCTACGACCAGGGTTTCGCCCCCAACGTCAACGTGCAGGTACAGGTGTACCAGGGCTCGATGGAAGCCTACGTGCAACTCTCCGAGGAACAGTTCCGCGCGCTGAACTGGAAGCTGATTAAAAAGGGCGTCACAGAGAACAAGGCCCTGTTCGAATACGCCGGCGAGTACAACGGTCGCGCGATGCACTGGTATACGGAAGCGATCCGGCGGGGAGACCAGGTGTACCTGATTACCGCGACCACGCTTGAAGCGCAATGGTCGAATTATGGCAGCCGGCTGATTGCTAGCGTGCAAAGCTTCCGCCTGCGCCAGTGATCGATCGACCGCGCCGGCAGAACCAGGCAAGCTAGCTCGATGGACTGGTCTCTCGTCATCTTCGGCGCGATCGTCGTCTTTTTCGTTTACCGGGGCTACCGCAACGGCCTGTTGCGCAGCTGTTCGCGGGTATCCAGCCTGCTGGCCGGCTACGCCTGCGCGATCCTGTTCACCGGGCCGGTATCGCGAGTCATCGAATCGCTGCTGCAGCTGCGCGGCATCGTCGCCTTCATCGTCGCCGCGCTGTTGCTGTTCATCTGCGCGAGCGTCGCGGTCAGCCTGCTGTTTCGCGTGCTGCTGAGAATTCGCGCCGAGCGCGTGAGCGAGTCGCGTTTATCCGCGGTTGGCGGCGCGGCGGTCGGCCTGGTCGTGGGCGTGCTGATCGCGGTCGTCGTGGTCTGGGTGTTCGCCTTCGTGCGTGATTTACAACCGGCTCGAGACCCGGATTTCGCGATGCAGCCCAGGCCGTCCAGCGGCGTCGAAAAGCTGGTCAACCGTGCGGCCGGCCGCGCGATCGGCGAGGCCATGTCGCTCGGCTCGTCGCAACCTTTCGTAGTGCAACTCAGCGCGGCGGTCATCGAGTCGCCGGCAGCGACCGCGCAACATGCGAAGAACCTGATGCAAAGCGGCGATTTTATCGCCCTGTTCGGACGACCCGAGAACCGGCGGGTACTCGACAGCGGCAATGCGCGCGCGGTGCAACAGCTGCCCGAGTTTCAGCGCCTGCTGGCCAACCCGGACCTGCTGGCCCTGGCGGAATCGGCCGGCCTGCCGCAAATGGCAAGCGATACGGGACAGTCGACCGAAGCGGCGCTGGCACGGCAGTTAAGCGATATCTGGGTGCGCGCTCAGGAGGTCAAGCACGAGCCGCGCGTGCAGGCAATTCTGCAAGATGAAACCTTCCTGCAAAAGGTACATGCCGGCAACCCGCTCGCGTTGATGACCGACGACCGCTTTCTCGAGCTCGCCGATATCATCTTTTCCGAACGCGCCGCTCCCGACTCGCCGACCGGTTCGACCGAGACGACAACGGGCAGCAGCACGCCGGCGGCGGAACCGGTCGAGCCCAGGCCGGTCTTCCGTTGGACCGATGACCAGGGACGAGTACACTATTCGGACGTCGAACCCGGCTCCTGAAGGGCATCTCCCGCCATGTACCTGCCAAAACATTTCGTCGATGACGACATCGACTCGATGCACGAATTAATGCGTGAGCGCCCGTTCGCGACGCTGGTGACGCTGACCGCGGACGGTCTGAACGCGAATCACATTCCGTTCCTGCTGCAGCGCAAGCCGCCCCCGTACGGCCGCCTGCAGGGGCATGTACCGCGCGCCAATCCGTTGACTTCGAGCCTGCTCGACGAGGTCGAAACGCTGGTCATATTTCACGGTCCGGAAGGCTACATTTCGCCGTCGTGGTACGCGACCAAGCGCGAGACCGGCAAGGTCGTGCCGACCTGGAACTACGCCGTCGTCCACGCCTATGGCCGACTGAACCTGATCGACGACCCGGCCTGGGTGCGCGACCAGGTCGAGACGCTGACCGANNGACCTGGAACTACCGCGTCGTGCACGCCTACGGCCGGCTCGAAGTGATCGACGACGCGGCCTGGGTGCGCCGCCAAGTCGAGGCCCTTACCGACACGCACGAGGCTCGTTTCGACGCGCCGTGGCAGGTGACGGACGCGCCGCGCGACTATACCGATCGAATGATCGGCGCGCTGCTCGGACTCGAACTCGTTATCACCCGCCTGATCGGCAAGATCAAAGCCAACCAGAATCATCCCGAGCGTAACCGCGCCGGTCTCGTCGCCGGTCTGCGCGCGCTCGACGAACCCGCCGCGGACGAACTCGCCGCGCTGACCCTCGACGACGACGGCAAACCGTTCGAATAAGGCCGGAAATTGTCGTCGGCGCCGCGATCGTTGCGTTCGCAATAGATTTCTGCCGCGGCGTTCGGAACGCGAACGGATTCCATGGCATCATACGGCCTACCGCTTTACTTGCCACGCCGCTTTATCCCCACCCGAAGGCTTTAAACTGGCGAATATCACGACTGCCCCAACGGGTGGTTTTTACGGAAACGGAAACATGAACATACCGCACAATACCCACTCAATGCTGATCGGCTACATCCTCTGGATCTTCGGTTTCATCGGCTCGCACCGCTTTTACTACGGGCGACCGATATCCGGCACGATTTACTTTTTCACCCTCGGGCTGCTGCTAATCGGCTGGATCGTCGACCTGTTCCTGATCCCGGGCATGGACCGCGCGGCCGATCTCAAATACGTCAGCGGGCCGAAGGATTACAACCTGACCTGGATCCTGCTGGTGTTCCTCGGCATTTTCGGCATCCACCGCTTTTATCTCGGTAAATGGGTGACCGGAATACTGTGGCTGCTGACCGGCGGACTGTTTCTGCTCGGCCTGCTCTACGACCTGTGGACGCTGAACGGCCAGGTCGACGAGGTCAACCGCGCCCCGGTTTGAAGACGCGACGACGATGAGGCTGCTCTCGCCTGATCGGGCGCCAACGCGTGTTAGAATCTCGCGCAACGGTTGCACGCGAGAGCCAAAACATGCCTGACCCGAAATTGCCCAGCGGTGGTTGCCAGTGCGGCAGCATTCGTTATCGCCTGACGGGGCCATCAAAGATGCTCTACGCCTGCCATTGCAGCGATTGCCAGAAACAGTCCGCGAGCGCGTTCGGGCTGTCGTTGATGATGGCGCCGGGTGAAGTCGAGTTTACCCGTGGCGAAAAAAAACTGAAGACCTGGGACACGCGCGGCGACGATGGTGAAATCAAGCGCTGCGCATTTTGCCCCGACTGCGGTACGCGGATTTACCACGGCTCCGACAAAGCGGACGAAGATATCAGCATCAAGGCCGGCTCGCTCGACGATACCTCTTGGCTGAATCCGATCGCCCATATCTGGCTGCGCAGCGCGCAACCCTGGATCGAGGTCAATTGCGAGCAGGTGCGCTGTTTCGACGGCGAACCGGCGGACGAAGCCGCGCTGCATCGCCTGTGGCAGTCACGGAATTCCTGAGAGGCAAGCATCATCATGGCTTACTACATTATGAAAGTGGCAATCTCGGCCGTCCTGATCGTCCTGATCGCCGAAATCTCGAAACGCAGTTCGATGATCGGCGCCCTGATCGCGTCGGTGCCACTGGTATCGGTCATGGCGATGATCTGGCTGTACATCGATACGCGCGACACGGAACGCGTCGGCGCGCTCGCATCGGGTATCTTCTGGCTGGTGCTGCCGTCGCTGGCGCTTTTCATCGCGTTACCGCTGCTGCTCAGGCAAGGTGTCAATTTCTATCTTGGCATGGCGCTGTCGATCGCGATCACGATTGCCTGCTACGGCGCGATGATCGCCTTGCTGCAACAGTTCGGCATCGAACTGTAAACCGCGTTGACCGCCTGCCCGACGCTCGCGCCGGATAGCGCAGCGCGCGACAAAGGCGTATCTTTGTGTTCCCAACGACTGGCGGAGTGCGCGATGAACCACATCGACGGAATAGTGGCCGCGGTGCCGACCGCAAACAAGGAAAAGTACATTGAACATTGCACCCCATCGGCCGCCATCTTCAAGGAGTACGGCGCGCTGAATATGGTCGAATGCCGGGACGACGACGTACCCGACGGCGAGATCACGTCGTTCCGATGGCGGTCCAGTGCTAGGCACACGAGACCGTCTGCTTTTCTTGGATCCTGTGGCCGTCGCGCGACGAGCGCAACACCGCAATGGCGAAACTGATGCAGGACGAGCGCATGGATCCAGAAAAAAACCCGCTGCCGTTCGACGGCATGCGTCTGATCTACGGCGGCTTCGAAGTGGTCGTCGACGCCTGAGCCGAGCGATGCTGACCCTGCTGCGATTATTGCTGATGATGCTCGCGGTCGTGCCGATTTTTGCCGGTTTCGGCATGCCTTTTTTCGTTCCTGGCTGGCCCGGTTTCGCGCTTGCCTTCGGCTTGATAATCGGCGGCACCTGGTTGCTCTGGATCGTACATCGACGCGCGCGACGCTGGCTTGACGCCGACACGGCGTTCAACCGGATGCTCAAGGCGGACGGCGAGTTTATGCTGCGCGACCCGGGTGAGCGCGCGCGGGGAGGCGACGGGTCGCAGCATGACTGAATCCGTATCGAACCAGTCCAGTGCGGTAACCGTCCGCGACGAGGAACCGACCGATCACGACGCGATACGCCGGGTCAACCGCGCCGCGTTCCCGACCCCGGCCGAAGCGCAGCTGGTCGACGCGCTGCGCCTGCAGGCCGATCCTTTTATCTCGCTGGTTGCCGAAATCGATGGAACCGTAGTCGGCCACATCGCGTTCTCCCCGGTCACGCTCGAATCCGCAGCCGACCTGCGACTAATGGGGCTCGCCCCGATGGCGGTGTTGCCGGACCGGCAGCAACAGGGTATCGGTTCGGTGCTGGTGCGCGCCGGTTGCGAACGCTGCCGCCAGCTGCAGGCGACCGCGGTAGTCGTGCTCGGGCACCCGCAATACTACCCACGCTTCGGCTTCGCTCCGGCGCGGCAGTTTGATATCGATTGCGAATACGACGTGCCGAACGAGGCGTTCATGCTGCTCGAACTGATTGCGGACGGACTGTCCGGTCGGTCGGGGCGCATCCATTATCACCCTGCCTTCGCCTCGGTATAGGCGATGGATTCCGGCCTCGGTTACCGGCTTGCCGCGGACGCGCTGCTCGGGCTGCATGCGCTGCTGGTCGCATTTATCGTGCTCGGGCTGGGCCTCGTGGTGGTCGGCAGGCTGCGCGCGTGGGCCTGGGTGCACCACTTCTGGTTTCGCATCGTGCACCTGGGCGCGATCGGCGTGGTCGCGCTGCAGGCCTGGCTCGGCGCGATCTGCCCCCTGACGCTGTGGGAGATGCAGCTGCGCGAACGCGCCGGCGACGCGACCTATTCCGGCGCGTTTATCGCCCACTGGATCGAGCGGCTGCTGTACTACCGCGCGCCGGAATGGGTATTTATCCTGATCTATACCGTGTTCGCGATGCTGGTCGCGGCGACCTGGTTCTGGGTGCGACCGCGACGTTAAGCGGAGCCCGTATGCATTCGAATCCGACCCGCTATCAGAAAATGCACGACGATCCGGCCAACTGGACCCTGGGTACGATCTACCATTGCAAGGACGATCCGCGCGTGATCGTGCGCAACCGCCTGCCCTTCGGCTGGACCTGGAACTTCGGCCACCCCCCGCGTCTGGCCCGCGCTAATGCTGACCGTGTTCTGTTTCTTCATGCCGGTCGTGGTCGCCTGGCAGCTCGGGGTGCTATCGCCTCTCGTGCTCAGTGCTATTCTGCTCGCCACGCTCGGTGTCATCGTCTGGCTGGCAAGCCGTATCGCACGCGATCCGGACGCCTAGTCGACCCACTGTGGGTAAAACTTGCGCGCGATCTCCGGGTAGGAGCGTACCCAGCGCTGCCAGTACTTTTCGCCAAACACGCCCGGCCTGATTCGGCTCTGCATGCCGCCGGTGCCCGCCTGCATTTCGCGGCGCGACGCCATCAGGCCTTCGCCGCTGTGGCGCGGGCTGCGCTGCGCCATCTCGATGAAACCGGGCGAAATCGGCAACGGATCGAGGGGCATTTCGAGATCCGGGCTGTAGAAAAACGCGCTGGAAAACCGCTCCGCGGCCGCGGCATTGATCACGCGGTGCGGCGTCGCGATGAAGTAATTGTGCGTCAGCAGCTGCAACAGCTCACCGGTATTCACCACGAGGCTGTCCGCAATCGGGTCGACGCGGTGCCAACGATCGTCGTTGGCTTGCGCCTCGAGACCGGCGTTCTCGTCCTGCAGTAACAGGGTCAGGAAACCCGAATCCTTGTGCACGCCGACGCCCTGCCCGCCGGCCCCGGTTTGCGGGTAGCGAATCAGTTTCAGGTATGGCGACGGGCGGTCGCCGAATACGCGCTCGACGTGGGTTTCGTCGAGACCGAGCGAGAGCGACATGATGCGCAGCAGCTCGCGCGCGAGCGCGGACAGGCGCGCGAAGTAATCGCTCACGCAATCGCGAAACCCGGGCAGATCGCGTTCGCGCGGCCACTGGTTCGGACCGAGCAGCGCGCGGTAATAGGGTTCGGGGTTATCCAGCGCATCGCGCTCGACGCCGATATCGATCTGCTCGCGGTAATCGGTGGCGTTGTTGGTCAGCTCGGAGCCGAGCCGTTCCCAGCCGCGAAACTGCGGCGAGTGGTGCTTGTCGATGGCTTCCTTCAACGGCGACGGCAGGGCGAAGAAGGCTTTCGTCAGGTCGAGGTAGCGAGCGCTGACGTCACCCGGGATGCCGTGATTGAGCACGTAGAAAAAACCGATTTCATGGCAGACCCGGTTCACCTCCGCGGCGAGCGCCGCGCGTGCCCGTGCGTCGCCGTCAAACCACGGCGCGAGGTCGATTATCGGTATCGCGGCACTCATCGGCGGGCGACAAGATCAGTAAAACTGTGAGAGCATAGCGCGCAATTGTAAGCCAAACGACCGTGCCGATGAATCAGCAATCAGGATCCATCCCGCCAGGCCTGCGCCGCCTCGCCGCATTCGCCGACGGCGATCGCGGCGGCAACCCGGCCGGCGTCCTGGTCGGGGAACAACATCCGGCCGAGGCGGAGATGCGGCGTATCGCCGCCGCGGTCGGTTACTCCGAGACCGCATTCGCGATGCCGGCCGGCGACGCCTGGCGCGTGCGCTACTTCGCCCCCGCATCCGAGGTGCCGTTTTGCGGACATGCGACCGTCGCGCTCGGCGCGGCGCTCGCGCTCCAACACGGCGACGGCGTTTACAGCTTGCTTCTGAACGACGCCGAGATCACGGTCGAGGGACAGAGTCAGGACGGGCTCGAGGCCGCGCTGCAGTCGCCGCCGACGCGCAGCCAGGCGCTGGCGCCCGAACTGACCCGCGAAGTGCTGGCGCTGTTCGGCTACGGCGCAGACGATCTCGACCCGGCGATTGCGCCGGCGCGCGTGCACGGCGGCGCCGACCATTTCGCGCTGATCCTGCGCGCGCGCGAACGTCTCGCGGCGATGCGTTACGACCTCGCGGCCGGACGTGAACTAATGGAACGCGAGGGATTGATCACGATTCTGCTCGGCTACGCCGAATCGCCGCGGTTGTTCCATACGCGCAATCCGTTCGCGTCGGGCGGTGTCTACGAAGACGCGGCTACCGGCGCCGCGACCGCGGCCTTCGGCGGTTACCTGCGCGATATCGGCTGGCCGCACCAGGGCTCTATAGAGATCATCCAGGGTGAGGATATGGGCATGCGTTCGCGCCTGCGCGCCGAAATCCCGCCCCAACCGGGCGCTTCGATACGCGTTTCGGGCCGGGTAAGATTCATCGAGGAGTAAACCATGATCATTGAGATCGACGGACATGAGTTTCAGGCAATTTTCGAAGACGACCTGTCACCGCAAACCTGCGCCGCGTTTCGCAGCGCGATGCCGTTCGAAAGCCGCATCGTGCACGTGCGCTGGAGCGGCGAGGCGGTCTGGATTCCGCTCGGCGGGCGGGACTTCGGCGTCGCCTACGAGGACGCGACCAGCTACCCGTCGCCGGGCCAGATCCTGCTCTACCCGCAAGGCAAGAGCGAGACTGAAATTCTGATCGCCTACGGCCACGTGCACTTCGCCTCCAAGGCCGGCTCGCTCGCCGGCAACCATTTCGCGACCATCACCGATGATCTCGACCGCCTGCGTGAGATCGGTATCGCCACCCTGTGGGAGGGCGCGAAACCGATATGCTTTCGCATTAATTGAGTTAGCATTAGGCAAATTGCTTTGATGGACACCGGCGCGATCGAAAATCCGACCCGATTTACCGAAGTCAAGACCACGCTCGGCGGCGAGCGCAAGACGTTCGATTGCGAGCTGCTTGCCGAGTCGCTCGGCGAGCGCGTGGTGATTTACCGCATGCCGCGCGACGTCGAACTCGAGGGCGTGCTGCTACCGGAAGGTTCGACCAGCGTCGGTTATTTCTGGGCGCACAAGCCGTATAACGCCTATCACTGGGTAGACGACAACGGGCGGACGCTGGCGTTATACTTCAATATTTCCGACCAGACCCGGATCGGCGAATCCGAGGTGGCCTGGCGCGACCTGAGCGTGGACGTGATGATCACGCCCGACCAGCGCTGCCGGGTGCTGGACGAGGACGAACTGCCCGATGACCTCGATGACGAACTGCTGGCCTACATCGAATCCGCGCGCGACGCGCTGTGCGACGACCCGGTCCACCTGCTCGCGGCATTCGACGCGCGCAGCGCGAAACTGCTCGCCGGGAGCTGATCATGCCGCTTGAACTGTGGCCAGCCTTTGTCGGCGTCAGTATTGTCGTGCTCGCGATCCCGGGGCCGACGATCCTGCTGGTGCTGAGCTACGCGATCGCCCACGGCCGCCCGGCGGCGCTGCCGCTGGTCGCCGGCGTCGCGCTCGGCGACTCGGTCGCGATGACGCTGTCGCTGCTCGGCCTCGGCACGCTGCTCGCCGCGTCGGCCTTCTGGTTCGGCGTGATCAAATGGCTGGGCGGAATCTACCTCGTCTACCTCGGCCTGCGCCTGCTGCTCGATGCGCAGCGGGCGATGCCGGTTACCCAACCCGAGGCGCGGCTGGCGTCGCCGCGCAAGCTGTTCGGCAACGCGTTCATCGTCACCGCGCTGAACCCGAAGAGTATCGTCTTTTTCATCGCGCTATTGCCGCAGTTCATCAGCCCGGCGCACGCGCTGCTGCCGCAGCTGTGGTTGCTCGGCGTGACTTTCGTGACGCTGGCCGCGATCGGCGCGACCGCCTACGCGCTGTTCGCGGCGTCGATCCGTCATTGGCTCGCGACGCCGCGCGCACAGCGTGCCTACGGGCTCATCGGCGGCGGGCTGCTTTGCGGTGCGGGCACCTGGGCGCTCGGCGCGAAACGAGTCATCACGGAGGCCTGATGAAAATTCGAATCCTGGTTTCATTGTTCCTCGCCTGGCTGTTGCTCGGCGCGGCCGCCTGCGGGAACAAGGGCGAGCTGTACCTGCCCGACGAAGAAGACAAAAAAGCCGAACGCAAGGATTACTAAAGCTTGGACCACTTCAATTACAAGGACGGCGATCTCTACTGCGAAGAGGTCTCCATCGCCGCGCTCGCGGAGCAGTATGGCACGCCGCTATACGTCTACTCGCGCGCGACGCTGGAACGTCACTGGCACGCCTTCGACCGCGCGCTGGCCGAGCACGATCACCTCGTCTGTTACGCGGTCAAGGCCAATTCGAACCTGGCGGTGCTGAACCTGCTGGCGCGGCTCGGCTCGGGTTTCGATATCGTATCCGGCGGCGAGCTGCAGCGCGTGCTGCAGGCCGGCGGCGACCCGGCAAAGATCGTGTTTTCCGGAGTCGGCAAGCTGCCCGGCGAAATCGAAGCCGCGCTCGAGGTCGATATCCTCTGTTTCAACGTCGAATCCGAGCCGGAGCTGGAACGCATCGCCGCCATCGCGCAGGCACGCGGGCAAACCGCGCGCGTGTCGTTCCGCGTCAACCCGGACGTCGACGCGAAAACCCACCCGTACATTTCCACCGGGCTCAAGGAAAACAAGTTCGGCATCGCCTTCGCCGACGCCGAGCAGGTTTACCTCGCCGCGGCGAAGCTCGAGCATATCGAGGTGATCGGCATGGATTGCCACATCGGCTCGCAGCTGACCGAGATGTCGCCTTACATCGACGCGCTCGATCGCCTGCTCGCGCTGATCGAGAAGTTGCGCGACCAGGGCATCGAGATCCGTCATCTCGACCTCGGCGGCGGACTCGGCATTCGCTACCGCGACGAGGCACCGCCGCTGCCGGACGAGTGGGCCAGCACGCTGCGCGAACGCCTGCAGGGCTTTGCCGGCACGATCCTGATCGAGCCCGGCCGCGCCATCGCCGGCAACGCCGGAATCCTGCTCAGCCGGGTCAATTACCTGAAGCACGGCGCGGATAAAAACTTCGCTGTGGTCGACGCGGCGATGAACGACCTGCTGCGCCCGGCACTGTACGGCGCGTGGCAGGAGATCATCCGCGTGCACCAGGCCAGCGACGCCGCGGAAAAAGTTTACGACGTGGTCGGCGCGATTTGCGAATCGAGCGATTTTCTCGGCAAGGACCGCGCGCTGCGCCTCGAACAGGACGACCTGCTCGCGATTCGCTCGGCGGGCGCCTACGGTTTCGGCATGGCGTCGAACTACAACTCGCGCACGCGCGCCGCCGAGGTCATGGTCGACGGCGACGCGCACTACTGCGTGCGCGAGCGCGAGCGCTTTTACGACCTGATCCGCGGCGAGTCGCTGTTGCCATGACGCTGCGCTTCGCCAAGATGCACGGGCTCGGCAACGACTTCATGGTGA
>JABAOD010010956.1_pt1 | contig 14434 bp, 13 predicted proteins | sample 7062151 | NCBI WGS metagenome assembly JABAOD01 (sample SAMN14538626, study PRJNA623070) | marine sediment metagenome | biome: marine biome [ENVO:00000428]; feature: marine pelagic biome [ENVO:01000023]; material: deep marine sediment [ENVO:00002113] | place: India: Gulf of Khambhat ... | reverse complement strand
GAAACTTCTGTCTTCCCTTTAGTCTTTGTGACCTTCTTCTCCTGAGTCCGTCGGACCTCCTCCCTCTCAACCGTTGTGACCTTCTGGGTCAGCAAGTTGACCATGGCCGTGTCGCCGGCGCGAGTTGCCAGAACCAGCGGTGTAACGCCGCGCTTGTTTTTCGCCTTGACCTTGGCGCCATTGGCAACCAGCAGCTCTGCCACGTCGAGGTGACCCTTCTCAGCGGCGAGGTGAAGCGGCGTATTGTAGTCATTGTCCTTCGTATTGACATCTGCACCATTGGTGATAAGCACCTGCGCTACATCCTTGTAGCCATTGGACGCTGCCCAGGACAAAGGGGTCCTGCCGTAGCCGTCCTTTGCATTGGCCCTGGCACCGTCACCGATGAGTCGTTTCAGCTTCGCAAGGTCTCCCCCTTCTGCGGCCGTGTGGAGGGGACCCGCCAACACAGGAGACACCACAAACGTGCTAAGTAAAGTCAGTATTACAAACCAGCGTCCCAGACATCGACTCTGTCCTTCCATTATTCTCCCTCCTTTCATTGCGCATCCTACCTGACTGTTGGGCAAAAAACGATCATCCGTCAGGGGAATCTCTGGTTCTACAAATTCAACGTCTCTCCAGAAGATCCGGGCTCCGAAGCGATATTTCAGCCACAACCCCTTGATGGTCTGAAATCGAATCGGCCAACACATGGTGGGAAACGAACTCAAACTCGGAGGAAACAAACAAATGTCGTGGAGAAATCAGGTGTTGCTAACTCTTGCATTTTCATCTATTCTACGACTGAGAACAAGGAGAGGGGTCCTTTGTCTTTACTGGATAGAGGAAACCTCCGGAAAGGTGACTTCATGCTGAATGACAGGACTGTCTACTTGAACGGAGAATTCGTCGAATGGGAAAAGGCTACGGTTCACACGATGTCGCACAGTTTTTCCCGTGGGTCAGCCATCTTTGAAGTAATGAGTTTTCATAGGACGAAAAAGGGGCCTGCCGTCTTCCGGCTTGACAAACATATCGATCGCCTCTTCAAAACAGCAGAACTCCTCTCTATGAAGCTTCCTCTCTCAAAAGAGGCTTTTGTCGAGGCCACCCTCAAAACCGTGAAGACCAATCATTTGGAGGAAGGGTTTATCAAGCTTGTCTGTTACTATCACGAAATCGCTTTCGAAATACTCTCTTCCCAAGAGAGCCTTGACGTCTGCATTGTGGCAGTAGATCCGTCTCTTGACCTTGTCGGGCAAGCTTTTGCTCCAGCCGGCACCCTCTCAGCGTGCATCTGCACATGGCGAAAACTTCATCCTGAAACGGTCCCTGTGGAGGCTAAGGTTGCCGCACACTATATCAATGGGATGATAGCCAGGCAGGAGGCCAAACAGCGGGGGTTCGACACTGGTGTCCTACTTGACACCGAAGGTTTTATCGCGGAAGGAAGCATTGAGTCTCTCTTCTTTGTCAAGGATGGCGTCTTGACAACACCTGCTCTTGGAAACATTCTCCGGGGTATCACTCGGAGATCGCTACTTGAAGCTGCAGATTACTTCGACATCAAAACCGCCGAAAAACGGGGCAAACCAGAGGCCTTAATGGAGGCCGATGAGGTATTCTTCTCTTGCTCGCCTGAGAAATTCCTTCCGGTCAAGAGAATCGAGAATCGAGTCATACAGGATGTACCTGGACCTGTGACGAAGAAACTCATCAAGGGCTTTGAGAGGATCTGTTCAGGGGAGAACCCCTATTTCAAAGACTGGTTGTTTCCCATAGGATAACCGTGCTGAGATTCACCATGAGCAGCATCACTAGGCGAATTCAACTATTCCTATGAGACACCGTTCCGATCGGGTATGACCGAACAACTGGTTGAGTTTGCCAATGCCTTGCTCGGACATCTCTACGGAGGACTCTCCCACGTTAACATCTTTGTGAGTATCTTGTTTGCGGGTCTAACCGGCGCCGCGGTGACAGATACTGTGGCGGTCGGTGGCATCCTCATACCCGCCATGAAAAAACAAGGCTATGAATCCAGCTACTCAACAGCAGTAACGGCTACGTCCCTCTACTTTATGGCAGGCGAGGTCGTCGTGCTCTTGATCATTACATACGTGCCCTTCCTTTCCCTGTGGCTTCCACGGGTTCTAGGTTATATGGGGTAGGAAGACACAATATTCAAGGAGACGGACCAGGTTGTTAGTCAGTTTGATGAAGGTATGAGGAATGATAAATATGTCAGCGGAAAGGGCAGTCCCCATTTCCTTGACACAGATAAAGGAAGCTCATAAAAGGATCGCAGGGCAGTAATAAGGACACCCTGCGTCTACTCCGTTCCCCTCAGCCGGAAGACGGGAAAGGACGTATTCCTAAAACTGGAATGCTTTCAGGTCACCCAGGCCTTTAAGGCACGGGGAAATGCCAATAAGATCGCTCTCTTGAAAAAGGAAGAAAGGGAAAGAGGTGTCATGGAATCAGATTCCCTCTATCTCTAAGACACTTAAGTCAGGTCAAACCCCATTGGAGGTTTCCAACGAGATTGTCGAAAAAGTCCAAACATGGCATTTTGGCTATTTTCACCTCCTGTGAAATCAACTACTTAGAAGCGACCAGGCAAGGCTGGTCCGAAGGGAAAGGAGGTGGCGATACCTTCAGAAATTCGGTTTGTCGTCCAGTGGGTGTGAAGCCCACCCGACCAGAGCTGAGCCCGGCAGGTCGGAAGTAAGGCCTTGCGCCGTTGCGGGTAACCGCTGTGGCGATGCGTAGGTCTACGGGACCCACCACCATGGATTCGCGGATACAGAACAATTAATCTAGAGTTACATGGTTCGAATAGGAGGGTAGGATAATGCGGTGTGTTATAAAGTATAAGCTTGGGGATGGAAGCATCGAGCTGAGGGAATGCCCCGAACCCTGTCCAGGACCTGGAGAGGTGAAAATCAAGGTAGAAGCAGCAGGAATATGCGGCTCTGATCTCCACATCTTACATGGTGACATTCAAATTCCTATGCGGCCTCCTTTTGTTATTGGACACGAATTCAGTGGGGTGGTAGCCGAGGTTGGAAAAGGGGTAATGAAATGGAAAAAAGGAGATAGAGTCACTGCTGAGAATTCACGAAGTGTTTGTGGATATTGCAGATATTGCAGAACAGGTAGCTATAATCTCTGTTCTGAAAGATTGGCAATAGGCTATGCCTTTGATGGCGCATTTGCAGAGTTCTGTGTTGTACCTGAAGAGAGAGTACACTTCCTCCCTGACAATGTGGACTTTCTGACCGGAGCATTATCTGACCCCTCTGCATGTGCTTTTCACGCTGTGCAGGAACTTACAGGGGTAAATTCAGGGGAAAACGTACTCATCACCGGTCCTGGCCCAATGGGTTTGTTTTGTCTTCAGTATGCCAAGGCCAATGGTGCTCAAGCCATTGTAACGGGAAGAACACAGGACACCAAGCGACTAGAGCTGGCAAAGGAGCTCGGCGCAGATTTCACGATTGACGTTGATGCTGGAGACTCGGAGAAAAGCATCAAAGAGTATTTAAAAGGGGGCGAGATAGATATCTTTTTGGAATGCTCAGGTAAAGAGACGGCTTTGGCGCTTGGGATTAGTCTTTTGCGTAAGCAGGGAAAGTACACTCAGGTAGGAATTTTCGGTTCCCCGGTGAATTTTGATGCGGATCAGCTCGTTTACAAAGAGATCAGAGCAACAGGGTCTTTTAGCCAAAAGTACTCAGCATGGGCTGAGGCGATAAGGTTAGCTTCGCTCGGCAAAATTAGAGCTCTTCCTTTGGTCACGCACATTATGCCTCTGGAGGAATGGGAAGAGGGCTTTCGGAAGTTCGAGTCCGGTGAGGCGATCAAGGTCATATTTCAGCCCGGGTTAGAGAGGAATTAGACATGATACATAAAGGACCGGCGAACATTAAGGCGGAAGAGGTTTATGATTCTCACGGTGGCCATGGCTCTTGTATGGTCCGTACCTTACTCACCAGTGAATTTGATAGGTCCCTGGCCTATGTTAGAGAGATTGTCTTGCACGCAAACTCGTCTGTTGGAATTCACCCGCACAGTGGTGATGAGGAACTATACTCTATAATCTCTGGAAGGGGAATAATGATGGTTAATGGAGAACAGAAGGTTGTGGAATCAGGGGATGTTGTTCTTACAAAATCCGGCAGCAGTCATGGCCTTAGGAATGAATCAGATAGGGATTTAAGATTCTTTGTTGTATGCGCTGAACTATGAAATGCTCCCGAAGATAGCCTTGTGAGCTAGATAAGTAGGTATATATTCAGTTGGAGTGACGCGTGTGCGAAAAGGCAACCGCTTATAGGTAACATCTGGATGCCGAATTGGCGATCGTCGGAGAGTGGCCGGACAGAGGGTGCTAACCGTTTTTAACACTAAGAGTCACCAGGTCTTTCCGAGGCTGCACGACCTTGTTATGTGAATCGAGTACCTTAATCTCGAAGGCAGATTCGAGCTGTCTGGTTGCAATTGGACAGAATCAGTGAGATTTCGACTAGAGGAGTATTCCATGCCGGCTCCTGTAACTTGTAACTTATCGTTTCACGCGCCATAATCTGTCTATCCCCGTCCCACTCACGAGATGGGAACAATATTTTCGATCACTCTCCCAGATATGCTTTTTTCACTTTCTCATCTCGCAGGAGGTCCTCTGCCTGGCCGCTAAGCGTTATTCTGCCCGTTTCCAGAACGTATCCTCGGTGGGCAAGGTTTAGAGCCATTTGGGCATTCTGCTCTACTAGAAGAACAGTTGTCCCCTCTCTGTTGATCTGTTCGATGGTCTTGAAGATAATTTCAACCAAAAATGGTGCCAGTCCCAGGGAAGGCTCATCTAGCAGGAGCAGTTTCGGCCTGGCCATCAGAGCTCTTGCAATAGCCAGCATCTGCTGTTCACCACCGCTTAAGGTGCCGCCTAGCTGTCTCCTCCTTTCCTGAAGTACAGAAAAGAGGCTAAATGCCCATTCTAAGTCCTTCTGCACCTCCTCTGGGTCATTTCGAATATAGGAGCCCATCTTTAGGTTTTCCATCACCGAAAGCTGAGGGAATATGCGACGTCCCTCGGGGGCTTGGGATATCCCAGCTTTTACAATTCTGTCCACTGGAGCCCCATCGATCCGCTGCCCTTCAAACTCGATCGTCCCATCTCTTGGCCGCTCAATACCTGAGATGGTCATCAAGGTGGTTGACTTTCCGGCACCGTTTGCCCCAATAAGGCAGACTATCTCACCTCTATTGACCTTAAGAGAAATACCTTTTAGAGCCTCTATGTTGCCGTAGAATGTGTGGACATCTGTTAACTTGAGCAAGAGCTTCTTGGACATGGCGTACGAGACTTGGACCCTCTCTAAACAAATCAAGCACGGGCGTATGCTACACCTCTTCCCAGATACGCCTCTATCACCCTTTTATTGGTTTGAACCTCTACAGGAGTCCCTTCGGCGATCTTGACTCCATAATCCAACACCGCTATCCGTTCACAGATTCCCATCACCATCTTCATGTCATGTTCAATGAGCAGGATCGTAACACCCATGTTCCTGATTTTCCTGATGAGTTGCATAAGATCTTTTGTCTCCTGAGGATTCATACCTGCTACTGGCTCATCCAGCAACAGGAACTTCGGATCACTAGCCAGAGCTCTGGCAATCTCTAGACGCCTCTGATCACCGTAAGGCAAATTGGCGGCAAGCTCATCTTGTTGATTGCTCAGGCCGACAAACTCAAGAAGCTGTAGAGCTTTTTGAGTGATCTTCTCTTCTTCTTCTCTTTGGGAAGATACTTGCAGTATTGCATCTATCCAGCCGCTTTTTGCGCGACAATGTCTGCCGATCCTAACGTTATCCAAGGCAGTCAAAAAACTGAACAGTCTAACCCCCTGAAAGGTGCGTCCGATCCCTTTTTCTACTCTCTGATAGGGTTTAAGCTCGAGGAGATTCTCGCCCTGAAAAGTTATTTCACCTCTTGTGGTAGGACACATGCCGGTTACCACATTAAAGAAAGTAGTTTTCCCTGCCCCATTTGGGCCGATCAACCCAGTTATTTCGCCTTCGTTGATCACAAAGTCAAAATCCTTCAAGGCAGTAAGTCCACCAAATATTTTAGTAACACCTTTTGACTCGAATAGAGCCACTATCCCCCACCTCCTGGCTGTGGAGTCGTAGTTTGTTATCTAAGCCTTTTCGCCTCAGCCAAGGTCTCCCCCCTCATCCAACCAACTGGTATGAGCCCTCTTGGAGAAAATCGTATTATTGAAATCATTATTATGCCATAGATTGCATAGCGCACCTCTGCCGCAATTCCTACTATAGGCAAAAACGCACGCAACCCCTCCCCTAAAGAGACCAGAATCGCTGCTCCAAGGATAACACCGGGGATACTGCCCGCTCCGCCAAGGACTATCATGCACAAGATGAGGAAAGACTCCCAGAACCTGAACATCACAGGGCTGACAAACATAAACCACCGGGCGAAAAAGGAACCTGCAATAGCCCCGAAAGAAGCACTAATAGCAAAAGCAAGAACCTTATAGAAGAGAAGATTTATGCCGCAGCTTTCTGCTGCAATAAAGTCTTCACGGATAGCAGTCCAGGCCCGCCCGACACGCGAATTGTGTAATCTATACGCAGTAAAAACAGTAAGGATGAGGATGGCCAAGATGAGATAGTAAAAAGATTCTGTGCTGAGAAACGTGAATGAATCTGGTAGGCGATCGCTACCAAATCCTAAAGAAGATACGCTGATAGTGGCGCAAGTGACGGCTAAGGCGACGAAAGCCAGTATATATCTCTTGTCCCGGCGGCGCCACGCTAGATAGGCGGTTGTTACCAGCATTACTCCGGCAAATACCAACAGCCAGTAGACAGTCGGCGGATGGAGAAACGTCAGGTCAAGGACAGGCGGAAGGATACCTACGATGCCTCGTGTGCCCCCGGTCAACCACATTTCGTTGGTAATAAACAAGACTACCATTTCAGAGAAGCCAAAGGTAACAATAGCAAAATAGTCACCCGTAAGCCTGAGCGTGGGTGCCCCCAAAAGGATACCCCAGATAGCACCGTTAAGCGCAGCCAGAGGGATGACCAGCCAGTAGCTCATATTGAGATGGACAGTCAGCAATGCAGAAGTGTATGCTCCAATAGCATAGAAACCGACAAATCCTAAGTCCAGTAAGCCGCAAAAACCGGGCACTATGTTTAGACCTACAGCCAATACCATGTACAACATTATCAGGACCGCTATATATAGGGCATGACCGCCCACCAGCAGTGGCAGAAGAGCCACCACTGCTATGGACACAGTAAGGACAAGACGAGACCTCTGGGTAAGAAAAACAACGAGGGAATCCTTCAAAGGAGCAACCATTTGAGCGATAGTCTCTCTAATTCGGCCGACTTTCACGATAGTAGGTCCGAGCCACTTCTCTTCTATGGTCTGAACAGCGGTAGCCTGGCCGAAAAGACCTTGTGGTCTCAGGCAAATAATAAGGATCATCAAGCCATAGGCAACGACATCTTTATATCCTGCATGGAGGTAACCCGCTGCAAGTGATTCAACCACCCCAATTATGATTCCCCCAATCATAGCTCCTGGTATGTTTCCGATACCTCCCAAGACACTCGCTGCAAAGCCTTTTATTCCTGGGAAGAATCCCATCAACGGGTGAACAACTCCATATTGCAATGCCATAAGCAACCCGGCTAATGCTCCCATGGCTGTGCCTATGGCGAAGGTAAAAGAGATAGTCCCATTTATATTGATTCCCATCAAACTGGCAGCTACCTGATCTTGAGCCAGGGCACGCATGGCGGTGCCGGTCTTTGTGTATTGGACAACTAGATAGAGACTAACACACATAATGATGGTTGCTCCCCAAATGAAGAGATGCAATCCACTAATATGTGGCTCGGAGATGATGGTAGTCCTGTAGAAGTCCGGAATGGCATGGTGCGGGAAAGGCTGAACACGGCCGCCCCAGATCAGGCGTGCTATGTTGGATAGAAAAATGGAACACCCTATGGCAGTGATTATGAGGGAGAGGCGAGGTCCTCCCCTTATCGGACGATAAGCCAGGTAGTCGATGAATACCACCCCGATAGTTGCAACAGAGAACATGCTGAGGATAAGGGCGAGATAGAATGGCACCCCCAGATTGACATATGTTATGCTCATGAATGCGCCCCAAGTAAGCATATCCTTGTGCGGGAAATTCCATAACCTGATAACCCCGTATACCATACTAAAGCCTACGGCAATGAGAGCGTAGATACCCCCCAGCGTCAAACCAGCTATCAATTGCTCCAGTAGATCCAAAGAATTACGCCTTTCTTCACGGAAATGGGGTTAAGTCGGACTATCCCTCGTCCTTATCCGGAGCAGATAATCTGCACAAGCCGTCCTTTCTGAATCCTAGAGACCGGTCAGTCTCAATGCTTCTTTTTTCTCCACGAACCGAGCATAGACAATTCCCGAGCAGACGTCAAGAATAACTCAACATAATGGGGCTCCGAATCGGTTGCTCGGTCAGAAGGTCATTGAGGTGTGATTTTCGATTTCTTAGGAGATTGTTTTCTGATATAGAAAAGCTTTAATGGTTGAGCTATGGGAGCGTAGCAGATATTTGAAAACGGATATCTTATCTATTGATGCAGACTCTGCTTTCGTGAGGCAAAGCTACCCATGATAGGATAGATTCTTATGAAGCCATCCCATGATTCAGTAGCAGAGCCTGTTTGGTGGTTTACCAAATATTCTTCGGGCATCGTGATTCTTTCCAGTGGGAGGCCTGGCCAGGATGGTCATAAACTCCCTGATGGTGAAGAAGGCAAGGTATCGGTCCACATAGACGATGATCCTTAGAGGGGTGCTGAGTTGATCCCTCCTCAATCTCCGAATACCGTAGTTGCGGAATTTATCTCCGAGTCCGGCCACGTAGATCCCTACCAGATTGAACATAATCAGAGAGAAGTAAATGTGACAGTAAATCAATTCGGTTCCCTTGCCCCAGAACTTCTTCAAATACCAGCCTTGCTTCATCTCGCGGTACTGTTTATTCTCTATCAAAGAGCGATCGTCGTATTTGGCATATGCCCTAAGCACTCTTTTGGGGGTGTTGAGGGGCAAGGTGGTGATAAAACCCCATTGCCTTTCGGGGGGAATCTCCTTCCCCCGAAATCTGGTAACGAAAAGACCGCTCAAGGATCCATTGTAGCTCTCAAGGCTCTCGAGCTCTTCAAAACCTAAAAGCTCAAGGCCATCTTCTTTGTCTTCTACCTTTAATCCCTCCCCAATCCTGGCCAACCCCTGCATGTCCTCCAGCATGTTCATGTTGCTCTTCAAGGGGATGATGATATCTATGCCCCCTTTCTTCCACCGGGAGAACCGCTCTCCATCGATATAGCCCCGATCGATGAGAAGCACTCTGATCGCTCCCGGGCCCAAAAGCTCTCCTGCCTCTTCGACGAGTTCATCGCTTGGAGTGATCTCGTGTTCACTGATCGGAATCAGACGGGCCCCCACACAGATCAGACGCCCCCGGTACAGAAGATTGATCGTACAGAGCTTAAAGCCCTTCTGTCGGGTTATCTCTCTTATGATCCCTCCTTCTTCAGTGAGAATCTGTTTGACCTTGGTTAGCTGGCCCATGCCCGCATAGTCACCATCCAAGACGATCTTGGTCGAATCCATGACGAATGTCCCATCAGTTCTTCTCAATATCCCGGTCTTGACTATGGCCCCGGTAGAACTCCGAAAGGCTTTTACAATCTCACCGGGTGGAGTAAGACCTATCCCATAGGAGAGAGAGTCGATGTTGCAGGGCTTATTGTCGCCCTTGTTTCTGTCCCGATCAAAACCCTCCCGGATCTCTCTGGCCGTACATCCAATCAGTCGCAGGACATGATCATCCCGAAACATGCCATCCTGGATCCCGTTGAGAGAAGCCTCGCCCAAGACCTCCTTCATGGCCAACGAGTTATAGATAAACCACGTCGGAATGATCCAGTTTCTCTCAAGGGGCCTGATCTGGGAGAAGATATCAAAGATCCCCAGGCCCATCATCATCGCCACAAAATCATCGAGCCTCCCCCATCCACTGAGACTGATATCATCGTAGATACCACGCCTCAAAAGACGGCGCACCTTCTCACGGTTTTCCTCCATCAAAACATAACTCAACCCCTTTTTCCCTCCTCTATGGAGTAGGTGCGAATCTTACCAAAGACATCGTTGATCTGCCTGTGGATCTGTCTCAGTTTGGCCATGTTGGATTGAAAACGCCTGTAGTTCTCTGTAAGCCTCCTCGTCCTGACCAAATGGACCTTCTTCACATAAGTCAGTGAAGTCTTCCCCCTTTTTTTGGTCGATATGTACCAATAGGGCCCGTGGAGCCTCCCCTCTGTCCTACATCGACACGAGGCCCGGCCGCAGGGTTTGTAATGCTCCACCAGTGAGCCCTCGATCATCTCGGCCGGCCTCAAATTCTCCTGCTCCAGGCTTTTTCTCCTCTGAGCCAACCGGGCTATCTGCTGCCTTAGTCTGCTGATATCCATGAAGGACCTTCAAATGGTATGCTTGCCATAATAAATACTATCCAGAATTGCAAGAAAAAAATTTTAGCCACACAAAAAAACCTCATTTTTCTAAACGCGATTTCATAAAAACCTGCAACCTCCCTAACTTAAAAATCCATTCGGAACTTCAGCAACGTAGCAGTATTACATACAGAATAGAAGACCGGGAGCAAAAAGCTCTCGGTCTTCTATTCGCTACCTCGTTACTTTGGCTGCTACCGGGGCGGCCACTCTATAGGCCCAAACTTCACGCGATCATACGCTCCAGCTGGTCTTGGTAGAGGAGGAGGAGTCCACCCAACGCCTTTAGGGTGCAAGACCCACTTTCCGTCCTTCACTAGGCAGAAGACATTCGGCTTTACGGAGTCACCCCACTTATCGAAATAGTTAGGACCCGTTACTCCTACATAGGCCTTTTCCAGGGTGTCCATACCAGCCAGATAGTCTCTAATGGCTTGGCGATCCGGGCCGACTGCCGAGATAGCTTTAACAGCCACTCCTACGGCATCGTATGCATTTGCTGCCAGCCACATCGGTTCCATTTGCCATCTCTCCCTGAACTTTTCCGCCCAAGCTAAGACCTCAGGTGGAGAAACTTTGGGGTCGATAAGGAATGGAGCGGCTCCTACCGATCCTTCAGCAGCGGCCTCTCCTGTCAATTTGATGTAGTCGTCTATTGTGAGGGCTTCTCCTCCTGTCACTAACTGATCCATGCCCAGGGCACGAGCCTGTTTCGCTATTACACTAGCTTCAGCGTAGTAGCTGGCTGCGAAGATGGCATCCGGATCCTTAGCTTTGATATCGAGCAGCATAGGCCGGAAATCGGTTGTTCCAACAGGGTAACCATGAACAGCCACGACATCCAATCCGGCTGCTTCGAAATGCCTCTTTACAGTCACCATATGTGCAGTTGTAGGATCGACCAGATCGTATATGATCCCTATTGATTTGATACCCAAACGAATGACCAGAAAGTCAGCCAGTTGCCCGATGTGGAATTCGTCGTGGAATATGTTGCGGAAAGTATACTCGCTGCGCCAGCCAATCTCGTAATGTGTATTCCCCGGTGTAATATGTGGCAACTTACCTGCTTTGTATATTGGCTGTTTAGCAAAAGTGTTTGAGCTATGGTAACCTCCAACAACTATAACTATGTCCGAGTCGGCCACGAATTTGTGGGCACACGACACAGCTTCCTTAGGATCACCTGCGTCGTCACAAATGACCGGCTCCAGCGAGCGCCCATCCCATGGTTTACCGGGAGCATTTATCCCTCCCGCGGCATTGACCTCTTCTATGTACATGACCGCTCCACCCTTGACCATATCGCCATAGAAAGCCGCTGCGCCGGTCATTGGTCCTATTGCAGCTATCTTAATGGGTTTTTCTTGACCGAGAACTGCAGTTCCTGTGCTCACTAACAAACTCACAACCAACACAGCCACCAACAACCATCTGACCTTAAGCATCTCTTAGCCCTCCTTTCTATTTCCCATGTGAGACTTCTGACCCCCATCATTCATACATAAGAATTACACTCCCTCACCTATCACCTCCATTCTTTTCTTTCGTTAGGTTTCCAGCCACTTTTTTTGAGTGGCTAACCGTTCCCATCCTAACACCTCCGTTCTTTTTGTCAAGTACTAGTTCTGGTCCGGACTCGGGGTCAGCCCTTGACATTGGACAACTCCTAATTGGGATTAAGGATTTGACCTACCAGTCAGTGCAGCTGCCCCTTCGACTCGCTCCGCTCGCTATACGCTTTCGGCCTGAACCCGCGCGGTGGTAGAAGCGCAAGGTGATGTGGCAATTCTAAGCGGTCTCGGTATGGATGAGGTCAAAATGTTCGATCTGGTCCACCCGGGTGACACTCTTTCAGTAGAAGCTTGGTGGACCGATCTCAATCGGTTACGCAGTAAACCTGATCGCGGGTTCGCGGGAATTAGATGCAAGGTAACTAATCATAGGAAAGAACTCATCGTTGAATACGGATATCGTTACTTAGTGGCCTGTAGGGGTTCTAAAACACAGAGCTCGTGACCATGATCATTTATCGCATAACCACTTACTGCAGCCGACCGTCTAACAGCGGGGGCTGAGCTCAGTCGTTCGACAGAAAAGCAATCATGAAGACAGTTCTTACTGTCGTCCTTTATGTTCTCCTGGCGGTCGGTGTCACTCCGCCGGCATGTTTCCCCCGCCGTTCGGCGCAAGAAAATGATCACGATTCGCGAAGAACAGCCACAAGATATAAAGACAATCCGTAAAGTGAACACACGGGCTTTCGGTCAAAGGCAAGAAGCCGACCTCGTAGACAAGTTGAGGCAAAACTGTTATGACCTGTTGTCCCTTGTAGCTGTGATGCAGAGTAAAGTTGTTGGCCACATCCTTTTCACTCCCGTCATGGTCGAAGGTGAGGACAACACGGTCCAAGGAACGGGTTTCAGATGCAAGCAGTGTGGCCATGAGTATCTTTTGGCTTTCTCATGCAAGCGCCGGCACTTCTGCCCATCCTGCCACCAGAAGAGAGTGGTCGAATTTGGAGAATGGCTCTGCCAGCAAGTCATCAAGGCCGTCCCCCATCGCCATTTTGTCTTCACCATACCCAAGATCCTCCGAAGGTATTTCCTCTATGACCGCATACTCCTTTCTGAATTAAGTCGATGCGTCTGGGAAAGCCTGAAGGCGTTTCTGCAGGCCGTGGTGCCTGAGAAGAATGCCATACCCGGTGCTGTGATTGCCATACAGAGCTTCGGTGATTTCTTAGGGTTTAATCCCCATTGTCATGTCTTGGTTACTGATGGCTGCTTCTATGGCAACGGTACCTTTAGAGTCGCACCTTTATTTGAAGCCAAGGATCTGGAACATATCTTCCAACATAAGCTCCTCAGAATGCTCCTCTCCAAAGGTAAAATCACTCAAGACCTCATCAACATTCTGCTGTCATGGCGACATTCGGGATTCAACATCTTTTGTGGGCCAAGGATCCACCCACGGGACGAGGAGGTCATGGAGAATCTGACCCGATACATCATCCGCGCCTCTTTCTCTCAGGACAGAATGACCTACATTCAAGAAGAGGCCAAGGTTGTTTACCAATCAAAAGACGCGAAAGACCACAAGCTTTTTGATGCTCTCGAATGGTTGGCTGCTATGTGCTCACATGTGCCCAGTAAGGGCGAGCAAATGGTCAGATATTATGGGCATTACAGTAACGTCTCCCGCGGAAGACGGAAAAAGGAAAACCAGGATGGGTTGATACCCTGCATACTTGAGGCGGATGACAACTCAAAGGCATATCGGAAGAATTGGGCAAGGCTAATTCGGAAGATCTATGAGGCAGACCCCCTCGTCTGTCCCAAATGTCAAGGCCAGATGCGTATTATAAGTTTCGTCGAGGACCCAGAGGTCATCGAAAAGATTCTGAAACATCTAGGGCTCTGGTTGGTTAAAAGAAGACCCCAACCCAGGGCCAACGCTCCACCGGTACATTTCCACTTAGATTACTCTGATTTTCAGATCCCATTCTATGATGCCACCTCCTCTCAAGCTCCTTCTATTATTTCGGACCTTCGACTGGATCAATCTAGCTCGCGGCTTCCTGATGCGTGAGGCTCTTATCTGCCTCAAAAAACCAACATTCGCTGCAGGTGAAGCCGTTGATAACTTCTATGAGGCCGCCTGTTGTCAAGCCCCTTTTTTCGTTATTGGCTACATCACCTAATCCCTCCTTTTTGTGGTTAATCGAGCTGGTGGCTTCCTGATACGTGAGGCCCTGGTTTGCCTCGAACGAACTTCTATCCGTGCTGAGCCTTCGCAACATTTCTAACGAGACTGTCGAAAAAGGTCCG
>JABAOD010027679.1_pt3 | contig 14436 bp, 16 predicted proteins | sample 7062151 | NCBI WGS metagenome assembly JABAOD01 (sample SAMN14538626, study PRJNA623070) | marine sediment metagenome | biome: marine biome [ENVO:00000428]; feature: marine pelagic biome [ENVO:01000023]; material: deep marine sediment [ENVO:00002113] | place: India: Gulf of Khambhat ... | reverse complement strand
AGGAGATCGGCCTCACGGCCGGCAACATCTTCCACGGCGAACTGACCCTGGACCAGCTCTTCTCCCTCCGGCCAACAGGGGGCTGGGCGCGATACAGGACGCCGATCAAGGCCCTGTACCTGTGCGGGTCGGGGACCCATCCCGGCGGGGGAATCATGGGCGCCCCCGGGAAGAACGCCGCCATGGAGATCCTGAAAGACTGGCGACGGCGGAAGGTGTGATCCATGACGAATGGATATGATGTCATTGTCATCGGAGGTGGCCACAACGGCCTCGTGGCCGCGGGATACCTCGCGCGAGCGGGACGCCGGGTCGTCGTGTTGGAGCGCCGGCCCATCCTGGGAGGGGCGACGGCGACGGAGGAAATCCACCCCGGGTTCCGCGTCCCCACCGGTGCCGCGTTGTGCGGCCTCCTGCGGCCCGAGATCGTCCGGGATCTCAACCTCGCGCGGCACGGATTCCAGCAGCTACCTCTCGACCCGACGATCACCGCCGTGGGCGAGGATGGAAAGGTTCTGCGACTCTGGCGGGATGTTGCGAAATCCCAGCAAGAGATCGCGAAGCACTCGAAGGGAGACGCGGAGGCCTTCGCTCGGTTCCACGCTTTCATGGTGAACCTGGCGACCGTCGCGGACCCCCTCATGGTTCGGACGCCGCCCAAGGTGACCTCCATGAGCCGGGGTGAGCAGCTCTACCTCCTGCGGAGGGCGAATCGTCTCCGGAAAATGGGACGGGACGTGATGAGCCGGGCGCTCCGAATGCCCATGATGAGCCTTCGCGGTTTCCTGAACGAGTGGTTCGAGACGGACCTCCTGCGCGCGACCCTCGCAGCGGACGCCCTGATCGGCCGATGGGGCGGCCCCTGGTCCCCCGGAACCGCCTTTGGGCTCCTCCATCAGTACCTGCCCCAGGTGCATGGAGGCTCGTGGGGTCTCATCCGCGGCGGAACGGGAAGCCTCGCGGACGCCCTCGCGGCTTCCGCCAAGGCAGCGGGGGCCACGATCCGTACGGAGGCACCCGTGGCACGGATCGTCCTCGAGAATGGGCGGGCGATGGGCGTGGAGCTCTCATCCGGCGAGAAGATCAGCGCTCGCGTCGTCGTATCGAGCGCGGACGCGAAGCAGACCTTCCTGAAGATGATCGACACGACAGAGATGGAACGGGACTTCCTGCACAAGGTGCGCGGCATGCGAACGGAAGGCGCCCTTGCGAAGGTGAACCTCGCCCTCAAGACGCTCCCGAGCACGAAAGGAGAGGATGGCGGTCCCGCGGCTCGGATCCGATACGCGCCCTCCCTCGAGTTCCTGGAGCGGGCCTACGACGACGCGAAGTACGGGCGGGCGTCCGCACAACCCTTCGTGGATATCACGATCCCCACCGTCGTGGATCCGAGCCTCGCCCCCTCGGGAAACCACGTCATGTCGGTCCTCGTCCAGTACGCTCCGTACCACCTGCGACAAGGGAGCTGGCCGACGGAGCGCGAGAAGCTGACGGACCGGGTCTTGGATCGTCTGGAGAATCTCATGCCGGGCGTCCGGAACGCCATCCTCGCCCAGGAAGTGTTGACGCCCGTGGAGCTCGAAGAGCGGTTTGCACTGACGGGCGGGCACATGTACCATGGCGAGATGACCTTGGAGCAGCAGCTCTTCCTCCGTCCCGTCCCTGGCTGGTCTCAATACCGAACCCCGATCCAGGGGCTCTACCTGTGCGGCGCCTCGACCCATCCCGGCGGCGGGATCTCGGGGGCTCCGGCGTACAACGCCGCGCGGGAGATCCTGAAGGACTGGAATCGAGCGCGGGCCGCGTAGCTTCAGGGGGAGCCGCCCGGAAGGAAGGCTCCGCCTCATGCGTACACGAAGGGGACGTTCAGCGCATCGGCGAGGTGCCTGTCGAGGGATCCGATGTCCTCCGGGGCCAGGTCTCCGACGGCGTACTTGCCGAGGCTCGAAATGAGCATGCGCATCTCGACCTCCGTGGCCTCGAGGTAGTTCCGGACGCCCTTCGCCCCGGCCGTCCAAGCGGCGACGATGAACGGACGGCCGAAGGAGCACGCGTTGGCGCCGAGGGAGAGGGCCTTCACGACATGCCCGCCGTCGTGGAGACGCCCCGACACGAGGAAGGCGGTGCGGAGCCCCTCCACGCGGGCATCGTAGATACGCTTGAGGCAGGCGAGAGTGGGGAGCCCGAGGTCCTTCAGGGCGATCACGGGGCTCATGCCCGTGCCGCCCTCCTTCCCGTCGATGAGGACCGCATCCACCCGCCCTTGGCTCGCAACGCGGAACAGGGCGAGCAGATCCCGGAAGGGACCCGTCTTGATCCAGATTCGAGCGCGGGGGAAGTTGTTCTTCAGGGAGCGCAACTGAGCGCGGAGAATCTCTTCCGTGTACGTCCCCGGCGCGCTGTGTCGCTCGTACAGATCCCGCTCGACGCCTTCCGGGTCCTCCGGGAAGTAGTACTTGCCCTTGAGGGACTGGGCGACCTCGCGGGAGACCTTCGTCTCGCCGCCCAGCCCGGGCTTCGCGCCCTGGCCCAGCTTCACCTCGAAGGCCACGAGACCCTTCTGAACGTAGGGCTCGATATCCGGGTCCGTGTACACCTTGTTCCACAGCTCATCGAAGGCGTCCTCGACGCTCTGCTGGATCACGACGCCTCCGTAGGGCTCCTCGAGATCGTCCAGGTAGACGGAGAGGCGCTCCTTGAACGTGGGCATGGAGGACTTCCTCCTCCGTGCGTATCCCCAGACCGTGGCGATGTTCTCACCGAGCCCGATGGGGATCCCCGCCTGGGCCGCGCCCTTGCCGAGGTGGCCGCTCGCCCCGTGGGCAACCTCCGTGGAACCCATGGAAGCCATCGTGACCGGGAGGCGGGAGCGAAATCCACCGATCTTCGTCTCGAGGGCGACGTCGCTGAAGAACGGCTCGCGCTGCAAATCCGCCATCTTCTCGAGGCGCCGGGGCGTGAAGACGGGCGGCAGCAGGACGAGCTGGTCGAGGGTGCCGAACCGCGTCGCCTGCTTCACGCCGATGTCCGCCCCGAGGAGCGCCCGGCCGTATTCATCGAGGTCCGAAAAGGGGTAGAGGGCCTCTTTCCCGTGCTTCGCCTTCTGGACGATCTCGTCCACGGGATAGGATTCGAGGAAGGCGCGGCCGGCCGCCGCGGCCGATTTCACGGAGGGAGGCGACCTTGAAGAATAGCTTCGACAGAGGCTGGCTCATGGCTCGATCCCCCTCACGGCGAGTAGACGCCCGCGAGCTTCGGGTACGGACGGGCCTGCCAGATCGTCTTGAGGCCACAGACGTACCGGGTCAGCCGCTCCACGCCGATCCCGAACCCGGCGGAGGGCGGGATCCCCTCGCGGAGCATGTTCAGGTACCACTCGTACTTCGATGGGTTCTCCCCGGTCTCCCGCAGCCGGGCAATGACCTTCCCATACTCGTACTCCCGCTCCGCGCCGGAAATCGCCTCCCCGTATCCCTCCGGGTACAAGAGGTCGAAGTCGCGGAGGATCCCCGGTCGATCCGGGTGCTCGCGATCGTAGAAGCCCCGGGACCCGCGCGGGTAGTCGTAGATGAAGAAGGGCTCTTCGAACTGACGGGATAGGACCTCCTCCTCCATCCACGGGATCTCGATCCCGTAGGGGACCTCATGGCCACTCTTCGCGAGAAGCTCGAGGGCTTCCTCGTAGGGAAGCCGACGCAAGGGCAGACTCCCCCCGTTGAGGGTGCGCCCGCGGTCCGCGATCTCCTCGCCGAGACGGCCCTTGGCGAAGTCGGTGACATGGGCGACGAGTTCCTCCGCACNNCCGCACGGCGCATCGCATCCGAACACGTGGCCCCGGCTTCTTCCAGGTCGACCTGAATGAACTCCACGAGGTGGCGCCCCGTCGTCGCCGTTTCGAGGGGCTCCAGGCGGATGTTCGGGGAGAAGAAGTAGATCCGGCCGAGGGAGGCCGCCATCATCTGCTTGTACAGGATCGCGCTCGACATGAGCTTGTACTCGCGCCCGTAGAAGTTGATCGTCGCCTGCTTGGCCCCTCGGATCCCCGGGTCCGTCACCGGTCCGNNGCGGGAGCAACTCCGTGAAACCGTGCCCGTCGAGGTATTCACGGATCGCCCCGCTCAGGGCCGCCTGTACGCGGAGCACGCGCTGCATCTGAGGTTCCCGCATGAGCCGATAGGAGGATCGGAGCTCGTCCGCGGGTGTGCGAGCGGAGGGCGTAGACATCAGGATGACCAAAGGGAGTGGAGGTATCTTAACTTATTGCTCTAAGGATTGTCATTTTGGCATCATCTCGATGTAATGCAACGCAAAGGTCATCGGAACGACAAACACGAGAGTACCCAATCCTTCAAGGCCCGCGGAGGCTAGGAGAGGGGGGGTATGATGGCGGATTCCCTTCGACCAGGCGGGCTCGCTCCCGACTTCGAAGCTCGGGACCAGGATGGGAACCCCGTGGCCCTTCGGGAGTTCGCGGGGCGGCCCGTCGTCCTGTACTTCTATCCGGAGGACGGCACCCCAGGGTGCACACGGGAGGCGTGTGCCTTTCGGGACGATGGGGAGGCGTTCCGGGCGGAGGGCGCGACCGTCCTCGGCGTCAGCACCCAGGACGAAACATCCCACCGCGCGTTCCGGGCGAAGCACAACCTCAACTTCCCCCTCCTCGCGGATCCCGAGAAGCGGATCACCCGGGCCTACGGCGCCCTCGGACTCCTCGGCCTCGCCCGACGCGTGACGTACGTGATCGGTGCGGACGGAAAAATCCTGGCGTCGTTCCGGAAGCTCGATCCCAAGTCTCATAGCCAGGAAGCCCTTCGCGTCCTACGCGCCCGGAAAGGATCTCAATGAGACGACCCTCGAAGCTACCCGACGTACGGATCCCCCGGCGTATTCGCCTGAAGTACGACCGGTTCACGGACCACTTCAGGGGCTTCGAGGACGTGCCGGCGGTCCGCGCCATCTTCGGCTCGCGCACGAGGTCGATCTTGCGGTCCCTCCCCGTCGAGTTCTTCTCCTCCCGATGGGCGTTCATGGGCGTGAACGACGAAGACGGGCACCTCATGGTCTCGACCCACTACCTTCGAACTGGGAAGGTACGGGACATCTACCTNNGGACGGATTCGAGTACGTCGACTTGCCCACAGAAATCGAGGCTTACCGGACGTGCGTGTCGGAAGGGCGCCGGCTGGGGATGACGGACGCCCAGCTCTTCGGCTACCTCCATGTCTTCTGGATGACAGACAAGGAAATCCGACGGCTCGCGAAGCACGTTGGCGTGAAGGTGCCCGCGTCCCGCTCGCGCCGTCCACGACGGCGGCGATAGGCGCAGCCGCGCGTTCCGGTCCCGGCTCGGGTGGATCCGAGCCGAAGGCTTTACGTGGCAGTCCGGCCTCGCGGTCCTCGGGGACGTGAAAGCATTCGCATCTCATTGATCGGGGCGGGAGCGACGGGTTCCGTGGCGGCCCGCCACCTCGTGAAGCAGAAGGAGATCGAGGAAATTGTCGTGGCCGACATCGTCCCGGAACGGGCCAAGATGCTGGCGACGAGCCTGGAGGGCCGGAAGGCGAGGACCGTGCCGGTCACAGGCCTGGACGCGGGGTCCCTCGTCACCTTGGTCAAGGGGACGGATCTCGCGATCAACGCGGCCCACGTGTCCATTGACATGGCACTCATGGACGCATGCCTCGACGCCCGCGCGAACTACATGGACCTGTCCTCCGTCCCTCAGCAGCAGCTGCCCCTGGACGGCCGCTTCCGGAAGGCGGACCTCACGGCCCTCCTCGGCGGCGGAGAGGATCCGGGCCTCGCGAACGTCCTGGCGCGGGAAGGCGCGGATCGACTCGACACAGTCGAGTCGATCAAGATTCGGGACGGCGACACGGCATCCTCCCGGGACACCCCTCTGCCGATCGTCTGGTCCCCGGAGACGTTCCTCGACGAGGTCTTCACGGACGGCCTCTACTTCGAGGACGGAAAGATCGTGAAGGTGCCTCCGTTGAGCGGGCGGGAGGTCTACCCGTTCCCCGAACCCGTGGGTCCCCAGCCCACCTACCTCATGGACCACGAGGAGCCCCAGACCCTCGGGAAGTTCATCGGGAAGGGACTGCGGTACGTGGACCTCAAGCTTGCCGTGGACGACGGGACCGTCGACACCCTTCGCCGGCTTCACTCCCTGGGACTCCTCGGCAGCCGACCGGTCGCCGTGGATGGGCAGGAGGTCGTACCCCGGAATGTCCTGACGAGTCTCCTCCCCCGGCCTGCGGACCTGGTCGGCCGGGTGAAAGGCACCGCGATGATCCTCGTCGAAGTCACGGGCACGAAGGCGGGGCGGACAGTGACGTACCGGCTGTGGACCGGAATGACCCACGAGGAGGCGGCGAAGAAGCATCGCGCGACGGCGACGGCGTTCCTCGTCGGCACGGGCGCCGCCGTGTTCGCCTCCCAGTTCGCCCGGGGCCAGGTCACGCAGAAGGGAGTCATCGCCCCCGAGTGCCTGAATCCCGCGGACACCCTGAAGCTCATGGGGTCCTTGGGGCTCCCCGTGACCCACGAGACCCAGTCGGCGATGCCCCTCAACTGACACGAAAGTCCATTCCCCACGGACGCCGTGGGCAGAGGGCCACGGACGGAACGGTCCCGGGGAGGAATCCGAGACGAAGAAAGGTGAACTTCGAGGGCGCACGGCCCTCGTGACGGGCGGCGGACGCGGGATTGGACGCGCGGTTGCGGAGCGGTACGCCCGCGAGGGAATGCGCGTGGCGGTCGTTGCGCGGACGTCCGCGGAACTTGAAGACACGGTGGGAGCGATCCGTTCGGAGGGCGGAGAGTCGTTCCCGATCCCTGCGGATCTGGCCCTCGCGGGGGACATCGACCGCATGGTCCGCCGCTGCGTCGACGCCCTCCACTCCATCGACGTCCTCGTGAACAATGCAGCGGTCCTGACGGAGCCTCGAGGACCCCTCGAAACGACCCTCGGGGAATTCGACGAGACGATGGCGGTGAACCTCCGAGGGCCCTGGCTGTGCGCGAAGACGATTGGCCCCCACATGCCGCGCGACGGTTCCATCATCAACGTGACGTCCGGGCTTGCGCAGGGACCCTCTCCCGGCTACTTTCCCTATTCGTTGAGCAAGTGGGCCTTGGAAGGTCTCACGACGATCCTCGCCGCCCAAATGCCCCAGCGGGTGAATGCCGTGGACCCCGGGCTGGTCGCGACCCGCATGACGGACTTCTCGGGCAAGCCTCCGGACGCCGTGACGGAGGTCTTCGTGTTCCTTGCGTCGGACGACTCACGACGCATACGGGGAAAGGTCCTCAAGGCCTCTCACTACGGGGGATCCGGGCTCCGCCGATTCACGTCGAGATGATGGGATCGGGGCGCCCGTTCCCTCGGTGCGCTACCTTTCCTCGGCTTGCGACCCGTTGAAGGTCGAGAGGGAAGGCTGCCGGGTCCTCGGCCGCTGGAGGCTCGCGACCCGAACGCCCAGAAGCCGAACCTTCCTCGCGTCCTCCTCGAACTCTTGGACGAGAGCCCGGACCGCCTCCGCGAGGACGCCCTCGTCGAGGACGTGAGAAGGCAGGGAACGCTCGCGCAGGTGTGTCCGAAAACCCTCGAAACGGATCTTGATGCCGATCGTCCGGAACATCGCGCCCTGGGCCCGCGCCCGGAGGTACACATTGTGGGCGATGTCGCCAAGGGTCCCCCGGACGACGGACCAGTCGGACACGTCGGCGTCGAAGGTCCGTTCAACGCTAATCGATTTTGGATCCGGCCGTTCCTCCACGGGCACCTCCTCGAGGCCCCGGGCGATGCCCCAGAGCCAGACGGCGTTCCTCCCTAGGAGCTTCCGTAGCTCACGACCAGGGAAGTGCGCCAAGTCGCCGATCGTCTGCACCCCTGCGCCCTCCAGGACCTCGGAGGTCTTCGGTCCGACCCCGCTGATCACGCGAACCGGGAGGGGCGCGAGGAAGGCGGCCACCTCGCCGGGCGGGACGACCTTGAGGCCGTCGGGCTTGGCGATCTCGGAGGCGATCTTCGCGGCCGACTTGTTCGGCGCCACCCCAATCGTGCAGGCGAGGCCCTCCCGCTCCCGAACCGCGGCCTTCACGCGACGTCCGTAGTCCGCGGCGGCGTCGAAACCGGCGACCCGGCTCGAGACATCGAGGAAGGCTTCGTCGATGCTCACATGCTCCAGGACATCCGCGAATTCACGGAGCACATTCATCACGCTCTCCGAGACGGAGCCGTACAGGTCGTAGTTTGGCGCGAGGTACACGGCGTGGGGAGCCTTGCGCCAAGCGAGGCCGATCGGCATCCCACTCCGGACGCCCAGTTCCCTCGCCTCGTAACTGCATGCCATGGCGACGCCACGTCCCTTTCCACCTTTCGGCTCGGCGCCCACGATCACCGGCTTCCCCTCGAGGTCGGGGTTCTCCCGCCGCTCGACGCCCACGTAGAAGGCGTCCATGTCGACATGGAAAATGATGCGCGCCAGAAACCGCCCCCCTTCGCGGAGGCATTCGTGGGCTAACAAGATTGCGCCCGACGGGGTGGCCGGGACTTCAACGGAAGTCGCCCAAGCTCCGTTGCTCCGAGGGAGCCCCACCTTGGGCTGGGAATTCGTATTCCATAAGACCCGCGAGCCGACGGAATTCGTTCACGCTCGCCGGACCGAAGCCCGCGTAGTGGTTGTTGAAGAAGACCATGGCTCCCTTGACGGAATCGGCCGCTTCCTCCAGCTCCTTGTACCACGCGCGCATCTCCGCGGATCTGTCCTTCTGGATCTCCCGGAAGGTCGTGAGCTCGCGGTCGCCCACCATCCTCAGGTACACGTAGTCGGCGGTCACATCCGTCGGGCTTCGGAGATACTGGTTCTCTGTCCAGACCATCGCTACGTTGCGGTCCCTCAATCGAGCGTACACATCTTCCCGGAACCAGGACCTATGGCGGAACTCGATCGCGTGGGGGTACTTCGCGGCTTCGAGAGACGCGACGAAGTCTTGGAGGATCGTCCAGTGGGCATCGTACTTGATCGACGGAGGTAACTGGGCCACAAGGGGCCCGCACTTCTCCCGGAGGTCCTTCGCGGTCGCGTAGAACCAGCCAAGGTTTTCCCCGACGCCCTTCAGCTTCTTCTCGTGGGTGATTCGCCTCGGCATCTTCATCGCGAAGAGGAAGGCCGGGGGAGTCGCCTTGTACCACGTCTTCGCCATCGCGGGTCCGGGAATGCGATAGAAGGACGAATCCACCTCGACGCAGTCGAAGACACGCGCGTAGATCTTCAGGTAGTCGGATTTGGAGGTGCTCTTGGGATAGAATCCGCCGAGCCAGTCATCGTAGCCCCACCCGCTGCAGCCCACACGGAGCTTGTCCTTTAGCGCCATCCGCGTCCGAGCCATGCAACCGACCCAAAAAAGGTTGGTGGGTTCAAGCAGATGCGGCATGCATCCAAAATCCCTGATTCGCCATCGGATCGGTGCCTCCCATGCCTCAGGGCGCCGGCCATCGTCGTCAAGGGATTACCGGAAGGCTGAAATCACGAAGGGAGCATCGGCGAATCGATGACGGAGCGGACGACGAAGGGCGAGCGCCGCCTTGAGTGGGCGAGAGACCACATGCCCGTTCTCGGGGCGGTGCGTGACGACCTGCGACGGACGAAGATCCTCAAGGGCCTTCGCATTGCCATGGCCCTCCATGCGGAGGCGAAGACGGGGATCCTCGCCCTGAGCCTGCAGGACGCCGGCGCCCGGGTGCGCCTCGCCTCGTGTAATCCCCTTACGACGGACGACAGCGTCGCGGACGCCCTCGCCGAGGTCTACGGTCTTGAAGTGTACGCCCGGAGAGGTCAGACCGCGGACGAGTACTACGAGAGCCTGCACAAGGTCCTCGATCTGAAACCTCATCTCGTGATCGACGACGGCGCGGATCTCATCCACCTGCTGCACACGAAGCGGCGCGAGCTACTCGAGGGAGTTCGCGGCGGGAACGAGGAGACCACGACGGGCGTGAACCGGCTCCGGGCGATGGAACGGGCGAGACGCCTCCGCATTCCCGTGATTGACGTAAACGATGCGAAGATGAAACATCTGTTCGACAACCGATACGGCACGGGCCAGAGCACCTTCGACGGTATCATGACGGCCACGAACCTCTTGGTCGCGGGCAAGGCGTTCGTCGTTGCCGGATACGGATGGTGCGGACGGGGAATCGCCCTACGCGCGAAGGGAATGGGGGCCCGGGTCATCGTCACGGAAGTGGAGCCCTTCAAGGCCATCGAGGCAGCGATGGACGGGTTCGAGGTGATGCCCATGGCGAAAGCCGCCCGCATCGCCGACTTCATCGTGTCCGCGACGGGGTGCAAGGATGTCGTCACGGCGAAGCACTTCCCCGCCCTCAAGGACGGCGTCGTGCTCGCCAATGCTGGACACTTCGACAACGAGATTTCGAAGGCTGACTTGGAGCGTGTGGCTAAAGACAAGAGACGGGTCCGGGAGTCCGTGGACGAGTATGTCCTGCCCGGAGGCCACCGCGTGCACCTTCTCGCCGAGGGCCGGCTCGTGAACCTGGCCGCCGGGCAGGGCCATCCCGTCGAAATCATGGACATGAGCTTCGCCATCCAGGCGGCATCGGCCGGGCATCTCGCGCGCCACGCACACCGCCTGCCGCCCGGAGTGCATCCCGTTCCGGAGGATATCGATCAGCGCATCGCGAAGCTGAAGCTCAAGACGATGGGGATCCGCATCGATACCCTCACGGCGGACCAGCGGGACTACATCGCTGCTTGGGGCGAGGGGACGTGATCCCTCCCTCAGTTCGGCCCTAGGAGGGTCTCCGACCGCGGAGGGGACACGGGAGGCGGATCAGGGGATGAAACGGGCCGTCCTCACGGACTTCGATGGGACCGTCACGGAGGGGGATGTCGCCGAGGCGATCCTCGAGGAATTCGCTCCCGCGGAGTGGTGGGAGATCGAGGAACTCCATCGCGACCGGAAGATCGGCACCCGAGAGTCCATGGCCCGGCAGTTCGCCCTCTTGCGGGCGAGGGAAGAAGATCTCCTGGACTTCGTCGACCGACACGCGAGGATCGACGGCACCTTTCACGACTTCGTTCGATTCTGCGCGAGGGAGGGGATCGCCCTGGAGATCGTGAGCGAGGGGCTCGACTTCTACGTCCGCCACCTCCTGAGGAAGTGGCGGATCGACCTCCCCCTTCGAACAAGCCGCGGGACCGTGGTGGAAGGACGGGTGAACATCGCATACCCGTGGGCCGATGCCACGTGCACCCTATGCGGCACGTGCAAGCTCCTTCGCCTCTTCGACCTCCGGGCCCAGGGCTACGCGGTCGCCTACGTGGGCGACGGCCACTCGGACCTATGTCCGGCCCTCGAGGCCAATCTGCTCTTCGCGAAAGACGAGCTCGCACAGCTGTGCCGCGAAGAGTCCATCGATTTCATCCCCTTCGAGCACTTCTCGGACGTCCGAAGGAGGCTCGAGAGGTGGGCGTGAAGAACTTCTTGGGCGTGTTCGGCCACGTCGCGATGGACTACATCCTCACGCTTCCTCATCTGCCGGAACCGAACACGTCCATCCAGATCCTCGACCGCCGGTCCTACTTTGGAGGGACAGGGGGAAATCTTGCTCGGACGGCGTCCCGTCTCGGTGTCCCGACATCCCTCGCGTCCTTCATCGGCCCCGATTTCTCGAAAGAGTACCGTCAGGCCCTCGAGGAGGACGGTGTGGATCTCAAGGACCTGCGCGTTCTGCGAGGCATGGCGACCCCGACCGCGTGGATCTTCTCGGATCCGAAGGGGAACCAGATGGCGGTCGTAGACCAAGGGGCCATGCAGGATCTCGACGGCCGGCCCGTCCTTCGACACAGCGTCCGGGATGTGGAACTCGTGCATCTCGGCACGGGTCGGCCGGACTACTATGCAAAGATTGCGAATCTCGCGGAGGAACTGCACCGGCCCATCGCGTTCGATCCGTCTCAGGAAATCCATTACCTCTACACACGGCGGCAGTTCCGGGGCTTGTTGAGTCGGTCCACGTACTTTTTCGGAAACGAAGCCGAAATCGCGCGGGCGAAACGCCTGGTGGGGACCACGACCACGTCGGACCTTCTGCGACATGTCGAGGTGCTCATCGTGACCCTCGGAGCGAAAGGCAGCGTGGTCATCACGCGAGACGAAAGAATCCGCATCCCCCGCGTCCCGCCGCGCCGCGTGGTCGACGTCACGGGCGCGGGCGATGCCTATCGAGCAGGATTCTACGCCGGCTTGGCGCGCGGCTTCGACCTTACGCGATGCGGAATCCTCGCCTCGACAGTCGCGAGCTTCGTCGTCGAGTCAAAGGGCACCCAGACGAACCTCCCGACATGGGCGCAGGTCGTCCGTCGTTCGCGGCCCTTCGCCTCCTTCGAAGGGAAGGATGAAAGCGATACCTAACGAAGGCAGAAAGGGTTATATCGGGACAGTAGCTTCTCGGCGCGGTGACTCCGGATGGCCATCGGGTTCGTGCTCATTAGCACCGCCCCTGCAAAGGAGCACGAAGTGTACAACGAACTCCTCAAAGTGAAGGAGATCGTGGAGCTCCACCCGCTGTTCGGGGAGTACGACTTGATCGCGAAGATCGAGGCAGAGGATTTCAACATCCTGGGCCAGGTCGTCGTGGACAAGATCCGATCCATCCCCGGGGTCATCGACACGAAAACCCTGACGGGAATCAAGTTCTGAGGAGCGATTCTATGGCTGGATTCACTGCCATCGAGTTCTGGAATTTCCTGACGATACTCCTGATGACCTTCAGCCTCTTCCTCGTGATCACGGGGGCGTTCACGGCCTACTTTGGCAGCGGGAAGAGCCGAAAGATTGGCGCGGGGCTCCTCGTGGGCGGCCTCATCATCGGGATTCTCTGGGTCCTGGGGGCGGGCCCCTATGATCTCTTCGGAGGCGAGATTGGGCTGACCACAGTCATCATCGAATCCATCGGGGTCATCTTGGCGGCCCTCATCGGCGCCGCCGCGGCGATTGGGCTGTTCCTCCTTGCCATCATGAAGAGCTGAAGGCCGGATTGACGCGAGAGACCCTGCGAGCGACCCTCTTCGGGTGCAGGAAGCTTATATCCCAGGAATCCTCCTTGTCCGGTCGATGCCCGTCGAAGTCCTCATCCTCCTAGGTAGCAAGAGCGACGCGGAGGTCGGGAAGAAGGCTGCCTCCATCCTGTCTGAATTCGGCGTAGACCATGACGTCGTCGTCGCATCGGCCCACCGCACCCCCGATCTGCTGAGAGATCTCGTCCGCAACTCCACAGCGAAGGTCTTCGTCGCGATTGCGGGCCTCTCGGCGGCGTTGCCCGGCGCGATTGCCGCCCATTCCACGAAGCCTGTGATCGGCGTGCCTGTCAGCGGGAAGGTGAACCTCGATTCGATCCTCAGCGTCTCCCAGATGCCGCCGGGGGTTCCCGTGGCGGCCGTGGGGCTTGACCGCGGGGAGAACGCAGCAATCCTCGCGGTGGAAATCCTCGCCCTCTCGAACGAGCGTCTTGCGGACAAACTACGGGAGCACCGCGAGGCCATGAAGAAGTGGGTCCTCGAAGACTCGCGAGCCGTGGGGAAGTGATGTTCGACGCGAAGGCCTTCATCGAGGAGCAGGTTCCGTCGATTCGGGAAGTCGTGAAAGGCCGGGCGATCATCGCGGCGTCCGGCGGTGTGGACAGCACGACGGCGGCAGTGCTCGCAAGCCGCGCGGTAGGCGATCGCCTCCTCGCCGTGTACGTCGACACGGGTTTCATGCGGAAGGGAGAAACGGAGGATGTGGAGGCGACGCTGAAGGAGCTCGATGTAAACCACCGTGTCCTTCGAGCGGCGAACGAGTTCTTCTCGGCCCTAAGAGGTGTCCTCGATCCCGAGCGGAAGCGGACCGTCATCGGGAACAAGTTCATCGAACTCTTCGAGAAGGAAGCCGAAGCCTTCGGGGCTGAATTCCTGGTGCAAGGCACGATTGCCCCGGACTGGATTGAGAGCGGCGGTCAACTTCGCGATCGGATCAAGACGCACCACAACGTGGCGGGCCTCCCGGCGCAGATGAGGCTGAGGCTTGTCGAACCGCTGCGGGATTTGTACAAGGACGAAGTACGCAAGGTCGCGAGGGCCCTTGGCATTCGCGTGTCCGAGCGCCAGCCCTTTCCGGGTCCTGCCCTCGCCGTCCGGGTTCTCGGTGAGGTCACGCCGGAACGGGTCGCCCTCCTACAGGCAGCGTCGGCCATCGTCGAGGAGGAGATCGAGGCCGCAGCCCACAAGGGGCCCATGGCGCTCCCGTGGCAGTATTTCGCGGTCCTCCTTCCCGTTCAGAGCGTGGGGGTTCACGGGGACGTACGGGTGTATGGCCACACGATCGCCGTGCGCGCAGTCGAGTCTGTGGACGGCATGTCCGCGAAGTACG
>JABAOD010008031.1_pt1 | contig 14445 bp, 15 predicted proteins | sample 7062151 | NCBI WGS metagenome assembly JABAOD01 (sample SAMN14538626, study PRJNA623070) | marine sediment metagenome | biome: marine biome [ENVO:00000428]; feature: marine pelagic biome [ENVO:01000023]; material: deep marine sediment [ENVO:00002113] | place: India: Gulf of Khambhat ... | reverse complement strand
CTGCTGCGTAGCGTTCGGCTGCGTTTGCGATCGCCCATTGCTCGATCGCTTCTTCCGCCAGGAACAGCGACGGAAGAAACTCGGGCAGGTCCACGACGCGGCCATCCCGCACGGCGAAGGTGGTGGCGTTCGGGTTCGTCGGTGTTCGGCCGGCTGCGGTCGAGATGATGTCGGTGACGTCGACGATGCACGCCACGAACGAGTCGTTGCCGAGGGGGGTGACCGTGCACTCGCGAGCGGAGATGCGACGATCGAGGACCCCTGTGGCGAGGAACTCGTCGTACGAGCCGAACGGGTTGTCGAGTGCGTCGCCGCCGAGCAGCCGTACGTGGGTTTCCCAGTCCTGATCGTTCCGAGCCGCGAGGTACGCCTCGACGACTGCGACGGCATCGAGATCAGGATCCGGGGCCTCGATCGCCGGGCTGCCTTGCGACTCCCACCGGTCGAGGAGTTCGACGAGCGTGCGAATCGCGGTCGGATCCAGCCCAGTGTCGACATCGGGTCGCTCGAGCTTTGCCCACCGCCGGAAGTCGTCCGCCCGTTCGCTCGATTCGCCGGTCCAGTCCGGATCGAATCGGAAGCGCTCGATCTGGCCCCGTTCGTCTGCCTCGACCTCGAACACGGCGAGCAGTTCGACGCCCGAGAGGGCCGTGAAGGCGTCCGTGCCGCGCAGCTCGCACACGGCCGACGTTCCGTCGAGGTCGCAGGACTCGATCGTCCATACGGTCCGTCCGGCGATGAACAGGTCGAAGTTCGCCGCCCACAGATCGCTGAGCGTGGCTCCTCGTGTCAGGCCGAGCGACTCGGAGAAGGGCAGGAGCTCATCGGGGAGGGGGTGGTCCAGCCGAGTGGGTCCGAGGAAGCCGTCCCACACCGCATCGGGCGCAAACGTCGCGAGGACGGTTGCGACATCGCCATCGTTGAGCGCCTCGACGATGAACCGCATCGTGGCCTCGGCAGACCGAGGAGCTGTGGTCGCGATCGACGTGGTGAGCGGGGGAGTCGTGGTCGTCTCGGCGATCGTGGTTGTCGGTGGTGGTGGTGGTGGGGTGATCGTGGACGAACCGGAAGGAGGCGTGGTCGATGCGGTGCACGCCGCCGCCACCATGCCGAGTGCCGCAGCCACGAGTCGGGCGCGGCGCAACCTCTGCCTGGACATGCCGTGAGCCTATGGCTCGCGCGCGCTGTGCGCCACGCATGACCACGGACCCTTGTTTGACGTTTTGTAAATCGGTAGTGTCGGCTCGCATCGGTCGATGCCCATGACGGAGGGAGCGTTCGTGCCCAGACCGATCGTCGTCGAGCACCCTTGGTGGTTCTCCGAGATCGGTGACGTGACTCTCGTCACGGTCGAGGAGCGGATGCGTTTCACCGTCGACCTCTCTGCACGCAACGTCGCAGAGGACACCGGAGGCCCCTTCGCCGCCGCCGTGTTCGAGCGGCCGACGGGCCGGCTCGTCGCCGCGGGCGTGAACGTCGTCGTGCCGTCCAACGCCGCCGTGATGCATGCCGAGGTCGTCGCGGTAGCGGCCGCCGGGCAACGGCTCGGCCGTTTCGATCTCGGCGAGGCGACCGACCTGCCGACGGAGCTCGTCGCCTCGACCGAACCCTGTGCGATGTGCTTTGGAGCCACCATCTGGTCGGGTGTCACGCGGCTCGTGTGCGGGGCGAGGGCCGAGGACGCCGAGGCGATCGGCTTCGACGAAGGGCCGAAGATCGAGGACTGGGTCGAAGAGCTGGAGCGCCGTGGTATCGAGGTCATTCGCGACGTCGAGCGTCGGTACGCTGCGGATGTGCTGCAGAACTACCTCGCAGGCGGCGGACCCGTCTACAACGCACGGAGCGGCGGCTGATGCACGAGGTGCAGTCGCACCGGTATCCGATCCGCCGGCACATCACCCCATCCACCCTCGACGGGGCCGCCGAGTGGCTGGCAGAACTCGGTGACCGGGCCCGGCTGGTCGTCGGTGGCACCGATCTGCTGCTCGAACTGCAGCGGGGGGTTCGGAGCGGCGTCGACACACTCATCGACCTCTCCGGTGTGCCGGGCCTCGACGCCATCGACGAAGCCGACGGCGTGTTCCACCTCGGCCCGACCGTCACCCACGCCGACGTCGTTGCCCACGCGGGTTTGGTCGACCGGGCCCTGCCACTGGCGCAAGCCTGCGCCGAGATCGGCTCTCCGGCGCTGCGCAACCGGGCGACGATCGTCGGCAATCTGGTGACCGCGAGTCCCGCAAACGACACCATCACCCCGCTGCGGGCGCTCGGCGCCACGCTGACCCTGCGCTCCGTTGCCGGAGAGCGGGTCGTACCACTCGCAGAGTTCCACACCGGGCTGCGAACGAGCGTGCTCGGGCCCGGCGAGTTGGTGGCTGGAGTGTCGTTTCCGGCCATGCAACCGACGGAGCGCGGCCTCTTCGTGAAGCTGGGCCTTCGGGCCGCCCAAGCCATCAGCGTCGTCCACCTCACCGTCATCGCCGACTTCGATGGCGATGTCGTCACCTCTGCCCGAATGACCATCGGCAGCGTCGCCGTGACGATCCTGGACCTCGACGAGTCGGCGGCGCTCATGGTCGGGTCGACCCTCGACGACGAGACCATCCGGGCGGTGGCCCGCCATGCGGCGTCGGTGCCGACGCCGATCGACGACGTGCGGGCGACAGCCGACTATCGGACCGAAGAGATCACCGTGATGGTGACCCGAGCCCTCAGGACGCTGCGCGACGGCGAGCACCGATCGCAATGGCGGCGTCCGGTGCTGCTGGCGACGGCGGACACCCGTGCCGACGCCGATCCGCACGACGTCGACGACACCACACCCGTGACCACGACGGTCAACGGTGTCGAGGTGTCGGCACGCCGTACTGCATCGCAGACCCTGCTCGACTGGCTCCGCGACGATGCCGGGCCCGCCACCGGGACGCCTCTCACCGGCACCAAAGAGGGTTGCGCCGAGGGGGAGTGTGGCGCGTGCACGGTCTACATGGACGGGGCGGCGGTGCTGGCGTGTCTCGTGCCCGCACCCCGAGCTGCCGGGGCCTCGATCGTCACCATCGAGGGACTCGCCGACGACGATCGGCTCCATCCGTTGCAGCAGACGTTCGTAGAGACCGGGGCCGTGCAGTGCGGCTATTGCATCCCCGGATTCATCATGGCCGGGGCGAAGCTCCTCGACGAGGTCGACCAACCGACGGTGCGCGACATCGAGATCGGGCTCTCTGGGAACCTGTGTCGCTGCACCGGGTACTACAAGATCATCGAGGCGGTCGAGAAGGCGGCGACGTCATGAGCATCGGGTCCCGGCTCGACAGGATCGACGCTGCGGGCAAGGTGACCGGAGCCGCCCTCTACCCGGGTGACATCGCGGCCGAGGGGATGCTGCATGCCGTCGTCGTGTTCACCGATCAGCCCCACGCCAGGCTGCTCACCCTCGATGTGCGGCCGGCGCGACGGATACCAGGCGTGGTGGAAGTGGTCACGGCGCACGACATTCCCGTCAACGAGTACGGGCTCACGATGTTCGACCAGCCGGTGCTGATCGGGCCGGGCCAGTGCGAACGCTCGGTCGTGCCGACCGACGTGTCGCGATGGGAGGCAGACCAGCTCGCAGTGGTTGTCGCCGAGACGCGGGAGGCGGCAGAAGCGGGGGCCGATGCCATCGTCACGGAGTGGGAGCCGCTCCCCATCGTCTCCGACATCGACGCCGCCCTCACCGACGAGACGCTCGTGCACCCCGAGAGCGGGTCCAACGCCTATCACAGCCTCAAGATCCGCAAGGGCGACGTCGCCGCGGCGTGGGAGGAGGCCACGGTCGTGGTCGAGGGCACCTACGAGGTGCCGTACCAGGAGCACGCCTACCTCCAGCCCGAAGCCGCCGTCGCCTACATCGACGATGCAGGCCGGGTGACCGTGGAGATCGCCGGACAATGGGTACACGAGGATCAGGAGCAGATCGCCCATGCGCTCGACCTCCCAGCCGATGAGGTGCGGGTGATCTATCCGGCGATCGGGGGAGCGTTCGGCGGACGTGAGGACATGTCGCTCCAGATCGTGATGGCGGCGGCTGCTCGCAAGCTGCACGCCGCCGGGATCGATCGGCCCGTGCGCACCCAGTGGAGCCGCGAGGAGTCGATCGTCGGCCACCACAAGCGACACCGCGGCCGGATCCACACGAGGTGGGGCGCCGACGACGAAGGCAACCTGCTCGTGGTCGAAGCCGATGCGTATCTGGACGCAGGCGCCTACAACTACACGTCGAACAAGGTGCTCGGGAATCTCCACCTCACCGTCGCCGGTCCCTACGAGATCCCCAATGCCAGGATCGACAGCACCGCCGTCTACACGACCACGGTCCCCGGCGGCGCCTTCCGCGGGTTCGGCTCACCCCAGGGGGCGTTCGTCGCCGAGACCCAGATGAACAAGCTGGCCGACGCACTGGGCATGGATCCGGTCGAGCTGCGGCGGCGCAACACGGTGCGTGACGGTTCCATCGGGATCACGATGGTCGAGATGCCCGCGGGCGTGTCGATGCCCGAGGTGATCGACGCCTGCGCCGACGCCGCTGAATGGGGCTCACCGCCGGTCGTTGCGCCGGTGCGGGCCTTTGCGACCGTGCCATCGGACGAAGCGGCGATTCGGCGCGGCCGAGGCTTCGCCTGCGCCTACAAGAACGTCGGTTTCTCGTTCGGCTTCCCCGAGCGGTGTGAGGCGACGATCGAACTGCACGGCACCGACGAGGACGTCGAGCGAGCCGTGCTCCACCACGCCGGTGCCGACGTCGGTCAGGGTGGCCACACCGCGTTCCTACAGATGGCCGCCGAGGCCACCGGGGTGCCCATCGAGCGCTTCGAGGTCGACTACAGCGACACCGCCACATCCGGGGACAGTGGCTCTGCCTCGGCGTCACGGCTCACATGGATGGCGGGCAACGCCATCCTCGGGGCGGCCGAGGAAGCCGCCAAGCGCTGGGCCGACGGCGATCGTCCTGGCATCGGTCACTTCCGGTTCGTTCCACCGCCCACGGAGACGCTGGACCCGGAGACCGGCGTCGGGCAGCCGAACTTCACCTATGGCTACGTCGCCGAAGCTGTCGATGTGGCGGTGGACGTCGACACGGGACACATCCGGGTGGAGCGTGTGGTGTGCGCAGACGACGTGGGCAGGGTCATCAACCCGACCCTCGTCGAGGGCCAGATCGAGGGCGCCGTCGTTCAGGCCCATGGCTATGCCCTCACCGAGCGGCTCCAGATCGACGGCGGTCGTATCACCAACCCCCGATTCAGCGGCTACCTGATACCCGGCATCGGCGACGTCCCGACCGTCGTCGAGTCGGTCCTCGTGGAGCATCCCGATCCGCTCGGCCCGTGGGGAGCGCGGGGGATGGCCGAGATGCCGCTCGTTCCGTTTGCCCCCGCCGTCGTCGCCGCGCTCCATGATGCGACCGGCGTGTGGTTCGGGGAACTGCCACTCACCCCCGACCGCGTGGTCGCCCGGTTGCGAGCGAACGGCATCGGCGGGATCTGACGCCGAGGGGCGCCTAGGCTCGTGGTGCACAGGCGACAGAGGGAGGAAGCCGGTGCGTGCGTTGCTCGTCGAGCAGCTCGGGCCGCCCGAGACCCATCGCGTCCACGACGATGTCGAACCGCCGCAGCCGGGACCGGGCGAAGTCGTGGTCGAAGTGCGGGCCGCAGGTGTCAACTACCCGGATCTGCTCGTCATGCGGGGTCTCTACCAGTTCCGACCCGACCTCCCGTTTTCGCCTGGTGGCGAAGGGGCCGGTGTCGTGGCTGTGCTCGGTGACGGCGTGGAGGGCGTGAGCGTCGGCGACGAAGTGTCGTTCCTGTCCTCGCACGGTGCGTTTCGCGAGCAGGTCGTGCTTCCGGCGGCGACGCTCGTCCGCAAGCCACCGTTCATGTCCTTCGAGGAGTCGGCGGCATTCGCATTCACGTACGGAACGTCCTACTACGCCCTCAAACAGCGGGCCCGTCTGGAGCCGGGGGAGACCGTTGCCGTTCTCGGGGCGGCAGGAGGCGTGGGGTCGGCCGCCGTCGAACTCGCCGTCGCCATGGGAGCCGAGGTCATCGCCGCGGCCGGCACCGAGAAGAAGCTCGAATTCTGCACGAGCCTCGGCGCGACGGGCACCATCAACTACACGACCGACGATCTCAAGACTCGTCTGCGGGAGCTCACCGACGGCGCCGGCGTCGACGTCGTCTACGACCCCGTCGGGGGCGAGCATTCGGAGGCGGCCTTCCGTTCCATCGCCTGGAACGGCAGGCACCTCGTGGTCGGCTTCACCGCAGGCGACATCCCGGCGCTTCCGCTCAACCTGCCTTTGCTGAAGCACGCCTCGGTCGTCGGCGTCTTCTGGGGGGCGTGGGTCCAGAGGAATCCGAAGGCCCACGCCGCCAACATGGCGGAGCTCCATCAGATGGTGCAGGCGGACAAGATCCGGCCCAAGATCGACGCCGTGTTCGACCTCGAGGACCACGCCGCCGCCTTCGCCCGGATCGCCGGGCGCGAGGTCATGGGCAAGGTCGTGCTCAGGATCACCGGCTGAGGATCATCCCTCCGGAACGGGATCCTGCGCCTGCATCACGTCGAAGACGTTCCCTTCGGGATCGGCACAGGTCCGCCACAGGAATCCCTCCCAGCCGCGCTCCTCGCCGATGGAGCCGCCGAGCTCCTCGATGCGGGCGAGCGTTGCCTGCAGGTCCTGGGCGACGAGGTCGAGGTGCACCCGGTTCTTCCCGGTTCGAGGTTCCGGGACCCGCTGCAGCCACACCGTGACGCGTCGGTCTTCCGGGTGGGCGAGGAATCCGAACGGCTCGTGAATCTGACTGGCGACTCCGAGCAATTCTGCCCAGAAGCGGGTCATGGTCTGGAGGTCGTTGCAGTCGATGGTGGCGGCGATCAACCGCGGAGCCGGGTCCGGAGCCGAGTCGGTCATGTCGGGGTCACCTCCACTTCCACCGGGTCGTCGCGACTCAGGTCGATGGCGAGCCTGACCTGTTTCTCTGCGACCGTCCACGCGAACTCGGCCTTGTTGGCGCCTGCGCCGGGCTCCGCAACGATCCCTTCAGGCCGACCGTCGAGCGAGAAGAGCGTGGCGAAGCGGGCGATGTCGTCGGATCCCGTCCTCCAGCCGAAGGCCCAGTTGGGGATCACCACGTCGGACCCGGGGGAGTGCCACCCCTGAGCGACCGGCTCCAGGATGCCTCGCACCGGCGTGATCTGATCGACATCGAACAAGGGCACGGCCTCGACGAGCGTCGCCCCCTCGGACGCCATGGCGACGCCCCTGTCGCTTCGGGTGACGTCGAGGTCCGGTGCAGCGTGGAACCACTGCCGGTAACGACGTTCGCCGCCGGTTCCGTCGCGCAGCGTGTCGAAGACGAGGAGCCATGATCCCGGCGCGTAGACCAGTGCCCGGCGCGCCACCACCGTGCCGAGCCCCACCCGGGCGGTGCCGTAGTGGATGCCATCGACCGTGCCGGAGCTGCGCAATGCCGATCGGTACTTCGGTCGGTCCGAGTGGTGGTCGTGGCCATCGATCTCGATCGTGTTGTGGGCGCGGGTCGACATCGAGTAGTCCCGGAAGCCGGGGTCTTCGCCGCGGTAGCGCCCTGCGTCGACGAGCAGGTCTCGTCCGGCATCGTGCCAGGTGATCGAGAGGTCGTCGGCCTCCTTGCCGGCGTCGGAGTGAAAACCGCACTGCATGGCGAGGTGGGCGGGAATGCCGCTGCGGGTCTTGACGACGAAGTAGCCGCCCTTTCGGAACCCACGGACCTCGGCGTCGGGCGAACGCCCCACGGCTCCCCGCGAGGCCGCATGGCGCATCTCCTTGGTGATCCAGGTTCGCTTCGCATCTCCGAAGGCCCCCGGCGGCTCCGCCGTCCAGTGTCCCGAGATCGGTGCCGGATCGATGTCGCCGAACCCGGCGAGGCGACCCGTCGGGGTGACGAACCACTCGAGTGCGCGCTCAGCCTTGCGGGCGGAGTGGCTTCAAGACCACCTCGTCCGGCAGCAGGCCCGTTCTGAGCCCGGCCCCGAGTGATTGCGTCACGAGGAGGTGACGCAGCGGGGAGTGTCGCCGGTGGACGCCATCGTTCGTGTAGTGCGTGGTTACCAATTCCTCGAGACGGGTCGCTGCCGCATCGTCGAGCTTCTCGGTCGCCTCCAGCTCGGGAAGCGCCCGAGCCAGGGCGGACATCCCGGCGATCTGCCACACCGCATGCTCCGATGCCGGGTCGAAGTGGGCCGGGTCCTCGAGGAGTGCTGCGTGGTCGACGGCCGAGGCGAGCAACTGACCGAGTGCCCGATCGGAGACGGTCTCGGCTCGCAGCGAAGAATCGAGCAGCCCCGCCAGCCGCACTGCCCGTGGGCCGATGACGTCGGCCGACCACACGCCGCCGCCGAGGGGATCGAGGCCGTGAGCCCGGACCCAGTCGACGGCGTACTCGACTGCGGGTTGGAGGAGACGGTCGTAGCTGTCGCGCCCGTAGGCCACGAGCAGCAGTCCCACCGGATCCCAGGCGTGCACGCTGCGGTCCTCGTGGCGCTCCCACAGCACGGGGGCTTCGAGTGTCAGGCGATTCTTGTCGGCGTCCTTCCATCCGTTGGCGAGGGCACGCCGGGCACGTCTCGCGGCGCGGCGCGGGATGAGAAGCGGATCGGGGTCGATGTAGGGCTCGGGCGGGGACGCCGCTCGAGCGGTCCGCAACGCATGGATCACCGTGTCGGCAGGCGGCGTGCGGTCGGTTCGGATCAGCTCGGCAGGGACCCCGTCGCGACCGGATGTCGCATCCCGGACCAGTTCGAATTCGGGCTTGACGAATCTCGCCCGGTAGGCGTCGACGATTTGGTTCGGTTCGCCGATCTGCATCGTTTCACCCTCGTCCAGCCACAGCACGCGATCGCAGAACTCGCGAACGATCCCGAGGGCATGAGAGACGAAGACGATCGTTCCCGAGCGGGTCAGCAACTCTCTCATGTCGGCGAGCGTCTTCTGCTTGAACGCTTCGTCGCCGACGGCGAGGACCTCGTCGATCAGCAGCACATCGGGATCGAGATTGCGGGCGATGGCGAATGCGAGGCGAGACTGCTGACCTCGCGAATACGTCGACAGCGGCCGTGTGATAGCCGATCCCAGCTCGGCGTACTCCTCCACCGACGGCTGGATGCGCTCCGCCTCCTTGAGCGTGAGCCCCGCCGCGAGCGAGCCGAGGATGATGTTGCGGCGACCCGTCAGATCCGGGTTGAAGCCCACGCCGAGGGCGAGGAGCGTCGATGTGCGGCCTTTCACCTTCACGCGCCCCTCATCGGGGAGCAGGGTCCCGGCCAGCACGCGGAGGAGGGTGCTCTTGCCGGCACCGTTGCGGCCGATCACCCCGAAGGCTTCGCCACGGCTGACGTCGAACGACACGCCACGCAGCGCCTCGACGGCGTCGTCGCGCTTCCTCCCGGGGAGGCTGAGCCCACCCGGGGTGCGGTAGGTGACGGTGAGATTCCGTGCGGTGATGACCCTGTCGGTCACGTGGGGGCTCGCTCGTCGGTTGCGTCGCAGAACACGCCGAGTATACGGCGGGGCCGAGTTCGCTCAGGGTTGCGCCGGGACCGGGATCCGGTGCGCCAGTACCCCCATGAGGACGCCACCGGCTGTGACCGCCACCGCGGTGAGGAGCCATGCCGCCCCGAAGCCGCGGGTTTCCACGAGCCACCCGACCACGATCGGCAGCCCACCCGCACCGAAGAAGACTCCGGCTTGGCTGATGCCGGTCGAGGCGGCGGGCCGGTTGGGGTTGCGCGTCACCACGGTGTACGTCAGCAGACCGGGCCACGACCACGCCGTCCCGAAGGCGATGATCACGAGCGCGGAAAAGAGCGCAGGCGGTACGCCTGGGACGAGGCCCGACAACACGACCCCGCCGACGAGCAAGAGCCAGCTGATACGCCGGTAGCTGTTGGCCGGTCGCAGATCGATCGCGACACCGTTGAGGAAGCGAGACGTGATGGAGACGAAGCTCCCCACGGCGAGCACGAGGCCCGCGGCGTCGTTGTCGAACCCGGCGTCGAGGGCTGCCGCCACCGTGAAGCTGGCCAGCACGGCGGGCGCGCTCGATGCCAGGAACGCACCGACGGCCGTGATCACCAGATCTCGCCTGCCCAGCAGATCGCTGCGGGTGATGTCGTCGGGATGCTCCGCTTCGGGGTGGGATCGGGGCTCGTCACGAGGCACGAGGAGAAACACGACACCGGCGAGAACGGCGGCCACGACGTAGGCGGTGCGCCATCCCAGAGGGGTGACGATCGCCGGGATGGCGATGCCGGCGATGAGCGTGGACGAAGGGATCCCGGCGTGCTTCATCCCGAAGAGCACGCCTTGACGGGACGCACTGCCGTGGCGGGCGAGGGCCATGTTGGCGGCCGGGTTGGCCAGGCCGTAGGTGATCGCACTCACGAGCAGCAACCCCACGAATGTCGCCACCCCGTCGACCACGACGCTGATCAGGAGCAGCACCGCACCGGCTCCGAGGGCGTTGACCCGCAGCGCCGTGCGCCACCCCAGACGCTCGACGAGCGCACCGAGCGGCGCCGACGAAACCCCCGCGGTCAGGAAGAACACGGCGGTGAGCACACCCAACTCGCCGGGACCGAACCCGACCTCCTCGCCCATCGAGCCGATCGCGGCGCCGGCGAGGAAGATCGGCTGGGTGCTCACGGCGATGGCGAGGATGGCGAGCAACAGCAGGCGGGGGGCCACGCCGAGGCGGTGAGTGGCCCGGCTCACAGGTCCTCGATGACGACGACGTGGAGGTGACGGGGTCCGTGGACCCCGAGGTTGAGGGTCTGTTCGATGTCCGCAGTGCGGCTCGGTCCCGTGATGACGACGGTGTTGGTGCTGCCTTCGAGCAGATCGGGCCTGTCCACGGCGAGGTGGGTGAGCGACCGGTACAGCGCCGAACGAGGCATCAGCGCCATGTGGAGGAGAGGTACGAGCGACGCCATGCGCGGGCGGCCCGGTCCGGAGTCGAGCACGATCGAGCCGGATTCGGCGAGACCGGCCACGGCGCCGGTCAGACCTGCATCCAGCTCCGTGTACGTGAGGTTGTGCCCCGCATGATCGTCGAACGGAGTCTCGTGATCGACGATCGTGACACCGGCGGTTGCGAGCTCGGCCGAGAGTCCGGGTAGCGGCAGATGCGGATCGGTCCACGCCATGAGGGTCGTGGCACCGGACCGTCGGAGGATCCCGCCGACGAGTTGAGGGACATCGCCACTCGAGATCACATGTGCCTCGCCGTCGACGGATTCGAGTCGATGGCAGAACAGCGACAGCAGATCCGCCTCGGGGAGATCAGGAGCCTCGACGACGGGAACCCCGTCTGGTCTGTCCGGCAACTCGGCATCGCCGACGGCGCTTCGCACCCGCGCCAGAAACGAGGTCCGATCACCCATCGCGGGCCTCCCACCATCGTCGGAATGGAGTCGCCGCCGGTGCCTGGAGATCCCGGTGATCCGTCCATCCGTGAGCAGGGCCGGGGAGCGATGAGATCCATCCGTCACCCCGCTTGAGAGACCCCAGGATCCCGCCGAGGCGCAACGTCGTCCGCCACGCCTTCGGATGCGTGGCTGCCCTCGTGTAGAGCCGCAGCGACCGGCCCAGCCAGGCCGGCGTCATGTCGCGAGCGGTCGCCTGTGCCCGAACGTCGAGCAGCAGTCGGGGGATGTCGATCCGCACCGGACATGCGTCTTCGCATGCGCCACACAGTGTGGACGCGTAGGCGAGATCGAAGTGGTTCTCGAGACCGAAGAGACCCGGTGACACCACGGATCCCATCGGTCCGGGGTACACGGAGTCGTAGGCGTGGCCACCTGCAGCGCGGTAGACCGGACACGCGTTGAGACATGCGCCGCAGCGGATGCACGTGAGCATCTCGGCGAGCGAGGAGCCGAGCATGTCGCTGCGCCCGTTGTCCACGACGACCACGTGGAGTTCCTCAGGACCGTCCGGCTCGTCGTCTCGTCGCGGTCCGGTGATGATGCTCGTGTACACCGACTGCCGCTGCCCGGTTGCGCTGCGAGCCAGTACCTCGAGCATGACGCCGAGGTGGGCAGTGGTGGGCACGATCCGCTCGAGACCCATGAGCGCGACATGCACGGGAGGGGCAGTGGTGCACAGCCGGGCGTTTCCCTCGTTGGTGACCGTGACGATGGCGCCGGTCTCGGCCACTGCGAAGTTCACCCCGGAGACGCCGAGGTCGGCGGCGAGGAACCGGGATCGCAGGTGCTGTTTGGCGATGGCGTTCAGCTCGGCCGGGTCGTCGGTGTAGGGGACACCCAGACGATCTGCGAACAGTTGTCCGATCTCGAAGCGCGTGCGATGCAGCACCGGGGCGATGATGTGGGACGGAGCGTCGTCGGAGAGCTGCACGATGAACTCCCCGAGGTCGGTCTCGACGACGTCGATGCCGTCGGCCTCGAGTGCTTCGTTGAGATGGATCTCCTCGGTGACCATCGACTTGGCCTTGACAGCGGTACGTGCGCCATGTCGACGAGCGATCTCGGCGACGATGCGGCTCGCTTCGACACCATCGCCGGCCCAATGCACGGTTCCGCCACGGGCCTCGAATGCCGTGGCGAATCGATCGAGATGACCGTCCAGGTCGGTCAGCGTGGCGAGGCGGATGTCGCGAGCCAGATCCCGCATCTCGTCCATGACGGTGTAGTCCTGCGCTGCGGCGAGGCGCTTGCCGTGCGTCCGCCTCGCCCCGGCGTCGGATGCGGTGGTGCGACCGCCGGTGATGGCGATGGAGGCGGCCTCGGCGAACGCAAAGTCGGTCACGGCTCGTCTCCGGCGAGAACCTCTGCCACGTGACGAACCTCGATCGGTGATCCGATGCGGCGCAGGCCGCCTGCAATGTGCATCAGGCAGCTCGTGTCGCCTGCGATGAGGAGGTCCGCGCCTGATGCCTGGATCCTGCGGATCTTGGCCCGCAGGATCGCCGCCGACACCTCTGGCATCTCGAGGGAGAACAGGCCACCGAACCCGCAGCACTCGTCTGCATCCTCCAGCGGCACGAGGGCCAGGCCGTCGACTTCGTCGAGCAGCTGCAGGGGCTGGTCGTGGATGCCGAGCTCGCGGAGGCCATGACACGAGTGGTGATAGGTGGCGATGGCGTGACGAGGTGAGGCCGGTGCTGCCGTTTCCCCTTCTTCGGCGAGTAGGACGGTCAGTTCCCGGATGCGGTCGGCCACCCGCCGTGCGGCTGGGCCCAGGTCATCGTGGTCCTCGAGGAGCTCGGGCGCGTGCCGGACGATCATCGCAGAACACGATCCCGATGGAACGACGATGGGGCCTTCCGTGGCGTCGAGCACACGGACAGTGTGTGCGGCCATGGCGCGTGCTTCGACGGTGAATCCCGCATTGAGAGCCGGCTGGCCGCAACAGGTCTGGTCCATCGGGAACTCGACGGTGTGACCGAGCCGCTCGAGAATGTGCACGGTCGCCTTCCCGACTTCGGGGTGGAATCCGTCGACGAGGCACGTCACGAAGAGCTGCACGGTCTTCACGTGCGCACGGTAGCGAGACCTCAACTCCCCGGGAGCGGATCAGGCGCGTCGGCGAAGACGGGATCACGCTTCTCGAGGAGCGCCGCGACGCCCTCGGTGAAGTCGGGTTGCCCAGCCGCTGCAGCCTGCTCTCGCGCCTCGATGCGGGCGGCATCGAGCGGGTCGAGGCCGAGCCCGCGCGTGAGGGCTCGCTTCGTCATCGCCACCGCAGTCGGGGAAGCCGACGCGATCTGGCCGGCGATGGCGCGCGCGGTCGGGAGCACCTGATCCGCAGGGACCACATGGTTGGCGAAGCCGATGCGATGAGCCGTCGTGCCGTCGAAGAGTCGCCCCGTGACCAGGTACTCCGTTGCCAGTGGCAGTCCGATCACCCGCGGCAGGAGGTACGAGATGCCCATTCCCGGGGGGAGCCCGAGCCGCACGAAGTTCGCGCCATACCGGGCATCCTCGGCAGCGATCCGGACATCGCACACCAGGGCGAGCCCGAAGCCGCCTCCGACCGCGTGGCCTGACATTGCGGCGATGACGGGAACCGGGACGTCGAGCAGGCGCAGGAACGGTCGGTACACGGGGAAGTGATCGTCGGGGTCGGCCACCTCGTCGAGCAGATCCGATCTGAAGTCGGCGCCGGAGCAAAACGTTGCTCCAGAACCGCCGATGATGACTGCCCTGACTCCTGACTCTCCGGCGAGCCGATCCAGTGCGGCGTCGAACGACTCCAACAGCTCGGGTGTCATCGCATTGCGATTCTCGGGGCGGTCGAGCACGAGCTCCACGACGTGGTGGTGGCGGGAGAAGCGAACGGCAGGTGAAGTCATGCCGCCATGGTGACACGTGCGGGCCTAGACGAGCACCATCAGAAGGAGCACC
>JABAOD010048360.1_pt1 | contig 14455 bp, 13 predicted proteins | sample 7062151 | NCBI WGS metagenome assembly JABAOD01 (sample SAMN14538626, study PRJNA623070) | marine sediment metagenome | biome: marine biome [ENVO:00000428]; feature: marine pelagic biome [ENVO:01000023]; material: deep marine sediment [ENVO:00002113] | place: India: Gulf of Khambhat ... | reverse complement strand
GACTGGCCGTTCTGGTGATCTTCCTGATGTGGCTTTATGTCGGGTGGGTGATTGTTCTCGCCGGAGGTCAGGTCGCCTATTTTCACCAGCACCCCTATGCCTACATGACCCGGCTGAGTTGGCGGCGGGCGAGTCCGGGCATTCGGGAGCGGTTGGCCCTGCTGGCCCTGATTCGAATCGCCCAGCGCCATCTGGCGGGCCAGCCGCCCTGGGCGGTTCCCGAGATGGCCTTGAGCCTCAATCTGCCCGAATCGGTTCTGGAAGATCTCATCGAAGATTTCCTCCGCTTTGGGATCCTGCACCGGACGGCGGAGCCTGAAGGAATCGCGCTCGGCCGGCCACCCGAGAGCATATCGGCCAGTGAGATCCTGGATTTGATCCGAGAGCCGGACGGGGCTCAGGAGCGAGTCCCCGGAGGAGACGCCGTTCAGGTGGCCTACCTGCTCCGACGGCGGGATCGGGCGATCCGGCTGGAGTTGGAAAATGTGACGCTCCGTTCGCTCGCGGAGGAGGTCTCGGCTATGTCATCCGCAGCCGATATCCCGGATTCCATGGCGAATCACAAGACACGAACTTGAAAATGCATCGAAGCGTCCGATCGAGGACGGGATTGTCCTGGCAGCGGACCTTGGAAGAAGCGGCGGATCCCGCGCGCGCACAAAAAGGAGCGTGGTTCAGGGCAGCGGTCAGGTGCAGTCGTGAATCAACTCGCTTCTGAAAAAGGCGGGCTGCGCGTTGGTACGGCCCAGCCGGACGATGTGGTGCGGTTGGGAGAAAAAACCCCGCGTCAGGCAGCCCGATCGGGGGACGATTTCGGTGTAATGAACCAGCAATTCGACCGAGTTNNGCGTTGCGGCTCGGCTTGCTCCCCAGATGAACCACGACCACCATGTCCCGGCTGAAATCGACCGAAGGGGGTGGATCTTCTTTTCCGGTGTGGGCGGCCCAGAAATCCCGCCACTGAGCCTCCTCGCGGATCGCGTCCAGCCGCTGGGTCCCCAGACTTGAATCGATCCCCTTGGCGATTGTCTCGAAGGGGACGGTTGCCTCCCCGTCGCCCCCGCAACCTCCCAGGAGGGTTGCCAGGAGCAGCCCCGCCAGAAAAATGCCCTGCCCGGCCGTTGCCCGCCTTTGTGTGGTGACCCTTTGCCTCAGCTTCATGCCGCTACCCGAATTGAAGACCATATTTTAATTATATCGTCTTGAATACCAGAATGCCCGGGGGCAATCCCGGCGCCCTGCCCGGTGGGGAAATTAAAGGAAATTATTCGCCGTCATTTGCCGTACATCATGCCCCGTATTCTAATAAGCACTTAATTTTACAAGGAAAAAACAATGGCCCCTGATTTGCAAAACTTCGCGGATGGACAAACATGTCCGGCCCAGAATGCGCATTCAAAGAGCGATAGGGAAGTTCTGCGGGGGCATGGGGTTCGTGTCCCTGATGCTGTCGATCGCCTGTGGGAGCCAGGATGGGTTTGTGCTGCTCCGGGACGGCGAGCAGGAGGCCTTCTGCGATTCGTTGGTCGAAGACACTTTCAGGGAAGGGGTCCTGGTCAGCGAGGACCAGCATGCCCGGCTGCAGGCGACCGGCCTCGATATTCCCATCGAGGCCAGTATTCAGGTGGACTGCAACAGGCCGCTGGGCCAGGTCGGCAACGCCTATGTCCTGGGAGTGAGCCAGTCCTTTCCCACCGTGACCTTCACGATCGGCTATTCGCACCTGGACCTTCAGGGCGTCAATCTGGCCGACTTGAGGATCGGGACATATGACTCACAGAATCGGTTGTGGATCCCGGAAGGGAACGCCCGGCCGGATTTCGTGACCCAGACCATCTCGATCAGCGGCCCGCTGCCCAACCGGTACGCGATCTACCGGGAGGCGCCCACCCCGTCCGGCGATGTCCTCCCGCCGACCACGCCCGAAATCCGTTTCGTTGTCGTGAGAGGGGACTCGATCGAAGTGGGCTGGACGCCTTCCGAGGATCCCGGGGGCGGACCGATCTTCAGTTATTTGATCGCGCGCACACCGCCCGGGTCTCAGATTGACACTGTCCTCGGCACCGTCTTCGAGTACGTGGATAACGGCCAGACCGCCCCGTTCGACGACACCATGATTCAGGAGTACTGCTACCGGATCACGGCGGTGGATGATGACAACACCCGCTCCGAGCCCAGCCCCGAGGTTTGCAGCGCCCCGTTTCCCCCGGGATAACCCAGGGTCGATCGGCTGCCCGGTGTCAGCCCCCCAGCTTGGCGTGGGTTCCGTCGCAGAAGGGCGCGTTGCTGGAATGCTTGCACCCGCACCAGGCCACCTTCTTTTTCTCCGCGATCTTCACCTCCATCGGGCTGAACTCGCTTCCCTTGTGTGAGCCGTCGCAGAAGGGCTGGTTTTTCGACTGCCCGCACCGGCACCACCAGTAGGTCCCGGGTTCGGTTTCCTGTACGTACGGGCTTCGTTGCGCGATCTTGGGGTCCGCCATGAATCCCTCCTTTTCGGTCTTGATGGCCTTTCCTGTGTTGCCCCGATGCCGTCGGCATACCCCGGCTGTCGAGTGCGGGCTCTTATCTAAGCAAAAAAAAGCCGGAAAGTCCAACCCAAATTAGAGCCCCGCATGGGGCGGGAGTATCGGTGCGCCGATAAACCCCCGACAAACCGCCTGTCAGGTTCATCCCCATTGCCTTGACGCCTAAATGGCAGGTTCTATAATTAAATAATGAAGAAGGTTTACAAGCCATGCCGTCCGTGGGGAGCGGGGTGGCTGAGAAAGCCCCGCCGGCCACGTCAGGATGGCTTGACCGCAATTTTCTTGGGCTAAATAAGGAATATAGGGTGAAGATCGAGCAAACCAGATGGAGCCATTCCAATGGATGGGTTCCCGAGCGCGTCGGAGACCTGTCCGAATCCGCAGCGCTCGTCCTTTTGTTCGGCGACACCGATCTCATGAAAAAAGAAGGGTTTTTCGAGGCAATGCGGTCGGCCTATCCCAACGCCGCCCTGATGGGATGCTCCACCGCGGGTGAGATCTATCAGACCCAGGTGGGGGACGGATCTCTCATCGCGACGGCCGTCCAGTTTGAGACGACACGGATCAAGTGTGCGCGAACGGGCCTGGATGAGGTGAAAGACTCTTATGAGGCCGGAAGCCGGTTGGCGCGGAAGCTGCGGGAAGAGGGGCTGGTCCATGTCCTGGTCATATCCGACGGGCTCAAGGTCAACGGAAGCGATCTGGTCAAGGGGTTGACGGCCGAGCTTCCCGAAGGTGTCTCGGTGACCGGCGGGCTGTCGGGCGACGGTACGCGGTTTGAGGAGACCCTCGTCATTGGCGATTGCCCACCGGAGAAGGAGGTGGTGGCCGCCATCGGCCTGTATGGCGGTAGTATCAGGGTGGGCTATGGCTCGCTGGGAGGGTGGGATCCCTTCGGTCCCGAAAGGCTGATTACCCGCTCGGACGGCAATGTGCTGTATGAGCTGGACGGGAAATCGGCACTTGAGTTGTACAAGAAATATCTCGGCGAGCACGCGAAGGAGCTGCCGGCCTCAGGGCTTCTGTATCCCCTGAGCCTGCGGACGCGGGCTGGAGAGCAGGGCGTCGTTCGCACCATCCTGTCGGTCGATGAAAAGGCACAGGCCATGATATTCGCAGGGGACGTGCCGGAGGGAAGCTATGTGCGCCTCATGAAGGCCAACTTCGACCGGCTGGTGGATGGCGCCACGGGCGCCGCCAGGACCAGCTACCAGGCCATGGGCGCTTCCTCCCCTGACCTGGCCATCCTGATCAGTTGCGTGGGGAGAAAACTGGTCCTCAAACAGAGGGTCGAGGAGGAGGTGGAGGGCGTTCGCGACGTTCTGGGTGAACGAACTGTCCTGACGGGGTTTTATTCCTACGGAGAGATTTCCCCATTTACCCCCAACGCCAAGTGCGAGCTTCACAATCAAACCATGACAATCACCACCCTGTCGGAGCAGGCCCCTTAGACCCGATGCACAACCTGTTGAGGCGCCAGTTGAAGCGGCATGCAATCGCGGGCGATTCAATGCCCGCCGAGTGGGGGCATTTCCTCGATGCCGTGGACCGCGCCTACGAGCAGTTCGATGACGACCGATCGATGCTGGAGCGCTCGTTGGAATTGAGCTCGGAAGAGCTGGTGGAGGCCAACGCCCGACTGCGGGTGGGGTTTGACAAGATCATCGAGTGCAGCCTGGACGGCATTATGGCATTCGACTGCGCCTACCGCTATACCGTCTGGAACCCCGGCATGGAGCGGATCACCGGTTACCCCCGGCAGGAGGTCCTGGGCCGGTCCGCCACCGAATTTCCCAGGATCTTCCAGGAGTTGGCCGGTGACGGCATTTTCAGAAAGGCCCTGGCGGGGGAGACGATCGTGATTCAGGAGAGGTCCTATCTGAGCGCGTATGGGGGCCGGGAAGGCATCTTTGCCGGGCATTTTTCACCCCTCTTAAATGAAAAGGGAAAGATCATCGGCGGCCTGGCGATCATCCGGGATATCACGGAGCGGAAGCGGGCCGAGGAGGCCCTGGCGGATCAGGCCGTCCGCGACTCCCTGACCCACCTTTACAATCGGCGCTATTACAACATCCGCATCGAGGAAGAGCTCAGGCGCGTGCATCGTAAAGGAGAGATCCTGGGCCTGCTCCTGTGCGACCTGGATCATTTCAAGGCGATCAACGACACGAAAGGGCACCTGGTCGGAGACGCGATCTTGAAGAAGGTGGCGCGCAGCATCAATCGATCAGTGCGCGGTTCGGACCTTATCTTCCGCTGGGGCGGGGACGAATTTGTGGTGTTGCTTTCCGAAACGACGCGGGAGGGCATCATCGGAGCTTCGGAGCGGATCAGGAAGGAAATACAGGGACTCAAGGTCAAGGGGTGCGGCACGATCGATGTCAGCATCGGCGCCGCCATCTATCCGGAGCACGGTGAAAACCCCGAGAGCCTGATCCGGGTGGCGGACCGGGCCTTGTATATCGCGAAGAACGGGGGCGGCAAGTTTCACATCGGCGATGAAGAGTACCGTCTGGATGATCAGACCGTCCAGGTTGTGTTCCAGCCGGTCATGGATGTGCGCGCCGACAGGGTTCTGGGCTATGAGGCCTTGAGCCGCGATCCTGCGGGCCAGCTCAACATCCTGCAGTTTTTCAGAAAATATCAGGCGATCGGCCAGCTCGATGCGTTAAAGCGGCTCTGCTTCGATCTACAGATGAAAGCGGCGTGGGAAGCCNNGCGATTGTTCGTGAATGTGGATTTCAGGCTGCTGAAGCGAATCGCCCCGCCCCTCCGGCCCGCCGGCATGGAGGTGATCCTGGAGATCTCCGAAACCGAGGCTCTCTATAATCCGGAGGACCATCTCGCGATTGCCCGGGCCTGGCGAAAAAAGGGCTACAAGTTTGCCATGGACGACTTCGGGGCCGGATTCGTCTCGCTGCCCTTCATCTCGCGGCTGATTCCGGATTATATCAAGCTGGACCGTTCCACCGTGCTGCAAGCGGTCGCCTCCCGGCAGTTCATGGATGTTTTGAAGGGCATGCTCGCGGCCTTGAAGAAGTGCGCCGCCGACGGAGTCATCGCGGAGGGCGTCGAGACCGAAAAAGAGCTCAAGATCGTGAAGCGGATGGGCATTTACATCGTCCAGGGCTATCTGTACGGCCGCCCCCAGGAACTCAAAAAAACCTCCTTAAAATAGACCTGCCCTGATTCCCCTGGCATACGTCAGTCCCTTATCCTCCAAGCGCCGCCATTACCCCCGCCGCTCCGGATAGTGTAAGATACCTCCCGTAAGGATGGGTGCGCCTTGGGGGGATCGATCGAAGACGCCGAGATCATCGAGCGGGTCCTGTCCGGAGACCGCGAAGCCTTTTGCCCAACTGGTGGAAAAGTATCATCCGAGGTTGATCCGGGTGTGCGCGTTTCTGCTCCCGAATCCCGCCGATCGTGAAGATGCCGCCCAGGAAATATTCATCAAGGCCTACCGCTCGCTGGATCGGTTTCGGGGCGACGCGAGCTTCTTCACCTGGCTCTACCGGATCGCCACCCGCCATTGCCTCGACCTTTTGCGGAGCCTGTCGCGCCGCCCGAACGAATCCTGGGAAGACCTGGTGGACCGGGAAGGGGATCGGCTGTCCCGCCTGGTTTCAGGAGTGGACAATCCGGCGGAGGGGCAGGACGCAGCCGATTTGGTCGGTCGGGTGCTTTCCCATCTCCCGCCGGACTACCGCGCCGTGCTGGTGATGCGGGAGATGGAGGGGTTGAGTTATCGGGAGATGGCAGGCGTCTTTGACTGCAGCGAGGAAAGCATCCGGGCCCGGCTGCAGCGGGCCCGAAAACATTTCAGGGAAATGACGCGACACTTTTTGAAAGATAAGAGCGTCTAAACAACAAACGCCCATGGATCACGAGCAGATCAAAGAGTGTCTGATGCTGTACGATGACGGGGAGTTGTCCGGGCCGGAGGCCCGCGAGATCGCGTCGCACCTCTCGACCTGCGCGGACTGCCGCACAGCGTACGATGCGTGGCGGAACACGGCCCGGGCCTTTTTCCGAGGGCCACAGGCTGCCCCTTCCAAGCGCTTCGTGCGGGAAGTCATGGCCCGCCTGGAGCCTGTCGACACACGCCCTCCGGGAAAACGTCCGCTGTTGGTCCGGTGGCTCACTCCCGCCATCGCGGTGAGCTTCGTGGTTGGATTGATCATCTGGCCCCGCCCGGAGCCCGGGGCCCCGCCGGTTTCGATCGAGGGACTGCTTCTGACCAACGGCCGCGATGGGCACCCCTCGGAATGGATCCTCCGGGAGGAAGGGCCCGCGCCGGAGGAATTGCTGGCCCTGGCACTGGAGGGACCATGAATTCGCCATGGATCAAGCTGGCGGCATGCCTCCTGCTGGGTTTCGTTNNGCTGCGACATTCTACTGGGATGATGGCCAATGGCGCGGCGGCAAGGATCGATACGGCCGGATGCTGGAGGAGTTCGGCAGGCGGCTGGATCTGACGGAGGAGCAAAGCCGGCAGATCGAGGCGATCCTGGAAGAGAAAAGAAAGAAGATCTCCGCCCTGCGCGCCGAGATCCGGCCGCGTTTCGATGAGATTCGCCGGGCCGTTCGGGAGGACATCCGCACGGTCCTGAAGCCCCGGCAAATTGAGGAGTTCGATGCCATCCAGGATGAGTGGGAAGAGCGCCGGAGAAAGCGCCGCGAGAAAAGGGGCTAGCGCCGAAAGGCCCTCGGGATGGGAAAATTGTTTTCATTTCATTCAGAGCGTCTAAAACTGATCAGGGTGATCGCGCTGATCTGCCTGATTATCGGTGCTTCCTGGGTGGTTTTTAGCCGCAGCCAGGAGAAGGGGGTGCCCGGTGCAAGGCAGGGTGGTGACCGCCAGGCCCCCGTGGAGGTGGCGGCGATCCAGCGGGGCCCGATCGAGCTGCGCCGCACGCTCAGCGGTACGCTGGAGGCCCCGGCCAGGTTCGTGGTGGCGCCCAAGATCGGCGGGCGCATCGCGCGCCTGGCCTTGGACTTGGGCGACCCGGTCACACGAGGCCAGGTGGTGGCCGAGCTGGATGACGATGAATACGTCCAGACGGTGGCCCAGGCGAAGGCGGAGCTGGCGGTGGCCCAGGCCCATCTGGCCGAGGCCCGGAGCGGCCTGGAAATCGCCATTCGGGAATTCAAGCGGGTCGAAACCCTTTTCAAAAGAGGGGTGGCGTCGGAATCGCAGTTCGACGCTTCCCGGATCAATCAGCTCGCCAAACAGTCCGGGCTGGAGGTGGCCGAGGCCCAGGTGGTCAGGGCCCGGGCCGCCCTCGAAACGGCGAAAATACGGCTGGGGTATACGAAGATCCGGGCTGACTGGGCGGGCGGCGACGATGAGCGGGTCGTGGCGGAGCGGTTCGTGGACGAAGGCGCCACCGTCTCGGCCAACGCATCGCTTCTTTCCATCGTGGAGTTGAATCCCATCACGGCCGTCACCTTCGTGACCGACAAGGATTACGCCCGGCTGCGTCCGGATCAGCCCGTTACGCTGACCACCGACGCCTATCCGGACGAGCGGTTCGAGGGCCGGATCGCCCGGATTGCACCGGTTTTCCAGCCCAATACTCGTCAGGCGCGGGTCGAGCTGACGATCGAAAATCCGAAAGGGCGCCTCAAGCCGGGCATGTTCGTCCGGGCCACGATTGTCCTGGACCGGATCGCCGAGGCCGTAATCGTCCCGGAAAAAGCCCTGACCACCCGGGACGACCGCACCGGAGTCTTCGTCCTGCAGGAAGATCGCCAGGTTGTCTTGTGGCGCGAGGTGCGAGTGGGGATCCGGGAAGGCGATCGGGTGCAGGTGCAGGGCGAAGGACTTTCCGGCAAGGTGGTCACCCTGGGCCAGCAGCTGGTGGATGACGGCTCGCCGGTCACGATCGCGGCGGACCTGACCGAGAACCCATCCAGTCCCGGCGCGGTGGGGGGCGAATGAGACTGCCGAGCTTCAGCGTCAACCGGCCGATCTTCATCACGATGGTGACCCTGATGGTGGTGGTGCTGGGCGCAGTCTCCTTAAGCCGCCTCAAGATCGACCTGCTGCCCAGCATCGAGCTGCCCACCCTGACCATCCGAACCCAGTACGAGGGCGCCAGCCCGGAGGTCATGGAGCGGCTGGTCACCCAGATCATCGAGGAGATCGTCGGCACCGTGCCGGGCGTGGAGGAGATCACCTCGATTTCTTCCGAGGGCAACAGCACCGTCCGCGTCCGGTTCGTGTGGGGCACCGACATCGACGCGGCCGCCCTGGATGTCCAGGCCAAGCTCGAGGACGAGATCAACGAGCTGCCGGAGGACATCGTCAGGCCCCGGGTCAGCAAATTCGACATCGCCAGCTTTCCGGTGGTTCTGCTGGGCATCTCCAGCAAGCTCGACCCCGTGGACCTCACCCAACTGATCGAAGACCAGATCCGCTACCGCTTCGCCCACATCCCGGGCGTGGCCCAGGTGGACCTCTGGGGGGGGTACAACCGGGAGGTGAGAATCGAGCTGGAGCCCGAGCAGGTCAAGGCGCTGGGCCTGCCGCTCGATCGGGTCATCTCGGCGATCGAGGACGCCAACCTGGACCTTCCGGCCGGCCGGATCGAGCAGGGGCGCTACGAAGTCACCTTGCGAGCCCCGGCCGAGTTCGCAAATCTCGACCAGATCCGAAACACCGTCATCGTGCAGCGAAACGGTGCCGCCGTGACGATCGGCCAGATCGCCCAGGTCAAGGACACCTACGAAAAGCAGACCCGGATCATCCGGGTCAACGGGGAGCGCGGCCTGCGGGTGGCCATCCGAAAGCAGGCCGACGCCAATACCGTCGAGGTGTCGCGGCGCGTGCTGGCCGAGATCCGGGCGGTCAACGAGGCCTTCCCGCAGATCAAGGTCTTCCCGGTGATCAACCAGGGAAACTTCATCGAGCGCTCCATCGCCAATGTGGCCCAGTCGGTGCTGTACGGCGGGGGGCTGGCCGTCCTGGTCCTGCTGTTTTTCATGCGAAGCGTGCGAAGCACGCTGGTGATTTCCCTGGCCATCCCGATCTCGATCATCGCCACCTTCGCCCTGGTCTACCTCGGCGGGTTCACCCTGAACCTCATGACGCTCGGCGGCCTGGCCCTGGGCGTGGGCATGATGGTGGACAGCTCCATCGTGGTGCTGGAGAACATCTACCGGCGGCGCGACGAGGATCGCGAATCGCCGCAGGCGGCCGCGGTGGAGGGGACCCGGGAAGTCGGGCCGGCCATCATCGCCAGCACCATCACCACCCTGGTGATCTTCCTTCCCCTGGCCTTCCTTCAGGGCGTCTCGGGCCTGTTGTTTCAGGAGCTGGCCTACGTGATCATCTTCGCCCTGGTCTGCTCGCTGTTGGTGTCGTTGAGCCTGGTGCCGATGCTGGCCTCGCGCTTTCTGAGGGAGTCCCGGGTGGTCGGCGTATATTCGGCGGCATGGCTCGACCGGTGGGCCGCCGCGGCCCGGTCCTTCTTCGCCCGGATCGAGAACGGCTATCGCGATCTTCTTCAAGCGGCGCTGCGCCACCCGGCGCGCACCGCGGGCGGCTCGGCGGCGATCCTCGGCGCGAGTCTGCTCCTGCTGCCGCTGATCGGCACCGAATTCCTTCCGCCGACGGACGAGGGGGAGGTGAGGGTCACGGGCGAGATGGAGGTGGGCACGCGGCTGGAGCTGGTGGACGAGCAGACGCGGATCATGGAAAGGATCGTGCAGGCCGCCGTGCCGGAGGCCGTCGCCTCGGTGGTGAGCGTGGGGGCGTCGGGGTGGCGGCCCGACGCGGGGGCGCGGGGCGATATTCGCCTGTCGCTGGTGCCGGTGGCCGAGCGGCAGCGTTCCAACGTGGAGATCGCCCGGGACCTGCGCCAGCGCCTGTCGGGCAATATCCCGGGGATGGAGGTGCGTACCCGCGCGCCCCAGGGGCAGTTCCTGCTGGACCGCATCCTGGGCGGGGATGAAGGCCTGGCCATCGAGATCCGGGGGTTCGACCTGGACACCCTCGACGCCCTGACCGCTCGGGTCGTCGAATCCGTCCGGGATCTGCCGGGAATCGCCGACATCGAGGTGAGCCGTCGCGCCGGCGTTCCGCAGCAGGAGATCCGGGTGGATCGCGACAAGGTGGCCGACGTGGGCTTGAGCGTGCGCAACGTGACCGAGGTCCTGGAGACGGCGATCGCCGGCTCCAAGGTGGGCGAGTTCAGGACGCAGGGAAACTCCTACCGGATCCTGACGCAGTTGAAGGACGCCGAAAAAAGATCCCTGGAGGAGATCCTGGACCTGACGCTCACGACGCCGGCCGGCGAGCAGGTGGCGCTTCGAAGCATCGTGAGCGCCGAAGGCGGCCGCGGGCCGGTCTTGATCGAGCGAAAAAACCAGCAGCGGCTGGTGACCGTCACGGCCAACATCGCCGGTCGCGACCTGGGCTCCGTGGCGGCCGACGTGCAGGGGCGTTTAAAGCAGATCGCCCGGCCCATGGGGTATGATCTGATCGTGGCCGGGAATTACGAGGCGCAGCAGGAATCCTTCAACGAGCTGATGACCTCCCTGATCCTCGCGCTTCTGCTGGTCTATATGGTCCTGGCCTGCCAGTACGAATCGCTGCGAAATCCCCTCGTCGTCATGGTCTCGGTTCCCCTGGCGGCCGTCGGCGTGCTGCTGATCCTTTTTCTGACGAAGACGACGCTCAACATCCAGTCCTTCATCGGCTGCATCATGCTGGGCGGGATCGTCGTGAACAACGCCATCCTGCTCGTGGATCAGGCCGGGCGGCTGCAGCAGCAGGGGATGAGCAGCCGCGACGCCGTGGCCGAAGCGGGCCGTCGCCGCCTGCGCCCGATCCTGATGACCACCCTGACCACCATCCTGGCCCTGGTGCCCCTGGCACTGGGGATCGGCGAGGGCGCCGACGCGCAGGCCCCGCTCGCGCGCGCCGTCATCGGCGGGCTCATCGCCTCCACCGCCATGACGCTGCTGCTCATCCCGGCGGTCTATACCCTGATGCATCCGGAACCGAGGGCCCGGGCGTTATGAAGACCAACCGGCCGATCGGATATCTATTCCTTGCACTGACCGTGGCCCTGACGGTCGGCTGCGCCCAGATGGATCGAAAGGCGATCCGGGATGTCCTGCAGCCCCCGCTTCGCGGAGAGGCCGAGTTGCCGATCGAGATTCCCGATATTTCACCGGACCCGGCCGCGGCCGAAGATCATTTTGCGCTTGCCCCCGACGGATCGGGCGAGCTGTCAATCGAGCAGGCCGTCATGATGGCGATTCGCAACAACCGGGACCTGAAGGTGCGACAAATGGGCCCGGTCATCGCCGGGACCTTCGAGCAGATCGAGCGGGGCCAATTCGACCCCGAGCTGTTCGCCGAGACGCAATATTCCGAAGAGCGGTTAAGGCAAACGGCCCGCTCCACCGGGACCCAGTTCAATGTGGAAGGGTCCGACACACTCACCACGGCGGGGATCCGGCAGGAGCTTGCCACCGGCACCTCCCTGGAGGCCTCGGTGGAGCACAGCCGAAGCACCTCGGATCGCACGCCCGAGCAGCAGACCGCCGTGGTCGGACTGAGCATCACCCAGTCCCTGCTGCGCGGATTCGGCCCGGCCGTGAACCTGGCCGCCGTCCGCCAGGCGCGCCTCGACGGCTTGTCCAGCCGTTACGAGCTTCGGGGATTTACCGAAGCGCTCGTGGCCGAGACCGAGATCGCCTACTGGAACTACCTGCTGGCCCGAAAACAGATCGAGATCGTGGATCAGTCGCTCGCCGTTGCCCGGCAGCAGCGCGACGAGGTGCAGCTTCGAATCGAGGTGGGCATCCTGCCGGCCGTGGAGGCGGCGGCGGCCCGCGCCGAGGTGTCCCGGCGGGAGCAGGCCTTGATCGAAGCCAAGAGTCTGCTGGAGGAAAACGCATTGAGGCTGCTTCAACGGATCGACCCGGCCCTGACGCTGCGGGCCGATGCGCGTCCCAATCCCGTCAGCGAGCCCGGCACGCAGCCCGAGCCGATCGCCGATCTGGCCGACCGGCTCGAGCTGGCCGAAAAGTCCCGGCCCGATCTGAAGGAGGCGATGCTGCGCCTGGCCCAGGACCGCCTGGAGACGGTCGTGACCCGAAACGGCCTGTTGCCGAAGCTGGACCTTTTCATGGCCCTAAGACAGATCGGTTTTTCGGACAACCTTCCGGACGCCTTCCGGGAGATCGACTCGAACACCTATCAGGTCACGGCGGGCCTGCGCTTGAGCCATTTTGTCCGAAACCGGGCGGCGGAGGCGAGGGATCTGGCCGCGCGCGCCTCCCGGCGGCAGGCCGCCGAGGCGGTGGCCAACCTCAAGGACCTGATCCGGCTGGACGTGAGGCTGGCTGCCAACGAGCTGGAGCGGGTGCGCCAGCAGATCTCGGCCACGCGCACGACCCGCATCCTGCAGGAGGAGACGCTCAAGGCCGAGCAGGAGCGCTTCGACGTGGGCTCCAGCACCGCCCTGACCGTGGCCCAGGCCCAGCGCGACCTGGTGGCCGCCCAGATCGCCGAGGTGAAGGCGGTTGTTCAGTACCGCATCGCCCTGGTCAATCTGTACCTTGCCGAAGGCAGCCTGCTGCAAAGGCGGGGGATCACGGTGGAAATGTAAGCTGCAAATACTTCTCAATCAGTAGCTTTCTCGTAAGTTCCCTTTAGCGCCAAAAATAGTCAAATCCATCTTTGTTGGTAGAGGGAAAAATGGCGGTGCACCCAAGGATTTGCCTTGTACTCGTGGCGCAAGAGAGGATCCTGTCGAAGGCCGGACTGCACATTAGAACCATACGGATTAATGGTCAAGATGACCTTTGCGTTTCTCCTTTCCTACCTTATGGATGGCCACTTTGCTGACACGATACTCGCCTTGATCGGAAGATACCACAAAATCGAGATCCACAACCTTGTCTCCTTCAAGCATGTCCACGCATGCCAGAAATCCATCATGATGTTTTACAACACCCTGATGGACTTCACCAAACTTTAATCGAAGGGTCCGTTTCGTCACCGCATCTTGAATGAGAAAAATGCCCTGACTCGTGGAGTTTTCCTTGATGTAGTCTACCATCGTTTGTTTTATCTTATCTTTTTGATCTGCCGGAATACTCTTATCATCTCCGGCATCTGCAACGGATAAAAGACAGGCTGAAACTAAGATAGCTCCTATCAGGCTTCCGACGATTTTCATTTTTTACCCCCCCTCTTTACATATTTTTTTTCATTTTATCATGAAATGACTAAGAATACTGTAAGCCGGCATGCTTAAAGAACAAAATAAACCTCCTTTTAAGTTTTGCTATACGGGCGTCAGGCTTGAGTTATTGAGTCTCTGGTGGCGCGTTTGCTGAATATCTGGCGGGGAGATTGGAGCATTGGAGATTGGACCGCGTTCTCGCTGCGGGCGCCGGATTAAAGCATTTACGATTTACCATTCACCATTTACCAAAATTTCCCGCCGGAACCAGTCAATGGTAAATAGTCAATAGGGAAAAATTCCCCTGGCGGGAAATTTTCTGCCCGGGGAGGGAATCGACCACGCCACTGTGCCGAAGACGCGGATTACAAATAAGCTCATTGTCTTATAATCTTGCAGTGATTTCCGTCAGTGTGGTTCTCCCTGGGCGAGCATTAGGAGTCAGGAATCCCTAGGAGAAGCATGGATATGCGGAATGAAATTGACTTGGCGGGAGATTGGGATTCAGGGCATCCTTATGCCTGGCGTGCCTGGCTCAGGGTGCGCCTACCTTGGTTCTTAATCGATATGGGTCTAGCCGATAAGGGGGAGGATTGCGAGAAGGTGGATGGCTGGCATCGTTGATACAATATGGATAACGAACAGAGTGCCTGCTATCATTGTAAAGTGGTGCGCCGGGGAAGGTTATGGGTGTGGGAAGATTCTAACTCTGACGGGTAA
>JABAOD010014351.1_pt4 | contig 14461 bp, 12 predicted proteins | sample 7062151 | NCBI WGS metagenome assembly JABAOD01 (sample SAMN14538626, study PRJNA623070) | marine sediment metagenome | biome: marine biome [ENVO:00000428]; feature: marine pelagic biome [ENVO:01000023]; material: deep marine sediment [ENVO:00002113] | place: India: Gulf of Khambhat ... | reverse complement strand
GCGACGTCTACGGCACGCTGTGGCACGTTCCCAACGGCGAGATCCGACGGGTGGCCAACAAGTCACAGACCTGGGCGCGCACGGTGCTCGACATCGATGTGGCCTATGACACCGACATCGATCATGCGATGCGGGTCATCAAGGAGGTCGCCGACGGCGTCTGGCACGAGAAGCTGGAGAAGGCCACGATCCTCGAGGAGCCCGAGGTCTGGGGTGTGGAGGCGTTCCGGGCGGACTCCGTGGCGATCAGGCTGGCCGTCAAGGTGGAGCCGGCAGAGCAGTGGACGACCGCACGCGTCATCCGCGGCCGGCTCAAGGTCGCCTTCGACCGCCAAGGCATCCAGATTCCGTTCCCGCAGCGCACGGTGTGGATGCGAACCGTGAAAGACGACGAGGATTCGCCGGAGCAGCCCGGCGGCGAGCCGAAGGCCGAGGCGGAGAAGTTCACCCCGTCGGCATCGCCCAAGGGCGAGATGAACGCCTAGCGGACGGACCGGCTTCAGGTGCTCGAGGTGTAGCGCTCGAGAGCGTCCTGCATGTCGGCCATCGAGACCTCGATCGCCGAGGAGTCCCGGCGCAACGCTTGCAGCGCCGCTTCACGGAGAAGACCCGAGAGTTCGGCGAAGGACAATCCGTCGGTGGCGCCGATCACATGATCCATGTCGACATCGTCTCCGAACGGGACGTCCTGGATGTCGAAGAACGCCTGGCGGGAGGCTGCCACCGGGAGCCCGAGGTAGAGGTGTGTCTCGAGTCGTCCGGGGCGCAGCAGGGCCGAGTCCACGAGGTCCTTGCGATTCGTGGCGCCGATCACGAAGACATCGCCCCGGTCGGACACCCCGTCCATCTCGGTGAGCAGGGCGGCGACCACGGAGTCCGTGACGGAGTTCGAGGAGTTGCCCCGCACCGGGGCGAGGGCATCGATCTCGTCGAAGAACAGGAGCGCCGGGGCAACGGCGCGTGCTCTGGCGAACACTTCTCGAACCGCTCGCTCCGACTCTCCGACGTACTTGTCGAGCAACTCTGCGCCCTTGACCGTGAAGAAGGCGGCACCAGATTCATTTGCGAGGGCCCGCACCACGAACGTCTTGCCGGTCCCGGGTGGGCCGTACAGCAGCAAGCCGCGGGGCGGCTCGATGCCGAGCCGGGTGAACCGGTCTGGTTCACGCATCTGCCAGATGACCGCCTCCGTCAGGCGCTGCTTCACCTCGTCGAGATTGGCGACGAGCTCGAACCCATAGCTCGGCATCTCGCCGAGCGACGATGTCCCCAGCGACGGGGTGGTCTCCTGGATCGCCCGCAGCAAGAGATCCTCGTCGACGTGACCGCCGTTGGATGCGATGAGGGCGCTCGCATGAACCACCGATGCCACGATGTCGGCACCACTGAATCCGGCCGATCTGCCGGCGAGTTTGGCGAAGTCGATGTCGTCGTGGGGGACCCTGGCGAGGGCGGACTCGAACAGCAGGGTCCGACGCTCGAGGTCCGGCGGGGGAATGGTCAGTGCCCTGGGGAGCAGGGGTGAGCCGGCGATCGCCGCCGGAATCCGCGCCACCGACGAGACGCCGAGGACACAGGCCACACGAGGCTTTTCGCTCACGGTGTCGAGGAACCACCGCATGATCGCTGCGACCTGGGAGCGGAACAGGGCGTCGTCACCGACAACGGCATCGAGCCGGTCGACGAAGATGACGGTGGCCGGAGCGGCATTGCGGACGGCTCGTTCGAGGACTTCGAGCAGCTTGTCCGGCTTGAAGACGAGCTCCATCGACACCTCGTGCACGGTGGCCCCGGCGGCCGTGGCCGCTGCCGACACGAGCTCGGACTTGCCGCAGCCGGTGGGACCGGCCAGCAGCACCCCTGCGACCGAGGGCAAGCCCCAGGCGTCCGGGAGGTTGTCGCGCGACGTCAACAACCGCAGCCACCCGGTGAGCGTCTCGAGTTCGGTGTGCAGCCCGGCGAGCAGGGCCTCGGCCGCGGTCGGAGCCTCGCCCGCAGGATGTCCGGCGGGTTGGGCCACGACGGCGGCGGGGTCCTCACCTTCCTCGTGGACGACCGTCGAGGAGCCGACGAGGCCCGCGGTGCCCGGGCTCACGGTGACGATGGTGACCTCGGCGTCCTCGCTCGTTCCCTCGCCATAGGCGGCGCGCACGACCACCGTGTCGCCCACCGTGACCGGCGAACCCTCGAGCGAACGTGCCAGATGGCGCGAGTCGAGGGGCGCGTCCGTGCTGCTCACGACCACCCGACCGGCGGTCGTGAGCATGGCCCGTGTGGCGTCGACCGCAGCACCGGCCGAGACACCTGCGTTGCGGATCTGACGCTCGTTCAGGAGGAGTGTGTTGGGTGTGGCCACATCTCCGGGGGTCACGAGCACATGGGTCCGGCCGACGCGAAGCACGCCGCCGCCGGGGAGCCCCATGGCCGACAGCAGCGTGGCGTCGGCGCGGGCCTGGGAGCTCGATCCGGGTCGGATGATGAAGCGCATCAGGCGAGGCTACCCGGAGTCCCGGATGGGCTCGACCCGTCGCGCCACGAGACGCAGTGATTCGCGCCTGATGAGCCCGGAGAAGGGCCCGACGATCCGCCAGTACCGCATGAAGCGTCTGCGCGAGACGTCGTCGGTGCACCGGACGGTGGTGCGCGTGGTCAGCCGGCATCCACCCCGGGTCGGGTCGACCAGATACGACCAGCTGATGACGGCATGGCCGGGCTCGTCGAACGTGTCCAGGTCGCCGACGTCGCCGCGACGGATGCCACCGGTGAGCCGCCACGGCTGTGCAACCAGCCCGAGCACGAGCTCACCCGTCGGGTCCGCCGGCGTCGGAGCACGACTGCGCAGCGGCCGGAACCCGCCATCGGCGAGCGCCTCGAGCGTCAGCGGACTGCGCTTCGACAGGCCACGGACGGCGAGCAGCAACCGCACGACCAGGGAGTCACGCAGGTCGAGACCGGTGAGTCCTCGCCACACGAGTTCGGGCGGCGCATCGATGTGCCGCGAATGCTCCGTGACGACGTCGGGTCGGCGGGCGGGGTCGGGCATGGAGCCAGGTTACGGGGCCTCAACCGGCAAGCCGTTCGAGACGGATGGGGCGGTGGATCGAGTGGGCAAACGGGTGCGTGCTGTCCACGATGCGCACCTCAGGATCGTCCAGCCATCGCCACACGAGCCGGGCCTCTTCGGCCAGCGCCACGTCCGTCGGGGTGTCGGTGGTCTCGTGCTCGCCCGGGTCGTGGGCCAGGGGTGGGGCTCCGTTGCCCGACCACGCCGCCACGAATCGGCCGTGGTCGATGAACGCGCCGACGCCGTCGGAGCGATGCGCCCAGATCAGCCCCGCATCTTCGAGGGCACGCCACCGCTGGCGGTCCGTGATCGCCGTCGTCAGCGCACGATGGCGGTCCCGCAGTTCCGCCGCTTCCTCGAAACGCCGATCGCGAGCCACTCTCCCGATCCGTTCCGTCAGCGGATCGAGCAGGGCGGATGGGTCCCCGTCGAGTCCGGCGAGCAGGGGGGCCACCGCGAGCGTGTGGTAGCGAGCCTCGTCGATCGACCCGTCGCACGGGCACAGAGCGACCCCCAACTCGGCAAACCGGCAGGCGGCGGAGACTCGACCTCCCTTGGTCATGCACCGGCGAATCATCGTGGCGTCCCAGAGTGCGTTCATGACGAGCGCTGCCGTGCGGCGCGACCGGAATGGTCCGAGATGGGCGAGTGCGTCGATTTGTCTGGTGCGCACGAGCGAGAGCCGGGGGAAGGGCTCGTTCGTCAGGCGCACCCAATGACTCGATCGGGGCGGCCGGGATCGCCGGTTGAACCGGGGACGATGGGCGTGGATGAGCCTGACCTCGGTGATCTCTGCTTCGAGCTCCGTCGCGCACGCGACGTGTTTCACCGTGCGCAACACACGCATCATCGTGGTGACGGTCCGTCTCGTGTCGCCGTAGAAGTAGGACCGGACCCGCGTCCGGAGGTTCTTCGCCTTGCCGATGTAGATCACCTCGCCGTCCACGTCCTCGAAGAGGTACACACCCGGCCCCCGGGGCAGCCCGTCCGTGAGGGAGATCTTGTCGTAGTGCGGCCGGCCCCGGGCGGTGGGGAGTCGGAGGAGATCGTCGAGATGGGTGGCGCCGAGTGCCCCTGCTCGCTGGAGGAGCTCGAAGAAGACATGGGCCGTCGCCTTGGCGTCGTCGAGGGCGCGATGGGTCGGGGTCACCGGAGTGCGGAAGTGGGCGGCGAGCGAGGCGAGCCGCAGGTTCCGCACCTCCTCTCCGACCAGGCGGCGCGCCAGTTTGAGCGTGTCGGCGCGTCGGTTGGGAAACCGCCCGTAGCCGAGCCGGCGGGCCGCCGCATCGAGAAACGACATGTCGAACCTCACGTTGTGGCCCACGACCACCGCATCGCCCACGAATTCGAAGAAGGAAGGCAACACCTCCTCGATCTTCGGCGCATCGATGACCATCGCCTGCGTGATGCCCGTGAGAACCGTGATCGTGGGCGGAATCGGCGCATCCGGGTTCACGAGCGTGTGGAACGTCCCGAGCAGCTCGCCTCCGACGTACTTCACCGCACCGATCTCGGTGATCGCACAGTCGGCGGCAGAGCCACCTGTGGTTTCGAGATCGAGGATCACGAAGGGAACGTCGTGGAGCGGTGTGCCGAGGTCGAGGAGTGACGCCTGGAAGCCGCGCTCGTCACGGATGCCGGGGAGGTGTTTCGCCATGGGTGCGACAACCTAGATCGAACATGTGTTCGGGTCAACGATTCGGGCATGAGCCCATCCGTCCGACGGTACGATCCGACCGATGCCGAGCACGTATCGCTGCGCACACTGTGGCAACCGGACGAGGTTCGACGTCTACGAGCGCCTCGAGCGGAGACGGTATCTCCACTTCACCCTCGGTGGCGACATGGATGTCGACGAGGAAGAGGTGCACTCCTCCGACGTGACGCGGGTGGTGTGCCGGTGGTGCGACCGTGATGATGCCATCGAGGTCGTCGAGGTGGAGCCGTCCTGACGCCGGTGCCGTCAGCGCCGGTGCCGTCAACGCCGTTGTCGGACGGCCTCGTACAGGAGGATCGCCGCCGCCGTCGCCGCATTGAGCGAGTCGGCCCCGTCTGTGCCGCGTATGGGGATGGTGACCCGCAGCGCATCGTTCCACGCCTCGGTGAGCCCGTCGGCCTCGGATCCGACGACGATGGCTGTTCCGGAACCAGACGCCGGGCTCCACAACTGGGCATCCCACAGCCTCGTGCCTCCCTCGGGATGGCCTGCAACGGCGCGAATCCGATGGTCGGTGAGCCAGCCGATGACCTCGTCGGTGCCGGCTGCGGCGAGTGGCACTGAGAAGAGGGCACCCTGTGAGGCGCGGACGGCGTTCGGGTTGTAGATGTCGGTGACCGGGTCGGCGAACACGACCGCGTCGACACCCAGCGCCGCTGCGGTGCGCACCATGGCCCCGAGATTGCCCGGCTTCTCGATGCCCTCGGCAACGAGCACGAGTGGCTCCGAGGGCACTGCGACGGATGCGAGATCGAGCGCAGGTGTGGCCGCTCTGACCGCGATGCCGTCCGGGCTCTGTCGCCGTGACACCTTCCGGAAGGCTGCTTCACCCAGTTGCAGGACCCTGGCGAGGGGACTGTCGGGCAGCGGGCGTTCGCCGAGCAGCTCGGGACACACGATCACGAGGTCGATGTCGAGTTCTGTCGCCAGCGCCCGCACGACCTCGCGGTGTCCTTCGATGAGAAACGCCCCGGCCCGGACCCGACCGCGCCGGCTCGCCAGTGTCGCGAGCTCCTTGACCAGGGGATTGGCCGTGCTCGTGATGCGATCGTCGCTCACCAGGACGAACCGCCGCCTCCGCCGCCGCCGAACCCGCCGCCACCGAAGCCACCGAATCCGCCGCCGCCTCCCCAGCCGCCGCCACCCCACGACGATCCACCGCCGCTCCCCGTGAAGATGCCGCCGCCGAATCCGCCGAACCCGCCGGTGCCTCCCCACCACGAATCACGATCGCCTGCCCACGACGTGTCGCGATAGATCGGCTCCCAGCCGAGCGAGCCACGGTGGCCCCTCGTGATGACCCAGTGATAGAAGAGCAGCGTGAAGGGGTCGAACGACCCGAGGCCCGGCGGGATGGGTCTCCCGGTCCACGAGTCCCGCTGGCGCCGCGTGCCCTGATGGGCGAGCTCGGGCGCAAAGCGGTCGGCATCCCGGATGTCGCTCCGAGCCAGGGCCTGGCGTTGTGCTGCGTAGGCGAGCGCAAACACCCGTGGGCCTCTCGGGTCGGACGCTCCGAAGGCCGCCGCCACATCGGCGTACGCACCTTCGAGTCCGAGCGCCGCGAGTGCCTCCCGTGCCGCCAGCCAGCGCTGGGTGGCGAGGGCAGGCTCGAGCGAAACGGCCAGGATGCCGGCGATGGTTCGCCTGGTGTCGGCTTTCATCCCGTGCGCGGTGAGCTCGTCGCGGATCTGGCGGAAGACCTCGGGACCGTCGTCACGGCTCCGCAGCAACGCCACGGTGAGGGAGATCGGCAATCCGAGGCGCTCCGCTTCCTTCCGCACGAGGTGGATGTCCGACTTGTGGGTGATCCCGGCCAGGGCGAGCTCGACGCTCTCCCCGGGCTCGCGTCCCCGATCCCGGTGCAACTCGTAGGCAGAGACGAAACGATCGAGGTCGGCTCCGGTGTTGTTCATGAGGAGCAACGCGGCGACTGCCGGGATCGACAACCCGTCGGCCTCGAGGCTGGAACCGGTCTCCTGCAGACGCCGCCTGATCTTCTCGTAGCGCTCCACCGCCGTGTCCTCGTTGCGATGGACGTCGGCGAGGGCGGCGGCCACCGCCGGTCGAGCGGTGTTGGCCGGGAGCCGCTCGTAGAGGCGGGCGAGACGCTGCGTCTTCTCCTGTGCCGTGGCGTACACGCTCTCCAGTTCGGCGACCGATTCCTGAATCGTGTTGGCGCCGTCGAGCGCCGGAGCCGCCTTCAGGAGCCGCTCCCCACCGTCGGTCGTGGTCGCCGGTCCGAGCGGAGTCTCGGCGAGCCGGGCGGCGAGCGCTTCCGCGCTCCGCTGCCGATCGGCCGCAACCCGGTGCGGGCGCAACGAGACGATGATGCGCTCGAGCTCGCCGAGCCGGACGGTGAACTCCTCCTCGTTGCGTGCGGGCACATCACCGGCCGCCTCGATCGCGGCCTGGAGCGCCCCCTCGAGGATGTCGCGTTCGTCGGAGACCGCCAGCTCGAATGGCACCCTGGTCTCCGCCAGCAAGCCGTCACGGTCGATGAGTGCGATGAGGTCTGCGTCGGCGAGCGCCGTCGTCGCCGCCGCATCGTGGGTCGCCCCCGCCGCTGCGATCTCCTGGAGCGCTCGGACCGCGTCCATCGTCGGGATCTCGGGCCGTCTTCCCGGTGCCGGGAGCCTGTGATCGTCGAGCTTCACGAGCTCGTCGGCCGACGGCTCGAGCCGGGCCACGACGTCGTCGATCCTCCGCGCCCGGCGTGCGAGGGTGGCCTCGTCCTGGTCACGACGCCGGCGGACGAGCAACGCACCACCGCCCACCAGCGCGACACCGGCCACGACGTAGCCGACCGCACCGGTTCCGCCGGATGGGGCGGGCGACGGGTCCGGGGACGTCACCTCCGGCGGGAGAGGATCCTCACCGGGCTCGAAGATGTCGAGGAGTTCCTGCTCGAGCGAGCCGATCACGGCGAGCGTGCCCGATTGGAAGTCGCCTGCGGCGTAGAAGGACGTGGCCGCTCCGGTGACGCGCTCGTAGTCGAACGCCGGCAGACCGGGTCCCGCCTGCAGCTCGATCCTGCGCGCCTCGAGGTCGACCACGATGACGACGCCGTCGTTCCGTTCCGGATCTCCGACGCCCCAGGCGTTCCCCAGGTCGAGCGCGAACTCGGCAGTGGACCGGTTCCCGGTGTCCGCGACGATGACGATGGCGATCTCGACGCCGTATCGACCGACCACACGGTCGATGGCGTCTTCGACGACGGCGTCGTCGCCGACGACGCCTGCATCGTCGGTGAACCAGCCGTCACACGTGATGCCCTCGAACGGCTCGCACAGCAGCGTCTCTGTCTGCGCCAGAGCGGGAGCCCCGAGCACTGTCATGAGGGCGATGGCGGCGGTGAGCGTCAGCGCCACGAGGTGCGCGGTGCGGCTGCTGAGCGTCGTCTGCCTGGACCCCATGCGGCAAACGCTAGCCGCCGCGTCGATCAGCCGAACCGGAGCGGGAGATCGGTCGGGCGGTAGAAACTCGGGGTGAGCTCGTTGCAGTGCCGCAGCGCCCCCAGGATCTGCGACACGGCTCCCTGGTCGCCGTGGTAGCCGCCGGGGAACTCGAGGTGGATGGGAGGATCACCGTCCACGACGATCGTGTCTCCGGGGTCAGCGATCCGCCATCCGATGACGAGTTCGAGGTCGATGCTTCGATCGCCGGCTCGCAGCATCGCACGCTGATGCAGACCGTTGACCTGTTCGTCGTCGCCGATGAGGGGTTCGATGGAGTGGGTCAGATCGTGCGTGGGCCAGCCGATCGTGTGGGCGAGGAGCTTGGCGCTGGCGATGATCCCGCGGTGCCCCACCGATCCGTCGGCAACCGCCGCATCGAACTCCTCGCGAGAGAGCCCGCGACCCGTCTTGGCGACGAGCGTGTCTCTCCGTGTCGCCGAGTCGACCCTCCGTCTCACGGTGATGTGTTTGACGCTGCGGCTGGCCGAGACCGCAACCAGGGGGAGCCGGTCCATGACGAAGCCGGGATTCGCTCCCGTCATGATGATGGTCCGGCGGTGGCTCTTCGCCGCCGTGTGCATCGCCTCCCAGATGTGACGGGGTGGCCATGCCATCTCTTCTGCGGTGGTGACGACGTGATACCCGGCCGACACGAGACGCAGGATCGCCGGTGCCGTCTCCTCTGCGCTCGATGAGAAGGCGACCAGCGCCCGATCACCTTCACGCGCCGCAGGCACATCGAGCGTCGAGACGAATCCCGGTACGTCCCCGAAGGCGGCTCTGGCGGCCGGGTCCGGATCGACGACGCCGCTGAGTGATGAGACGACACCATCGGCGACTGCTGCCGTGGCTGCGACCGAGCCGAGTTGTCCGGCGCCGACGAGGAGGAGGGCGGTCATGCTGGGCGGCATGATGGTCGCTGGCCGCCCGAAAGCAAAGCGTCTCGAACGGGTGAGGCGGAGACCGTCGGCGGAAGGGTCAGCGGCCGGTGTTGCGCGCCGAGAACGTGTTCGTCTTGATGTCGAAGCTGTCGGTGACCTCGTAGATCACGCACAACACTTCGCGGTCACCGCGGTCCCAGCCCTCTTCGATCGGAGTCCACGCGTCCACCCAGTAGACGGACTCCTCGTACGAGGTCCCGACGTAGCCGGCAAAGCGTGGAAGGCAGCGATCCATACCGTCTTCGTAGACCGCATCGTTGCCCGGGAAACGCGAGCCGTCGGGTTGGTTCAACTCGACGACGGCGAACACCTCGACCTCGTGGGGCTCGTTGCAGCCGACGGCCTCGACGTTCTCGATGACCTCGACGAGCCCTGGATCCTGGATGCAGTCGCCTTCGCTCAGCGAGGCGACCGACGTCGTGTTGTCCAGGACATTGAACAGCACGAAACCCCCGAAGATCACGAGACCGATGATCCATGGACCGAGTTTCCCGCCTCCGCCGGATCGCCGACCAGAAGGGCTGGGTGGAGGCAGCACACTCGGGTCAGGCCCACCGACCGGTTGGTCGTAGTCGTAGGTGGCTTCGCCGGGCGACCAGTTCGGATCCCATGAGCGACGGTCGGCCGTCGGTGCGGGTGCGGTGTCCCACGACTGCGCCAGTTCCTCGTCGCTCAGCACCGTCGGCACGTGAGTCGGGGCTTCGTCGTCGGGCTCGAACGGCTCGGCAGAACCTTGCTCGGGCACAGCAGCCGGCTCATCGCCCTCCCGTGTGGTGCGAAGGAACTCGGCGTACTCGTCGACGACGGGATCGACCGAAGAGGTCACGTCTTGCGACGTGACAGACGACTCGACCGCGGCATGCCCGTCGTCGGTGTCGTCCCGGCCGTTCCCGAACAACTCCTCGCGGGCTCGTCTCACGAGATCCTCGGAGGAGGTGGGAGTGTCGTTGTCGTTGCGATCGGTCATGTGCGCACCTCTGTCGTCCTCGAGTTGGATCGGCGTGATTCGCGCCCTGCTGAAGCTCGACACCGGCTAGCTTCCAGCGTCATGCACCGGACCTTCTCCGTGCCGCTCCGCTATGACGCGGTCCGCACCCTCGGGTTCCTCGAGATGCGCGCCGCCCGCGGCTCGATGGTACGCGACGACCGGAGCATCGTCTGGGCGACCATCGCTCCTCCGGGACCCGTGACCGTCGCCTTCACGACCGCGGCCGGCGAGATGCGCGCAGAAGCGTGGGGACCCGGCGCCGACTGGGCTCTCGCTCGCGCCCCCGAGATCGCCGGATGCCACGACGACGTGTCGGGCTTCGAGCCGGGCGACGGTCTCGTGGGAAGGCTGCATCGCCGGTTTGCCGGGCTGAGGTTGGGTGCGACCGGCGTCGTGTGGGACACCCTCGCCCAGGCGATCCTCGGTCAGCGAGTCACGAGCCGCGAGGCGCGCCGGTCGTATCGCATGCTCGCCCGGGAGTTCGGCGAACCGGCGCCGGGGCCGTACGGCATGCGCACGCCGCCACGACCGGACTGCATCGCCGCATGCTCGTGGGAGGACCTCCACCCCCACGGGATCGAGCGGTCGAGGGCGAGCACGCTGATCGAGGCGGCGCGGCGGATCGCCCGACTGGAGGAGTCGATCGGCATGTCGCGGCAGGAGGCCTGGGAGCGTCTGCAATCGATCGAAGGGATCGGTCCATGGACCGCGGCCGCGGTGATGGGTGTCTCCCGCGGCGACCCCGACACCGTCTCGGTGGGCGACTATCACATCCCCAACATGGTGGCCTGGGCGCTGGCGGGGGAGGCCCGTGCCGACGACGCCAGGATGCTCGAGCTCCTGGAACCGTATCGGGGTCATCGGCGGCGCGTCGTCATGCTGCTCAAGGCGGCGGGGATCTCGGCGCCGAAGTTCGGCCCGAGGCAGGCGATCCAGCCGATCGCGCGCCGCTGACGTCAGGTGACGCGGGCCGCGGTGTCGAATGCGAGATGTTCGCCGGACTCCACCACGTCGGCGAGGGCTGCGACGGCTGCCGGCATCTCCACGTGGCGCTGATAGAGCGGGCTGACGCCGATGCGGATGTTGTCCGGGGCGCGGAAATCGGGGATCACCTTTCGGGCGATGAGTGCTTTCGTGATCCTGTGGCCTTCGGGATGCCGGAGCGCCAGGTGATGGCCCCGGTTGGCGGCACCGCGGGGTGATCCGAAGGAGTACCCGAGTGGTGCGAGACGCTCGTCGAAGCCGGCTTCGAGGAGATCGCCGAGGGCGATCCCTTTCGTCCTGATCGCGTCCAGGCCTGCTTCGGCGACCATCGCGATGCCTGGTTCGGCGGCTCGCATGCCGAGGACGCCGGGCGTACCGGTCTGGAAGCGGCGCATGTCCGGTGCCGGCACGTACTCCGTGCTGAAGGCGAACATCGCGTCGTGTCCCCACCAGCCGTGGATCGGCTGGACGATCCGCTCCTGCAGGTCGTGACGCACGTAGAGAAATGCCGGCGCCCCCGGCCCGCCGTTGCAGTGCTTGTAGGTGCAGCCGATCGCCAGGTCCGCACCGATCTCGCTCAGACCGACCGGTATGGCCCCGATCGAGTGGGAGCAGTCGAACAGGACCATCGCCCCGTGGCGGTGGGCCAGTTCGGTCATCGACGCGAGGTCCGTGATGGCGCCGGACTTGAAGGCGACGTGGCTGAGGCTGACGAGCCCGACCCGGTTGTCGAGATGGGGAGCGATGGTGTCGGGAGAGGGACCCGTCAGATCGTCGCTCGACACGAGGCGAAGTCGACCTCCGGCCCGTGCTGCGATCTCCTTCAGCACGTAGATGTCGGAGGGGAAATTGGTGGTGTCGGTGACGATGTCGGGCCGGTCGTCCGTCAACGCCGCCGAAGCCAGTTTGAACAGGTTGATCGAGGTCTGGTCGCTCATCGCGACCTCGTCTGCACGGGCCCCGACGAGGCTAGCGACGATGGCGCCGATCCTGGTCGGAAGGTCGATCCACTCGTGCCAGCTCCTCACGAGCCCGTCAGCCCACTCGTGGCGAGCCGTGTGTTCGAGGACCTCGGCCGCGGCAACGGGCATGCGACCGAGGCTGTTGCCGTCGAGGTAGATCACGTCGTCGTCGGTGATGACGAACCTGGATCGATACGACGCCAGCGCGTCGGCTGCGTCGAGCGCAGTCGCCGCCGTCACAGCCCCAGCGCCGACCGGAGCTCGTCCACGCGAGGCGTCTCCTCCCACGGAAGGAGCGGGTCCACCTTGCCGAAGTGGCCGTACGCCGACGTCGCGGCGTAGATGGGCCGGCGCAGGTCGAGATCGGCGATGATGGCGGCAGGGCGCAGATCGAAGAGCTCCGTCACCGTCGCCTCGAGCTTCCCCGTGTCGACTTCGGCGGTGCCGAACGTCTCGACGAGGATCGACATCGGCTGGGCCACCCCGATCGCATAGGCCACCTGGACCTCGCAGCGGTCGGCCGCGCCGGCGGCGACGACGTGCTTGGCGACCCAGCGGGCGGCGTAGGCCGCCGAGCGGTCGACCTTGGAGGGATCCTTGCCGGAGAAGGCGCCGCCGCCGTGGCGGCCCATGCCGCCGTACGTGTCGACGATGATCTTGCGCCCGGTGAGCCCGGCGTCGCCGACCGGTCCGCCGACCACGAAGCGACCGGTCGGGTTGATCCACACCTCGTAGGGATCTTCTGCGAATGCCTCGGGGAGCGAGGGACGAATCACCCACTCGAGCACGTCGGGTCTGATGGTCGTGTCCCGATCGACGCCCGGCTCGTGCTGCGTCGACACGACCACGGAGCGCAACCGGATGGGGCGGTTGCCCTCGTACTCGAAGGTGACCTGCGTCTTGCCGTCGGGGCGCAGATAGGCGAGCGCACCCGACTTGCGGACTGCACTCAGGCGCTCGGCGATCCGATGGGCGACGTGGATCGGCAGCGGCATGAGGGTTTCGGTCTCGTTCGTGGCGTAACCGAACATCATGCCCTGGTCGCCTGCGCCCTGGCGATCGAGTTCGTCGACGGCGCGGGCTGAGCGCGCTTCTTCCGAGTCGTCGACGCCGCGAGCGATGTCGATCGACTGCTGATCGAGCCGGACGTCGATGTCGACGGTGCGGCCATCGAACCCGAGCTCCGGTCGGTCGTACCCGATGTCGAGGATCGTCGCCCGCGCAACCGCTTCGACGTCGACCGACGCCGTGGAGTCCACCTCGCCGGTGACCACGGTGAGCCCGGTCGTGACCAGGGTCTCGCACGCCACGCGGCTGTTCGGGTCCTCGGCGAGAATGGCGTCGAGGACCGCGTCGGAGATCTGATCGGCCATCTTGTCGGGGTGGCCCTCGGTGACGGACTCGGACGTGAAGGTCCANNAGGTCCACGTGCTCACGCAGCCGCTCCTCGGGGAATCCGAATCGGGACGACCGATCCTACCGCGTGACCGTTGTATCCCCGGACAGCATTAGGTCCTGTTCGGCTCACGGCGTCCACCGCTCGAAGTGGATCACGTTTCCGGCATCCTTCCACCCTCGCTCGAGCGAGCTGGAGCGGCGATCGGGTGCAGGACGGCCCAGCGTGACGATGCCGATCGGTTCGACGTCGTCTGGAATGCCGAGCAGGGTCTTGATGTCGCCGAATGCGTGAGAGCCGAGGAAGCCTGCGGCGAGACCCTCCGCGACGGCGCCGAGCAGGATCGTCATGAGGGCGGCGCCCGCATCGACCCACCAGTAGGGGACGGGCCAGTCGTGTTCGGTCCCGTCCGGGGACTTGTCCGGCTCGGCGTAACGGTCCTTGTACACCTTCTCCGACGTGCACACGACGATGTGGGCCGGGGCACGCGAGATCCACGGATCGAATCCACGTGCGACGTACTCGGGCTCGGAGGCGAGCCGGGCGATCTCGGCTCGCGTCTCGCTGTCGGTGACCACGACGAAGGCCTGACCCTGGNNGAGGGGCCTCGTCTGGCGGCTTCCACGATCCGTTCGACTGCTGCACGGTCGACCGGCTCGTCGGTGTAGTTGCGGATCATGCGCCGGTGCCGAACGAGGCGGTAGAAGTCGGCGGCCTCGCTCATACGGTCTTGAGCGAGGCGAGGACGTCCTCGAGCGCCTTCTTGCCGTCCGCAAACAGCATCATCGTGTTGTCCATGTAGAAGAGTGGGTTGTCGATTCCGGCGAAACCGGGCGACAGGCTGCGCTTGACGACCACGACGGTGTGCGCCTTGTCGACGTCCAACACCGGCATCCCGTAGATCGGGGACTCGGCGTCCTCGCGGGCCGCCGGGTTGACGACGTCGTTGGCGCC